>Ga0116117_1000071_pt1 | contig 39994 bp, 35 predicted proteins | sample June2015DPH_11_1_FD_89790 | JGI IMG/M metagenome (GOLD analysis project Ga0116117, IMG submission 89790) | Peatland microbial communities from SPRUCE experiment site at the Marcell Experimental Forest, Minnesota, USA - June2015DPH_11_10 | ecosystem: Environmental > Terrestrial > Soil > Wetlands... | reverse complement strand
CCATCTTCCAGAAAGAGCAAATCATCGGGCGCGCCCGCGAAGTTATTCAGAAGAATCTCAAGACCGTGCAGCAGATTGCCTATCTTCTCGGTGAGAATGCCGCCGATTCGGAAATTATTCTCAACTCGATCGTGCGCTCGTTTAGCCCCGAGGAAGTCGGCGACGACGATGCCGTAGGCGGCAGCGATGAGCGATGAGAGCTATATCGAGGTCGATTCCTGCCAGCGCGCCAAACACGGCCAATTGATTTCTGGAGATGTCTTTCTTTCGCAAAAAGTGAAAGAGGATAATCGCGTTGTCTCGGTTCTTACCGACGGTTTGGGAAGTGGAGTGAAGGCCAGTGTGCTGGCGACCATGACGGCGACCATGGCTTTGAAGTTCACTGCCAGCGCGATGGACATTCGCAGGTCGGCCGAGATCATCATGGATACTCTGCCCATCTGCAGCGTACGAAAGATCAGCTATTCGACATTCACCGTGGTTGATATGGCCAGCACCGGCGAAACCCGTATCATCGAGCATGGCAACCCGCCGTTTTTGCTGATCCGTCCGGAAGGCGAGTTGAGCATTGAGAAAACCGAGGTGCGTCCCAAACGCTGGGAGGAGCGCGTCATCAGCTTTTCGACCTTTGATGTGCAGCGCGAAGATCGCATCATTTTCTTTTCCGACGGCATTACACAAGCGGGGATGGGCGAGTATCGCACCCCACTTGGATGGGGATTGCCGAACGTTGACAAATATGTTCGCGAGAAGATCGAGAGACATCCTCATATCTCGGCCCGCGAGTTATCACGCCTTCTGGTCGCGAAAGCGGAAGAAGTCGACGGCCTCAGCGCGAAGGACGACATTACCTGCGGCGTGGTTTATTTTCGCAGCCCTCGCCAGTTGCTGGTGATGACCGGGGCCCCTTTCAATCGCGCTCACGATCATGATCTGGCAAAGATGGCCGAACGCACTTCTGGACGCAAAGTCATCTGCGGCGGAACGACGGCCAACATCATTTCGCGCATGCTGAATCGCCCAATTCAGATCGACATGCGCCAGCATTTCGATGCGAGAGTTCCGCCATCGGCCCGCATGGAGGGCTTCGACTTAGTGACCGAGGGCACACTTACACTGGGCGAAGTTCTACGCCTTCTCGAAGAGGGATTTGCACCAGAAGATATGAGATCAAATCCGGCAGTCAGGCTTGCGACCATGCTGCTCGATAGCGATATTGTGAAGTTCGCAGTGGGCACCAGAATCAACGAAGCACATCAGGACCCCAACATCCCGGTTGAGCTCGACTTGCGGCGTAATATTGTGAAGCGCATTGCGCAGCAATTGGAAAGCAAATACATGAAGCGGGTTCTCGTCCAATATCTCTGAAACTGGAACGAGCCAGACAAGACGACTTTCTCGAATCAGAGGTCGGTGCGATAGACTTTCTTCGGAGAAACAGGATGAAAATTGGTTGGGTCGCGCGATCAGGGATGATCGCAGTTTTTGCATTTACTTTCTTTTTATTCTTGCCGCAGATGCAAGCTCAGTTCGGGCCTGTTCCTTCGGCAAGTGCATTATCCATTTCCGAAACGCACTGGCTCAAACCGGAGGCCTTGCTTCGCCTTCAGCAGATCAAAGGAGCGGAAAAGCCCCTGATCTTGCAAGTGGGTTCGCATATGCTCTTTGCCCAGGCGCATATCCCGGGCTCGGAATATGCTGGCCCGGGCTCGCAGCCTGCTGGAATTCAGAAACTCCAAAATCGCGTGAACGCACTCTCGCGCAAAAAGCTCATTGTGCTCTATTGCGGATGTTGTCCCTTGAATCGGTGTCCAAACCTTGGACCTGCATTTGCGAAATTGAGTGAGATGGGTTTTACCAACGTGAAAGTACTGTATCTCGCCGAAAATTTCGGCGCGGATTGGGCCGATAAAGGCTACCCGGTTGAACAAGGCGATTAGTGTGTATACGCGACCCAGGGTATTGACCAATCCATCCGTGATCAGGTTTGCTTTGCGTGCGCGTCGCTGCTCATTCGCGATGAAATTGCTTTTGTTCCTTTGTGTCGGGGTGAGCGCGACGGAATCTCAGGTTGCGGTAACTTCGCTGCTTCACAATGAAGCGCCGCAGTTCACGCGCACTGATCTGGAGAACCGGAAACTCGATCTTCGCGCATTGAGGGGCAAGGTTGTGCTGCTCAATTTCTGGGCCACATGGTGTACCTCTTGCCAGCTTGAAATGCCTCGTTTTATAGTATGGCAATCTCAATATGGCCCGCGTGGTTTGCAGATCATCGGCATCTCCATGGATGACGACCCGGCGTTGGCGCGGAAACTTTACGGGAAGTTGAAGCTGAACTATCCGGTAGCGATGGGCGATGACAAACTTGGACAACTTTATGGAGGAGTGCTCGGGCTCCCATTAACTTTTCTGATCGATGCCCACGGAAAAGTTCAGGCTCAGTTTCGCGGCGAAACCGACTTGGATTTGATGGAGGAACAGCTCAAGCTTCTTCTTCGTCCTTGAGTAAGCCCCAGCGCGGTTGCATTCCCGACTCATAGAATGGATGTCACCGCCAAATGTCAGACGATGAGCCGACATCGAATGGAAAATCCTTCCCACAACCTTCCATAACTAATCAAAGTATTGAGATAATATTCTTGTGCAGTTGCCGAATTAGGCTTGCCGCTATCTTCAGCGTGCAAGGGTCGATGCAGACCGTGATATTCCTGGCATCTGTAGCAATGAGTTTTCCGTAATTACTGATGGCGAAGGCGATTGAGATTTTCGATTTCTGCCGTTGTCCAAAATTCTCACGCACAGCACCGGCCGCAGGCCCTTGTTCCCGAGTTCCCGTGACCCTGAGAATCTCTGACGTCGCATCGCTTGCCGATTCCTCCTCCGAAGCTCCGGTGTGGTTGCAGCCGTTTGTGCCGCGCCGCTGCCTAGCCAACGGCCACTTGCAGACGATTCTCGGCAATTTTCTTCCCAGGCCGCCACTTGGACTCGCGGTTGTTTCAGAAACGGTCGAGGTGGACCCGGCCGACGGCAGCCGCGTGCTGTGCCATTGCCATTGGCAGCCTGAACGGGATCGCGCCACGCGGTTGACCGTGGTGCTGGTTCACGGGCTTGAAGGCTCATCGGACTCGCGCTACATTCAGGGCATCACTGCCCGAGTCTGGAAGGCCGGCTGCAATGTGATTCGCATGAATATGCGCACCTGTGGGGGCACGGAGACGCTGACGCCCACGCTCTATCACTCCGGGCTCTCGGGTGACGTGGGCGTTGTAGTAGGCCATTATGCGGAGCGATTCGGGCTGGAGCGAGTGGCGCTGGTGGGTTATTCGATGGGCGGTAACCTGGTGCTGAAGCTCGCCGGGGAGTGGGGTGATCGGCCGCCTCTCTGCGCTGTGGCCGCGGTTTGTCCTGCGATCGACCTTGCTCCCGGCGCCGATGCTCTTCACGAGCCGCTCAACCGCGCCTATGAGTGGAGGTTTCTACGCAGCCTCATGACCCGCTACGCTCGCAAGGCGAAACTGTTTCCTGAAATCTATGCAACCCCCAAGGATATTGGGCCAGTGCGTTCTATTCGTCAATTCGACGACAAAATTGTGGCTCGCTACTGGGATTTTCGCAATGCCGACGATTACTACGAGCGCGCCGCCAGTGCTCGCGTTGTGGACAAGATCGCCGTTCCCACGCTGATTCTGCGCGCCCAGGACGATCCCTTCATTCGCCTGCTTCCGGAGACTCGCTTGAAGCTGCTTGCCAACCCGCACATCACCCTTGTGGAGACTCGCCATGGCGGCCATTGTGCGTACCTTTCCCGCGATTCACGAAACGAAATTCACTGGGCAGAGGCGACAGTGACTCGCTTTCTGATGGCTGCGACCGCCGAAGCTCATGGAAGCTGACTGGGAGTTTGAGGTGGGTGGCGATGCGCCGATCATCGACGCGTATTGGCGGGGATTTGTCGATCTGCGAAGCGCACCGGAACTAGCCTTGAAGTTGCCGGAGGCAGCTCAACTTCCCGCGTTGGCCGAGGCATTGGCAAAGATGAATGGCGTCGCCTCGCGAGTATGGACCTCAAAATGCGATTTCTGGCCGCACCTTGAGGCGGTGGAATTCGACCCTGACGAGTTGGATGCGCCTTTCGGTTGCCATGCCGAGGCTATGGGCTGTTACATCGACCTGCTTCCCAAAGACAGTCAGGGCTGGGCGCTTCCGGAGTTGGTTGTAGTCGAGTGCAAACGCATCTGCGGCCTGCTGCGCGCCATTCCGCTTGGTTGCTGCCGAGTCGATCTGGTCATCCGGCGGGCCTTCATCGCCGCAAATCGCGCGGCCCCTGAGTTGATGGACCTGGGCATCACCGCCTACGCCACCTCTTGCGGCGGGTCCAAGGCAGATGCGGCACAAACGCTTGGTACTGCTCTCGCGGCATTTGCAGATGCGCTTCGGGACCATTCAACGTTAGAATGAAGGTGCAGTGGGCGAGTAGCTCAATTGGATAGAGCACCGGCCTTCTAAGCCGGTTGTTGTGGGTTCGATCCCCGCCTCGCCCACCATAGAAAAAATAGGTCACTTACCGGAAGAAACTGAAGCCCTTCTTTTTTTCCGGGAGAGCGGATTGCTGACCGCAAACGGATCGAGTCATCTGCTGGATCGCTCGTGAAATGGGCGAGTCGTCCTGGGTAAGTGCTGTTGCCGTGTTCTGCATCTTCCGCACAGCTGCATAGTTATTGGGAATCTTCCACTGGGCGGGCCTGGTAAGAGCTTTGGTCACATGCTCTTCATCGATTTCCATGGTGCGAGGGTCGAAGCGGTTGATGACGATTTCGAGTTTGGGGTTGCCGGACCCGGCGAGCCTTGCAATCAGGCGATTCGAGTTACGCAACTCAGGAATACCAACCTGGGTGACGAGATAGATGGTGGCCGACGCATCGAAGAGATGTGTTCGCTGCAAGTCAAGTCTCGATCCCGCATCGACCACCACATAATCGAACTCCTGACGTGCCACATCGAACAGCGTGTCGAAAGCCTCATCGGGGACTTGGGTAGTGGCCAATTCAGTGGGCGCCGCGAGCACGAATAATCCGGAGCTATGCTGCACAAGCAAGGAAGAGAGAAAATTTGAATCAAGCCTGCTGGCATTCACCAGGGCGTCGACAATCGAATGCTGCGCCCTGATTCCGAGGTTGATGGCTGCATCTCCCAGGGGGAGATTGAGATCGATCAGCAGGGTCTTCTTCTTGGACTCCTCGGCCAGAGAGACTGCATAATTGGAGGCCACGGTAGTGACGCCGGAACCGCCTTTCGCGCCAAGAAAAACCAGCAGCTTGCCCTCCGGCTTCTTCACGGGGCGTTCTGTCGCGCGGAGAGACGAAGCCCGCACCAGAGCCTCGATCATGGCTCCGGGGACAAAGGGCAGAGAGAGAAACTCACGAGCCCCGGCACGCATGCAATTAAGCAGCAGATCCGGATCGGTCTTCGCGGAATAAACCATGACCGTGGCCAAGCCATTGATCGAAATGCTTTTTACCAGGTTGAGCGCGTACTCTGGGTCGCTATCCAGGTCAACCAGGATCACATCGAACTCGCGGTTGAGCGTGCGCGGCACATCTTCGAGATTGGGTGGATAGGTGACGTACTCGCGGATTGGGCCACTATGACATTTGTCCAAAGCGATGATCGCTGCAGTGCGGCGGTGAATGTCCGGGCTGATCACCGCGATCGACAAGACACTCGCTGCAAGCCTGGAGGGCTGGGCTTTGCCCTTGACTCTGGGTTTGAACTCGCGCTGAGACATGTCCATGGCCTCGGGCACGGCATGGTAAATGAACTCCGACGCCGCGTTATTTGAGCCTCCTGTCAGCGCCGGAGACCCGACCGACCGGCTTTCGTATGTGGGGTTGTCTATCTCGGTGGCAACGGACAACTCTTTCTTCACGGATGGATACGTCGGAGTCTCAACGCCCAACCGGATCTCGAGCGACCTATGCGGGTCGGCCACGATGTGCCTCTGCTCGACTTCTTCGCTCCGATCCATCTGAGCGCCGCTCCCCTCCGCGCCATCTTCAATCGGCAAGGGAGTCTCACTGATTGCCGCATCCCCGTTCGCCTCGGTCATGAGACGGATGCCTTGCGCCGCCAGCGAGCTATTCAGTGTGCTGAGTAACTGTCCGCAAAGATTGTGCTCTTCAAGCATGAGGCGAAAACTGCGAATTGACGCTTCGTTCGGCGCGGCAGCCAAGCCAAGATCGATTCCGGTGAAGCGGCGCAGCACCGGTGACTCAACCAGAGCCTCCTCCGCGCTACTATCCGAAAGATTGAACCACTGCTGGAGGAAGTAAGTCCGAAGCATGATGAATACTTCGGCCGATGACTGATTGTCTTCTTTCTTCAGACAATGCGGTTCCGCTAGCGCCATCAGTTCATCCCACGGCGCCGCCTCTTCCATCTTGTCGAGAAATTCTTCTCGTCTGCTCTTGCGGCTGAGTTTCCCCAAACTCGTCCGCGACACCAGTGATTGCCGCCGCATCAGCCCCCACCCCTGCACTCATTCTATCCAAGCAGCAGGCCGAATTGTGAGCTTTTTGCTACGCTTTCTGAGATGACTCCGACTTATCAGCGGAAGAGACTAAAGCCCCTCTTCTTCTCCGGAAGGGCGGGTTGGCCGCTCACAGACCTGGTCATCTGCCGAATTGCCCGTGCGATTTGTGAGTCATCGTGCATCAGCGAGACTGCTGTGTTTTGCATTTGCCGCACTGCGGCATAGTTGTTAGGAATCTTCCATTCGGCCGGCCTGGTGAGGGCCTTGGTAATATGCGCTTCATCGATCGCCACCGAGCGAGGGTCATACCGGTTGATTACAATCTCAAGTTTCGGGCTTCCTTCCGAGGAGAGCTTGGCAATCAGACGATTTGAGTTACGCAGTTCCGGAATACCGATTTGCGTCACCAGATAAAGGGAGACGGATTCATCGAAGAGTTGTGTATGCTGCAAGTCGAGTCTCGACCCGGCGTCGACCACTACATAATCGAATTCATGACAAGCGACTGCCAGCAGTTTGTCGATGGCGTCATCGGAGGTTTGCGCGCTGACTAATTCAGTAGGCGCCGCAAGTACGTATAACCCGGAGCTATGCCGCTCGAGCAAGCCGGCGAGAAAGTTTGAATCGAGTCTGCTGAAATTCTCAAGCGCATTAACAGTTGAGTATTGCGCCTTGATTCCGAGATTGATCGCCGCATCTCCCATGGGAAGATTGAGATCGATCAGCAGGGTCTTTTGTTTGGACTCTTCAGCCAGCGATACCGCATAATTGCATGCCAGGGTAGTTACGCCTGACCCGCCCTTTGCACCAAGAAATACAAGCAGCCGGCCGTTTGTCTTTTTCTGCGGGCGAACGGCCGAATGAAGAGCCGAGGCGCGCACCAGGGCTTCTTCCATCTCGCCCGGGTGGAAGGGCAGTATGAGAAACTCGCGCGCACCAGCACGCATGCAGCGGACCAGCAGGCTCGGATCGGCATTGGCCGAGTAGACAATCGCGGTCGCCCCGCCATGGGTACAGATGCTCTCCACCAGATCCAGTGCGTACTCCGGATCGCTGTCTAGATCTATAACGACGACGTCGAAGTCCTTGCCGAGCATCCGTGAAACATCTTCGATGCCGGGAGGATATGAGCTGAACTCCCGAATGTGCGCATTCTGGCACTCTCCCAGAGCGCTTGTCGCGGCATTGCGGCGTTGCTCGTCTGGGCTGATGATGGCAACAGACAAAAGATTTGCGCTAAAAGTAATGGGGTCGAGGGTTGGGCTAAGTGTGGCCATAACGAAATTGCACCTCAGGGCATTCAGCAACTTAAGAATTGCTTATTTTTGTTATCGGCAACTCATAACTCGGCATTAGCGATTCTTGAGAATAACTTTGCAGATGGTGAGTGGCCGGATCGAGACGAAATGGCGCCTTGTTCTATACGCTGTTTCCCCCTTTCCCACAAAGGGGAATCGCGTATCAGAACTTGACATGACGTCCCAATTTCAGCAAAACTGATATAGGAATCATTAGGCGGAATTGAGGACCAACATGCGAGACGCAGCCCCGCAAGGAACCTACAAAGTTCAAGCTCTGGACCGTGCCTTCGCTGTTTTGGATTTGTTGGGAGAAAGCGATACGCCGCTGGGATTGGCTCAGGTTGCTTTGTCTTTGCAGTTGCACAAAAGCACCGCGCACCGCTTTCTGATGGTACTCGAGCGGCACCGGATGGTAGAGCGGACGGCCGGCGGCAAGTTCCGTCTGGGGCTGAGGCTCTTTGATTTAGGCAATCGCGCCATCGAGCAATATGATTTGCGCGACCGCGCGCAGCCGCACCTGCGCCGACTAGTCACCGAGACTGAGGAGACCGCGCACCTTTGCATTCTCGAGGGAGCGCATGTGATCTACATCGACAAGATTGAGCCGGCGCGATCGGTGCGTATGATTACGCGCATTGGCGCCAGCAACCCGGTATATTGCACCGCGGTGGGTAAGGCGATCCTGGCATTTCTGCCCGAGGAACGGATTGCGGAGGTGATGCGCCGCACCCGCTTCGAGCACTTTACCCACCGCACCATCGCCACAGCCGAGGCTCTGCGCGTGGAGATCGAGAAGACGCGTCGGCGTGGCTATGCAGTGGACGACGAGGAGTTTGAAGAGGGGCTGCGCTGCATCGCAGTGCCGGTGCTGGATGCGCAGCGGCTTCCGGTGGCAGCGGTGAGCGTTTCGGGGCCATCATTCCGCGTAACGGCACAGAAGCTGCCATCGATCGCCAACCACTTGCTGCAGTGCGTACGTGCCATTTCGGTCGACATGGGATTTGTTCCGAGCGGCCGCGTTAATCGAGCGATCTGGTCGGCCTAGAATCTCGCATGGCGCACCCAATCTGATACACTCATTTATGTTGCTAAAGCGAAGATTGCATCCCGCCCGCCTAGTCAAGATGATGACGGGCAGTAGCAAACCTGAGGGAAGCGCGAGCCTTCGAAGAGAAAAGAATCCTCTCTCCGAATAGGCTTGACCCTCGGATGCAGGCTTTTTAGGGGACGTAGCTCAGTTGGTTAGAGCGCTGCCCTGTCACGGCAGAGGTCGCGGGTTCGAGCCCCGTCGTCCCCGCCATTCACTCCAAAGTACTTAGGAGCGAATGGCAACAATAGTGACAATCCACAATCCGATCCACAATTCACTCCACTAAGCGACTTCCAAGTCCTACGGCGTCTAAAAAGGCGCCTTGCGCTGCCTGCTTCTCATCCTGGTCGTCTTGGGAATACAGGTTCATGGTGGTGCGGATGTCTCTGTGCCTCAACATGCCCTGTATGGTCTTTGGATCGATCTTCCCTTTGTTCACCAGCCAGGTCGACAGACTGTGCCTCAGATTGTGAAATCCGAAGCGCTGCCCCTTTGCTAAGACCACCCCGGCCCCCTTCGCCGCAGGCCGCAAATGATCAGCAACGAATATGGACGCCGATATCGGAACCCTCCCAAACTTCGAGAGCGACGGAAAGACAAAATCGCTTACCTTCGAGTGCGGCGTTTGTGCTCGCCAATCTTTCAGGTATTTCGCCAGTATCGGATGCAGGGTACATAGCCGTTGCTGGCTGCGGTCTTCGTATCGCCACCCTTGCAATTTCTTGTTGCTTAGATGCCGGCTCTTAGCGCAAGATGTTTCGGAACTCTTTATATCCATTTTTGGGTATTGTCGCACCGATCACTCGATCGGTGCTAGGAGAACCTCTTAGGCGGGTTTGATCGTTAATCGTTCAATGGAGTTGTATATGTCAAGTAATCAGCCAACCGTGGCGCCGCAAGAACCAAGAGCGTGGTTGTTCCATCAAGTCAACCGACTTTACACTACCTTGATTCCACATAAGGTACGTGACTTCTTCGCACTTCTGCTCTTTAGAATTTCTCCCGATGTTCCGGAATCGCTTTCAAGCGCCTGTAACAACGCCAATCTTAGCGCCGTCTTTGTGATTGCCTATTCCCTCACTTTCATCATGTGCTTCCTCGTGGTGATCATCTGGTGTGCAATGAATGGGACACTCAGAGGCGGCGATCCATCACGCCTCTATTTCCTCAAAGACTGGGTTAATCTTCTCAACTATACCTTGCTGTGTCCGCTATACGTCGGATTTGGCGCGGTGCTCATCACCACTACAGTCAAGGGGTGGGCAGACCTAAGCAATATGACCCATACTGAAGAGACGCATGCGCGTCCCTTTCGCCAATACGGCGCTGCTTTTCTGCTTCTTCTTCTCATCGTGATGGTTGCGTTGTTTGGAAACGCGCGATTCATGGCAGAAAACATGAATCCAGCTATCTATCCCCTCAACTATTGGTTTATTGATCACACTAATCTCGATGGCAGCAGGGTAATCGGAGCCCTTGGCTTTTATTATGGCTTACTAAACTTCTGTCTGCTCTTCTTCACCCTATTGGTCACGGCGGCGTTTGTCTCGGAGTTTCGTCTTCTTTTTCAGGTTGCAGAATCCCTCGACCGTCTGTGCTTAAAGCAACCCGTTTCAACCGAGTTGCTACGAAATCGTCTAAATTCGTTTACGCAGGCATATCTCGCTGGGAAGCTCGCGGTAGCATCCTATATGGCAAATGCGCTAGTTTGGAAGACATCTCAAGCACAGCATTCCACAAATCTTCTATTCTTAGGGGCAGCGCTGACATTGTTTGGCGTAGTGTTTCTATCCATTCCAAGATATTATATCGAGCTCCAATGGTTTCGGCTGCGAGCAGCAAGCGCGGCGGATGCAACGACAATTGGATACGAAGACCTACGACCGTGGGAGATTAATTTCGTTGGTGGTTCTTGGAAGCCGAGAGTCATGGCGAACGTTATCGACACCCTAATAATCGGTGGATTTGTTACAAGTTTCTGGCGATAAACGTCTACTGCTGACCTGTTCTCCTTGAATCGTCCACGTCGGGCTGCGATTTGGACGAGCCATTCCCTGGCGGGGCCGCTATATCCGTAGCAGATTGTTTCCTTCCATTCCACTACGCGCCCTCGGGTGGACGGCCCAGCGCTCGATCTTTTCGCTGCTTACCAATTCCATCGGGTCCGACCTCTCGCCACCGAAACATCCAAACATCGGGCCACACCGCCGCTTTTCGCGTTGCACGCTTCCCCTTCGCACCCTCGAGCCGACAATTGCCGAAGCATTTTTTTGCTGCCTTCGTTCGTGTCAACTCGCACACAGTGTGTGTGGGCTGACACGTTTCTCCTCGTCCATCCAGACGGTAACCCCTTTTTTTTCAATCGATAAAGTTTGGCGGACGGTTTGCATTTTGTCTGGGCGCAGGCAAATTGGAAACGAAATCGGGGGACGCGATGAAGGCTCTGATGCTCAGCAAGTTGGCGATGGTAGCAATAGCGGCGATGGTTCTGGCAGTGCAGGCTCTGGCGCAACAGGTTCACACACGCGTCATCGTGGTGAGTCTTGAAGACCGCAAGCTGGCGCTGGTCGAGGATGGGCAGCTCAAGAAGGTCTACACCGTCGCAGTGGGCAAGCCATCGACGCCTAGCCCGGTAGGCAGCTTCACCATTGAGCGGCGCGCGGCAAACCCAACCTATCACCACAATGGCAAGACTGTTCTGCCGGGACCGGGCAATCCGGTAGGCACACGCTGGATGGGGTTGAGCAAGCAGGGCTACGGAATTCACGGAACCAATGAGCCCAACTCCATTGGCAAGGCCGCTTCCCATGGATGCATCCGCATGGCCCAGACCGACCTCGAGGAGTTTTATGCGCTGGTAGATGTGGGCGACACAGTGGAGATTGTCGGCGAGCGCAATGAGCAGACGGCGCAACTGTTTGGCGACAACGAGAAGCCTGCCTCCACCGAAGCCGCGCAGCCAGTTGAGACGGCAACCGCTGTGCCGGTTACAGCGCCTGCGCAAGTCAACGAAGCAACGCAGGCGAATCAAGTCCTGCTGGCCTTGCGCTAGAGGAGGTCCGAAGATGAATCTGCTCAACGAAGCAATGAGAGGTTTGGGTGCGATGCTGCTGCCGGTGGCTGCGGGGCTGATGTTCGAGGAACTGACGTTTGGGGGACTGGTCCGGCTGCTGCTTGCTCCACGGCCGGGAGCTAGAAAACTATCTGAGCGCAATCACAAACAAGGAGAAGGAAAATGATCGCATTGAAGTTGTTGTTGACGATTGCGGGAGTGCTGTTGCTGGCTGCCGCTGTGGCAATTCCACTCTACGGACTCTGGCTTCGCATTCGCGTAGCGCGCAGCAAAGCCAGGGGAGAAGATATAACTTCTGACCCGGAAGAAATTGCGTGGCGTGGCTCCGTAGCATTGACGCTCGTGGCTTGCCTTCCGCTTCTCGTGTCGTCGAGCATCGTGGTGGTGCCCAGCGGCATGGGTGGCGTGCGAGTGAGCCAACTCAGCGGCACATTGCCGGGAACGCTCTATCCCGGTGTGCACTTTGTAACTCCGCTGGTAGAACGCGTCGAGAGCTTCGATCTGCGCGATCACCTCTTCACCACCGGCTCTGTAGACGAAGGCGGAAAGGTATCGGCACAGAAGAACGGTCTGAGCGTGCAGTCGCTTGAGGGTCTCAACATTGGCCTGGCCGTTACGGTGCGCTATCGCCTTGACGCCAACAAACTCGATAGCGTGCAAGCCCACATGCCTCAGCCGGTGGACAAGGAACTGGTGCCTCCGGTAGTGGCCAGCGCATGGCGTGAGTTAGCGCCGGAGTACACAGTGCGCGAGATATTCTCGACCAAACGCGAAGAGGTGCGTTCCAAAGCCGCGGCCATCATCACCCGCAAGCTGGGCGCTGATGGCATCGTCGTCGAAGAGGTCATGCTCTCTGACATTCAACTGCCCGCCCAATACGCTCAGGGTTTGGAGGGGCTCTTGCTCAAAGAACAGGAAGACGATCAGCTCGGCGTCGTGACAGACATTCAACAGAAGCAGGTGCGCATCGCCGAGTTACAAGCCGAGGCTGACGCGGTGCAGAAAGTGAAGCAGGCCGAAGGTGAGGCGCAGTCGCGCGTCGTCGAGGCAAAGGGCGAGGCCGACGCCATGCAATACACCCTGCCGCTCAAGGAGAAGCAGATTGAGCAGAGCAAGCTGGAGGCCGAGGCGCACAAGGAAACAACCATCCAGAACGCGGAGGCCGAAGCCGAGGCCAAGGTCATCGACAGCAAGGCCGAGTTGCAGCGGCGCAACCTGATGGCCGACGCCGAAGCCAGCCGGGTACGTCTGATGGCCGCGGCCAACGCCGAGCGCATGACCAGTGAGGCGGCATTGCTCAATAAGTCGCCGCTACTCATCAACAAGATCGTGGCCGAGCGTCTCTCGGACAAGATACAAGTGCTCATGGTGCCATCGGACGGTAAATTCTTCTTCGCGAACGATGTCTTCAAGAGCATGGCTGCGAGCCCGGTGGTGAAGCAGGAGATGGACAGCGAAGCAGAGCCGGAGCCCGGGCCTGCGCCCGGTCACTGAGGAACAGTTTCTCGTTGGTGAATCATGACAGAGACAGGCTTTATAAACAGCGTAAACAATCGTGAGAGTCGAGGGCATTTCTGATTCGAAACAGTAGGGCTAGAAGTGTTGGGTTCCCCGGTCTCGATTTTGAGACCGGAGAATCCACGAACCTCATCTGGTTCTTATGATGAAGCAGCCTCGAACGATATAATCCGCGCATAGGAAAAACTGACAGAAAGATGAAGCCAATGAAGCCGATCTGGCTGATTGTAGCGGTAGCAATGGGATTGACGGCGAGCGCCGCGCCCGCACCCAGCCCCTGGGCCGAGCCCGCGGCGGCCTTGGCAGGGCAAATCGCCGAGATACTCGGTCCCGGCCAGGCGCGACTGACCATTCATAATCTCTCCGCAATCTCCAACGATGAAATCCCATCCATCCGGCAACTTCTGGAACAGGATTTGAAAGCGGACGGTGTACTCGCTTCAGGTGCGGAGAGCGCTAACACCGTTCGCCTGACCTTAAGCGAAAATCAGCGCGAGCGGTTATGGGTAGCCGAGGTGATCGAGGGCAATGAGACGCGCGTGGCAATGGTATCCATTCACTATGACGCGACGGCCGCATCTCCTGGTCAAGACCGCATCGTACTTCGCAAAGAGCGATACGTCAGAAATGCGGCCCTGTCTCGTTCGCCCGGCATTCCCTCCGATGAACCTGTTTTGGCCATCGTCGCCACGAACCCCGGTCTTGTCGTGTTGAAGCAAGATAAGATCGTTGTTCTTTCCATGATGGCGGCGGGTTGGATGGCGCAGGCGAGCTTCGACCTAAACAGCAGAGCCCAACTTACCAGAGATCCACACGGAATCCTGCTGCCCACGCCCGACGGAAATGGCTTCACAGCTTTCGCCGCTGGAACTGAATGTACAGGAAGTTATCTTCCTCCTGAGAATGTAACTCGTCCCGCAAACGGGTGGTCAGTCAACTGCCATGAAAGCGACGATCCCTGGCCCATTCTGCAATCGGAAACAGAAAACGGTTCTATCTCCATCAAGGCCTTTTATAACGCCGCGCGCAATTACTTTACGGGAACAGTTTCTCTCGGCTCGCTCGCGAATTTCCCCCCGTTCTATTCGGCAGCCGTGCTTGTACGTCCCGCCGAGGGGGCCGCGTTGTTAATCAATGGCATCGACGGCAAGGTGCAACTTGAAGAGAATGGCGCGCTCAAGCCGGTCAGCGGCGCGCGCGACTGGGGCAGCGACTTTGCCCTATTGCGCACAGCCTGCGGAGCTGGCACCGAGATCGTTGCTTCCGGCTCAGGCGAGGCGGTCAGCGATAGTCTGCGCGCCTATGAGTTACCCGCCCTGGAAGTTGTTCCTGCAAGCGCTCCTCTGGCCATGGATGGAACAGTAACAGCATTGTGGCCCGCGCCCGATGGCAAGAGCGTCTTTGCGGTAGTGCGCAGCATAACAAATCAATATGAGGTGGATCGTGTTACGGCAAGTTGCAATTAGCTGTCTGATTGTTGCGATGGCGCTGCCTGCCGCGGCGCGCACACGCCCCCACTACGGCGGCACACTGCGCGTTGATATCGAGGGTGAAGTCTGGCAGCGACCCGGCGGACTTGCGCGTCGGCTGGTGCTCGATGGACTTACACGCATGGAGGCCGACGGAGCCGTGCATCCGGCCCTCGCCGTGCGTTGGGAATCAGAGAATCAAGATCATCGCTGGCAGTTTTGGCTCCGCCCCGGCGTACACTTTCATGACGGCTCGGTTCTCACTGCGGTCGTTGTGCTGAATGCGCTGAATTCCGCTTGCGGCGCAAACTGTCCATGGGCGGCTGTCCATATCGTGGGCTTGTCTGTGGTCTTTACCTGCGACTCGCCGATGCCGAACTTGCCTGCGCTGCTGGCTGGCGATCAGTATCTGATATCCACCGATGCAACCGGCAGCATCGGCACCGGACCATTTCAATTGAATGGTTTTAATAACGCCGTGATGACGCTGAGTGCCAACGAAAATTGTTGGCAGGGCCGGCCATTCGTCGACGCAGTCGAAATTCGCGTGCATCGCGCCATCCGCGATCAATGGCTCGATCTCAGCATAGGCCGCGCTGATCTGGTCGAGGTCCCAGCCGAGCAGTTGCGTCAAGCCCATGAGCAGCGGCTCACGGTGCTTCAGTCGCCACCGGTCTCGCTGCTGGCGCTCTCTGTTGCAAGCTCCGGCGTTCTCGGCAACCCAGACCTGCGCGCGGCCATTGCGCTGGCCGTTGATCGCGGTGCGCTTTCCAATGTGATTTTTCAAAAGCAGGGTGAGGTCACGGCCAGTTTGTTGCCCTCGGCCCTCAGCGGTTACTCGTTTCTCTTTCCCACTGAGCGCGACCTCAACAAGTCTCATGAGAAACATGGCGGCTTCACGCCTCCTCCGCTGACGATGGCTGAACCAGGTGGCAGTGCGATGCAATTAGCGGCGCAGCGCATTGCGCTCAATCTGCATGATGCTGGATTCAATGTGCAGGTCGTTGCGGAAGGTGGAACGCGCCCTGCTGACCTTGCTTTGCTTCGGCTGCCGCTTGCTTCAAACCAGCCGCAGGCCGCGCTGGAGGCGATGCTGCGCAGCACGGGCATTCAATCTCCAGTACTCGAACAGAGTCCTGCGGCCCTCTACAAAGTTGAGCGAGATTTTTTGGAAACCCATACGCTGATCCCTCTGCTCTATCTTCCGCGCGCCTATGCCATCGGCAGTCGCGTGCGCGATCTGCGCTTGAGTCCGGACGGCACTCCGCTGCTCGCCGGCGCGTCGCTTGAGGATGCGCCATGAACCTGCGGCAAAAGCTTCTGTTGCTGCTTTCGCTCACCGTGGCGGCCGTTGTGGCCGCGGTCTCGTGGACCGTGCTGGTGCGCATCAGGCAGGTCTTTGAGCAGCGCGATCAGCAGGAGACGGCGCTTTTCGTCAGCCAGTTTCAGCGTGAGTTTCAGCATCGCTCGGCTGAAGTGGCCGCTGCTGTAGACCACATGGCCGCAAGCGAACGTGTGCGCGCCATGGCATTCGAGCTAGCGCAATCGGGCGACTCATCGCAGTACGTGACCGAGGCGCAGACGCTCGCGCAGGAGTCGCAACTCGACTTCCTTGAGATCGTCGGACTGGATGGAAAAATCGTCAGCTCTGCGCAGTGGCCCGCGCGCTTCGGTTACCCGGAGCCTGCTGCAACCGAGACCGCGGTAACCTTTCTCAAGCGCGAAGAACTGCCAGACGGCAGCGTCGCGTTGGGTCTCTTCGCCGTCCGCGCGGTCCGCTCAAGCGCTGAATCGGAACTCCGGCTGGTGGGCGGCAAGCGCCTGGACCAAAGCTTTCTGGCTGATCTGCCCATCGCGCCGGGAATGCAGATTGGTCTCTACAACAATACCAACTCGTCGCAACTAACAGCATTTCAGCAAACACTTGCTCCGTTCGATCCGGCGAGTCTTATTGATCAGGCCGGCCCAGTTGCCAATGCAGGCCGCTATGAGTCGTTGATCCGCTCTGCGATAAACTCAGGCCAACAGACCAGCGCAATTCTTTATCTCACAAGCCAACGGGAAGACAGCGTGAACGCCACGGCAATTCCACTCAAGAATGACGCGGGCAATGTGCTGGCTGTGCTCACAGTAGCCATCTCGCGCGGCGGCATGATCGATGCGCAACAGCACATCCGGGCCATCGCTTATGGAGTTGCCGCCGGTGGAATTCTGCTCGCGATTCTAGCGTCTCTCTGGATCGCCGCGCGCGTCTCGCGGCCCATCGAGCAGTTGGCGCGTGCCGCTGAACAGGTCGCCAGTGGCAACTGGGAGACGACTGTACCGGAACGCAAACGGCGTCGTGGCCGCGATGAGATCGACGTGCTGGCGAGCGGCTTCAATCATATGACCGGCCAACTGGCTTCGCAGCGCGAGCGCCTCGTGCAGAGCGAGCGCGTGGCTGCGTGGCGCGAACTGGCCCGGAGGCTAGCGCATGAACTCAAGAATCCGCTCTTTCCGCTGCAACTGACGGTTGAGAATCTTGTGCGCGCGCGCCAATTGCCTGAAGCCGAGTTCGACGAGGTCTTTCGCGAAAGCACGCAAACCTTGAGCGCAGAGATCGCCAATCTCAAAACCATCATTGGCCGCTTCAGCGACTTCAGTAAGATGCCTAAGCCGCAGTTGGAGCGCATTGACGCGAAAGATGCCATCGAGCGCGTGCGTTCGCTCTACGAATTGGCGGCCGCACAAAATAATGCGAATATTAGATTTGAAGTTGAACTCGCCCCTCAATCCATGCCGCTCGACGCCGATCCGGAACTGCTGCACCGCGCACTATCGAATCTGGTCCTTAACGCGATGGACGCCATGCCGGAGGGCGGCACGCTAACTTTATCCGCCAAGCCGCGCGGCGATCAGGTGGAGATTCGAATTGCCGATACCGGCGAGGGCCTAACGCCCGAAGAGTGCGAGCGCCTTTTTACCCCTTACTACACAACCAAACAGCATGGCACCGGATTGGGATTGGCGATTGTGCAATCGGTGGTAGCCGACCACGAGGGAACCATCGCAGTGGAAAGCCGGCCCGGTGGTGGCTCGGTCTTTCTGATAACACTGCCTAAGTCAGCTTCTAGCTCTTAGCTACTAGCTCCCTGCAGTTTCAATTCGTATTGTTGTACCAACCGCTTGTTTTCAGATCAAAGTTCGCCTAACTCGGAAAGGTTTGCAGTTAGGAGCTAAAAGCTAGGAGCTAACAGCTAGAAGCTGACTTTATGACCGTCAAAGCAAATATTCTCATTGTCGATGACGAGGCCAACACGCTGGCTTCACTCTCCCGAGCCTTCCGCCTTGCCGGCCATGAGGCTGTCGTCTGCGACAATGCTGCTCGCGCTCTCGAACTGGCCCGCACTCAGCCTTTCGACCTGATCCTGAGCGACGTGGTGATGCCCCGCCGCGATGGGCTAGCGCTGCTTGAAGATCTGAAGACCGCCGGCGTCACGGCGCCGGTGGTGATGATGAGCGGACAGGCTCATATCGAAATGGCGGTGAAGGCCACGCGCCTGGGCGCATTGGACTTTCTCGAAAAGCCTTTGACCACTGAGAAGTTATTAGTCACCGTCGAGAATGCGCTTAAAATCACTCGACTCGAAACTGAAAATCAAGACCTGCGCGCTCGCGTCGGCAAACATACGATGGTATGGACCGGCGACACCATGCGCCGAGTTATGGCGCAGATTGAGCGCGTGGCCGCCAGCGAGGCGCGCATCTGCATCTACGGTGAAACCGGAACCGGTAAGGAGTTGGTCGCACGCACTCTGCACGAAATGAGTAATCGCGCCGCTGGCCCATTTGTCACGTTGAACTGCGCGGCCATTCCCGCCGAACTGATCGAGAGCGAACTCTTTGGTCACGAGAAAGGCTCCTTCACCGGCGCGGCGCAGCGTCACACAGGAAAATTTGAGCAGGCGCATCGCGGCACTCTCTTTCTCGACGAGATTGGCGACATGCCGCCCGCCATGCAGGCCAAGCTATTGCGTGTGTTGGAAGAAGGAGAAGTCGAGCGCGTCGGCGCCGGTAAACCCACCACTGTCGACGTGCGCGTCCTCGTGGCCACGCATCGCAATCTTGAGCAACTGGTTGAGTCCGGCGACTTCCGGCGCGATCTCTATCATCGCGTCGTTGTCTTTCCCGTCGAGCTTCCTCCTCTGCGTCAACGTTCCGAAGACCTTCCCGCGCTGGTCGAGCACTTTGCCCGCCAAGTCAGCGCGCAGAACGGCTGGAAGCCAATTCCGTTCAGCGATGAGGCGATCGACGTGCTCACGCAGTATCAGTGGCCGGGTAATATTCGAGAGCTGCGCAACGTTGTCGAGCGGCTTCTGTTATTGGCCGGAGCCGTGGTCGATGCAGAGGCCGTGCAACTCGCGCTGCCTGCCGCTCACTTTACGCGAAAGCCTGTCAACGCATCGGCGCTTAACGCTTCAGGACCACTCTCCGAGCGCGTTTCGGCCTTTGAGCGCGCCCAGGTGCTGATGGAATTGGAGCGGCACAACCGTCATATTACCCAAACGGCCAAGGCACTCGGACTCGAACGGAGCCACCTCTACAAAAAATGTCAGCAGTTGGAGATCGATCTCAAAAGCCTTGACGAGCGGGAGTGATCGGTCAAGGAAAACATCGGCTGAAAAATCGGTTGCGGTAGGGACGAGTTTTGCGGCCCGCCCCCCGCGCAGATCCGTACGGGCACTGCTAGTGCGTGCGGCTCTTACCTGGGATAAGAACGGCAAAGCGCTGTTCAGGCCAGGGGTGCAGGATGCGGGCGGGTGGCAGCCATCGTTCAACTACACGCTGAAACGCTGGGCGGAGCTGACGCGCTTCCTCGACCATCCCGTTCATCGAGCTATCCACGAACTGGGCGGAGAATTCGATGAGGCCAATTGCGATTGGAAGGCGAAATTGGTTGCATTTGGGAAGCAAGGAAGCCGGCCCCAAGATCGCGGCCATCTTCAGCATCGTTGAGAGCTTCCGCAAACTCGGCCTGCCCATTCGCCAGAACCTGACCGACGTGCTGCCCGGCCTCGCCGATCGCTCCATCCACTCCCTGGCCGAACTCACTCCTTCGGCTTACACTGCCAAGATGGCAGAATAGCCTATCCCGCATGCCCAAAACCGTCAACCACGGTGTTGCCCGGTGTTGCCCGAACGGATACGGTGAAGTGAGAGAGGGCATCTATGCCGAGACGCCCTTCGGTGGCCCTGCCATGTGCTAAGCCATCTGGGTCGCTATACCTGTCTCATTGTGATGCTGATGACCGGGCCATCTGCCTGGGCGCCCGGCCGGCTTTAGGTGACCTGTTGCTTCGAGACGATAGAATCTCCGAAGCAAAGGATTGAACCATGAAATCGCTAGTTACAGGAATCGCGGTCGTTGCGTTGTTGGGAGCGGCGCTGACGCTGCAGTTCTGGCAGCCGAAGCACGGCGGTATTGGCAGGCAGAGCGCAGAGGCGCAAACGACGCCACCTGTTACGGAGCGGAGCAAGCCTCAGGACACCAGGCCCGAGGTCATCCATCTATGGGAGAACGGCGCGCCGGGATTCGAGGGCCGCAAAGACGTCCCTGAAGTGGCGAAAGACTATTGGGTGCGCAATGTGAACAATCCCTCGATTACGGTGTATTTGCCGCCCAAAGAGAAGGCCACGGGGGCGGGCGTGGTGATCGCGCCTGGCGGAGGATTTCGCCTTCTGGTAGCAACAGAGGGAGATGAGACGGCGAGATTCCTAAACAGCATCGGTGTGGCTGCGTTTGTGCTCAAGTACCGGCTGCCGAATGACCACAACTCACCATACACGATGGAGAATGTTCGCCAGGATGCGTATAGGGCGATGAGGCTGGTGCGCAGCCGCGCGAAGGAGTGGAATATCGATCCGCACCGGGTGGGGATGATGGGCTTTTCTGTCGGAGGGTACGTGATTTCGCTGATTGCCTACGCGCCGGGACAGGGCGACCCGATGGCGCCAGATCCCGTTGACCGGCTGAACGGCAGGCCGGATTTTCAGATTCAAGTGTCTGGGGACGGCGATCTCCCGGATCGCCTTCCACCTGACTCGCCTCCGGCATTCCTGATCGTAGCCAATGACGACGAGACCGATAGCAGTCAGGCGACACTCGAACTGCTGACAAAGCTGCGCGCAGCTGGGGTTCGCGTAGAAGCCGTCTTTCTGGCCTGGGGCAAACACTCGTTCAGTATGGGCGGGCAAACCAAACTGGTGACCGTGAAATCCTGGCCGCAGCGAATAGCCGACTGGATGAAAGACAGCGGTTACCTGACGCCGCGGGCGGCAGGTGGTCCGGTCACCAGCCACAAAGAACGGCCCTGAGCCACGAGAAGCCGTGGCCCGTTCATCGCGGTTTTTTTGTCACGATGAGCGGGTCGTGGGTTCAGACTTACGTAAGCGTTGCCTCCTGGAGTGCGAGAGCAACCAGCGCCCGGTAGACGCGCATGAGCCGACTCCACATCGACGAATCGCGAAGAACCAACAAATTGATAGAAGCATCGCGATTCGACCGTACGTCCGCAGTCGAATCGCATCGGCTCAAAGCAGATCGCTTATTGGCGGAAACGTCAGCAATAGGCTCAGGCCAAGCAGTCCCAGCGCGACGACGTTGATGCGCCGCAGAGAAACCGTTCTCTTGCGCCAACGCCAATCGAGTATCGCCCACGTGGCGAGCCAGAGAAAAACAGCTACAGTGGTTTCGCCAGAGAGAGCGCCGGTTGGCTTGTAAAAGACAAACAAGTTCTTCACGAATGCAGACTTGTCTGCCGCAATCGCGAAGGATGCAACCGCGAACGAGCCGATACCTGTTGAGAGAATAGCTGCCCCGCCGGAGCCATTGGGCACGACAGTCGAGTTGTCAAGAGTGGCTTCAGTTTGTATGCTCATCCCTATTCTCCCTTAACCAACTGAATTGTTTGTCCGCCATCAACAGGGGCATTTTTGTCTAGCATGGCGCCAAAAAAGCCGGCGATGCCGCCTGCGAAGAGTGAGATCGCCGTGAATCCCAGCAGCGCAGCGCGAAGTTGCGGATGGTGTTTGAGATCGCGGCCATAGCGTATGGCGACCACCGCCGCCGCCGTGATCGCAAGCGGCACAAGCCAAGCGACGTGCTCTTTCCACTCCATGCCGATCAAGTGCCATTGCCTGGTTGCGGGATGGGAGAGCAGAAGCGAGCGCGGATATGCTGCTAGATTGACGGTGCCATTGGGAGGCGCGGCGCGATACCACGGATAGATGATGTACGTGCCGGTCAGTACCGTGAGCCATGCCAGCGCGGACATAACGGTGAGATAGATGCCGAGGAAGCGATCTCCTTGGGGCGAAGCACTGGCCGGCGCATGGGCAGAAAAACGCAGGTAGAGCAGCGCGATTGCTCCAGAACCGGCGAGCAGATAGAGAGCACCGAAGCCCATGCCATGGACGAGTGTCCAAAGACTGCGGGTAGTGATTTCCATTGTGAATGACCTCCGATGTGAATTTGCAATGTGTGCGTATGCATGGGGAGATGCATTGATGCTTTGCTGTTCTTTGGCGGCGCTCGCTTGAACGCCGCCGGTTATGGTTAGAATGTGATCTTCGCGGCAAACTGAATCTGACGCTCAGTACGCTGAAAGGTTGATTCAGCAGCAGCCGAGGAAACGGTTCCAAAGCCATTGCTCCACTTTTCGGTTGTTGGGTTGTAGGTTCCTACGGTAGCGGCCGGATTGTTAAACTGCGGCGTGTTGGCGAGGTTGAAGGCCTCCGCACGCAGTTGCAGAACCTTCGATCCGGTCAGGTGAGTATCCTTGAAGAGCGAAAAGTCCACGGTCTTTGTACCCGGACCCTGAAGGATATTGCGTCCCGAGTTTCCCCACGTTCCCGCGGTGGGGACCGCAAAGGCCTGAGTGTTGAACCACTGCGAAAGCGTGCGCTGTCCTTTTGGCAGCGATCCGTTGCCGACGCCGGGAAGCAGTTGTGCGCGGGGCGACAGTCCATCGCCCAATGCGACGCCCGACCCTACCGAGAACGGCAAGCCATCGAAGAACTGCGCAATGGCGTTCACCTGCCATCCACGCTCAAACCCTCTCAGCACCCCGCTGCCCTTAAAGGGCAACTGATAATTCGCGCTGGCGACAAAGCGATTCGGGACATTGTAGTCCGCATTTCCGTAGTCATAACGGATGTTATAGGGATTGGTGACGCTGCCCGCATTAGCCGAACTATTGTCCAGAGCGTGGCTGTAGGTGTAGGAAGCGAGAAAGTTCAGTCCATGCGCGCGACGCTCGGCCGTAACTTGCAACGCGTTGTAACTGGATTCCTGCCTGGTTTCAAGCTCACTGATTTGAGCAAAGAACGGATAGGGGCGCAATGTTGAAACTTTGGTCGCTCCATTCAATCCCAACTGGCCCGCATTGATGTCGCGCAGATTGTCCAGGTGAGTGCCTTTGGTTCCCACGTAGGCAAACTTGAGGACCGTCGAGAAGTGGATCTGCTGCTCGATAGCCGCATGCCACTGCTCGGTGTAAGGAGTTTTGGCATTTGGATCCTGTGCAAAGGCGGGTGTATTGGGGTTCAACGCACTACCCGACGCAACAACGGTATGAACGTATCCATTTCTCGCGTAGTTGAATGGAGTACCGTTGGTGGCCGCTCCAAATGTGGTCGAGTTATTGAATGCCCAATAATCATCCACGGGAACATTGGCTGACAAGCTAGACGAATTGCCTAAGTCGGGCGCTGAATAGTAGATACCAAAGCCTGCGTGAAAGACTGTCTTGTTGGTGACTTTGTAGGCAACGCCAACGCGCGGCGCAAAGTTGAGATTGTTGCCGCTCAGGCCGCTGCGTGCAATACCGTTGGTTCCCACTTGCTCCAGGGCCGTCGTCGAGATAGCGGGAACGAAGTCGTACTCTTTGTTGTGAACTTCGGTCCAAGGCCAGCCGAGGAAGTTCTCATAATGCACGCCCAGGTTCAACGTCAGCTTGCTATTGACCTTGTAGTTGTCCTGCACATAGAAGGACAAATCGCTCTGCCGCAAGCCGACCTCGCTGGGAAAGGAGTAGCTGCCGCTCGCCGGGCCGCCGTAGAGCAGATCGCTCCAGGGCAGATTGGTGTACGAGGATGTACCTGAGGAAAAACCTTCTGAGCCATGTTCCGCGCCGGTTTGGAACATATTGTATTCGAGGCGGATAAGATCGAAGCCAAAGTCCAGCGAGTGCTTTCCGTGTACGAGGTTGACGTCGTCGTCCCACTGATAGTTGTTGGTTCCGATATTGGTGGGGCTGTTGCCCGCATCACCGATCGGCGCGTAGCCCGTGAAGGTCATCACTGGCAGTCCGTCGCTCAGGGGATTGTTTGGATTAATTACGCCGGGGATGTTGAGGTTCGAGGGTGAGGCAAGTTGCAGCCCCGCATCCCAGTTCTTGGCGTAGACAAAAAAGCGATTCCAGCCGTAGCGCGCCGTGTTGACGGTGGTCGAGGAGAAGACGTGCGTCTCGCTCAGCACAGCCTGATGTGCAGGGTCCGATGCGGGCCCGCAGATGACGTCGCCTACCAGAGGTGTGGGCAGGACGCCGGGCTGGGAGAAGATGTCATGGCCCTGACTATAGCGGATGAAGGCGCTATCTTTCTCGGAAAACTTGCGGTCGATCTTCACGTCGAAGTCGTCTTCGTTGATGATCAACAACGGGCTGTAGATGAAATTGCTGGCTATCGCATTCGCACTTCCATAATTCGGCTGCGCATATTTCTGATAAAAACCCAGGATATTTGCGCCGGTTTGATCGATCAGCGGATCGTTTGTGGCGACGAGATTGCCGGGGATGTTCGTTCCCGCTGGATTCGCAGTGGTTTTAGATCCAGGAACCACGATTTGCGGATAAAGCGAGAAGTCGTAAAAACCGGGGTGCGTCGTCATCGAGACAACCGGTATGCTTTCCACATTCGTCTGGCCCTGAGCGAAGCGCTTTCCGGCATAGTCGGCAAAGAAGAAGGTCTTGGGGTTGGCCTGCTTGTAAAATACCGGTCCGCCGAAGGTGACGCCAAACTCGTTTTGCCGCAGAGGTGCTTTCTCTCCTGTCGGTCCTGCTTTGGGAATGTTGAAATAGTTTCTGGCGTCCAGAGCGGTGTTGCGCAAAAACTCGAAGATGTCGCCGTGATAGTGGTCGGTGCCGGACTTGATGACCACGTTGATGGTGCCGCCGTTGCCGCGCCCATAGCGGGCGTCGGCGTCGTCGGTCTCTTCTGAGAACTCCTGAATGGCGTCGATGGGCGGGAAGAGTGCCGTCATGCTGTTATGGTTCTCCTGGTCGCCAATGCCATCCAAAAGCGTGCGATTCTCCTGAGGGCGAGAGCCGTTGATGGCGAAGTACGAGGGGCCGCGCTGCTGCGTATAGGGAATGCTGACGGCCTGGGTTGTCGTCGGTATAACGCCCGCGCCCAGGCTAAACAGCTCATTGAAGTTGCGGCCGTTCAGGGGCAAATCCCTGACGGCTTCTTCGGTGCGGAGATTGCCGACGCTGGAGCTTTCGGTCTCGAGCAACTCGCCGGAGGCCTGGACTTCGACGGTCTCGGCCGTAGTACCCACGGCCAGGTTTGCATCCGCATCCACACGCTGACCAACTTCCAGTCGGACTTTTTCAACGACTTTGCTGAATCCAGGCACCTCGATCTGAACCGTGTAGTCACCCGGATGCAGTGGCGGCGATACATAAATGCCCTGGGCATCGGTGGATGTATTGGTGGTCAATCCGGTTCCGGTGTTGCGCACCGTCACGTGAGCGCCGGGGATCACAGCACCGGTGTTGTCGTTAACTACGCCGGTGATGATGCCGGTTTCGACAATCTGTGCATGCAGCGTCGAGGCGCCTGCAAGGACGAACAGGGCCGTTAAGATGAGCGATAGATTTCGCTTTGCAAGAATTCGCAACGAGAAAAATGCGACAGACATACTTGTCTCCAAGAATGCGATCAGCACGATCGCACAGAAAAATGGCCCACGATCTGCTCGTGGGCCATGGCATTGCGCTTAGCGCGCACTGCCGTCAGACGGGAACGATGCACTTGCCCACGATGCAAGGCGCATCCGCTTCGGGGAGTTGAGTGAAGCGACAACAACTTCTTGCCTTGCGGGCAATCTGCTTTTGAATGCTCATTTTCTTTCCCTTTTCGTGAATTTATCTGAATGAAAGCGCTTCGATTCGCACAAAAATCCTGGTGCAAAGCAAAGAATTCAATTGTTCGTGATGATTCTGATTCCCGTCCAAGGCCGTCTAGCGAACTCAAGCCCTAACGCAGAGCTATGCTCACGGCGCAACTAGAGCGCAAGAACAACGATGGATTGGATGAGAGGGTATGCGGGCGTCAACAACAACACGAGCGACGGGGCGTCGGCTCGGAGGCGGGCAAGATGGCTGCCTGGTTGTTGATTCGCACCTGCATGTTTTGTATTGGGCCATAAAGTCGAAATCGTGTCAAGGGCGACCAAATGAGTTTCTCAGAAAACGCAAAAAATTTTTCTGTTCGCTTGACAGCGTTCCAATCCCCGTGCATCATCGAAACAGTTGCAGTTGCAGGACTGGTCATCCAAGTTCTGTGAAAGGATCCAACCTTTAGTGCTTCTTCGCCGCGCATCCCGCTGTTGTTGTTGCCCTGTCGCCTCTCCGACAGTCGAGCAGCCTCGTGGGAATGCCGCGCGGATGCGATCCTAGACGCGATCACGGTCGCGATCTTAGCTGATTCGCATCGCCTGAGTCTTCGCAATTCCGGCCCACGAGCCTCTGTCTCGTGGGCTTTCTCATTGGGCGCACGCCCACATTGCGATTCAGGAAAAGAGCTGTATTCCGATGAAGCCGTTTCACATCATGGCCAAGCCCCATGGCGCAATCTGCAATCTCAATTGCACCTATTGCTATTACCTGGAGAAAGAAAATCTCTACCCGGGCAGCGGGCGCGAATTTCGTATGGCCGACGATGTACTGGAAACGTACATTCGTCAGTACATTCAATCGCAGCCTGAGCAGCACGTCAGCTTCGCGTGGCAGGGCGGCGAGCCGACGCTGCTTGGAATTCCGTTCTTCGAGCGCGTCGTCGAACTGCAGAAACAATATGCGAACGGAAAGATCATCGACAACGCATTCCAAACCAACGGCACGCTGCTTGACGACGCATGGGGCGAGTTCCTGGCGCGCAACAAGTTTCTCATTGGACTTTCCGTCGATGGGCCCGAGGAGATTCATGATGCGTATCGCGTGGACAAGGGCGGCAAGCCGACGCATGCGCGCGTGATGCGCGGCCTCAACATTCTCAAGAAACATGGCGTCGAGTTCAATACGCTCACCGTTATTAATCGCTTGAACTCCTATCTCGCTCGCGATGTTTATCGCTTTCTGAAGGAGATCGGCAGCAAGTATCTGCAATTCATTCCCATCGTCGAGCAGGTTGCCAAAGAGCCGGACCCCAATGGCCTGGTTCTATTGAAGCCGTATTCACGTCAGGAGTCGGCGGTCTCGGAATGGTCTGTTGAGCCGTTGCAATTCGGCAAGTTCCTGCAACAGGTCTTTGACGATTGGGTGATTCAGGATGTGGGCCGCGTCTATGTGCAGGTCTTCGATGTTGCGCTGGAGTCGTGGTACGGCGTGCCGCAGACGCTCTGCGTCTTTTCGCCCAAGTGCGGCAGCGCGCTGGCCGTCGAGCATAATGGCGATGTGTATTCCTGCGATCACTTTGTTTATCCCGACAACAAGCTGGGCAATATTATGCAGAAAAACTTGTCGAGTCTGGTGAGCTCACCGCAGCAAACGCGTTTTGGCAATGCAAAGGAGATTGGACTTCCTTCCGATTGCCGTTCATGCGATGTGCGTTTTGCCTGCAATGGTGAGTGCCCTAAGCACCGCTTTACGCAGACTGCATCCGGCGAGTATGGGCTGAACTATCTCTGCGCGGGCTACAAGCATTTCTTCCATCACATCGATCCGTATATGCGCTTCATGGCGGAAGAGCTGAAGCAGAATCGAGCGCCGGCGCGAGTAATGGAGTGGGCGCGGAAACGCAGAGCGCAGCACTTGACTGTGGCCAATAGGGAGGGCATCCATGCTTTCTCTCGTGCTTGAGTTTCGCTGTTGTTGACCCCTCACCCTTTGCTTTGATCTGAATTGCCGCACTCGTCCTGCGCGCTTATCCCTGCGCAGACACACAGCTTTCCGCATCCACCCGAATTTCGATTAAACGGAGACAGGTTATGAGAATCTCGCAACAAATTGCATTGCTTCTGAGCGGAACGATGGCGCTCGGCTCCTCGTCCCAACTCTGGGCGGAAGAAAAGGACGGGCCCAAACCCGCCTGGCCTACCGCACCGCTGCATGAGGTGAAACCACAGGGTTGGCCCGAACAGCCAAAGGCTGCGGCGGGTTCGCCGAACGTCGTGCTGATTCTGCTTGACGATGTAGGCTTCGGCGCCTCCAGCGCCTTGGGCGGACCGGTTCAAACGCCTACCTTCGACCGACTTGCCGCGAGCGGCCTGCGTTACAACTCGTTCCACATGAATGCGCTCTGCTCGCCAACACGCGCCGCTCTGCTGACTGGGCGCAATAACCATCAGGTCGGCTTTGGTTCCATCGCCGAGTGGTCGGCGCCCTATCCCGGTTACAGCACGGTGATCCCCAAGAGTGCGGCCACCATTGCCGAAGTCCTGAAAGAGAACGGCTATAGTACCTCGGCCTACGGCAAGTGGCACAACACGCCAATGTGGGAGGTCAGTCCCGCCGGTCCATTCAATCACTGGCCCACCGGACTCGGCTTTGAGCATTTCTACGGCTTCAATCAGGCTGCCGACAGCCAATACTATCCGCGCATCTTCAACGACACAACGCCTGTCGAACCCTCGAAGCTGCCGCAAGAGGGTTATCACTTCACTACTGATATGACCGATCACGCCATTCAGTGGCTGCATCAGCACGACGCCGTCGCCAAGGATAAGCCCTTCTTCATCTACTACGCCACGGGCGCGACGCATACGCCGCATCATGTGGACAAGAAGTGGGTCGAGAAGTACAAGGGCAAGTTCGATCAAGGCTGGGATGCGATCCGCAAGGAAGCCTTCGAGCATCAGAAGAAACTGGGCGTGATTCCGGCCAACGCCGAGTTCACGCCGCGCCCCGACAGCTTGCCCTCATGGGATTCGCTCACGCCTAGGCAGAAGAGGCTGCTGGCACACGAGGCCGAGGTTTACGCCGGATTCCTGGAGCAGACTGATTACGAAATCGGCCGGCTGCTCGACGCCATACAGGAAGAGGGCAAGGCCGACAACACCATCGTGCTTACAATCATCGGCGACAACGGGGCCAGCGCCGAGGGCGGCCTGGAAGGAACCGATGCCCGCGATACAAACGGCAACAAAAAGTCGATCGAAGACCGCGAGAATGTCTACGATCTGCTGGGCAGTGAACTCTACTACAACCACTATGCGACTTCCTGGGCCTGGGCGCTCAACTCGCCCTTTGTGGGCACCAAGCAGGACGCTTCGCACTTGGGCGGCACAACTGATCCGCTGATTATCAACTGGCCGGGACACATCAAGGACGCGGGCGGCGTGCGCAGCCAGTTCTCGCACGTCAACGACATCGCGCCCACCATCTACGAACTGACCGGCGCCAAGTTTCCGGATGCAGTCGACGGCGTAAAGCAGATTCCGCTCGAAGGCAAGAGCCTGGTCTACACCTTCGACGATCCCAATGCACCCACGAAACACACCTTGCAGTACTTCACCACTAGTGGCAACCGTGCGATTTACAAAGACGGATGGTGGGCCGGAGACCGCTATCAATGGACCTGGGAGCAGAGTTACAGCCTCAACGGGACGGACAAATTTGATATTCGTCCATGGGAGCTTTACAACCTCAACGACGACTTCAGTCAGGCGCATAACCTTGCCGACAAATACCCGGAGAAACTGAAGGAACTGATTAACGTCTTCGACGAAGAGGCGACGCGCAACCACGCTTATCCTATTCTGCCCGGCCGCCAGTTAAATCCGGTGAGTCCGGTTGCAAATCAAACCGTCTTTACCTATCGCAGCGGAGTCGATCGACTCAACTCCAACGCCGCACCCGCGTTGAGCGGGCGGCCCTACACAATCAGCGCGGACGTGGAAGTCCCAGTGAACGATAAAGTCAACGGCGTGATTCTCGCGCAAGGCGGCGAGTTGGGCGGCGTTTCGCTTTTTGTCAGAGACAACGTCGTCTACTACGAGATCAACGCTTACGCCAACCGTTCGGGACAGTTGGTAGCGAGTGAGCCACTCAAGCCCGGCAGATCGCATCTCGAATTGGCCGTTACGCCGAGCGCGTCAAACGTCGCAGCGGATATTGCTTTCACCTCGCGGAAAGCCTCCGAAGGCGATGCGGTACTCAAAGTGAATGGTTTGGCCGCTGGCCAGGCCCACTTCGCCAACGTCAACGTCACGGCCAACGAGACCTTCGACATTGGAAGCGATCTCGGCTCGCCGGTATCAAGCGAATATAAATCGCCCAACCGCTTCACCGGCAAAATCGATCTTGTCACCGTGGAGTTGAAGTAGTGCTCAGAATTTCCTCGGGTGCTGGCGCAGTTTTCAATGCGCCGGACGCGTTTAAGCACATTTGAAGAAGAAACGAAGAACCGGGTCATCACTGAATGACTGCAACCAACAGGAGATTTTATGAACGAGAAAAGCGTATTGAATGCGTTGACATCGACGCTAGTACTTGCGGCGGGCGCAAGTCTCCCACTGCACGCACAGACGGCACAACTATACCAAGGCGTCGTGGGCAGAACTCTCGCCGAGTCGAAGGAATGGTGGCCGGAGCCTGTGAAAGCGCCTGCAGGTGCCCCCAACGTAGTTTGGATATTGATCGATGACGTGGGCTACGGCGCTGCCGGCACATTCGGCGGACTGGTCCAAACTCCCACCTTCGACAACCTCTCCGAAAATGGTTTGCGCTATACGAACTTCCATACCACCGCGATCTGCGCACCGACCCGCTCCGCTCTGCTGACGGGCCGTAACAGCGCATCTGTGCATGTTTCGGGATTTTCTCACACGGTCTTGTCTGCCGGATTCCCCGGCTGGGATGGTCGCGTGCCTGCGACGGCAGGCACCATAGCTGAGATTCTGCGTGACAATGGCTACAACACCTTTGCGGTCGGTAAGTATGGCGTAACGCCGGACGAAGAGGCGACCGATGCCGGCCCCTTCGATCATTGGCCGACCGGCAAGGGCTTCGATCATTTCTTCGGTTTCCTAGGCTCGCAGACCGATCAGTACAAGCCAGACCTGGTAGAAGATCAGGCTCACGTCCGTCCCGATGGACGCCACCTGAGCGACCAGATCACCGACAAGGCCATCTTCTATATTGACCGCCAGAAGAAGGCCGCGCCGGACAAGCCCTTCTTCCTCTACTACGCGCCCGGCGCAACGCACGCTCCTCATCAAGTGGATAGATATTGGAGCGATCAATACAAGGGCAAATTCGACAAGGGTTGGGATGCGTATCGCGAAGAGGTCTTCGAGCGTCAGAAGAAACTTGGCGTGATTCCCGCCAATGCGGTTCTTCCCGAGCGTAACCCGGACATCAAGGCCTGGGACAAACTGACCCCGGAAGAGCAGAAGCTCTATGCGCGCTTCATGGAAGTCTACGCGGGCTATCTGACCTACACAGACTTTGAGATCGGCCGCTTGGTCAATCACCTGAAAGAGACCGGGCAGCTCGACAACACGCTGATCTTCATCTCCATCGGCGATAACGGAGCCAGCAAAGAGGGCACGCTGAACGGCGATATCGATCGCTCTTTGTGGAATAAGCCACTAACCGAACAAGAAAACATCAACTACAACCTGAACAAGATTGGCGAGATCGGCACTCCTGCCGCCACCGAGGGAAATTATCCGCTCGGCTGGGCGCAGGCCGCCAACACGCCTTTCAAATTCTGGAAGCAGGATGCGAACAGCGAAGGCGGCACGCACAATCCGCTCATCGTCTATTGGCCCAAAGGTATCAAGGACAAGGGCGGAATTCGCACCCAGTACAGCCACGTCATTGATCTTCTTCCGACAACGCTCGATCTTGTGGGTTTGAAAGCCCCCGAAGAGATTCGCGGCATCAAGCAGCAGCCAATCGAAGGCACATCTCTGGCTTACTCGATTGACGATGCCAATGCACCCACTCGTCACACGCTGCAGTACTACTACATCTTCGGTTCGAGGTCGATTTATGACAACGGATGGAAGGCCGAATTGGCGTATCCCAGCAGCTTTATTACGGGTAATCTGCAAAGCACACAGCCGTTTGATGAAAATGCCTGGGAGCTTTACAACCTGAACGATGATCCGACCGAGCGCATCGATCTGGCCAAGAAGTATCCGGAGAAGTTGGCAGCGCTGAAAGCTGAATTTGAAGATCAGGCCAAAGCGCACAATCTCTATCCGTACATCACTTGGGACGATGTGCTGAACGGGCGCATTCACCGCAACAAGGACACACAATCGCTGCTCGATGCCTTCAAGAAAGTTACCAAGGCAGGCGATAACCAGTAGCCCTGCATCCATTCACGGGCGAGATCATAACCATCATGGTCTCGCCTGTGAAAAAACATATTGAAACTATTACGAAATATTTCTGCGGACGGCGCGGCCATGTTTTACAAGATTCCGGACAATCTTCCTGCTGAACTCGATGAGTTGGATTCCTACATCACTCGCTATCAACGCCGCGACATAGATGCTGCAACACTGAATGTGCGCCGCGTTCCCTTCGGCTGCTATGAGCAGCGCGAGGACGGCACCTACATGGTGCGGATTCGAACCACAGGAGGCGCGCTCACGCCGCTCCAGTTGCGAGCGATTGCGGAGATGTCCGCGCGCTACGGAAGCGACGCGATTCACATTACCACGCGCCAGGATTTCAGATCCATCACGTCGCTCTGGAAAATGTGCTGCTGGTCATGCGTGAGTTGCTGCAGGCTGGCTTGGTGGCGCGCGGAGGCGGCGGCAACACGGTTCGCAATGTGCTTGTCTCTCCGGACGCGGGCGTTGGCATCGATGAAGTCTTCGATCCAAGCCCCTACGCTTTTGCGCTGACCAGCCGGCTGATTGCCGACTCCGATTCATGGCTGCTGCCGCGCAAATTTAAGATTGCCTTCTCCAATTCGCCTGCGGATAGCGCCTATGCTGAGTTCAACGATCTCGGATTCGTGGCTCAACATCGCGGAGGGTAAATGGGATTCAGCGTTTATGTCGCTGGCGGCCTGGGCACCAAGCCCGAAGTTGGTCACCTGCTTCACGAATTCATTCCTGCCGAGGATGTGTATCTTGTGACCGGCGCCGTCAAGCACTTATTTGATAAGCACGGCAACCGCAAAAATCGCCATGCGGCACTGGGTGCGGCTTACGGTATTCCGATTACGTTGTGTATGCCGTCGAATGTTTCGAAAGAGCGCAAGCGGATTCTCAGCGCCTACGGCGCAACGGTCATCTATACCGATCCCGGTGAAGGTTCTGACGGCGCCATACGCAAGGCGCAGAAGGTCGCGGCTGCCGAGCCGGAGAAGTATTTTTATGCCGATCAGTATTCCAACGAAAATAACTGGCGCGCGCATTAAGACCACGGAACAGCGGATGAAATCTGGATGCAGACGGTGGGGCGCGTCACGCATTTTGTCGCCATCCTTGGCACCAGTGGAACCTTCGTGGGGACATCGCGGCGCTTGAAGGAACTGAATCCGGCAATCTGTTGCATCTCGCTTCAGCCCGACTCTCCCTTTCACCGCATCGAGGGAACCGAGCATATGGAGACCTCGATTGTTCCGAAGATTTACGATGCCAGCATCGCGGACGCGGAGCTGGGCATCGAAACAGAAGCGGCTTACGTGATGGCCCGGCGAGTTGCTAGGGAAGAGGGACTGCTAATTGGTGTCTCAGCAGCGGCGGCGCTGGTGGGCGCGTTAATCGTCGCAAAAGACGCGCATGCGGATTCCGTCGTCGTCACCATCTTTCCCGACTCGGGCGACAAGTATTTAAGCGAGCATTTTTGGGATGAGACCGCATAAGGTAAGGGAGCAGGCATGGCGTTGAAAATACCGATCGAACTCTACAATCAGTTGCGGCAGCATGGCGAAGCCACCTATCCGCATGAGTGCTGCGGCGCGCTTGTAGGCGAGTTCGATGAGGCTGGCGAGAAGACTGTCAAAGCTGCGGTGCAGTGCGGCAACACACGTACAGATTCGCTCGCCAATCGTTACCACATCAGTCCGTCCGAGCTGGTACGCATTCAGCGCGAGGCGCTGCTGGCTGGCCAGGACATCGTCGGCTTCTATCACTCGCATCCCGATCATCCCGCGCGCTGGTCGGCGACCGACCTTGCAGAGGCGCATTGGACCGGCTGTTCCTATCTCATCACCTGTGTTGAAAAAGGCCGCGCTGTGCTTACGAATTCATTCTTGTTATTGGATCAGGAAGATGCGAAGAATTTTGAAGATGAACCACTAGAAATAGTCGTAGATTAGCCGTTGCATTGCTGATCAAAACCTTTTTGAAAGGAAAAAATGTCCATCAAAGTCTTGATTCCCACGCCTCTTCGGCCTTATGCCGGCAAACAATCCGTCATTGAAGTCAGTGCCCAAACTGTTGGTGAGGCGCTTAGCGATCTCGTCACCAAGTACCCGGATTTGCGCAAGCATCTTTTTTCGGAGGATGGCAAGTTGCGCTCCTTTGTCAACGTCTATCTGAACGATGAAGACATTCGCTACCTGAGCAAGGACACCACGCCAGTGAAGGAAACCGACACCATCACCACCGTTCCCTCGGTTGCCGGCGGACGATAGAATGCCGCGATCACGAAGGATGAATTTACAAGATTATTTGGAGAAATGAACAGTGGCTGAATTGATTGATGGTAGTCGAGCAACATTGAGCAACGAAGAGATTCTGCGCTACTCGCGTCACCTCATCATGCCGGAAGTGACGCTCGAGGGCCAGAAGAAGCTGAAGGCCGCGCGCGTGTTATGCGTAGGCACAGGAGGGCTTGGATCGCCGCTGGCTTTATATCTGGCTGCTGCGGGCGTTGGTACTCTCGGCCTGGTGGATTTCGACGTGGTCGATTACACCAACTTGCAGCGCCAGGTTCTGCATCACACCAGCGATGTGGGCCGTCTCAAGCTGGACTCGGCCATCGACAAGCTGACTGCGATCAATCCGTTTGTCGAAATCAAGCGCTTTGACACGTATCTTAATAGTCAGAACGCCTTGCAGATATTCAGCGGCTTCGACATTATCGCCGACGGCACGGATAACTTTGCCACCCGCTATCTGGTCAACGACGCGTGTGTGTTGAGTGGCAAGCCTAACGTCTATGCGTCGATCTTTCGCTTTGAAGGTCAGGCTAGCATCTTCGCCACTGAGGCTGGTCCCTGCTATCGCTGCCTTTATCCCGAGCCGCCACCGCCGGGACTGGTTCCTTCCTGCGCTGAGGGCGGAGTGCTGGGCGTGCTTCCGGGATTGCTCGGCGTGATTCAGGCGACCGAGGTCATCAAACTGATTCTCGGCGCTGGCGAACCCTTGATTGGCCGCCTGGTGCTGGTGGATGCGCTGGCCATGCGCTTTCGCGAGTTGCGCGTGCGCAAGAATCCCCAGTGCCCGGTCTGCGGAGCGAAGCCAATTGTCAAGGAACTGATCGACTACAACCAGTTCTGTGGCATTCGCGGAGAAGAGTCCGAGACCAGCCCGAGTGCGAAGATTCCAGAAATTCAGCCTGAGGAACTCAAGCACCGTCTCGACGCCAAGGAAGATATATTTGTGCTCGATGTTCGCGAGCCGCATGAATATCAAATCGTCAACATCAAGGGACATTTGATTCCTTTGGGCGATCTGCCAACACGCGTGCATGAATTAGACTCAAGCCGTGAAATTGTAGTGCATTGCAAGAGCGGAATGCGCAGCGCCAAGGCTGTCGATTTTCTGCGAAAATCCGGTTTCAAACGCGCAACCAATCTGACCGGCGGCATTCTGGCTTGGGCTGAGCGGATTGACACGACGCTACCAAAGTACTGACCAGCCGCGGTGGGCGGAGCGCGATCGGCGGCAAAGATGGAAATGGCTGCGGCCTAAACTGAAACAGCGAGGTGATAGGGAACATAGAAGGCGAGCCAAAGGACGAGTAGATTTCTTTCGGTGGACATTGCCTCGTGACTAGAGGTATAGTTCTGGGTCAGTGAACGTTTACGGGATTTGAGCGTATCGCCGACAGAGATGGAATCATGCTGAGGACCCGCCTGCTGCTCGTTCGATGTTGTCGCCTCTTGCGATGTTGTCTCCCTCCCCGGTCTCTCTTCCTACTGCTCGCGATTACCCTGCCTGGAGTGATGGCGGCGCAAATGCTGCGATCAAATGACATAGTAAAGTTTCGTCTTCAGGACAAATACCTGATCGTTGTGCAAACAATGGTTAATGGAGTCGGTCCGTTTAATTTCCTGTTAGACACAGGCGCGACACACACCGTCATCGATCCTGACCTCGCACGGCAGTTACAACTTCCAGTTATCGGCGAGGCCTCTCTTACAACGGTCTTAGATGTGCGGCACGACAGGCTGGTGCGTTTGAAGTCTGTTCGTATGGGCAACTCCGAGGTCTCTGAACTGGGTGCTGTGATCGATAAACTAGACCAGGTACGACTCAAGGCTCCCGGCATTCGGGGTGTACTTGGCGAGGATTATCTCTCCAATTTCGACTTTCTCATCGACTATAAAGAGCATATATTGCACTTTGGCGAAGATGTTCCAGCAGGGGACAGATGTCGATTCGAGACAATGGGCCACTATCATGGCTTGCCGACAACCAATCGTCTACTGATCAATGCGGAATTTATGGATGTAAGTGGCGGCAAAGTGCAGTTGCAATTGGACACTGCGGCGAAGATGCCGGAGTTGTTTCCAGTCCGGCCGGGCTCTGTCTCATCCCAGCCATGGGCCGGGTCGATGGCCTTCAGCAGCGGACCGAATGGAACCGTCATTCACTCGCACACCACGATCAAAATCGGCACGACAATTGTGAACGACTTGGACGTGGTGAAATCCCGTCACGGGGTTGCCTTCGATGCAGTTGGCCTTTTGCCCGCATCGATCTTTCATCGAATCTATATCAGCCACTCGGGTGGATTCGTGGTGCTGAATCCTGTCGACTGAAGCCTTCGCCGCTGATGCGCTATACGATTCCAGTTGAGCGTCCCTGCCTGAGATCCCACAACGCCGCAACCAGCGCGTCGACTTCTTCACAGGTATTGTAAAGCGCGAACGTAGCGCGGACGGTGCTCTCCAGACCGAAGAGGCGCAGGATCGGCTGCGCACAGTGATGTCCGCCGCGCACCGCGATTCCCTTGCGGTTGAGATAATCGCCAATCTCCTCCGTACGCAAACCCGAACTAGAGAAGATTGGCCGCGCATCCTCCATAAAGGAAAATGCCGGAACGGCCGACGAATCGACCACGCCCAATGCGCCGGGAATAATTGGCGGCGGCGGCTGAATTCCCGGCGGCGCTGGAAGATCAGGCGAGAGCGAAGCAGGAATCGATGCAAATCCCTCATCGCTCGGCGCAGGCCTTCCGCCGGTCTGCGTGGTTAACCAACACAAGAAAACGCCGAACGAGCAGATGGAAGATTCGGAGATCCTTCAGTTTCCATAATGCATCTGATATGTGAGTAGAATGAACGCTTCCGCTCTGGAAAGAAAGGAACGCCACATGGAATTGGACATGATTGAACTCCGCCGAATTGGGACTAGCATGGTGTTGCGCCCTCCGCGGGTTGGCCAGCAAAGCGTCGTCTGTGATCTCCATTCGGAAGCCGAGCAGGCCATTGTTAGCGAGAGCGAAAAGGCCGCAGCCGACAAGGCAGACGCCTGATGGCCAAATCTAAGTCAGACGCGCTGGTGATCTTCGGTGTAACGGGCGACCTGGTCCACAAAATGATTTTTCCTGCGCTCTATGCGATGGTAAAGCGAGGCGCATTAAAGGTTCCGGTCATCGGCGTCGCTTTCCCGAAGTGGAGCATCGAGCATGTGCACAGGCGTGTAGCAGACAGCATCAAGAGAGCGGGCGGAATCGATAACAAGCGGGCTTTTCGACAGCTTCTATCCTTGATTAAGTATGTGAGTGGAGACTATAAAGATCCTGCCACATTCACGGCAATCAAAGAAGCGCTAAGTAATGCGCGCCGACCTGCATACTATCTGGCGATCCCGCCTTCGCTCTTTGAAACCGCGATCAGAGCGCTTGGCGCCGCGAAGTTGGCAGACCATGCGCGTGTGATTGTCGAAAAGCCTTTCGGACGCGACCTGGCTTCCGCAAAGGAACTCAACCGGGTCGCACACGAAGTCTTCCCCGAAGATTCAATCTTCCGTATTGATCACTTCCTCGGAAAAGAAGCGATCATGAATATTCTCTATTTCAGATTTGCGAATTCTTTCTTGGAGCCGATCTGGAACCGCAATTATGTGGCCAGCGTGCAGATCACCTTATCTGAAGATTTCGGCGTTGGGAATCGCGGCGCATTTTACGAAACAGCCGGTTGCTTGAGGGACGTGATCCAGAACCACCTCTTCCAGATTGTCGCGCTACTGGCCATGGAGCCACCCACGGGCAGGGACTTCGGAGCCGTGCACAACGAGAAGGCCAAAGTCTTCAAGGCCATGCGCCCGCTCAGGCCCGATGACCTGGTGCGCGGTCAGTATGTTGGCTACCGCCAGGAGCCGAATGTGGCGAAGCGCTCCGATGTTGAGACCTTCTGCGCACTGCGGCTGTTTATCGATTCGTGGCGCTGGGATGGAGTGCCTTGGTATTTGCGCTCAGGCAAATATCTGCCAGACACCGCGACCGAGATTCTCGTGGAACTGAAGCCTCCGCCGCAGAAGCTTTTTGCTGACGCGGAATCGGTGACCGGCCGGCCCAACTACATTCGCTTCCGTCTCTCGCCCAACTCAGCCCTCGCTCTTGCGGCCCGCGTCAAGCTTGCGGGAAAGGAATTTGTTGGAGAGCAGCGAGAACTTTATTTGTCAGAAGAAATGCCCGGTGAAGAAGCTCCTTACGAAAGGCTCTTGGGAGACGCCATGGCCGGCAACGGCGCACTCTTCACGCGAGAAGACGCTGTGGAAGCCGCTTGGGCTGCGGTCGATCCAGTGCTCAAAAGTCACCACCGGGTCCACCCTTACAAGCGAAACACGTGGGGTCCGAAAGCGGCTAATGCGATCGTTGCTGCGCACGGCGGGTGGCATAACCCCTAGCACCAGAGCCTTATCAAAATAGGGGTCTGGCATTGAAGAGTGTGCCATGGTGATGCGGATCAATCAACACTGTCCGGTTTGGGACGGATTTTTGGTTCTCCATCGTGCGAAGCTGACATCATGCAAGGGTGCGGCCAGAAGGAGATTGGAAGACAATACACAGCGAGTTGATGGAATGACAAACCATGACTTTAATGGATGCACCAAAGTACGACGCAGTCCGCCGATTGCGTCTTTTACTTGCACAAGGGGCGCGTGAAGATCACCGTTGTTTCCGCAGCCGGAAACGAAGCCACGATCCGGTTGGTTGCTGCCGAGAGTTTTTTCGGTGAAAAGGCGATGGAGTCCACGCAAGGAAATCGCGTAACGACAGCGACTGCGATCACCGCCTGTACTGCGCTCAGGATTGCGCGACAAGAGTTTCGCCGGGTCATGCACGAGGAACGTCAGTTCTCCCATCTATTTTCGTCGTTTCTGCTGGAATGCAGCTTGCGGACTCAGTCCGACCTGGTCGATCAACTCTTCAATTCCGCAGAAAGGCGATTGGCCCGCCTGCTCTTGCTCTTAGCAGAGATGGCTCAGTCAGAGGGTGATGTCACGCTGATTCCGCCGATCTCACAAGAGGCGCTGGCGAGCATGATCGGCAGTACCCGGCCCCGCATCAACCTTTTCATGAACCGCTTTCGCAAGCTGGGTTTTGT
>Ga0116117_1000070_pt1 | contig 40153 bp, 36 predicted proteins | sample June2015DPH_11_1_FD_89790 | JGI IMG/M metagenome (GOLD analysis project Ga0116117, IMG submission 89790) | Peatland microbial communities from SPRUCE experiment site at the Marcell Experimental Forest, Minnesota, USA - June2015DPH_11_10 | ecosystem: Environmental > Terrestrial > Soil > Wetlands... | reverse complement strand
TTAGAAACGCTTCGAGGTGCTTCGATGTGGATGCGTCGTCTGATTTCGCTCAGCTTGATTGCTTTGGCGGTATCGGCGGGTTGGCTTTCAATCCCCCGGGTTAAGGCTGCGGATCGCGAGATCAATGTTGCCGCCGCTGCAGACTTAAGCTCCGCTTTGCAGGAACTTGCGACCGCCTACGAGAAACGCACGGGAATCGCAGTGAAGCTTTCCTTCGGCGCCTCCGGGGCATTGACGCAGCAGATTCAGAACGGCGCGCCCTTCGACGTCTTCTTCTCCGCCGATATGGATTACCCCCGCCAACTGATTAAAGACGGCCACGCCGAGAGCGCAAGCTTGTATCTCTACGCCGTAGGACGCCTGGTCCTGTGGGTGCCAAAAGACTCGCCGCTCGACGTCGAGCACAAAGGCATCGATGTACTCCTCGATCCCTCGGTAAAGAAAATTTCTATCGCGAATCCGCAGCACGCACCCTATGGACGCGCTGCCGAAGCTGCCCTCAAGCATTACCGAATGTATGAAAGAATCGCCGACCGCCTGGTGCTGGGAGAAAACGTTTCTCAAGCCGCCCAGTTCGTCGAATCCGGCAACGCCCAGGCCGGCTTCGTCGCTCTGGCGCATGCCATCGCCCCTTCGATGCAGAGCCAAGGAAAATATTGGATCGTCCCCTCCGACGCCTATCCGCCGCTGGACCAGGGAGTCGTGCTGCTTTCGCATTCGCCGCACCAAGAAGACGCCGCCGCATTCCTCGCATACATAAAGAGCGAAGAAGTTGCCGCCGAGTTAAGGCGTTATGGCTTCAGCCTGCCCGAGGAAAATAAGTAGCCAGACCCATGTCCATCCATTGGCAAGCCTTCGAGCTCACCGTAGAACTGGCGCTGCTGGTCTCGGCGATTTTGTTTGCAGTCGGACTCCCGCTAGCCTACTGGATCGCCTTCTCGCGTCGGCGCTGGAAGTTTCTTGTAGAAGCTGTGGTGGCGCTGCCGATCGTGCTTCCTCCAACCGTGCTGGGTTTTTATGTCTTAGTAGCTCTAGGCTCCCGCAGTCCGCTCGGCCGCGGGTGGCAAGCGCTCACCGGCCACACCCTGGCGTTCACCTTCACCGGCCTGGTAATCGGCTCCATCCTCTACAGCCTGCCCTTCGCCGTGCAGCCCTTCGCAGCATCGTTCTCTGCCGTGGATCGTCGTCTGCTGGCGGCCTCGGCAATCTTGGGCGCTTCACCCGCGCGAACGTTTTTTCGCGTGATAGGCCCACTCTCCCTGCCCGGCCTGGTCACAGGCGTCGCGCTGGCCTTCGCTCACACCATGGGAGAGTTTGGAGTCGTGCTCATGATCGGCGGCAACATTCCCGGCGTAACGCGCACGGTCTCCATCGACATTTACGATCAGGTGCAGGCCTCGAACTACGCCGGTGCCAATGCTATGGCGTTGCTGCTGCTTCTGTTCTGCTTCGCCGTGCTGGCGTTGGTGTATGGCCTGAACCGCAGAACCCAGAATCGCCGACCATGGACGCTGACTCCGATCGAGTAAGCCATGTCGAGGGAGCGTGAAACCCAGATTTCTCCGCAGCCTGCGCGAATAACTCCTCAGCGCCCTCCGCGCTAAAAAGCTTTTGACCTTCTTCTATCTAGCAAAGCGGCAAAGAGAGTATCCTGAGCTGAAACATCGGACTCGATGCCGACTCCCGAAGCACAAAACTCAGCCCACTCAAGTTTGAGCGCGCGGATTCGCAAGAGCTTTCCCGCCAGGGAGCGCGACTTTACCCTCGACGTCGATTTCACCGCCGCGCCAGGATTCACCATTCTTTTCGGTCCCTCCGGCTCCGGAAAAACCACGCTGCTGGATTGCATCGCAGGACTAACACTACCCGACTCCGGGCGAATCGCAGTTGCAGAGCGACTGTTCTTCGACAGGAACGCCTCCAAAGGCAAAGCTGGCCTCGACCTGCAGGTGCCAAAACGCGGCGTAGGATACGTCTTTCAGGATCTCGCCCTGTTTCCCAACCTGACCGTGGAGCAGAACACCGAATATGGCCTGGCTCATCTCCCGCGCCCAGCGAGAAAACAACGCGCCGTAACCATGCTCGAGGCCTTTCGCATCGATCACCTGCGTCACCGGCGCCCCGCTCAAATCTCCGGCGGAGAGCGCCAGCGCGTGGCCCTGGCGAGAGCCCTGGTCACCGATCCCTGCCTGCTCCTGCTCGACGAACCGCTCGCCGCGTTGGACGCACCCACCAAATCCACCATCCTAGCCGACCTCCGCCGCTGGAACCAGGCGCATGGCATCCCGATTCTCTACGTCACCCACAGCCGCGAAGAAGTGTTGGCGTTGGGCGAACGCGTAATAGTCATGGATCAGGGCCGCATCATCGCCCAAGGCACGCCCCATGAAGTTCTGCGCGCTCCGGTGCAGGAGACCATCGCGCAATTAGCCGGCTTTGAAAACATCTTCGATGCGATCGTGTTATCGTTGCACCCGGATCGCGGCACCAGCAGGTGTAGGCTCGAAGGACAAAACTCCGGAACTCTGGAACTCGAGACGCCGTTAGTCCGCGCCGAAGCAGGATCGCGGCTGCGCGTCGGCATCCGCGCCGGGGACATCCTACTCGCCATTACCGCTCCGACTGGACTGAGTGCGCGCAATATTGTTCCCGGGCGCATCGTCTCTCTAGAACAGTGCGACCGGATCGTTTCCGTCCAGGTGCATTGCGGAGTCGAAATGGAAGTGCACGTCACGCTGGCCGCAAGAGACGCACTAAATTTAATGTCGGCTCAAAAAGTTTGGCTGGTGATCAAAACCCACTCCTGTCACATCATGCAAAAGCAAAATTGACAGAGGTTGCCGCTCCTCTCCGCGAAACTCCGCGACAATTCTCTGCCAACTCCGCGCCTAAAAACTCCCGACAAAAGCCGCGCCAGAAGCGGCTTTCCCAGGTTAGAAATGACACACGTTTTACAAGTTTTTGACAAGACCTCCTCATTCCGCAGGTGCATTCGACTCCGGAGGACGAAAAGAGGTATGAAACTCCCGCAAAACTCTTGCGCGGTTCCTGGGGAACTTAGCGGCCTTCTTCGTGTCCCCTGCGGAAACTCGTGCGGCGAGCCATGAAAACGGCCTCAGCATTCTCGGTGGAGTCGTGATCTATCTCAATCACCTCAATCCACTGCCCCGCGCGTTCTTCGGAAAAAACCTTGCGGCCGCCAAGAATCTGCGCCGCGGCGGCAGGAGGCAAATCGCGATGAAATCCGAAAAAACGAGCCTTCAGTGCGGGCCACCAGGGCCAGCGATCCCAAATCGCCGGCCCGGTCTCGTACTTCGTAGAGAAGATCAAGGCGACGTCATATTGCGCCCCATCATTCGACCTCAACTCTGCCGCCGACAGCACTTCCTCCAAAGAGAAGTTCTCAATCCGAACCACCCGCATCGGCCGCGTAACGTAACCCAGCCACGGACGCGTCAACTCATCCGAACCCGGCCAGGCCGTCAACACCCGAGCCATGGGATAGCGCGCCTCCAGAAAGCGCTCGCCATCTTCGTGCATTTCAACGTAATCGCGATAAGCAAGGTTGTCCTCTGGCGAAAATCCGTAGTGCGGATTCCAGAACCAGCCCGCGATCAGAGCCATCGCCGCAAAGCCAATTGCGCTTCGCCAAAATCGCATCCTCCGCCAAAAAGTCGACACACAAAGAATGATGACCAGCGGAACCGCCGGAAGCATATACCGAGCCAGTACCGCGCCGCCGATCAAGGCCATGGCCACGACGTAAGCGAATACGACGACCTCGAAGATGATCTGCACCGGAATGCAAATCCGGAGCCGTTCAAGATGAGAATCGCCGGCGCGAGTGCTCTCCGCCAAGACACCTGTGTGGGGATCGCCGCCCCCGGCGGTCCGGTCGAGCGCAGCTCGACCTCTTTGGTCCGCGCCAGCCAAGTGCCCCACAACCAAAGCCCGCTGCGGAGCCAGCAGCCACATCGCAATCACCGTCGGCAAAGTCAAAGCCCACAAATGCAGGTAACCTAGGACCTGCCAGACTCGCATCACGAGCGCCAGCAAAAATCGCGTAAGGCTCAGAGTCGCAGCCACGTTGTAGCGAAAGAATTCCGGATTGCCAAAAACGTATCCCGTGCGCGAATAGTGGAATACATACCAGCCAGCAAGCACCACGGCTGGGGCAAGATACTGGGCGAAGCGGCGCATTACAGCTGGCAAGCTCCAGCCCCGAAGGGGCGGAATTGGAAAGCCCGGCCCGGCAGTGCCGGGTAAGAGGGAAGTAGAAGAGGAAGTCCCGGAGGGACCGCACGAATTCTCAACTCCGAAGGTTGCCCCGTCGCCCACCCAAAACTTACTCCACGAACTCTTACATGCAAACCACCCGATCATCTCCCACCCCGCCAGCGCCGCAGGCGCGAGAATCGCCGTCTCCTTGGCCAAAGCCGCCAGAGAAAACCAAATCGCTGCCCCCACCACGTCGTCGGCAACATAACTGGAGAGCGCCCAAAACGTCAGTCCCGCGGCGCACAAATCCACCTGCGCCAGCGAGCTCTGCGCAAAGAAAACCGGATACACGGCCGTGCACAGCGTAGACGCAATCGCCACCTGCGTGTTCGCAACGCGCTCCGCCAGCCGAAACACCCCCAGGAGCGCAAAGGCAGCAGCGACCAGCATCGCCGTTCGGGTCACCACAGGCGCATCGCCCACGACTTTCCACCACAGCGCAATCCAGGCCAGAACCAGCGGAGGGTGCGCATTCGAAACCGTAGTTCGAGGAATCAAACTCCCATGCAGCAAAATGTCGCGCGCCGCAGGGACGTAATACCCGGCTTCATCCCAGTAATAAGGCAGGCGCAATAGCGGAAGATGCAGCAGAAAAATAAGGATGAAGATGGAAGCAAAAACAAGAGCCGGATAGTCGTCCGAATATCGCCTTCGACGACTACGATCACTCGGCGGAGTTCTCAGAATTTTCCCCGTAAGAGAAGTCAGGATCCCGGCCTCAGCCGTCAGCCGCCGATGAAGTCAAACCATCGTCCGAAGCTCGAAGCCCGACACCGGGAGGCCGGAAGCCGAAGTCCACCCTAATGCACCGGCCCGGACTGCGTCATCCGAGGATCCAGCTTGATCTCGCCGAACGCGCTCTCGTAGCCGGAGACATTCTGCTGCAGCAGTCCCAGCAACGCCTTAGCCTGCTGCGGGCTCAAGTAGATGCCCTGAAAGTTGCGAATCTCCACCTGGGTTTCGCTCTGCTGCTGCAGGGTGCCGAAGGCCAAGAAGAAATCCCAGACATTCACCCGCATCTGCACGCTGTTGGCGTAATTCTCCCGATACTCCGGTGCATTGGTCAGCTTAAGGTTAGGTTGCGGCGGAACACTCATAGAAGGGCAGTGTAATGACTTTACCGCCCGAAAGGGAAGCCGTAGCCGGTAAAATTCGCTTACTGAACCAGCAGCGCCGGCATCCTTGCCGGCTGGCTCGGGGGCTCCTCACCCCCGGCGCGGCGGACGCGACGCCCGCCAGACAGCCGCCGGGACGCCGGCGCCGCACCGCCCCGCTCGCCTGACAGAAATTGTCACTCCCAGTGCGCATTTCCGGCTCTCCGGTCAAACCTCAGCCTTCCCGGAAGTACATGATCCTACGCTACTTGGCTGAATCCAAAGCTCTTGTAGGATGTTCCTACAAGTCCCGTGTGGCGTTCCAAGTGCGGAGACTTGATCGGCTGGATGAACTGATCGCGCGCCCTATGAACCATAATCCCGAAGACGCGTCCACCTTGGACAAAGAAGAAGAACTCATTCTCCCCGAGAACCTTCTCCCGCTAGGCTCCGTGCTCGGCCACGGCGTGACGCCGCTCGACGTCAGCATCGTGCTGGCAAAAATTTTCGGCGTGCAGAACGCCGAAGTAGCCCTGCTGCGCCTCGAAGGCGGACTGCTCAAATTTATTTTCCCCGAGCACCTGCGCACCACGGGAGCGATTCCTATCTCCAGCAAAGCCGTAGCCGCTCACACCGCCCTGAGCAAGAAGGCCGAAATCTTCAACAACTTCGCCCGCGTAAAGCACGCCAGCATCTTCGAAACCATCAAGCCCATCCGCGCCGAAGACGAAATCCCCGAGCCGCCGCCGCCCATTCAAAAGCTCATGTCGGTGCCGATCCTCGATCAAGAATCCGCGGTGCTGGGAGTAGTCCAAGTCTCGCGCAAAGGCTTAGACCCGCGCTTCACCCGAGACTTCAGCCGCGAAGACCTCCACGACCTCGAACTCGCCGCCGGATTACTTGCCTCTTCCTCCATCATGCAGGCCAGCTAGACCGAATCGTTTCGACAAAAGAATCGCCCCTAGGACCAACCGACAACAGCCCAGCGCTTCAGCGGTGGGGAATACCGCCGAATCATCTCGACCCAGTTGCCCTCCATCTCCCTCTCTGATACCACCCATAAGAAATATGAATTGGACTCCCCAGACCCCTGCCTTTATCGTTCTGCGGATCAGGGAGAGGACTGCGATTTGAACGCTCAAGCGCTCGTCGGGGTCGGTTCACTTTCCCCCTCAGTCCGTGCCCGCGCTTATCGCGATTCTTTACCCGTTACGAACAGGAGCAATCTGGAAATGACAAAACGAGCCGGCAGGTACTCTTCGCGCCTGTCGTTGACCAAGCCATGTTCCACAAAAACACGTTCCATTAGACAATACGCCGCGACTCTCTTACTCGCCGGATTCTTCGCCGCACTCTCGGCCCCCTGCTTCGCCGACGAACCCAAGCCCGATCCCTCCGGCATCGCCACCGGCGATAAAACGACGGCGGTCGACGCCGCCGGCAATTCGTTTGTGGTCCCCGAGCCAACCGACAAGAGCGCACCCGATTACGCCGCCAACAAAAAGGCCTTCGACGACTACCAAGCCCAGGCCGGCAAAGAACCGCTGGCCATAAAGCTAGCCGATAGCGTAGGCCACGTCCGTGTAGCCACCAACTTCGCCTGGACCCTCAACACTGGCTACCTGGTCCTGTTCATGCAGGCCGGCTTTGCCCTGCTAACCTGCGGCCTGGTACGCAAGAAAAATGCCGCGCACCTCATGATGCTGAATTTCGCCGCCTATGTCTTCGCCTTCCTGGCCTACTATGCGGTCGGCTATGCATTTCAATTCGGAGCCGTAGCCATCAACGCCGCGCCCACCAATCTAGGCGGCATTCCCACGCTCAACCACTTTCTAATCGGCAGCGGCCAGTGGGGATTCGTAGGCGGCAAAGGTTTCTTCCTCGTAGGCCCGGCCTACGACAGCGCCAGCAATTGCCTGACCCTCTTCGAAGTGGTTTTCATGGAGACCGCCGGCTACATCATCGTAGGCGCAGTCTGCGAGCGCATCACCTTCTGGGCCTTCCTGCTCTGCGAACTTTTCATCGGCGCGATTCTCTACCCCATCTCCGGCTGCTGGACCTGGGGCGGCGGCTTTCTCTCGCAGGTCGGCTCTACGCTGAATCTAGGCCACGGCTACGTAGATTTCGCCGGATCCACCGTGGTCCACGCCGTAGGCGGTTTCTGCGCCATGGCGCTAGCAATTATTTTGGGACCGCGTCTCGGGAAATATGGTCCCGGAGGCAAAATCCGCGTCTTTCCTGCGCACAATATCGTCTACGTGGTCACCGGCACCTTCATTCTTCTTTTCGGCTGGATGGGCTTCAACCCCGGCTCCACATTGGGCGCCACCGACCTGCGCATCTCCGTAGTCGCGGTAAATACAAACTTAGCGGCCGTCGCCGGCTCCGCCGCAGCCATGCTCTTTTGGTATTTCCTTTTCGGCAAACCCGACATCACCATGGCCTGCAACGGCATGCTGGCCGGCTTGGTCGCGATCACCGCCCCTTGCGCCTTCGTCTCTCCCACCTCAGCCACAATCATCGGCGTGCTGGCCGGACTTCTGGTGTGCGCCGGAGTTCTCCTCAACGACCGCGTTTTGAAAATCGACGATCCCTGCGGCGCCATCTCCGTCCACGGCTACTGCGGATGGCTGGGCGCGGTAAGCGTTGGCATCTTCGCCGACGGAACCTATGGCGCAGGCTGGAACGGCGTAGGCGCCACCACATATCTAGGCCACGCCGGCCAAGGCGTAACCGGCCTGATCCACGGCGACAGCCGCCAATTCTTCTGCCAACTCATGGGTGCAACGCTCTACGCAGTCTGGGCCTTCGGCGCAACCTACGTAGTCTTCTGGTGCGTCAACAAAGCAAAAAGCATGCGCGTAGCCCCCGAGGCAGAAGAGGAAGGCCTGGACGTGCCAGAGTTCGGCATGCCCGGCTATCCCGAAGACGCAGTAGTCACGGCCTCGTACTAAACTGCGTGATCGGTCACGCCAAGCCGTGTTAAGCTGCCTCTGCCCAAAGAAGGCCGACGTCAACGCTTCCCAGCCGCGAAGCGGCGCCAGCATGCAGCCCATGGCGTAAGCCGTGGGAGGATAGGGAAGCGGAAACCAGCTCCAAAGGGGCGAAAGACAGACTCAAAACTTCGGCCCGAACTCCGGCAAGAATGCTAGAGCACCCCACCGCCAAAGCATCCCCGCACAGCTCCCTGCCGCTGGTGATCGTAGCCTCTTCGCTCGGCACCATGATCGAGTGGTACGACTTCTTCATCTTCGGCAGCCTGACCGCCGTTCTCTCCCAAAAATTCTATCCCCCCGATAACAACACCTTTGCCCTGATCGCCTATCTGGCAACCTTCGCAGTAGGCTTCCTGGTCCGTCCCTTCGGAGCTTTATTTTTCGGCCGCATCGGCGATCTGATCGGCCGCAAATACGCCTTCCTGGTAACGCTGACCATCATGGGCGGCGCAACTTTCTCCATCGGCCTGATGCCCACCTTCGCCAGCACAGGCTGGTTCTCGCCCATCATGCTAATCGTGATTCGGGTCCTGCAAGGCCTGGCTCTCGGCGGAGAATACGGAGGCGCAGCTGTCTACGTGGCCGAACACGTCCCCGACAGCAAGCGCGGCCTATACACCAGCATCATCCAAGTCACGGCCATCCTCGGGCTTCTCATCTCGTTGTTGATCATCCTGGTCACGCAGTTTGCCATGCCTCGTGCCGCCTTCGACGAGTGGGGATGGCGCATCCCATTCCTAGTTTCTTTCTTTCTAGTAGGAATCTCGATCTACATCCGGCTGAAGCTGCGCGAGTCGCCAATCTTCGTGCGCCTCAAGACTTCCGGAAAAACCTCGCTGCAACCGCTCACCGACGCCTTCACGAAATGGCCAAACCTGAAGCAAGTCCTGCTCTGCCTGTTCGGCCTCACCGCCGGGCAAGGCGTGGTTGCCTACACCGGCGAGTTCTACACCTTGTTCTATATGCAGACGATTCTGAAGGTGAATCCGCACACCGCAACCATCGTGATGGCGATCGTGCTGGCGCTCAGCCTGCCGGTGATGATGTTCTTCGGAATTCTCTCCGATAAAATCAGCCGCAAGTGGATCATGCTGGCCGGCTGCCTGCTCGCCGTGCTCACCTACATCCCGATTTATCACGCCATGCAGAGCGCGGCCGGCAATCATGTCGTGACGGTAAAGTCCCGGCGCAATCCGGTCACCGGCGCAATCAATCTCACGCCCCTGACTACGGACGCAAACGGCGCGCTGGTCGCCGCGCCCGAAGCGCCCCACCCGGATTTAATCAAGCTGGTAATCCTGATCTTCATTCAGATGATCTACGTGAGCATGGTATACGGCCCGGTAGCGGCTTATCTCGTCGAAGCCTTCCCCGCAAACATCCGCTACACCTCGCTTTCGCTCCCCTATCACATCGGCAACGGCATCTTCGGAGGTCTGCTCCCGGTAGTCGGCCTCTCCATCTGCGCCGCCACCGGAAAAATCTACGCCGGACTGTATTATCCGATGGCCGTAGCCGCGCTGACTTTCATCGTAGGCAGCATCGCCCTGCGCGAAACTCACGGCAACAGCATCTGGGAGGAAGTAGAATCCCCGTGAAATTCGCCACCCTCCACCACAGCGTGCTCCCGAAGCCCCGCGTTTTCTCCAGCGGTCCGAGGGATCTCCGTGCCTGCGCCGTCGCGGTCCGAGCGCGCTGCCAGCGGAAGACCACAACTGCACATACTGCGGATTGGTGGAAAGGCCCCCATTGACCAACGAAAAATCCGCTTACAACCGCTTCCTGCTCCTGGTAGCTGGCCTCGGCGGACTACTCTACGGCGTCGACGTAGGCATCATCGCCAGCGCGCTCCCCTATCTGGAAGCAACCTCCGGCCTCAACGCCGGCCAACTCTCGTTCGTAGTCGCCGCAGTTCTTCTAGGCAGCGTGATCTCGACCCTCTTCGCCGGCGCGTTAGCCGACTGGATGGGGCGCAAGCCCCTCATGGCCGTCAGCGGCGCAGCTTTCGTCTTCAGCATCCCCATCATCGCGCTCTCGCATGGCTATGAAGCCCTAGTCCTAGGCCGCCTGCTGCAAGGCATCAGCGCGGGCTTGATCGGCGTAGTCGTTCCCCTCTACCTCGCGGAGTGCCTGGCGCCCGCGAGCCGCGGCAAAGGCACCGGCATCTTCCAGTGGTTGCTGACTCTAGGTATCGTCTCCGCGGCGGTGGTCGGCATCGTCGTAAGCTTTCGCGTAGAAGAAGTCGCCCGCCTCGGCGATGCCGCCAAACTCTTCGCCTTCAAAGACACCGCCTGGCGCAGCATCTTCTGGGTTTCGCTGCCGCCTGGGATTTTATTCGTGATCGGTAGCCTGATGGTCTCGGAATCTCCCCGCTGGCTCTTTCGCCGCGGAAGAAAAGATGCTGCCCACGCCGCCCTTCTCCGCTCGCGCCCCCAAGAGCAAGCCGCCACCGAATTAGCGGAGATGGAACAAGCCGCCGCCGCCGAGCATGCCAAAAGCTCGACGGGATCAAACGTCACCGAATCGCTGCTCCACCGAAAATATGTTATTCCCTTCGCGCTGGCCTGCGTGATCCTGGCCTGCAACCAGGCCACCGGAGTGAACTCCATCATCGGCTACAACACCAATATTCTATTGCAGAGCGGCCTCTCCGATCTGCAAGCCCATTGGGGCTACGTGCTGTTCACGGTAGTGAATTTTCTGATGACCATCGGCGGCATTCTCCTCGTCGATCGCAAAGGACGAAAATTCCTGCTTTCGCTGGGCAGCGCCGGCATCATAGCCTCGCTAATCTGCACCGGATCGTTGTTCCATCGCACCGAGACGCAGCGCATCGATTCTCGAGAAGCGCTGCAGGCCATGGTCGAACCCAACCAGAAGATCACTTTGCATTACGACGAAAAAACCGCCCACGCGCTTCTAGCCCCAAGCCAAGCCACGAAGATCATCGGCCCGAGGCCCACGTCACTGGTAGTGATTTATTCCTACGGTGATTTTCGCGCCGCCACCAAAGTCGCCCGCTCCGACGATACTGCCGCCGCACCCATCGAGATCACTCGCGAAAGCGCCGTCCCCGCCAACAAAGTGGTAGCCTTCTTTACCAACCCATTCAGCAATCTAGACGCCGCACGCACCGCGCCGCTAAGCATCGACAACGCCCTAATCACCCCAGTGCCGAGCACGCAAAACGGCTGGCTCGTAGCCACCACGCTCTTTGTATTCATGGCGTTTTACGCTATCGGCCCCGGAGTCTGCGTCTGGCTGGCGCTCTCCGAATTGATGCCCACCCGCATTCGCTCCAACGGCATGAGCATCGCCCTGCTGCTAAACCAGGCCGTCTCCACCACCATCGCCGCCATCTTCCTGCCCACGGTAGGCAAGCACGGCTACGCCATCGTCTTTTTCAGCTTCGCCGCCTGCACCGTAATCTACTTCATCACCGCCGCAGTATTCTTGCCCGAAACCAAGGGCAAGACTCTAGAGGAAATCGAAGCCCACTTCGAGGGAAAAAGCCCGTAGCAGGCCGCAAAAAATGTTTGAACACGGCGCCGAGGTGGGGCGTCTCCGGCGACAGGCCAGAGCAGCGCTTCGGCGCCAAGGGTGGAGCAGCGCTTCAACGCTGCGTCTCAGCCACTAAAAGGCATCGGGCTTTAGCCCCCGACAGCTCGAGCTACGGACAACTACCAACCACGCTCGGACACGCTCCGGCATCCTTTGCCGAAGCCGGCAGATAAACCTGCGACTCCCCATACCCCACCGCCGGACTCCCCGGCTGCAAAGCAAAGTTGTCCCCCGTCACACTCACAAAGTTTGGGTCCACATTGCATTGATTCGGATCGGCGCCGGTCGAGCAATTGATGCTGTCGGGTGCAAGCATGATGTTGCCATCCGGTCCCCAGCCATAAGGCGGCGCGCCCCCGAAGCTGATGTTGTTACTCCAAACATTGCCGACGCTCCCAGGAGTGCTAGCGCCATCGAACGCCACGTTCGTCATCAGCGGGCAAGGATACGGCGGGGTATCCGTGTAATTGACCCCCTGGCAGCGCGGATCGCTGGCCGAAGTCGCGGGAACCGCGTAAGCGATATTGTTGATGATCACGTTGTTCTCGCCGTAAAAGCTGTCGATCTCCCCGCGCCCAATCCCTTGATTGAAGGGATCCAGATTATTGTCGTAAGCCGTGTTATTCGCGACCGTGACGAAGTCGCTGCGAAAGACGTGAACTCCCTTGCCTCCGTTGTTGTAAGCCACATTATTCGCCACCAGCGTTGGGTAGGGATAATTCACATTGGTGCTGCCGGCGTTGTTAAATGTATCGATGATGATCCCGTTCCCGTCGGTATCGTAAGGATTGGCAGCGCTTCCGCATTGCTTGATGATGTTGTCGTAGGCGACGTTAAAAGCAATCACGTTGTGGAACGGCGCCCAGGCCATATCGGCGGCGGTCGGGGTGTAGCCCGCGAACGCTCTCGCGATCACCATTCCCAACCCCGAGCCCTGCGCCGAACAGGCGGCGTTGGTGTTGCCGTAAGCCAGATTGTGCAGAAAATAAAAATACTCTCCGCCTCCAGTGCCCACGCCGGCCTGGCCATAGCCGTGGATGATGTTGTTGATGATCCAGATGTGATGGCTGGTAGTCCCTCCGGTGTCGGCGCCGTTGGGGAAATACACTTCCGCGCCGACGCCGTAGAGCGTCTTGCTGCTTGCGGCCAACTCGAAACCGTCGAACACCAGATAGTTCGGTCCGGAGCCTGAACTGGAAATATTAAAGCCCGAAGCTCCGTTTCCGCCGGAGGCAGTAATAACGCATCCATCCAAAGTCTGGCAGCGATAGACCACGTAGCCAGTAGGCGATGCCAGATTGCCGCCGTGAGTAGGCTGCACGCCAGCGGCGTAAGTGCCGGGCGCAACATTCACGCAATCGCCCGCCCCTCGCCCCCCGGCGGCCATGTCGGCGTTTTGGAGAGTCAGCCACGGACTGGCCTGGGTTCCCGGATTCGAGTCATCGCCGTCGCTGGCGACGTAATAATTGTGCACGCAACGATAAAAGGGATTGGCAAAAAGCGAAGCGCTCGGCCCTGGCAGTTCGACGGCAGGAGCGGTGGGAGTAGCGCTCACCGGTGCCGAATTAGCGCTCGCGCCCGCGGTATTCACCGCCGAGACCACATAGAAGTATTCGGTGCCGTTGGTGACGCCTGTATCGGTAAAACTCGCAACCGCCGGAGTTCCGACCTGACTATAAGGTCCGCCCGAAGTAGTCGAACGTTGCACGTTGTAGGAGGCAGCCCCCGACGATGCCGTCCAGGAAAGCCCGACTTGCCCATTCGCGGCGGTTGCGGCCAAACCCACAGGCGTCGCCGGAACGGTAGCGCCCGTAGGGCCTCCGCCGCTCGATCCCTGGCTGACCCCACAACCCGTGAGCAAGCTTGTCGCAACTAGAAATGCCGCAAACAGGAACGCGCGTTTTCGAGTGAACATAATTTTGCGCACAAAGGCGCGAACTGCACTCCTCGACCGTTTCAACGTCTCGACGAGCGTAGGCGAAGGGTCAGGGCGTGGCCAAGTTACCGAGGGCCATTTACAGCCTTTGAAAATATCTTCGATACCTCTGCGCGAAGGTTCTACTACAAGCCACGACCTCCGATATGGCGGCTGAACCGCATGCGTAGAGACGTCGCGCGCTACGTCTCCGCACCTAGCGGAACTTTTGCCAACCCCTGCCGTATCTCAATTCAGGTTGTCACCATCGAGGGCGCCCATGAATCTCACCCGGAACCCCGGCCGACGCGCCGGCTTTCTCTATGTACTGCTGTCCCTCCTTGGCCTCTTCTCCATGGGCTATGTCCCCGAGAAGCTGATCGTCCACGGAAACCCGGGGGCGACTGCCCAAAACATCGCGGCCTCCGAAACCCTCTTTCGCCTCGGCATCGCCAGCCAACTCATCGGCCAGGCTGGTTTCATCTTCGTGGCCCTGGCTCTCTACGATTTGCTCAAGGGAGTCAATCGCCGTCACGCCAAGTTGATGGTGCTCTTGATTGTGGTTTCGATCCCGATTGCGTTTCTGAATGAGTTGAACTCATTCGCCGCCCTCACCCTGGTGCGCGGCGCCGATTTCTTATCCATCCTCGACAAGCCTCAGCGCGATGCTCTGGCTATGCTCTTTCTACATCTGCACGGCCGCGGATTGGTCGTTGCCGAAATATTCTGGGGGATCTGGCTCCTGCCCCTCGCGCTCCTGGTGTACAGGTCGCGCTTCCTGCCTCGCTTCCTGGGCATTTGGCTCGCCCTCGCCGGCTTCGCCTGGGTGCTCTTGAGCCTTACCGGCACGCTGTTCCCGCAGTATGTCGATAAAGTGAATCGCTATTGCCAGCCCGCCACCTTCGGTGAGATTGCCTTGATGCTGTGGCTGTTGATCCGCGGCGCCAAGCCGCCGGCGCCGGGTGTCGCGGACGTCGCCAAAATCACAGCCTCAGGAGGTGTATAAGCTCCGATCTGTTCAAGCATCGCTAGACGGTCCCAGTTGTCCCAGCCTTCGACCATCTTTCCCTTCAGGATTATGGCCCCCGGTCGGGCCTTTCCGGTGCGGCGCCGGCGCACAGGCTCGGCGAGTTCCCTGCGCTGAGTGTAGCCCGGTAGTCCTATTGGAGTTTGCAGGCAAACGCCCTATTCTGGCTAGTTGAATGTCGATTCGCGCTCCTTGCAATTGAAGTCAAATGCCAAAGGGAAAGAAATCTCAAAGCGACAGGCAAGATACTCCACGTCAAACTCCGCGCCAGTGGCTGCGCGCGGAGCGGCTGCCTCTAGCGATTTGCGGCGTGGCCTTTCTCATTTATTCGCGTTCGCTGTTTTGCGGGTTTGAAAGCGATGATTTTCCGCAAATTGTGAACAACCGACAGGTGCAGTCGTGGGAGTACTTGCCGAAGCTTCTCGGCTCCAATCTTTGGAGTCAATTGAGCGACCGGCCCGGTCAGTTTTATCGTCCAATATTTTCCGTGTGGATGTTGTTACTGCATACCTTCGGCGGACTTGAGCCCTGGTTTTGGCATCTTTCGAGCATCTTGCTGCATGTTGTGGCGACCTTGCTGGTATTCCGGATTTGCCGGCGGCTGACGGGGAGCGATGCTGGTGCGTCTGCGGCGGCCGCGATTTTTGCCGTCCATCCGATTCACGTCGACGCCGTCAGCTGGGTTTCTGCAAGTTGCGAGCTTCTCTTTGCGATCTCGGCGCTGGCAGCTATGCTGACATTGCTCGACCCGCCATCGCTGGACAAACACAAAGACAAGAAAAACCGCCCTGCAGAAGACGTTCGTGACAATCTCCTCGGTCCCCGGGTGTGGCTCAGCGCGGTATGGTTCGGCGCCGGTCTCTTCGTCAAGGAAACGGGAATAGCAATGCTGCCGATTCTGCCGGCGATGGCCTGGATACAACTGAAAGAGCGTGTCGCCGGGAGTCAGCGACTCTGGAGAGCTGCCTTCCCCTATGGAGTGGTGACCGCAGGCTATTTGGCGGTGAGGTGGGCCGTGATGCGCCGCGTGCGGAGCGCAACAGCGGAACATAGCTGGGCCGATGTCGTCTTCAGTGCTCCCTCGATCCTGCTTTTTTATCTTAAGAAATTATTCTTCCCGTGGAACCTGGCCGGCACCTACGTCAACCCCTTAGTGGAATCGCCCACTACACTCTTCTGGCTGCAGTTGTCTGCGGTCGTAGTGGGTGCTGCCGTTATCGCGTTGCTTGCGATCCGTTATCGGTCGCTTTTCGGCCTTGCCGCCGCTCTGATCGTGATCCCCCTGCTGCCGGCCCTGGCCGTGATCCGGATCTACCGGCAGGGGTCCATCACTAGTGACCGCTATTTGTACCTGCCGTCGGCGGGAGCTTCGCTGTTGGTTGCACTGATTGTCCAGAAAGTGTGGTCGCTTGGGAGGCCAGCGAAAGAGATGGCGATCGTTGTTGTGAGTCTCGTCTTTATGACGTTTTCGGTCATGACGATTTCCCAGCAGAAGTATTACCAGGACGAAATCGCCTTTTTTTCTCGCGTGATTGAAATCAGCCCGTCAGACGCGTTTGCCATGGACCAGCTCGGCAATGTCTACCTGGATCAAGGGCGCAAGGACCTGGCGGTTGAACAACTCCAGAGAGCAAGCCAGATTGCTCCGGGAGACCAGAAGATTAAGCTCTCTCTCGCCCGTGGACTGTTTGCGGCAGGAAAATATAGAGAGGCCGAAACCGTGCTGAAGGGCCTGTTGCAGTCTCCACAACTGACCCCGGCCTGGCGAGAGTCGACTCTGCTATGGTCGGCCAACGTCGAGATCAGCCTGGGAAACCTGACTGGCGCGCAACAACTCCTGGAACAGGCCGAACACAGCAACGACCGGTTTCCCCAACTCCATCTGATGTGGGGGATGCTCTACCAACGACAAGACCTGCTTCCGCAGGCGCTGGCAGAATACGGAAAAGAATTCGAGATCACGGGAGACGAACTGGCGCGACTGCGAGCGGAGTCCGTGGAGACGCTGATCCAATCCCGTTCGGCGGGCCGATCCTTGACAAACCAACCGGCGACAGGAATTGGCATCCGCTAAGGGTCGCAGCGACATTTGAAAAGTCCTACCCCCGAATGCCAACGCCCCCGTCAGGTTTTCCTTGCTCAACACCCCAGCTTCTCGCTTGTCTGCAAGCCGAGCCATAAGGCCGCATCAATCGCGCTATGGAAATGGGGCTCGCCTGGATTGGTCAATTGGAGCAGATGAGTTCATTCGTAGAATGGGATCGATGTCAGTGCTGACCGCAGGCTAACTCGTTGGTGCGCGAAAGGGGGGACTCGACCCCCCACGGTTTTACCGGCCAGATCCTAGTTCCCCGCGAACGAATCAACGACTTAGACAGCTGACTACCAACTGCGACGAATTGCTACAGAGGCCTTGTCCAGCAAGGCTTTCCAGCGATTGTCCGACAACTGGTCACCCTCAGTAGGGTTTGGTGGTGGGCACAAAACTGGGCACAAAAAGGAATGGGCCGCGAATCCCCTCTGCCCCCCGCTTGTGATGATCGTGGGCATCCCACTGGGCCGGGGCCTCGTTCAAGGGGGTGGGGGGCTGTCTCAACGTACCCTCACGCGGTTGCCTAAACTCTCGCACACATTTTCGATTTTTCCAGTTTTTCAATGTTTCCGCCCGCCACTTTTTTGATAGCGAACAAAAGGCGAATGATGTAGCATGGCCCGATGGACGAGGGCCGTAAGCGCGTGATCGGAATCATGGCTGCGATTCTCGCTAGTCTGCACATGCAAAGCGCCGATGATCTATTCGGAGGACCGCAAGGAAGCCCACGGACGGACAAGCTGATAGCTGCCTCGATTCAATGGGCGGAGGAAATTATGCGGAGAATTGATGCCGTTTGCGATAGGTGAGACGAACCTTCCCAGATTTGATTTGACTGCCACGTCGGTTGCGATAAGATGCCGGAGCACGCCTCTGGCCGGGTCTCGTGTCCGAGACTGAGTGTACTCCGGGGGGAAGGGCACCAGCCCCGTCGCATCTTGGCCCGGCCCGTTTTGACGTTAGAGTCTCGTCCCGCAAATCTCGCAAGAAAATTACGCCGTTGACAGGGCCCGATCTGGGTCAGTGAGTTGTAATGGCGATGTTTCGACAGCAACAGCCAACGCGATTGGCCGTACCGGTACACGCATGCCGGCGGTATTGATGGCGGCCATTAGGACGGCAGTATCGCCAGAGAGTCGCAGATTGGTTTCGCACGGAGCCGCCCCAGCGAACCCGCCAGGTCCTGGACTGTTACTACCGGCTGGACCGAAGAATAAACGCTGCACGTCTTTCGGGAGGCGGCAAGCGCAAGAGGACGATGCGCCAACCTTCAGTGATCGAAATGTAACGCTACGCGGCAGACGTCGTTCTTTTCGCGAATCTTCACGCGATCCGCGTATTGGCGAATCAGGTATCCGGCGAGGTGTGCGGCACCGGCCTCCGTGCCCATCTCTTCGAGGGCAGGCATGGAGTTCGCAAGTTCGATCGCCGGTCCGGCGTATTCGATATCGAGATCGAGCCGAAGCTCATCCCAGGATGTGTTCAAAGTTATGACCTCGGAGCGGAGCGGCAGGAGGCCCAGGTTGTTAATTACCTCGTAGGCAGCGTCGGTAGCGCGGGTGACGACTTCCTTTCTCATACCCCAGGCAGAGCCCTGGTCCTCCATGAACTGGGTGATCTCGTCGAGGTGATCCGAGCCGGTTCGCAATTCCAGACCGCGTTCTTTCTTGATACCCATACGAAACAGCAGGCTTAAGATCACCACCAGCACCGTCGCCACCGAAGTTGAAGAACTGAAGACCGGCTTTAGGAATGCTGGGAACGTGCGATAAAGATCGGGCATGATCTCTACGCTCAGGCCGAAGATCAGCGCGATTCCGACAGCAAAGACGCGCCGTGAATCGAGCATGCGCGAGGTAAGGAGCTGGAGACCTCCCAAGATGATGAAGCACGCGGAATAGATCAACACTGCCCCCACGGCGGGACCAGGCAAAGAGGTTAGGAGCGCGGCCGCCTTCGGGAAGAAGGCAAGTCCACAACCAGCAAACCCAGGGGCAGAGCAATCGCCCGGCTGGTTGTGCCCGCGGCGAGCGAAATACCAATGCTGCTCGATGCAGTGTTCTGTCCGACGCCCCCCAGAAGGCCCGAGACAGCGCTTCCGAAGCCGTTAGCGAAGACACCTCCGCTCACGGATTTCATGTCGGTGCGCTTCCACGCGACGTCGTTGACTTTTTGGCAGAGCGTGGTATCACCAACCGTTTTCAGGCTGGCGGTTAGGGCAGCAATCAGGAAAGGCGGCAACAGCGCAGCCTTGAAAGAAAGGCCGGCCACCGCCCGATGAGGAAAACTCAAGAATCCCGGTGGCATCTGCGCCAGCAGCTGCGCCACGTGGAACTCCCCCGAGGCCCAGCTGACTGCGAAGCCGGCTGCGACCCCGGTCAACATGGGAAACAGGTGCAACTTACTCCTGGTCCACACCGTAGGGATAATCATGGCAAACAGAGTCGTCAAGCCGATCAGCATGGCGCGGGGGTCGGCCGCAGTGCTTTCTTTGGAGTAGCCAAGAAAGCGCGGGCATCCCAACGCCACCAATTGCAGCCCCGACATAGCAACCATGAGGCCGGTCACTTCCGGGGAGAATAGCATCCGCAAACGATGGACGACTCGCGAAACGAGCATTCCGGCGACCCCCGCAGCGAATAGCATTCCGAACATCAAAGAGTAGCCACCAGCGATCCCGGCCAGGACGACGGGGGAGAGATAGGTGAGGCTGCAAGTCAGCGGGCACAGGTATCCATTGCCAAACCCCCGCCTCGCTTGCACGATTGTCGCCACTCCAGAAGCGATCATGGACATGCGGATGAGGCTCTGTGCATCCGCCGATGTGCCTCCAATCGCGTTCGACACAAGCAGAACGTAGATCCAACCCACTGATATCACAAAAAGATGCTGAAAGGCGGCGGCAATCTGCACCGCCATTGGGGGAATGTCATCCACGTCATAGATCAGGCTCGCGGGTTTCTTGCGCCCGGGGAAAGCAATCGGGCTGCGCCAATCACGCCAACGGCGCAACGACTGCGGGAAAATGGCACTGACCTTAGAAACACCCGGGGCCGACAATTAACCTCCAAAACAAAACCGCAATGGTATGGTCGATTGGTACAGAATTGTCACGGGGAGATTAACATGTTACGGCGGGACAAGAAAGTACATACTGCCTCAACGTCAGTTCCAGGCAGCCTTACATCCAATCGTCTACGCTGCCTGCACAGCGCGATCAGCGTGCCCACGCCTTTGATCTGCTTCAGCAGCGCCACTTGCGGATAGCTCTTCTGCGCCAGTTCCTCGATCCGTTCATTACACTCGCGGATGCGTTCACTCAGCGACTCCACTCGTGCGAATGCTCCCCGTGTCCTTGGAGAGAAGAAGACTACCAATGGCGCACAACGTCGACGTGCACGAAGTCGGAGCTGAGATAGTAGCCTACCCCTCCGCGATGCAGGCGCAGTGCCGCATCACGTAGCTCCGAGGTTGGGATCCCCGGCAGGCGAATGTCGATCGCTTCGGCCTGCACATGCAGGCTGTGCTGCGCCACGCCGGTGTGCGGGTTGCGCGTGCGCAGGAATTCGTTGCTCCAGGGCGTACGGTAGCCGCAAATCACATCGATTTCACCACCGGAATCGCCGAGCGATGCGTCGCCGAACGCACGACGGCTTAACTCGCAGCGCGGTTGCAAACTCTTGGACGGTGAGTACATCGCAAAGATCATCTTTCATGGTCTGTGCTCTCCTTGTGTGCGCTAGTTGCACTAGCAGAGATCACAACACGGCACAAGCTAACTTTGCAGATGGAGAAAAACGAGGTGGGATTTATTCCACGGAGGAAATGCTGCAGGTTTTGTCCGGGGTAGCCTGACGCTTGCGAGAGCGGAGCCGCGCGCGAACGGCCTCGGAGTTGGTCGTGTCCGGGCCGTATTTCTGATTTAGTGCGATGGCAATTTGATGATATGACTTCCCGTTGGCCTTCAATTGCTGGGCTTCCGCTGCGATGTCGTCTTTCCTCGGGGTTCCTGTGTTCTTGTACCATTGGGCGTATCTCTCCGCGTCGTATTTAACTTGCGCGTCGCAGTAATCGCGCCATCGCCTCGGTATTCGGCGCACGATGTTTTCATATTTTTCCCGAAGCCCGCTTCCGCCGCCCGCATCAATTGCGGCCTTCGCACTCTTCGCCGCGCACTCAATCTGGCTTTCGAGTGGGGCAAGCTCGAACGGCCCGCGAAGATCACGCGGGCGAAGGGGGAGCGGCAACGGGACACAGTTCTTGCAGATGGCGAGTGGGAGCGATATATCGCAGAATGCCCGCAACCTTGGCGTGATGCTGCGGCTATCATTCGCGGCACAGGGATGCGCCCCTGGCGAAGCCTTCGCCCTCCGCTGGGAGGAATATCTATCTGAACGGCACAGGCGGGCTTGTACAGGTCACAGAGGGCAAAACGAAGGCCTCCCGCCGTATGTTGCCAATGGTCCCAGCCGTCTATGCAGCCTTGAAGGCGAGAAGGGAAGCGGCGGGGAACCCGGAAGAGGGCTGGGTGTTTCCTGCTTCGTCGTGGGAGGGCCACTTGAATAAGGACACCGCGAAGGACCAGCACAAGCGCGCTCTCGCCCGCATCAATGCCAACGCGAAGAAGAGCGGCGTGAAAGAACTCAATTTCTTCCAGCCTGATGTTCTGAGGCACGCTGCACTCACCCGACTAGCAGAGGCGGGCTGCGACGTATTCACTCTGGCGCGCATCGCAGGGCACTTCTCGATCACGATTACTCAGCGTTACGTTACCCCCAAGCAGACGCGATGGAGCGGGCCTTCCAGCAAACGACAAAGGCCGCACTCCCGGCTGGGCCTTCGACTGAGCAGGCGCAGCCCAAAAGATAGGTGGGCACAAAAATGGGCACACAGAAAGAAGGGCCGATTTCGGATCGGCCCTAACCTGCTGGTGCGAAAGGGGGGACTCGAACCCCCACGGTTTTACCCGCCAGATCCTAAGTCTGGTGCGTCTGCCAATTCCGCCACTTTCGCAACCCTATGATTATACAGGCGCTTGGCTTCGTCCAGGTGGTCAACTTCTAGCCGCTTCTAGTCACTTCCCGATAAGGCAGTAACCATTACTTTCGTGCTACCCCTCCGCTCTCTGGGGCCATTCCTCCGCCCCACGCACTCGCGTACGATTTGACTGTCAGAGCTTTCAACCTGACTTGAAACCCGTTTTCTAGTTCGCTGGTGGGGAGAGGAAGTTAAAAACATGGAGCAAAGAAACATCGTTACACGACCTGACGTTGCACGACCAGAGGCTGCGCGGCCCGATGCCGCACGCCATATCGTCATCCGCCCTGAACCGCATCCGGTTCGCTCTATCCCGGTAACCGCCGTAGCGGTGCCCGAAGGCGGCTCGACATTCCTGTTCATCTTCGCGGCGCTTCTCGCCATGGGATGGGCGGCCACCAAACGCCATTGCAGGACGCTCTCGTAGTCGACACTCCCCCGGACAGGATCCATGAGGTGACTGAGCGCAGCCGCAGCCGATCTATGCCTTCAGCCAGAGCTCGTAAGAAGCTCGGAAACCACTTCTAAAAAAATTTGGAAAACAAAAACCGCCCAGCCTCGGGCGGTTTCCATTTTGAACCGTGCTCTCCGTGCGCCCGCAAACGCGGCCGCCGCCAGAATCAATTCTCCAGCAAAATCGGCTTAATCCCGATTTGTATGCTCGTTCCGGGCGTGAACGAAGTCACCTCTCCTGCCAGGTCCACGTACTTACTGTAGACAGTTGCAGGCGTGTAACTGGAAGTGGTGCAGTGCCCGCCGGAGCATGTCTTCGACGTATCCCATACCGCCTGCTGCTGCAGGCCGCCGCCTTTCGTGAAGTTGCAGGTCCAGACCGTTCCCGTTGGCGTGCACGGGCCGCTCAAGGTTGCATTGACCAGCCAGTTGTAGACTTGTCCGTAAGCAATCTCCGCTTCGTCAGGGCCCGCCGAAGTCCAGAAAGTTCCAGTCTCGTCGTTGCCGTATTGAAACCAGTAAAAGCGCCCCACACCTTTGAACCACTGCAGTATGTAGACCCGGGCGACAAATGAAGCTTCCAGATCCTGATCCGGCAGCGCCGAGTTATTCGTCCAGCCACCTTCGGTATTCCAGACTGGCTTCCCAGCCAGCGCGGTTCCGGTGATGGACGAAGTCACCTGATCCACCGTCTTGGTGATGTCTTCGGGTTGTTGTCCCAACGCCGGATTCACATACCCGTGGAAACTCACGATGTCGGCATAAGGCGCCCCGCCGGCCGCGAGATAGGCGGGCAGCCAGATATCGATGCTGCGCCCCGATCCCGCATTCACCGAGGTCGGAGTCGTTACCATCGAGGTGGGATCGGCCGCTTTGATAATGGCGTAGGCGTCTTTCGCCATCCGCACCAGTTGCGCGTTGGTGCCACTCCATTCATAGGGGCAGTCCGGCTCGTTCCACATCTCCCAGTATTTAACTCTCCCGGCGGCGTGGGCCACGATCGCGGTCACAAAGTCCTGCCAGATCGCATCCGTTCCCGTTCCATCGGCGTTTACGTCGTAAGGAGCATCGCAAGAGCCGGGACCGGAATTTCCCGAGACGCAGGTTTGATCGTCCGGCTTGGAGGAGGCCCACTGCGGAACGATCGCAAAGGTGTACGTCAAATCTGTCTTTCCATTGGTCGCGGCAATCGCGAACCAGCTGTCCAACTCGGTCCAGTCATACACGCCCTGCGCCGGATTCAGCAGAGCCCACTGCGTCTGCGTATCCCACAACCGCACCGCTCCAAACGACACCGACGGCCATGGCACGCGCGCATTCAGCACCTCCGGATGCAACGCCATTCCCATGAAAGTAGACGGCACGCTCCCCGTCACCGCCTTCCACCCGGTTCCCGACAAAGTGCCGCGCACCTGCCGATCCGAAGCGTCGCTGATCACGATGAAACCCCCGCTGCTGGCCGTCGCCGTTGTCGGCGCGAACACCAGATCAAATGTCGTACTGTCCTTCGCGCTAAGAAGGTAGGGCGTCGTGATTCCTTTGACGCTGAACCCGGTTCCCCATATCGCCACGTGCGTGATTTTCACCGTCGAACTACCACTATTCGTTACCGTCACCGTCTGGCTGGAACTCGTGCCCACATTGATCGTGCCGAAATTCGCGGCGGTCGGGCTGACGGTCAATTCAACGGCACTGGCAAAGCTGGAAAATGTTGCGAAGGCCAGGAAGGCAACGAGTACTCTAAGAAAATCAGAGCTTGGACGAAGACATGCGCGGCGGGGGAGGTGCCTCATGTTTTTTTACCTGAACGAACGGATTTGGTCGGGTTACATGAGCCTGTATCTTGATTCGATATCTAGCGGTTGACTAGGTTCCAGAAGGGCATTGGCTGCTGCGGATAATTTCACTTCGCTCATTGGCCGATGGCGAGGCGCCTAATGCACCAAAGTGCGGAAGGATTCACCTCCAGAACTGCCGAGCCCGCTTTGAAAGGGCGCGGGTTTAACGGTGCGCGCGAGAACTCACGGCTCGCGGCTTCGGGGGGAAAAACGCACGCGCGGCAATACGCCCCAGAGGGGCGATTCAAAATAGCCCAGCGCCTCGGCGCTTGGAAAAGGCGGAAGGAAGAGAACCGCGCCCCGTAGGGACGCCTGAGTTCTCAAGCGAAATCTTTCAGCGCCGCGCCCTCCGCCAAACAAAAAGACTAAAGCGTAGCGTGCAGCGAATACGACGGGAACGGCTGCGTCCTAACCCCGCAAGGCCCTGAGCGCAGCCGAAGGCCTGGCACGCAAAATCCCGGCACGGGAGCGCCGGGAGTCCCGCGGTCGGGCGGGCGCAACTCCGTGCCGGCCGCGCTTTCCTACTGCACCGCGTTCAATCCCTGATAAATGAACATCCCCGCCAGCACCAGCAGCAGCACGCCGGAGCCGGCTCCGAACACCCACACCGGAACCGTCAGCCGGTTCACCTTCACCAGCAGCTCCGTCTGCTCCTGCTGCATATGCGAGTTCGCATCATCCAGATACAATTGTTCGTCTTCGTGCATGGTCAGCGTACTGCGGTAGATCAGCAGGATGATCAGTCCGACCGTAAATACTCCCCACACGGTCGCCAGCCCAATCAGCAACGGGGTCCAAGTCATATTCCACCTCGACGGGTTACAAGGCTTTTCGGCATCCCCTCAAAATTCCAATCCCCGGCAACCAAACATTTCATCCCCAACCTGGTCATCCGAACCTCGGGGGAGCCTCAACGGAAACATTATAGCTCGGTGTGGCAAGCCGTGCTGAGGGAAAGTGATGAATTGAGAAGGTGATGAATGACAAATGTGGAGACAGCCGACGCCATCTGCCTGGCGAGCGTAGCTCGACCAGGAGCAGCGCCGCGCCCGGCGACTGTGGCGAAGCCGCCCCGGCGACCCGTAGCGCCGCCGTCCAGGCGGTTGTCGCGAGGGCGTCCCGCCCCCGCACCCCGCCCGCGCCGTAAGCATCTAATCACTTGCAGTCGGCCCGAGGATCGGGTAGATTTCCTCCTACCCTCGATAATCACCGATGCTATAATTATTGAGAACTTAGCCAAGGAGATACGAATGGCAACTACAACCGTTCCCGAAGTTACCTCGACCCCGGAAGTAAAAAAGGCCCCTGTGAGTCTCACGGCCAGCGCCGTCTCCAAAGTCAAAGAAATTATGGGACAGCAAAATCCCGTCCCCGCGGGCCTGCGCATCGGCGTAGTCGGCGGCGGTTGCTCCGGCTTCTCCTACTCCATGCAGTTTGAAAACGCCGCCGGCATGATGGACAAAACTTTCGACATGGAAGGCCTCAAGGTTTTCGTCGACGCCACCTCCGTGATGTATCTGAACGGCTGCCTCGTCGACTACGTCGAGACCCTCGAAGGAGCGGGCTTCAAATTCGAGAACCCGAACGTAAAAAGCACTTGCGGCTGTGGGTCGTCCTTCAGCGTCTAGCTCTCAGCCCGTCAGAAATTGCAAACGGCCTCATCTTCTGGATCGAAGCTTCCGATCATCGAGCTTCCGATCAAAGACGAGGCCGTTTTAATTTTGCGATCAAATCTCAGAAGTCATCCCGAAGTCCCCGCGTTTTACGGCGGGCGAGGGATCTCCGTGCGAGTAAAGCCGGTCACGATCCGTGCGTTTACTGCTGTTGCGGCGGCGGCTGCGGCTGCGGAATATTCGAAGGCGGCGGCTGCGGCCCCAAACCGCCATTGCCGAACCCGCTCTGGCCAGGATTGCTGCCGAATCCCGAAGACGACCCAAATCCAGAAGAAGATCCAAACCCCGACGTCGACCCCGATCCGAACGCGCTGCCGTTACTGTTCGGCTGCTGCCCATTCGGCGTCCCATTCAGATTCGCAGTCTGCAGCGGCGTCTGATACGGCGTCGTAATCAGCCCACCGCGATCAAGCGTGGGGTCGTAAATAAATTGCCACTCGTTGTAATGCTTCTTCTTGTTATATTCGCGAATCGTTTCGTTTTTGCTGAGGCTGGCCACGCCCACAATCGGCCCGCCGCCGATGACTTGCCCATTGCCGCCGCTCGAACTCTGCGTAGTGCCGCTAGTCTGCGTAGTGCCCTGAGCGGGATCCGATCCCGTAGCCCCCGCTGTTGCTTGATCGCCTGAAGAGGTTTGCGAAGTGCCCGTCGCGTTCGCTCCGCCACTCGCTCCCGACGGCTGTGAGAACACGCCCGAGCTGTTCACTCCACCTCCGCCGAACCCCGACCCGCCGCCAGGCCCCCCGCCAAGATTCGACGACCCTCCTAACGACGACCCGCCAAAGCCCGACCCTCCGGGAGAACCCCCACCAAACGCGGATCCTCCAGGAGACGACCCGAACGCCGAACCGCCGGGAGATGACCCGCCGAACGCCGATCCGCCGCCTGGACCATTCAAAGCGCCCGCTGGCGTAGCCCCCGCAAGCGCCGCGCCCCCAAAGCTCCCGCTCAGCGAAAGCCCCGGGTCGCCATAATGCATCAGCTTGAAATCCTGCCCATTGATGGGATCTTTGTAGCGCCGCCGCAAAAAGCGCAGATTATTCGAGCTCTCCAAATCTTCCAGCCGCGTAGGATAGCGATTAAACTTCTTGTAATAAGCCTTGATGGCGCGCGTGTACTGCACGCCCCGGTGCACCATCTCCTCTTCGCGGTCCCGCTTAATCTCGAACGAAAGCTTGGAGGCAGCCACGGCAAAGCCCATGATCAGCAATGCCACAATCAAAAGCAGCGTAAGCAAAACATACCCACGCTCCCCCCGCCCATGGCGGAGTCGCGGACGTCGACGAGAAGATGGTTTGAATAAAAACAAAGACATCGTAGTGTGACCGCAGGAAATGCCTTAAATTACCCAATTACCCAATGGCTAAATGTCCTCACCCTTGCGACAACGGAATGCTCTGCGGCGGTCCGCTCCCCACCACATCCTGAATCTCCACCGAGGTCGGAGAAATCCTCACCACCTTGTAGCGCCGGTCTACAATCTCGCCCTCGCCGGCGATAAAAACATCGTCATCCTTCGACAGAAAAACCTTCTTCGGCTCTCCTACCTGATCGGCAAAGCCAAAGAATTTCAAAGGAATCGGCGGCGGCGGGGGGGGCGGCGGCGGCTGAAAGTTGATCGGAACAACCTTAGAGGGATCGGTCTGCCCCGGGGCTAAAGGCTTGGGAATCTCCGTCTCCGCCTGCGAAACAAAAATATTCCGTCCCGACCCCTCGTAGTTAATCTGCTCGGTAGCAGCCAATTGCCGCAAGTGCAACGTGGGGTCCAGGTTCTGCGGCGCGCGCTCTTTCTTGGCCGCGACCCCTCCGGTTCCCTTGTGCGGCGCAGCCCGCCCCGCTTTTGCCGAGCCAGTTCCCGGCTCCGCCAATCCGTTTGCAGCCGGTGCCACCGGTGCTGTCGCCACCGTCGTCGACGAGAACTGCGAGACCTCGTAGACCAGCACGAGCACCAGCAGCACGCCCAACGCACCTGCCGCAATCGCCTTCTTCCGACTCTCAAATCCCAGCTGCACGAATCTCCTTTTTCAACTCAAACCAAACCGCCCAGGGGGAGATAGCTGCCAATGTGGGGACAGCCGCCCTCGGCTGTCCCTCGAGCGAAGCTCGCCTTTTGATTTCCCGCCGCAGGCCCCCACCACTAAGCCCCACCCTTCAAATAGGTCTCCAGCTTCATCTCCAGTTTGATGCCATTCTGCTCCCCGCCCAGCGTCACGCTGTCGATGATGAATACCATGTCGTCGCGCTCGAGCGCATTGATAAACCGCGCCAGGGAAACGTAACTGCCGCTCAGCGCAGCGTCGATTTCGACCCGCTGCAACTGTCCAATTTCGGCGTCCTTCACCGTGTACTTGGCCGTATCGATGGTCACCCCATTCGCCGCCGCCAGCTTGCCCAACTGGATTAGAATCTGCGAATCCCGCGCCGGAAACCGCGTCTTGTAAAAGTCCGCAATCTGCCGGTTCGCGATTTTCACCTTTTGGTCCAGATTTTTCAGCGGCTCAACCTGATGCGTCTTTAGCTGCAACTCCGTCCACAATCGGTTGAGTTCCTGGCGCCGCGAATCGGCCGACCCCACCAGCGGCGAAAACAGCACTGCCGCCGCCACCACGTCCGCTCCAAGCAGGACGGCCAGCGCGATCTTGATCTTTTTTCGGGTTTGCCTTAGATCGGGCATCAGGGCGCGCTCCCCTTCGAAACTGCCGTCTTCGCCGACTCCACCGGCGCGGTCTCGGGAACGTAAATTCCGACGATGTCGAATTGCACGGTATCTTTGCTCGCCGTGGTCTGTTGCTGCGCGCTTTCCCGTTCCACGTGAGTGTCCGAAAAGCGATGCGAGTCTTCCATGCGCTGCGCCAGCTCCAGCCCCTTGTCGCGCGAATCGCCGGCCACCACCATCTTCAACGTGAGCTGGTTATCCTCGCTCAATTCCGGATGAATCGAAACCAGGTGCACCCGCGCCGGCATCACTTTTTCCAGATCTTCGAGAACGTGAGTCCAGGAAAAAGTCTTGCGCTCGATCATTCCGTTGATCAACTGCGACTCATCGCGCGTGGTGCGATTCTCCGGACGATTCAGAAAAGCCTCGGCATCCAGCCGGGTGCGGTCGCGCTGCGCAATCTGCGTCCGCAACTCGGAAATCTTGCGATGATCGCGCCGCGCCGCAAACCACCCCGAAATCGTAATCGTCACCAGCGCCAGCGTAAGCATCACGGCCGCCGCCAGGCCCGTGCCCCAGCGCATCCAAAACTGCCGCGCATCCTCATACGGCTGACTCGCGAGATTGATATCAAGTCGCATGTGTAAACCAGTTGCCAGTAGCCAGCCGCCAGTGGGTCTACTGGCAACCGGCAACCGCCTGTAAGAACTGCCCGTATGAGCGTAAACCAGTTGCCTAGTATCACACGTCAGCCGCCAGTAGGTCTTACTGGCAACTGGCAACGGCAACTGGCTCTAGCGGCTGCCCTTACGAAATCAGCGCTCCCACCACCCCGGCCATCCTCCACCGCGGCACCGACCCTCCACTGCTCGTTCCCAGCTGCGAAGGACTCACCAACTCCTGCACCTCGGCCCCGGTCTGCGAACGCAGCGCCGGCGCCGCCCCGCTCGTGTCCGACAATCCCGCCACGAATATCTTTTCGATGTTCAGGTGATAAGTATCCTGAAAGAAAACCACCGAAGGATAAACTTCTTCCGCCAACTGATCCCCGGTGATCGTGACCCCGCGCGTATTGTCGAGCGTGCGGAAGAGCTGAAGCTGATCGGCGTTCAGAATCGCAATGCTCGTAGTGCGCGCATCCACCTTCACTACCAGTGTAGGCCGCTCACCCGCCGCCGCTCCCAGGGCCGCCAGCATCGAAGGCAATACCACCCCCGGACTAAACCCCGCATTCCGAAAGGCAGCTTCGTAGTCCTCGACCACGCTGGCCAATGCCACCGCGGCCACCACCTTCACGCCGTCTTTCGCTTTCTGCGCATGATAAGAAACCCGCGCCTTATCCACGTCGAAGGGCAAAGACTTCTTCATGCGGAAGCGCACCACCCCGGCAGCCTCCTCCGCATCCGACGGCAGCGCATCGAACTCCAGCAACACCACCCGCACTGCCGCATCGGGGACGATGGCAATCACATCCCGCGACCGCCCTGCCAGGCTCCCGAGTGCCGAGCTAACCGCTTCTTTCACCGCATCGCCCTGCCGCAAATTGACCTCAACCAGATCCGGTATCACGCTGCCCGGCGCCAACTCGCGCGCTGCCGAGGCCTCCAGGCTCCGGCCGTCTTCGGCCAACCGCCCAGCCAGCACCCGATCGGCGGCAATCTCACACGCCAGCCGTGGTTTTGCAGGATTAGAAGCGGAACTCATTAAGGAGTGAACTCTCTTGATCTCTCTGGTTTTGCGTTACGCGCGGGTTATCACCACTACAATTCAAACGCCATACGGCCACAAATGCAATATCTGAAAGGGCACCAAGGGACAGTGACCTGTAGGGATAAAGCTCGTCGCAAAAAGCTGGCCGCAAATCACTGGCTACTGGCAACCGGGTACTGGCAACTGCCCTACCGCATCGCCTCGATAAATGTGACCTTATTAATCTCCTTCAAAGTGGTCAGCCCCAGCCGAACCTTATCCAGCGCCGACTCGCGCAAAAACCGCATGCCCTCGTCCCGCGCGGCGCGCCGAATCTCCGAAGTCGGCTTCCGCGCCAAAATCATCTCGCGAATGCGGTCGCTCAAATCCAGCAGTTCATGAATCGCAGTTCGCCCCCGGAAGCCCGTGCCCGCGCACTCAATGCAGCCCGGCCCTTCATACAACGCCACCTTCCCCCATTGCACCGGATCGAGCCCGCTAGCCTCCAGCACATCGGGAGAGTAATTCACCTGCATCCGGCAAGACTCGCAAATCAAGCGCACCAGGCGCTGCGCCAGAATGCAATTCAACGCCGAAACAAAGTTGTAAGGCTCCACGCCCATATTCAAAAAACGACCAATCACGTCGACAACATTATTGGCGTGTACGGTGGTAAATACAAGGTGGCCGGTGAGAGCGGATTGAATCGCGATCTGCGCCGTCTCCTGGTCGCGAATTTCACCGACCATGATCTTGTCCGGGTCGTGCCGCAAAATCGAACGCAAGCCGCGCGCGAACGTCAGCCCTTTTTTCTCGTTCACCGGAATCTGCGTGATCCCGCGCAACTGGTACTCGACCGGGTCTTCAATGGTGATGATCTTGTCTTCGTCCGTCTTGATCTCGTTCACTGCGGCGTAAAGCGTGGTGGTCTTGCCGCTTCCGGTCGGCCCCGTGACCAGCACCATGCCGTAAGGCTCTTTAATATAGCGGCGGAACTTGCGCAGGTCGTCTTCGTCAAAGCCAACCACTTCCAGCGTGAGCGACTTGAACTTCTCGCTCATCGACTCTTTATCGAGCACGCGCAGCACGGCGTCTTCGCCGTGAATGGAGGGCATGATCGACACGCGGAAGTCGATCGCGCGCCCGTTGTACTTCACCCGGAAGCGCCCGTCCTGCGGCACCCGCCGCTCGGAAATATCCAACTCGCTCATCACCTTGATGCGCGAGATCACCGTCGAATGGTGCTCTTTGCCGATCGGCGGCATCGCCTGCGTAAGCACGCCGTCGATACGGAACTTGATCACCACCGAATCGTCGCGGGTCTCGATATGAATATCGGAAGCCCGGCGCTGCAGCGCGGTAAAAATCGTGGTATCGACTAAGCGGATAATCGGGCTGGTATCGCCCGCCGCCGTCAGCTTGTCGATGGTCAGCGTCTCTTCCGCGCCGGTATTCTCGTCCTCGCGAATGATCTGGAAGCCTTCGCTGGCCTCCTCCAGCACCCGCTGCGATTGCTCCGTCTTGGTGAGAATGTTGTCGATCTGCTTCAGCGTCGCGACTTTGGTGACGATCGGCTTCTGCAGCAGCAGACTGATCTCGTCGATCATCATCAGCTGGCTGGGATCGGCAATCGCAATCGCCAGCTTCCCGTCCGCCGTCTCCTCCAGCGGAACGAACTTGTAGCGGAACATCAGCTCCGGAGAAAACTTCTTGAACAGCTCATGGTGAAGCTGGAATTCGCTGAGGTCGACAAACTGGCAGCGATAGCGTCGCGCCACGTCCTGAGCCCGCTCCAGGTCGGTGATCGGATTCCCCGTGGTCACCACCTGCCCGCCGCTCTCGCCGTGTACAAAAAGTGATTTCTTCTCAGCCATCGCCATTTCAAAAACCTCAAAACCAATTCGCAAGGTGTGATTTGTAATTTTTGATCCAAAACCTCTTCATTTGCTTCAAATCAAAAATTGCAAATCACAAATCACAACTCACAAATTTTTCTAGTGGACTCCCAGGGTAAAGATCGGCAGATAGAGCGAAATCAACACCCCGCCAACAAAAATAGCCATCACGATAAGAATCAGCGGCTCGATCAGCGCCATCGACGCCCCCAACGCCGTCTGCACATCTTCCTCATAAAACTCCGCCACCGAATTCAACATCGCCGGCAAAGCTCCTGTCGACTCACCGACCTCCAGCATCTCCACCGCCAGATCGGGAAATATCTTCTGCTCTTCCAAACTGCCGGCCAGCCCCTGCCCCTCGCGCACGCGCACACTGGCGCTCATGATCCCCTTTAAAATTCGGCGGCTGGTCATCGACCCGCCCGCCGTCTCCATCGAAGGCACCAAAGGTAACCCGCCCTGCAGCAAAGTAGCCAGCATCCGCGAGAAGGTCGCCACCTGATGCTTCAGCCGGATATCCCCCAGCAACGGCAAACTCAAAATCACGCGGTCGATCTGATCGCCGCCGCGATCGGTTTTCTTCCACTGCCAAAACAAAAACCCAGCCGCCGCCAATCCGATCACGATAAAAGGAAAATACTTCTGCGCGTTCTTGCCCACCGCCAGCATGAACAAAGTGATCGCCGGCAGTTGCGCGTTCAGGCTCTCAAACAAATCCGCAAACTTCGGTACCACATACGTGAACAGGAACATCACCATCACCGTCACCACGCTGATCAGAAGCGTGGGATAAATCAGCGACACAAACAGCTTCTTACGAAAGCTCATCGCCAGCCGCTGAAAATTGATGTACCGGGTCAGCACCTCATCGATGTTTCCGCTCTTTTCCCCCGCCATCAAAGTAGTCGTATAAATCTTCGGAACCATGCCCTGCGCCGCGAACGCATCCGACAGCAACTCTCCACCCTTCACCCGCTCCCGCACGTTCTCCAAAATTCCCCGCAGCCGCGCATCCCTCTGCCGCTTGATCAGCAGATCGAGCGAATTCAAAATCGGCAACCCAGCCTTGATCAAAGTCAGAAACTGCTGGTTGAAAACCAGAAACGAAGCTTGCTTCAGCTTCCGCCGCCGGTTCGCCGAAAAACTTCCCGAGAGCAACCCCTGCGGCTTCACCCAATAAACCAGGTACCCCTGCGCCGCAAAGCGGTCGCGCACCTCGTCCACGGAGTAGCCCTGCTCCACCTGCTGATGCAGATGCCCCCGTTCGTCCGCGACCTTAATGACAAACTCCGCCATCGACCCCCGTCTCAGTCCCTGCCTAAGTAATTTTGACCGCAACCGCCGCTCAGTCGCACCGCGGCGCACCACCCTCTCGGCTCAGTCTAACATCGCCGCCAGCCCTCAAGAGAGTCCGATCACCCCAGTAACCCGCTTTCCAGGTATCGCAAGTAACCACAAAGTCCCAGATTTGATTCGGGAAGTCTGAAAGAGTTGTGCGCCGAAGGTTTAGACCCTTTGGAAGGACGGACGGCATGTGGGGACAGCCGCCCTCGGCTGTCCTTCGAGCGAAGCTCGAAAATGCTCCCGCCGCGCCGCCGCCCAGATCTGCCACGGTGGCGGATCGCAATCGGATCGGGCCGCTGAGCAGCGGCGAGCGCGCTTCGAGGCTGCGTTAAAGCCCCTTCCCTCGAACCGGCTTTAGCCGTTGAGGGACCCTACCCACCCCCCAACTCGCCTTCCACCACCTCCACGCCCTCCGGAACCCGAAACTCAAAGCTCCCCGCAGGAATCTCAACATCCTCCTTCTGCTCACTAAACCGGTACTCCGTCCCCGACCCATCCACCTGATTAATTTGAATCCGCGCAATCTCGAAGCCGGGCGTCACCTCCAAAAGAATCTCGCTCACCCGGTCGGCCAAAGCCTGCGGCACCCCCCGCAAAACGATATTTCCAAGCCCCAAAGGCACGACATCCGGAGCCAGCGACAACCCCCGTAACTCCTTCTCCAACTTGCTCTTACCCAGCAAAAACGCCAGCGGTGACCGAATATCCTCCAACTGGCGAGCCGACGTCTTGCGCACCTGCCGGTCGCCCGGGACGTAAAACCACGCGTCCTTCCCGTCGCTCACAAACAGCTTCTCCCTGGGAGAACGGTACTCCCACCGCATCTTGCCCAGTTTCTTAAGCCCAGGCTTTTCCAGCCAAACCGTCCCCGATTCCGTCCTCTCCATCCCCGACCCGCGATAAATCTCGGTGAACTCCGCCTCCAGGCTGCGCAAATGGTTGTAATGCCCGTCCACCCCCTGTGCGATGGCGTGGACATCCGCAGTCCCAGCGAGAGCGGGCAAAGCCAGCGCAAGCCAAAGGGAAAGACCGGAGAACATGAGCATCAAACGATCCACACCCCGATTCTACGCGACGCAGCCGAGGCCGTTGTGGATCGGGACTAGGCTAGTCCGAACTTAATCGGATCGACAGCGCCGCCGTCCCGGCGGCTGTCGCGGGGGCGTCCCGCCCCGCACATGGTCGGTGAGAAGGCTTCGGGGGATGGTGCGAATCCCCCAAAGGGACCGCACGATAGCTGACGTGCGAAAACCCCGCGCTGCAGGCAGCGCTCACAACGAAAATATCCTCGCAGCCCAGAAACCAGCTACAGCGAGGCTGGCAAAACGAGACATCCCATCCCCATCCGGCATGGTGCTACTCAGCCTAAATCTGCCGCCCGAAATTCCTTTCTCGCCCCGTGCCGCAAATGCAGCACGCCGCCACGACCCTCGGCGCCGCGCGCCGGAGTTGGGACAAAATCAGTCCAAGCCCCGAAGGGGCGGCATGGGAAAACCCGGCACGGCAGCGCCGGGAGGCCGCAGGTGGAACCAACCGAGTCCGCTTAGCGGACGGCAGCAGTTTCGTTCGACGGCGCTCACGCAAACTCTCGATGCTCGAAACCCCACCGTTTTCCACAACCCCGCTGTTCAACCGTCACATCGCAGCGCCCGTCGTCGCGCTAAACCACCAGAAAATCTCCTTGCCCAGCGCGAAGGAATTGCCGGTCTTTGCCAATCGATGTACCAGAAAATCCAGCGCAACCCCATGCAAACAAAGATTTTGCGGCTAACTTATTTTTTTAGCCGGATCGCTAACACCATGAAACCTGCAAGGGATTGTTTCGAGGGATTTTACGGGTTCGAGCGGCAGAATTTTTTCACCAACCTCAAACCCGCGCGTACAAGGAATACTGAGGGGTTCCGGAAATTTTTTTAAACCACGAGCTTTCGCCCAAAACGTGCTCCAAGATCGGATTGTGATACAGCACATACACCGCCCGGGGATGCTCCCGCAAGCTCATCTCCAGGTTCCCAACCACCCGCCGCAGCCCAGCCTCCGGAAGGGGATTGAACAAATAAACAACTAAGCTTTCCGCAGAAAAGGTAAACGCAATCGCATCCGCGCAGATGGCCTCAACCGCAAAGCACCTCTGCGCTTCGCTGTGATACAGCCGCAGATTCTCCTGCGCGATTTGATGCAAAGCGGGCAAAAGCTCCACGCCCACAATGCGCCGAAACGGATCGTCCGCCGCCATCAGCAACGTTCGCCCTTTTCCCGATCCCAGATCAATAAAGGCAAAGTCGCGAAAGTCGAACCCAGGTTGGGTCTTCAACTCCGCGATCATTTCGTGAAACAGTCCAGCCTCGGTCGGCTGATAAGGCGAGTGGAAAGCTCCCAGCAACCGGTCGCGCCAACCAACCGCTCCGCTGGTCGTATTCACGCGATGCTCCCAATCGTAATCGGCATCGCCATAGCGCAACCGCCGCCGCTCCGGAAGCGACTCCCGAACAAACTCCGCCAGCGTCTTCATCAGTTGCGAAGTAGCGGCGAGCGGGCCCTCGCGCTGGGCCAGATCACCCCACCATTGCCAAGCCGAGCGAACCAGGCTGACGCGAGGCGGTGCCGATGGATGGATGCGATCCACCTTCGCATCATAATCGTGCGCAACGCAATTGAATTCTAAAGGGAGGTCATTCCGAAGCGCCGCGCTTTTCAGCCGGGCGAGGGATCTCCCCGCCGCCGCCACCGCCGGGGGGGGCGCGAACCGCGTCACCACGCACTACTCCTGACTATGGAACTTCGGGATCGGCTTATATCCCGGAGGCAGGCCCTTCACCGCGAAAGGGAAGTCATCGGGCACGCGCACCTCGACGCGCCCGTCGGAAGTCAATTTGTAAGGACGTCCATCCGGATCCACGGGCACTCCGTTCAAGCCCTCGGCGGCCGCAACCTCGGCCAGGCTCGCCGGCGTATATCCATTGCGCTCCGTGAAACGGGTCACGGCTTCTTCCAGGTGAGTCACATCTTCGTCGACTCGCAGCGCCCGCAAGTGCTCGAGCGCGTTAGCGCGAATCTGCTTATCCTGGGTCGATTGGTAAGTCGCCGACCACAGCATGCGCGCCGTCTGAAACTCCCCGGCATGCTGCGCCATCTGCGCCGCCATCACTTTCAAGAAGGGGTGCGCATTGGGCCGCTCCGACCCGCGCTCGAAGGCTTCGGAGGCTTTCTTGTAATCCTTCAACTCGATGTAATAGACGAAGCCCAGGTCGTAGTAGAGCTGCCAGGTATCGGGATTGTGTTCGATGCCGAAGTTCATCAGCTGAATGGCGCGCTCCGGCTGCCCCGCACCGTTGGGCGGCAGCGGCGCCAGAAAGCTGGCCCCGAATTGATATGCGACCACAAGATGCGGATCGAGTTGCGTGGTGATATCGAGCAAAGGCGCCAGCAGGTTGTCGCTCGGGCTGAGATGATGCGATCGCCCAAAGTACTGCACCGCGCGCGTCCAATAGATGTCGGCCAGCAGCCCGTCGTAACCCAAGCAGGCGCGCTTCAGGATTTTGGGCGAACTGACGTAGAGCACTTCCTGCAGCGTAGCCTGAGGACGAATGCGGTCGATGCGCTGCAGCATGAATATGCTCGCCACCAGCGACAGCACGATGCCAGCGGCTGCGATCATCGTGACGGTGTCGCGCCTCTTCATGGTTATTTCAGGTCTCGATGCTGAAAGATCAACACCGCCCCACTCAAGGCCATCGTCGAATAGAACAGCGCGTACAGGGTGTTCTGCAATATAAGCTGCACCGCAACCGGCTGCGCATGCGCAACGGAGCTGATCACATTGAAGGCGGAGAAGTTCGGCACCAGGTAAGCCGCTCCAATCGCCAGCCAGCCCGGAAGCCCATGCGCCATGCCGGCGAAGTTGCGCAGATCCTCGGCAAAGCTGCCGATCACAAACAGCGAAAAGGCAAAGACCGCGGAAAGCAGCGGCGAAGAGAACGACGAGAACAGCAGCGCCAGCGAACAGATGATCAAAAACTCCAGCACGATGAAATACACCGCTACCAGAATCAGCGCGTCCGCCTTCACGAACTTGTGCGAAACGTAAAGCAGCGCGGCAAAGACTCCAATCGCCATGAAGAACGTATTCACCACCAGCGTCCCCGAAAGACCGAAGAACTTGCCGACGATGAATTCCCACCGTCGCACCGGCCGCGAAAGCACGGTATAGAGCGTGCGCTTTTCAATCTCTTTCGAGACCAACCCAATGCCGATGAAGATGGCGATCACCACGCCGAAGAGCGAAACTGCGGTCAAGCCCAGATTGATGACGATCTGCTTTTCGATGTCGATGGAAATCTGCCCGACCAGCACGGCCGCCCCCGAAAGCAGCAGCGTGAAAGCGATCAGATTGTAGAGCACGCGATCGCGCACCGCTTCGCGAAAGGTGTTGGACGCTATGCAGGCGATGCGGTAGTTCATGCCATCCTCCCCGCGCTGGTTTCGACGCGGCGCAACTTTTCCACGAAGTAGTCCTCCAAGGAAGTGCGCACCGGAGTGACCGCAATCAAGCGCAGGCGCTCGCGCCGTAGCGCGTCGATGGCGGCATCCTGCTGGCTTTCGAGAAGGACTGCGCGCACGGTATCGCCGGTCACGTGGCACTCCGCGCCCAGCGCCTTCAGCGAAGCCGGGATCAGCGTGCCTTGCCAGATCACCTCAACCTTGCCCTGCACGCCGGAAGTCAACTCGGCGACCGCCCCTACGCCGCGCAGTTCTCCGCGATGAATGATGGCGACGCGGTCGCACAACGCCTCAGCGTCGGACAGAATATGAGTCGAGAAGAATACGGTTTTGCCCGCGGCTTTGAGTTGCTCCATCAGATCGCGCACTTCGCGCCGCCCCATCGGATCGAGGCCGGACATCGGCTCATCGAAGAACACCAGCTTGGGATCGTGCAAGATCGCCTGCGCGATTCCGATGCGCTGCAGCATGCCTTTCGAGAACTTCCGCAGCTGCACTCCGCGCACGTCGCGGAGCCCCACCTGATCGAGCACGGCCTCAACCCGCTGCTTGCGATTCTTCGCCGGCAGGCCGGAGAGCTGGCCGTAGTATCCCAGCAACTCGTGCGCGGTGAGGTGATCGTAGAAGTAGGGCTGTTCGGGAAGAAAGCCGATCTGCGCCTTGATCTCTGGGTCGGTCCAGTCGTGCCCCAGAATGCGTGCCGAACCCGCCGTAGGCGAGATCAAACCCATCAGCAATTTCAGAGTTGTAGTTTTGCCGGCGCCGTTCGGCCCAAGAAATCCAAAGATCTCGCCCTCTTCCACCGAGAGTTCCAGCGGAAGCAGGGCGCACTTGGGGCGCTTGCGCCAGAAGCCAATCATGTAAGTTTTGGTCAAACCCAGAATTTCGATTGCGGCCATGGTGCTTTGCAACGTTCCTTTGATTTAGAACGATTGGAAGGGAAATGATTGAACTCGATCTCCCGTGCCTCCAAAAATATTATAAGCAGAACAGGCAAGCGTAGGACTACCCAAGCAGTTACGTCGGTCACAGCGGCCAGCAGAAGCGAGCTTAACGCGAGCGCAGGCGGAAGCGACCAAAGGCGGCGGCTCATTCTGCGCACGCGACATTCTCATTTTGACCCAGTCGACGGATTTTCTTATTGCGCCACAGGAAAGATGAGGCAGGCCGCGGTCGTGATCACGGGAGTATCGCCCACCGCTCCCGGTTTTTCGCGCAGCACGCCATCGTCGGTCGAGCAGTAATCGTTTTGTCCCGTCTGTCCCACGTAAACCGGAGTCGCGCCAGCGGCGTAGGCGGTGTTGGTGGTTGCGCCTCCGCTGATCACGCCCGTAGCCAGATACACGTAACCGCTCTTGCCGATCGTGCCCGGTGTGCTGGTTGAGATCAGGCTATCAATCAAGCAGGCCGTGGCCACCGCCGGCGTGCAAGGAGCCGCGCCGCCCAGATTGCCAATGTTGGCCGCATATCCGACCGTCGGATACGTATTCAGGTAAGAGATCTCGGCGGTCTTAATGGCATTCAGACCCGCCGCCGCCGAAGCCTGATTGGCGGCGATGCGGGACTGCAGCAGATTCGGGATCGCGATGGCCGCGATGATCAGGATGATCGCCACCACGATCAGCAATTCTATTAACGAGAATCCTTTTTGCTGGTGCATAAGGGCCTTGGTTCCGGCGGCGAAGCGCTCGGCAATCCGCCTGTCCTCGATCAAGATGCAGGTTGAGGGCCATTTTCGGAGAGTTCTTTTTTGCTTTTCAATCCATAAAGCGTTTTCGATCAATGGCCTACAGGGCTAGCTCCCGTAAACGACGCCCCCTTATGCCCGATATGCCGCCCACCTTGACAAAATTTGTCATCGCGACCGCTCGCCAAAAACGACAGCAGCGAACCCGGGTTCGCTGCTGTCGTAGCCTTACTTCCCTGAATCTCGCAGTTACTGGTTGAGCGGATTGAATACGCGAATGCCCGCTTCGGTGGTGGAGCAAACGCCGGCCGGGTCGACGCGAACCACTGCATCTTCCTCAGCGCAGAAGGCGCGAATACCGGTCTGGTTGATCGTGATGGGAACGCCCTTCACGGTGTAACCAACGTTGACGCCG
>Ga0116117_1000069_pt1 | contig 40407 bp, 21 predicted proteins | sample June2015DPH_11_1_FD_89790 | JGI IMG/M metagenome (GOLD analysis project Ga0116117, IMG submission 89790) | Peatland microbial communities from SPRUCE experiment site at the Marcell Experimental Forest, Minnesota, USA - June2015DPH_11_10 | ecosystem: Environmental > Terrestrial > Soil > Wetlands... | reverse complement strand
ACTGGTTGCGGAAGTGGGGTTAGTGCCGTATGCGACAGTAACTCCGGTAGGCAAGCCAGTTGCGGACAGAGTTACACTGCCGGCAAACGGACTTACATCGGTTACAGTGATGGTGTCAGTGCCGGTGGCGCCTTGCGCAACGGACAACGTCGTTGCAGAAGGTTTGATGGTGAAGCTGCCTGCCGTGGTAACTGTAAGTGCAATGGTGGTGGTCGCGGTCAGTGTGCCGGAGGTTCCGGTGATGGTGACCGTAGAGGTTCCGACTGTGGCTGCGGCAGTGGCAGTGAAGGTGAGCACACTGGTTGCGGAAGTGGGGTTAGTGCCGTATGCGACAGTAACTCCGGTAGGCAAGCCAGTTGCGGCCAGAGTTACACTGCCGGTAAATCCGCCGGTATCTGTTACCGTGATGGTGTCGGCGCCTGTGCCACCTTGAGCAACCGACAACGCGGTTGGTGAAGACGCAAGACTAAAGCCCTGCGTTACCCCGGAACCGTTGACTGTACAGGCCGTTCCGTTAATCGCGAAGTTCGTAGGTATTGCGTTGGTGACGCCGTTCCAAACGCCTTGGAATCCCAAACTTGTCGAACCCGTAGTGGCTGCAAGAGCGCCGTTATAACTGGCGTTGGTAACCGTTACATTCGCGCCGCTCTGGGTTTCCGTGGTATCGCCATAGATCGAAGAAACTGTCTGCCCGTTAGCGAACGACCAAGTCAGAGTCCAACTGGTCAGGGGATTCGTTCCCGTGTTGTCGATGGTGAGAGCTGCGCCGAAGCCGGTAGAGCTTTCCGGCGAGATCGTATAGACAATGTTGCACGCCGATGTGAGAATGGTCACGGAAATGATGGTGGTCGAGGTATAACTTCCCGAGGTTCCGGTAATGGTCACCTTCGCCGTTCCCGCGGCCGCAGTGGCGCTGGCGGTCAGTGTGAGCACGCTGGTCGTGGTGGTCGGGTTGGTGGCGAAGGATGCGGTCACTCCGGCCGGCAATCCCGAAGCGGCAAGAGTTATGCTGCCGGTATAACCACCCGTATACTGAGACGTAATCGTCGAGGTAGCGGTGCTGGTTTGAGCCATGGTTATGCTCGGGTTCGAGTTCGATATCTTGATGCCGGGTAATGCCGATGCAAACCACTTCGTAAGCGTGATCGTTCCAGCCGGCTTCCCGTTGGGATCGTCGTAAAGGTCGTCCGCGGCCAGAGCCGGAATCGTCCAATTCCAGAAGAAGATGCCCTTAAACCACGAGGTCTGCTGGCTGAAGACCTCGAAGACGGCCTCATAGCAATCCTCTTGCTCGGTTCCATCGTAGGTGGTGGAATAATTCGCATAGGGCTCTATATTCGAGCCCGCGACGCTGTCATAACCGATTTCCGTCATGATCACCGGCTTGCCGTATGTGGTATTCAGGAGTTGATACGCAGCGACAGCATTGAATCCAGTGCTAAAAGGGCTCGAGGTATCGGTCCATGCGGCTACCAGTTGAGGGACCGTAGGATCAAGCAGATCGGTGAGGGGAACGTATGCGTCCACGCCGATGATATCGACCAGAGGCCAGAACGAAACCGAAGTGAACTCATCACCGGCAGCGACTGCGTTCGCGCCGTACGCGAGTTGCCCGGTATAGACCGCCCGGATGGCAGCGATAATGGTGGCCCAATTCGACTCATAAGCCGAACCGCTGAGAGTCTTGTATTCGGTGCCGAAAACCAGGCCTTCTACTTGGTTCTCCTGCGCGAGGGTTGCGTAGTGGACAATGAAGGTCTGGAAGCTGGCAAACCAGGCGGCGGGGTCGGAAGGTTCGAATGCGCCCCTCCATGTTCCGTCGAGCGAGTCCACGTGCGGCTTGAGGAAGACCTTCATCCCCATGTTGTGATAGCCCTGGATGGCGAAAACCAACTGGTCGTCCAACGGCGTCTGGGTAGCGGAGGGCGCAATAGTCGTTGATGTGCCGGTCGCCACATACTGGGTGACCAGCACCGATACGTAATTGCCGCCCTCTGCCGCAAGCTGGTCCATGGAGGTGGTAGCGGCGCCCGTGGCTATCGGGGGATCTTCGTAGTTCCCGTACTCGTCATACCACCAGGAGGTGTAGACGATGCCATTGTAAGTGAACCCGCTCACACTCGTGGTCTGCCCCAATGCTTTGGGAGTAACTCCAGTAAAGACAAATCCTGCCATGACACCAAGGATGATGAGCAAGCGAGAAATGCGATTTGAAACTGCTGCGTTATTCTTCATGGCTTCACCCCTGTCTGACTCAAGCACCAGCTAGGAACCGCAATTTGCTGACCGGCCTGGATGCCGTTAGTGCCGCCGACTATGCTCGCCGCTGAGCATTCCTGCTTAGCAGAGCAGCCATTCGCACAACCCACAATCCTGGTCACCTGGATCTGCACGGAGCGAACGCTGAAAGACTTGACCGTTCCGCAAAATCCATCACCACTCCATGGCAGAACGCACACCGTGTCTCCCACAGACTTGCCGGAAGAGCGCGCGCCAGATGCTTGCAGAAACGCGGCAATTTGCGTCTCATCTTTTTGCTCGGCAACTTCCAGCGCGGTTCCTGTGCCGCGCGTGGCTCTGTTCAAATTGGCGCCAGCAGCAACCAGTATCTTCACGATCTCCAGTTGATTGTTTTGGGCCGCGGCAATCAGCGCAGTCCGACCATCAGCCGAGGTTGCATTAACGCCGGCTCCCTGGGCTAGAAGCGAAGTAACTGTATCGGCTTGACCCGCGGCTGCGGCAAGCATCAGCGCCGTAAGACCCTGTTCATTCCGGCTGTCCAGACCGCTGGGTTGCGAGCCTTCCTGTGCCCATGTGCGGGACGCAACAAGAGTCAATGATAGAAGCGCAATGACAAATGCGCCGTGTGCCGTTCGATGGCCTGCGCGCATCAGTGCGTGGAACAAACCTAGAGTTCGCATCCTGGATCCTCCACTTATCGATTTCAGTTTGGGTGAATTACGGACGGTTATGGGTGGAACGGATCAAACGATCCGTTCCACCCTGTTTCCCAAGCAACTGCTCGTCGCTGTTGCTTGTTAGTTCACCGTGCATGCGGTTCCGTTGAGCGAAATCGCGGTTGGTATTGCGTTGGTCGTCGTCCATGTGCCGTTGAATCCCATGCCGCTGAGAGTGCCACCGGCGGGAATGCTGCCGTTGTAAGGCTCATTGGTCACAGTTACGTTGGCTCCGCTCTGGGTCTCAATGCCATTCCAAAGCTGGGTGATTGTCTGGCCGTTGGCAAACGTCCACGTCAGCGTCCAATTGGTGAGGGCTGTGGTGCCGTTATTGACGATGGAGAACGACGCGCCAAAGCCTCCCGGCCATTGGTTGCCGATCGCATAATTCACGGTGCACTTGGGCCCCGCCCCAGGGACTGTGAGTGTGATGGTCGTAATCACTGGAGTCAGCGTGCCTGAGGTTCCAATGATCGTGATCGGATATGTCCCGGGTGCAGTCGTAGAAGCTACCGCGAACGTAACTACGCTGGATGTTGCGGACGATGTCGGGCTGAACGCAGCAGTGACGCCCGTCGGCATGCCGGTTGCGGCAAACGTTACGCTGCCTGTGAAGGGGCTCACGTCCGTTACCGTAATCGTGTCTGTTCCGCTGGCGCCTTGAGCAACGGTCAGAGCGGTCGCCGACGGAGCCAGCGTAAAGGTCCCTGACGAGGAAGTTACGGTAAGTGTGAGGGTGGTTGTCACTGGAGTCAGCGTGCCGGAGGTTCCGGTGATCGTAATCGGATATGTCCCCGGTACTGTCGTAGAAGCTACCGCGAACGTAACCACGCTTGACGTTGCTGACGATGTCGGGCTGAACGAAGCAACCACTCCAGTGGGCTGGCCGGTTGCGGCAAACGTTACGCTGCCCGTGAAGGGGCTCACGTCCGTTACCGTAATCGTGTCGGTCCCGCTGGCGCCTTGAACAACCGACAACGCAGTCGCCGACGGCTTCAGCGTGAAGGTTCCGGTCAAGGAAGTCACAGTCAGTGTGATGGTGGTTGTCACTGGAGTCAGCGTCCCTGAGGTTCCGGTAATTGTGATCGGATATGTTCCAGCTACGGTCGTCGAAGCTACCGTAAACGTAGCCACGCTGGAGGTTGTGGAGGACGTCGGGCTGAATGCAACCGACACTCCGGTGGGCTGACCGGTTGCGGCAAACGATACGCTGCCCGTGAAGGGGCTCACGTCCTTTACCGTAATCGTGTCTGTCCCGCTAGAGCCTTGAGCAACCGAAAGCGCGGCCGCCGACGGCGTAAGCGTGAAGGTCCCTGTCCCAGAAACGACGTTCAATGTGATCGAAGCCGTTGCCGTATTGCTACCCGAGTTTCCGGTGACGACCACTGTATACGCGCCGGGAGTAGCCGTCGTGCTGGCCGCCAGCGTCAGAACCGTCGAGGTTGCAGAGGACGACGTGCTGAACGAAGATGTAACGCCGCTCGGCACACCGCTTACGTTAAACGATACGGTACCCGTGAATCCCGGCAGATCCGTCACCGTAATGGTGTCGGTGCCGCTGGTGCCTTGAGTGACCGAGAGACTCGCTGGCGATGCCGCGAGCGTAAAGCCCGTCGCCGGAATGGTGATGGTTATGGTGACGGAACTCGTGATCGTGCCATTGGTTCCCACAATCTGAATCGGATAAGATCCAGCCGGTGTGCTGCTCTGCGCGCTGAAATTCGCAACAATGGTGCCGCCCGGAGCGTTCACCGAATTGGGAGAGAAGTTGGCTTGCATGCCATTCGGCAATCCGGTCGCGCTCACCGATACACTGCCCGTGAGTCCGCCCAGGAAGGTGATCGTGAACGAGTCGGTGGGGTTCGTTCCAACCGGCAACGAAACTGTCGGGGAAGCAGCGGTAATCGTGAATTGAGGCGAGAAACCCACGACAAGATTGAGTGTTGCGGTCTTGACGGTTGAGCCGCTGGTCCCAGTCACCGTCAGGGGATATGTTCCCGGAATGGTGGTGGCAGCAATGGTAAACGTGATCGTGCTGCCGGCAGAGCCGCTGACCGAAGCAGGGTTGAAGACCGCGGTAACGCCGGCCGGCGGGGTGCTGATCGTCAATGCGACGGCGCCGCTGAAGCCTCCAAATTCGCTCACGGTCACGCTGCCATTTACGGTCGTTCCCTGTATCGCATTCACCGGGCCGGTTGTGATTGAGAAGCCCGAGCCCACTGGAATCGGCGGGAAAGCATTCTGCACGTCCTCAAGGAACTCAGTCAGCCAGAAAGCTCCGGCGGGCGGCGAGTTCGGGATCGAGCCGACGGCCATATTGTTGCCCAGCGCATTCAGGTGCGTAGGATCGCAATTCTCATCGCCACCCCCCGCAGGGTGCAGCGGATTGGTATCGCCGTTCGGATAGTCGCCGTCCGATTCTCCCGGAGGCTTGACCCAAACATAAGCTTGCAGATTGGCGAAGCCTCCAGGGTTCACCGTCGGAAGCGAGCCGATTCCCTGATTGGCCTGGTTGCACCATTGACCCATATCGTCGCGCTCGTCAATCTTGGTGGCGTTCACAAAGGTATTGACGTCGGTGCTGGTGCTGGGACCCGTCGGCCGCAGCGGTCCGCCCCAGCCATTGCGCGAGGTGTCGATCAGGAACCCGAGCGTGGAGGGAAAACCAGCCGCTGTGAGGCCTGCATAGAATTCTTCGGCGTAGTCTAACTCATCGATTTCCGGGTTGAACGAGTAGAAGGTCGCCGTTTCAACCATGGAGCCGCCAATCTCTTCGGTCGCGGTCATATACGGCTCTTTGGTCGGTCCGTAGTTGGCTGTGTTCGTGATAATTCCATCAAGGCTGGCGAAGCCGGCCGTCGTTCCCTTTGCAACAGTCGCATAGAAGGGAAAGGCGAGGTCAGCGCCTTGAGTCCAGCCCAGCCATCCATGGTGCCCGATATCAAGATAGTTATAGGCGTTCGGCAGCGAATGAAATTGATTGAGCGCGTACTGAATTCCCTGCACATACACGCCGGTCGTCGAATAGGTCGGATAACTCTCGCCGCCGTTGGCTGCAACGCAGTTGGGCAGTGAAAAGCTATAGCCGGTGTTGGTAACAATATTGGGAAGCGAGTCATCCTCGATCACCAGCACAAAGCGAATATTCGGGTTGGTCTTGTACTGCGCCAGAATATTAAAGATAGGAGTAATGTAATCGTTCTCGTACTCTTGAATGCCCGTGCCCGTCAGCGGCGTGGTAAAGCCCCTTGGTGTGTCGTTGCCGGCAATGCTCAATTCGCCGTTCGAGGCCAAGGCAGCGCAATCGCGATCAGGAAGATCGTAAATAACCAGCTGAACCACAACTGGCGTAGACCCGCTCTGCTGGGCTAGCGCCGCGGTGATGTGTCCCTGCAAGCCGAGACGGCCGCTGTTCACCGAGCCGCCTGAAATGGCAGCAATGCGGTCAAGCCAGACAAATGTCGGGGTGTTTCCGACTACCGCCATCTGCTGGGCCAGCGTCGAACCAGCCGGTTCCGTCGCGATCGCGGTATTGACTTCTGTAACGTAGTCCGGGCTGGCATACACAGTTGCGCCGGCGTATGGATTTGCAACGTGAGTCACCTGAGCGAAAGCGCTCGGTACAACAAGTGTGAGTAGTGTTACCGCGAGTACTGCTAGATACCCGCTCAATCGGCGAGCGAATGCCCGCCCGCAGGAGGGATTGAACTCTTGAAACATGGTTTCTCCTTTGCATCTCTCATTGCTAGTGCTTACCGCAACATGATGCCGGTATAATGCCGCATCCGCGGGTCGGCGCGTGAATCGACAGACCTACGGCTCAGGCTCGTGCGAATTGTGAATGATGCGAACTTGCAGACCAGAGAACAGAAATGAAGCAAAAATGCTCGCGAAAAATATGAAGAAGCGCGGGCTCTTAAACCTATGCCGCATTCTCATTCCAAAATGCGACGTCAAAAAACTAACTGCTTGCAAGGCCAGGAATCTATCAAAACAGTAATCAAAATCCGGCGGCAAAAGCCCCGGAAACGCACTACCCGCAGCCCAGGAGCCACTTCCCCAAAGCTTGCGTTCCTACCACAACAGCATGTAGCTAAAACGTTTAAGCTGTGAATCGTCAAATTACCGATGGATAAACTAAAGTAATGTACCGGGGAAAGTCCGTTAAACGCCTGCAAGTTGCTGAAAAATATGCGCGGAAAGTGCCCGTCAAGAGCAAAACGTCCGCTCCAGCATGAGCGGTGCAGAGGGCCGCATCCATGGGCCCTACAGTTCGCATCGGAAGCATTCCCCGATACCGTCTTCGTTAGCAAGTAGGGATGCGGACGGCAGCTTGATCGAACAATGTGCTTTCGTATCGGGACAACAATGGATACCTCTTCGCGAACACCTCAGATGCTTACCATCGGATCGATGTTGCACAGAAGTAACAATATGAGCTTTTCGCCCCGCGCCCTACCTATGAAGCAGGTGCACCGGTCATCAAAATCATCCTGAGCCATAAGTAGCTGTGTCCTGTTCATCGCAGTTCTATCGCGATGAGCGGGCTTGTCGGTGGCCCACATCTCGCCTTTGAGATGTGGGAGTTACCCGTGGTTTCCATTCATATTGAGACACTCAACGGTATGGTATTCTCAGAGAAATGACCGAGATTCCTTCTTCTCCAATCACTCATTGCCCAGGTAACAAACGCCGTCCCGTGCGGGCCCGCCGCGTGGACGAATGCCGCGATCTGGGTGAAGTTTTTGAGAACTGCCTGCCTGCCTTTGGCGGCGCTTACCTCCGCCGCGTCTATACCATTCTCGATCGCGCCATTGGTGAAGGCTGCCCGCTGACGCTTGCCATCTCCGGCCCCGTGACCGTCTCAGCGCAGCATCGCACCTGGCTCATTCCGCTGCTTGAGACCGGCTGGGTAGCCTATCTCAGCACCACCGACGCGGTCTGTTATCACGACGGCCACCGCTCCCTGCATCCCTATCATGCTGACCCCATCCATGAGGTCTCCATCAACAGCGACGACGGCGCGCTGCGCGAGGCCGGCACCATCCGCGTCACCGATATGGCCTTCGACGAGAGCATCCTCCTCGATCAAGACCGCTTCATCTCCGCCTGTCTGCAGGAGCCTGAGTTCCAGGCCAAAATGACCGGCTCAGAATTCCGCAACCGTCTGGGCCGCTTCTACGCCTTGCAGGAGAAGGCCACGCACGCACCTGAGGGCCTGCTCGCAGCCTGCAATCGTCTCGCCGTGCCCATCTTTGTCGGCGCGCCGGGCGACGGCAGCATCTTTCTAAATTCCATGAAACTCTGGGCCATGCGCAAGGCAGGACTGATTTCCGAATACGGCTTCGACCTCGACCTGCACGCCGAGATTTTCGAAGCCTGTGCCTATCATTATTGGGGACTCTTCGAGAACCCCGCGCGCGCGCTAGCCACCATGATCCTGGGCGGGGGCGTGCCCAAAAACTTCAACCTCCAACCGGAGCCTGCGCTAGGCCAAATCCTCGGCCTGCCAGAGATTCACGGCTATCTCTTTGACGTGCAAATCACCACCGCTCCGGTCACCGACGGCTCGCTCTCCTCCTGCCCGCCGGCCGAAGGCGTCACCTGGGGCAAAGTCGATAAAGACGTCTATCGCCACACCACCGAGAGCCTCCAAGCGGATTACTCCATCGTCATGCCGTTCCTCATCAAGGCGCTCTTAGACAACCGCAGTCGCTATGCGGAGATGGCCGAAAAAGAAGGAGAAGAAGTGCTCTTCCAGCGCGAGCCCAAAGCGCGCGGCTATCTACGGCCGCAAGCAGGCTACCGCCTCTATGACCAGCGCGACCGGCTAACAGAAAAACTAATTGCAGAAGTAGCGAAAAACGGCCCGTGGCTATTAGATAGCCTGAAGTTTCCGCTCATCAAAGCCTGAAGATAACTAGCAGAGTGGCCCACACTTAGATTTTGAGATGTGAGAAACCAGGAACCTCAACCCGCACGTTTCCGGTCTATTGCAAAACCCGGGAAAGTGTATCTCCGAGCCTGGAAATCAAGCTAACGCGACAAACAGAGAGGCGTGACTTTCAACGAAGTTGATTAGGCTATAGTATCTCTGGTTTTGCGCTAATTGATCGCCGAAGCCTTCGTCCCTATCCGGGTAACATCTCGACTTTGAGGCGGATTAGACAATGAACCCCGATCCTCCGTTCTAGATTCGGGATGAGTGACTTCTTTCGGCTTGAACAAGGTGACTGTCCGATTAAGTAATCGCAAGTGGGGGTAATCGTATTTGGAAGCTTCCGAATCATCGCTTAGGTAACGAGCGTTTTGCGACAAGGCATCGAACACGCTCACCTCGATAGACGGTTGAGCCTGTTTAAGACGATAAAGAATATCATTACGGATCCACAAAAAGTCATTTTCATAGATAGCTGGGCTATAGTGATCGATAAACTTCGGAAGCTCGTACATATTTGCTGCTTGAGCCCACACGCCATGAGTTTCGATTAGTTCCGGGTTTTCTTCGCTGAGGACCCTTGCCATTGCGGAATATCCATTGTGGGCTAAAATCGCATTTGTCAATGACGCGCTGTCGACTATGCGAATTCTCTCGCAACATAAAGAAATGCCGCCCACGTCAGGAGTCATAAAGGAAATACGAGGAAGATTCAATTGCTCACGGATATCGTCAACAGTGCGTCCGGTTATGGCATAATTACGTGGCGTCACTCCGTACCAGTTCTTTGCGTAATGGTACGGAAACCAACGCTGCATCTTCAATAAGTTGTGTGATGCATCACTCACACTTACCGCATCATGTTCGCGAAGCGCGAGATACCATGCCACGTGAAAATCCACTTTACGGTAATTCACGGCAAACGTTGAAGCCCACCAGAGGACAAGAACAACGCTAGTAGACGCAACACCCAATCGCTGTCTATGATATTGAGCAAAATAAAGCAAAATCAAAATGGCCGGAATGAAACACGACAGCTGCATGCGCCCGTAGTATCCCCAATTAGTGCCGGTGATAAAACTAAAAATAGTGACTCCAATAGTGTAACCAAAGCAAAAGCGAATGGCATCCGCTGAAAGTAACGAGGCCTGTTCGCTCCCTGTGCTCTCGTCAGGGTTATGGATCACAGTATTTCGCGTAATGTAAAGCCACCCCGCCCCCAAAATCAAAACAAAAAGGCAAACGTAGAGTTCAAAAAGACCGGATAGATGGCTTATAACTGCTGCAAGGCCATGACGCGAGTAAGGAAACCAACGTTTTGCGTATATTGTATTAGGCATAATTGAGTGGAAGATAAATAATCTCCACAGCTCAACTCCAGTCCATGCCAAGATCGTAGAAACTACGATCTGAACTCCTAGTTTTCTCGATTGACGGTTCCCGGCCAAAAATATGGCCAGTCCTGCCAAAAACAGATAAAAAGCTGCTTCGAATCGCACTGTAGTTGCAAACATTGTTGCCACAATGAGCAGCACAGGATACTTACGCTGCACTGCAAAAATGCATAGCGCAACGAGAAAGCTAAGCAAGCCCATCTCCATGCCGTTTGCGCTTTCATAAAGGAACATGCTGCAAAGCCCAAGTGAAAATGAAGCAAGCATTGCTAATAGCGAACCGATGCGTCGATGAATCAGAACATATAACATACCGCACGCCAGTGCTGAACAGCAGGCCGCCAACACTTGGCCGATTTGCAGCATTGCGAGGAATCCAGGGTGAAGCACCCTATAACATCCCGCTAAGATAAAAAACCAACTCGGCGAAGAACTGCCTTCAACCTGTTCGGAAATCGGCGTCAGCGCAATGCGGCCACTCTCCGCAAAAGTACGAGAATAGGCAACAATAATGCTGCCATCGTCCCATCCAAAGTCGCGAACGAAAAGAATTTGAAGGATATTTAAAGATAGGATAGTTACGATGACTACCGCGAATAGAATCGCGCCATGGTATCTCTTCGCAGGCATTTTGAAATTCTCCACTACACGTGCTTCAGGAGTGGCGGGCTCTCCGCCTCAATCCGCCCATAAAGGTTGGGATACCTCGAACCTTGACTCACCAGCCACAAGCCGTCGACACCGTTGCAGATAAGTTACCCCAGGTCTCGCTATTTTGAAACCTGGGGTAACTTTGCAATACAATAACTAGCACTCAGGACCGAAATCTTTTTCAAATGCTGCTGCCAACTTGGCGCCCCAGTTATTCTTGGGCTTCAAGCGTCCGCCAAAGAACCTCAGAATCGGTGGCTCCTCATAGAACTCAAGCCCGCCAATCAGGTCGCGATGTTCATGAAGCCACTTGATCCGATCCGTAGCATACTCAAAGTGTGACATCGTGAACACCCGCCGTGGAACCGCCAGCCGCAGTAGTTCGATATCCGAAGGCACATCGTTGCCCTGTTCATCGCGATCCATTGAGATCGTTCCGCGCTCCATGCCCCTTATGCCCGACACAATGAATGTAGCCGCCCCCAGCGCTCCCGCCGGATAATCCGTCTGCGGAAGATGCGGAACAAACCGCATCGCATCCAAATGGCAAGCCAGGCCCCCCGGAGGCGTCACCACCGGAACTCCGTTTTCAATCAGCCTTCCTGCAAAATATTTAATCGCGTCGGCCGACGAGCCCGCCACTTCCAGGTCCGTCATCTCCCGCATTCCAACCGCCATCGCTTCAATCTCTTTCGACGACATTCCGCCGTAAGTGTAGAAGCCCTCATACACCGGCAGCCAAGGCCGAATCGCCGCATCCAGATCCTTGCGATTCGTCGCAATCAAGCCGCCCCTCACCATGCAGCTCTTGCGCCCTGAGAGATAGCAAATATCCGCATATCCCATCATCTCCAGCACAATTTCCTTGATCGTTTTCTTTTCGTATCCCGGCTCGCGTTGGCGAATAAAATACGCGTTCTCTGAAATCAAACTCGCATCCAGCACCAGCGGAATCCCCACCGCTGCAACCATCGCCTTCACATCGCGCAGATTCGCCATCGAAAAAGGCTGACCACCGATCAGGTTGGTCGTCGCCTCCATGCGCACAAACGGAATCTTCTCTACGCCATGCTCATCGATCGCGGCCTTCAAACGTCCCAGGTCCATATTGCCCTTGAACGGATAGCTGCTCTCTGTATTCAACGCCTCCGGCCCAAACAGTTCCAGAACCGTCGCTCCCATCAAATTAAAGTGAGCCTTCGTCGTCGTGAAATGATAGTTCATCGGGATGAACGTTCCCGGCTTGATAAATGCCTTGGCAAGCAGGTGTTCGCACGCGCGTCCCTGGTGAGCCGGCAGCACATATTCGTAGCCCAGAATCTCCTTCACCGCATCCGCCAATTTATAAAAACTCTCTGAACCGGCATATGCGTCATCGGCCAGCAGCATCGACGCCTGCTGATTATCGCTCATCGCATTCGTGCCGCTATCGGTCAACATATCCAGAAATATGTCGCGCGTGCGAAGTAGAAATGTGTTGTAGCCCGCCGCCTCCATAGCCTGGAGCCGCTCGCGTGCCGGAGCCAATCGAACCTTTTGCACCACTCGGATCTTGTGCATTTCAATAGGAATTTCAGTGCCATTAGACAGACGAATACTCATCGGTTAACCAACCAAAGGTGAATTTGAGAACGCAATCATGATTGCACAGTAAGGATACAGTTGCCAATCGCCAGCCGCCGCGTGCTACGCGCCCCATCCTCGCCCGCCATCCTCACCGCTGTTTCTCCCGGAGGGAGAGTATGAGAATAGCCCAGGCCGGAGCGCAGCGGAGCCCTGGGAGAGCGATCCCACCATCCATTAGCCGTCCCGTAGGGACGGCACGAACCCAACCATTTTGAAAATCGAGGAACGGTAGGTCAGGGCTTTAGCCCTGACACAAACCCTTGTTCTGTTTTAAAAAATCAACCCACGCGGCGAAGCCGCGACTATGCCTGATCGATGGATATTCCTGCCAACTCCCGCACCAACTTCACAGTCTCGACAGAAACCCTAACCACCTACCCAACCAGCCATAATACCATTATGAACGGCTGCGCGATCGCCGAGATTCTAAAACATTGACAATTTGTTTAGCCCCAGTCACGCTAGCAAACGAAATCCCCGACTTATTGATTTGACTTGGGGAAACGCCTAACTGAAGTCTCAATTTGTTCTGCAATTCCTCAACTTTGCCCCTGACTCGCTTATCAGCGGCCTTCGACTGTTCTGTACGACCAAGGACTAGCCGTCCATTATAAAGGTCCTTTAGAAGATTGCCCTCCGCTTCGGAAAGATATTTTGGCCGCTTCCAAGTGCTCCCGGACAACCAACTCTCGAGATCCTGCGCCGCCACCTCTGAATCGATTGTCCGGGTATCATAGACATAGTTAGAATCGATTTCTACACCGTATCTGTTGGGATCGGTGGAAGAATCGCCAGCGGAATCGCTTGACAACTTCCATGCGATTTCCTCGAGGTACTTACTGGCTCTGTCCCAAAAAATGTCTAAGAGCGAGGCCGGGGTTGGTTTTCCCAAGTGGCGCGTAATTCCGGTTTTGTACTGCTTAATAATCTTCGATAAATCACCCGCCAAAGAGAGGATCACTTCATTCCTATCGGTATATATGCTTTCAAAACGATTTCTATGAATGTTATCCATGCCGGAAAGCCACACTTGAAGGTCGGAATCTAGATTACTTAGATTCCATAGCCAAAGCGCAAGCTCGAGTGCTTTACCGTCATCTACCGCAGCGAGAAGCTGATTGGCTGCTGAAATCAGCCTCTGCTGACATTCCTTAGCATGTGATATATCCAACTCAGATTGTGGATTCACATGAGTCTGCAACTGTGTCTCTTTCTGAAGAATGATCTCGAGGCACTCAGAAAGTGAGGCATCACTTACGAATGTTTCTCTGGGAATCGGGCTGTTGCGAAAGAGCCTTGAAATCAAAGCCTGCGCCGAGACGTTATCAAAGTGATATACGGCTGTCCTGCGGCTCCAGAAATCGGGCGCATGATTAGCGACTTCAAACGCATCTTCCACCGTAAGCCAAAGCAAAACTGATTTACCCAACCTGAGAATCGCATCTCTCTGAAAATTCAGAGAGTCGTACAGCGCGATCCTTTCTTCTTGGTTCTCATAAGCAACTTCGATGATGCTCAACACGTCCGCCAAGTCGCTGTTAATAGTATCAAGAAGAAAAGAAAGCAGCCTATCTCTCGGAATTTCACGAACATCAATCTCAGATACATTAATATTTTCTGCTTTACATAGCCTTTTGAAACGTTCTCGCAAGTCGATTTGTTGACCCTTCGAGGCAACAATCAATAAGAGCTTAGTCTCGCTCCTGTCTGTCACCTCTAACAGCAAATCAGATAGTAGTGAGTTCAAATTATGCATCAAATTGCCCCAGTACGCTCGCCAACGCTACTTTGTTTTGCTCATATAGCCTTCTGACAGCTGGGTGTACGCTATGCCATGTCGTACGATCACGGTACTCAATAACGATCATTTTACAGACCAGATCCAGCGTTGTCTCATCGGTCAGAAAAAGGGCAGGATCTACCGCTTCGCAGAACTTCTGAAGTTTTCGCCAAAGTATCGGCTTGTCGAATTGATAACGATATTCATCAGCAATCTTTTGGAATTCGTCTTCTATCAGTTCAGCGACCTTATGTTCGTCACCTAATACGATCTGCTTCAGGACGCCACGAGCCAACCGTAAAGCGTCCACAATCACACCACCACTATAGTCAATGATCCGTTGTATCTCTTCATCGCTGAAGGGGTTCACGGTAAGGCGTCGCTTCAGGACTTGTGACATGAATTCGCAGTTATCCAACTGTTGTAGTCCACTCCGAGAATTGATCGCGACTGCAGGAACACGATGAATACTAGTATAAGGGAGAGAAGCAAGTCTATTGAAGCTTGAGGTTGCGTAAGTATACGGAACTGTAAATACGCAAGGTGCATCAATCAACCCCAACGTATGTGCAGAGCTCACGAAGGTCCCTTCTACAGACACCGTATCCTGAATTTTGTCTATGTCATCCACGATAAAGACAATTTGGGCGCCATTTTTTTCTTTTGCTTTCTGTATAATTCTGTTGAACGCATCTAAGAGTTCAGGCTTATTTTTTATGACCTTGTGAGTTTTTGTGCGTTTAGTATCCCTACCGGTCTGAATGCTCCCTTTAGCCCCTATCAACGGAAGATTTCCACCGACACTAACTGAGCCTCCGCGCGACTCGCTATAACTTGAGACTGATTCTTCTGTGTCGAACCAGTTCCATAAGGGGTCACCCTTTCCAACTTTGAGGTTTGATTTAATAAGAAGAGCTTGCGCCATGGTGTAGATCAATGTTTCATCGTTGATCCTTTCTTGAGCGCCAAATTGTAGAAAGACGGGTTGGAATCCGTTCATCGCATCAAGCATTGACTCAAAGCGACGGAGTTCGGTCGTTTTTCCCATTCCACGTTGGCCGGCAACGAGGATCTTAACGACATTGGCTGATTCAACATCTGTCATAAGGTCTTGAGGGAGCGTACCTCGTGACACGATAAGGGAAGAGTCAAACTTCGTTGAGGGTAAGAGGTTTGCGAGAGTTTCTTTTTGAGCGGCGTTCACATTGGTCTCCGAAGAAGAGTCGTTGAGGCGTAGTCGGTGGTAGTGAGAGATGTTAGCCCTCATCCCGGCCCTTTAGCAAGATTTCGATTTTTTGAAGCGGCTACTGCCTAGCAACAGTCATCGCATATTATTCATATTGGAGGTTTTACCAGTGAATACTTCTAGTCAGATCCAAGCGGGCCCCTGGCGTAGCGCCTGAAAGCCCGTCCCAAGTTTGTTGTCCAGGCCCCACCTCCGAGACCTGGGCAACAAACTTTCAACCCGCAACCCCAGCCGCAGCCTGTTTCGCGCGAATCGCGTTCACCCGAGCCATCGCCGCCGTCCGCCAATCCCGAGAAGGTATGACTCACCACCTGCCGGATCACTGGAGCACGCTATATCTCCACTTCGTCCGATATCCGTAGATAACTCTCTCTAAATCCCAATGACCTATAACTCGATAACTTCGAGCTTCACATTCGCCAAAAACCGGTAACTTCCAAGTTGTCACTTTTCATGCCGATTACCCCGCCGAACTACAATGATTCCTTGCTCCCTGAAGCCCAACGCGACCGTCTTGAAGTGGTGCTAGTCTCTCCGCGCAACCCCCTCAATATAGGAGCAGCGGCCCGTGCAATGGCCAACTTCGGCCTGACGCGACTCTCAGTTGTAGCCCCTTTTGCGCCCACCTGGCGCGAGGCCCGCTCCGCCATCGGCGCGCCCGACCTGCTGTTAAGCGCAATAGAATCAGCCACGCTCGCCGAAGCCGTCGCCCGCTGCACCCTTGTCGTTGGCACCGGAACCCTCACCTACCGCAAGCCCGAGCAGCCGGTCATTACGCTTCCCGATCTCGCCCCTCTGGTAGCCCAGGAGCTCGCCCGCGGCGGCCGCGTTGCTCTAGTCTATGGCACTGAAAAACATGGCCTTACTCGCGACGATCTCGCCCACTGCAACCTCCTCGTAGAGATCCCGACCGACCCCCATCAGCCCTCCATGAACCTCGGCCAGGCCGTCGCCGTCTGCCTCTACGAACTCTCCGTCCGCGCCCGCGGCGTTGAAAATACTCCACTTGCTCCCACTCCCGCCGCGCCCTCCGGCCATCTGGAGCTGCTCGCCAACCTGATCGAAGACACCATGCAGGCAGCCGGCTACTCCCCGCGCGGCATGGAGCCGGCCAATCATCATGACCTCCGTCTGCTCCTGCGCCGCCTGAATCTGACCGCCCACGACACCCGCCGCATTCTAGGCCTCTTCCGCCGCATCCTCTGGCGCCTGAACCGCGATAAACACTCGCTTTAAGCCCACCCGAACGTTTCCTTTCGACTCCGGCAACGGAACCCTGTTAAAGTGACGCTCAAAGGCATTTTTTCAAGCTCATGACTCCTTTTCGCTCTCACTTGAATTCTCTAGCGCAAACGGCTCGACTATCCGCCGTAATTTGTTGCGCAGCCATCGTGTTGGTTTTTTCCGCAAGCGCTCAGCAGCCTTCCCCCCAACCAGATTCTGCTCAGCAGCTTACGGCTCCAGCTTCGCCTGTGCCGGCGGAGCAGCCCCCCGCAACTCCGAACCCATCTGCTGTAGCTCCGGCTGAGCCAGCAGCCACGCCGGCGGAAACGCCTGCCCCAGCCCCGGCTGCCGCGCCTCAAGCGCAGGTGACGCCTCCAGTCGGAGCCATCACGGAAGCAGAGCTGAAACAGATGCTGGTGGGCAAGGCTCTCTTCCTCCGCGGAGGCTACCTGAGCGACAGTCTCAGCTTCGACGAGCATGGCCGCTTGATCGGGCACTCGCCGCAAGGCTCCTTCACGCTCAACGCTATCCAGATCGATAAGGTTCACCTTCTCAAACACAAAATCGAAATGGAGGGCGCGCGCTACGGGATGCACTTCACGGCCCAACTGGCTTCAGAAGACCCGGCCAATGCCTTCGATCAAGTGAGGATCACACCCAAGAAAAAAGTGGTGCGCATCACCATCGACCGAGAGATTGTGGTAAAGCCTAAAAAGGTCAAGGTGCCCAAGCCAGAGAAAAGCAAAGGCAAGGAAAAAGACAAGGGCAAGAAAGTCAAGCCGGGTACGGCTGCGGCGGGAACTCAGGCTGCGGCGGCTGCAACTCAGGCTGCGGCGGCTGCAACCACGGCTCCAGTGGCGGCGACTGCGGAAGCAACGACTCCGGCGACACCAGCCTCGGGAACCACAGCGCCCACGACGGAGGCAGCAACTACGGCGGCTCCAATTGCCGCGACAGCTGCTGAATCAGCCACGCCGCAATCAGCAACCTCACCTGCGGCGGCAACTCCAGCCGCGTCAGCGACACCCGCAGCCGCACCAACAGAGTCGAGCGCGCCGCAGGCGCAGGCGGCCACATCGCAGGTGGCGCCAAAGGCGCAGTTGGCCCCACCGCAGGTGGCGGCTGAGGAGCCGGAGTTGACCCCGGAGGAGCAGCTCAAGGCCTCCATCGCCGCAACCCCCGAGGCCGAGCGCCCAGCCGATCCTTCCCGGGTGACCACCACTACATCGCCTGCTCACGCCACTGCTCTACTCAAAGACGCCCTCGACCAGATCTTCGCCCAGGGCCTCGACAACCGCATGATGGCCGCCATGCCCGATTACTGGAAGCTCTACTATCAGGCCGTGGCCGACAAGGTTGACTACCGGCCCAAAGATCCCGCCATTCTCCGCCAAAACACCGTAGATCACAAGGCGCATTTGTTGACCAGCTTCGAGCCCGACTCCAATGAATTCGCACAAACCAACGGCGTGGCCGGCATGGCCCAATATCACGTCGTCATCGATCCCGACGGCACAGCAGGCGAAATCGCCATCAGCCGCCCCATCGGCTTCGGATTGGACGAGATCGCCGTCGAAGCCATCAAAAAAGCCAAATTCGAGCCGGCCATTCGAGACGGAAAGCCCGTCCCCGTGATGCTCGACCTGGACGTTCCATTCCGCATCTTCTCCAAACTCACCAACGTCCACAGCCCCCCCGACCAGCCCGACAAGCCCGCCGAGACCATTCTCCCCGGCCCTTACAGCGTGCCGCATTAAGCCCGAAGGCAGGCTGCGGCGCCTAAAACTGATGTAAGACAACGCTCAGACGCAGGAAAAGTCTCCCAGGCCGTTCACTGCACGGAAGGTCGATCTCACTGCTCGCCCACGGAGAATTCCACCAGGATGGGTTTTTCCCTGGCCCAGGGTCGCATCCTGCCCGCTCCGGAATCATGAACGTCGACCTCTCGCCAGCAATTGCCGGGCGGACCTTCATCCGCTTGGGTTCAGAAACGCCCATCTCCCGCCCAAAGCAGGCTTTAAATCCGCCGCCAGGCACAACAACGCCTTGGAAGTACCATCGCCGATCGCGATCCGAGCTTGGGCATGCGAGCAGAGCTGAATGCCTCTCAAATGCCTGTAAGACGGCTGTTTTACGAGTGTCTTACAGCCGTAAGACAGATGTAAGACAGCGAAAATCGCGTAAGACAAGGTCCCGCCCGCCACCAGCCAATCCCCCGCCAAAACCCCGCCCGCCACCCGCCAAAACTCCGCCCCCTACTCCTCCTGCCGTATCACCTCTTCCAGCTTCGGCTTGTGCTTGAACCCCCGACCTGTCCGCGGCTCCGTTTCGATCACCCGCACAGGCTTTGGCTGCCCCACCCGCTCTCGCGCATTGGCCTTTACCGCCTTCGTCGCTGAAAATATTCCCGGCTTGCGTTTCGTCATAGTAAGGATGAGTATGAAATAAAGGCCGTCGGAAGGTCAAAAAGACCGCGTCCCAACAGCGGCCACTGCCACCGGCATGGAGAGCTGAAAAATCATGGAAGAGAAGGATTATTTCAACGAAACGACCGAGCAGCGCACCCACACGTTGACCTGCCCCAAGTGCGGCCAGCCGGGCGAATACAAGGTCACATGGGTGGTCCGGCGCAAGCGAGCCCAGCTTCCCCGTGGCGCCGATGATCGCGACCGCGCCAAATTCGCCAAGGCTCAGTCTTATATGGTAAGACGCGACGAAAAACTTGCCTGCGCCAACGTCCGCTGCCGCAAGCCCTTCGAGATCAACTCCCTGCAATCAGTGGCCTTTTTGACGGAATAGACCGCCAGGCGGCACCAAGCCGGATGCTCGAGATCCAGCGCTCCATCTTCCCCCATGCATCCGCAACAGCCAAACGGAAACCCTCCCTCAGCCGCATGAATCCGCCACCAGCATCCTTGGCGGAATCGCTCCGATGCATGAAACGGTTCTTTAAATTAATCCACTATTCCAGCGGGTTACCGCTGTCGAATGGAAAATTCCCTATCCGTTCAAATTTCGCGCGGCCGCCACATTCCCCTTGTACCGAAAAAAGGAGGTTCTATGTTCAACCGAGGGTATTACCCTTTCGCCGCGGCGGCCTTGGTGCTGACCGCATGCAGTGGCCTTTGTCGGGCGCAGCAGGATACGCAGCAGCCCGTGAAATCCGAGATTCGCGAAGCCTGGCGCAAGTCCATGGTCAATATTCCCCTGCCCAAGAAGGGATGCTTCACGGCATCCTATCCAAGCACCGGGTGGCAAGAAGTTCCCTGTTCAACCGCCAAGCCCTTTCCGCCTCAGCCGGCGCCAAACGGCGGCAAAAGGGGAGGCGCGCCTCAAGTAGGTAACGGAGGCACCGCCGATTTCTCGGCTGAGACAACCGGCTTGTATACCTCGGCCGAGGGGACGTTCAATAGCGTCACTCCTGGGATCACCGAAGCTGCCGGCCCCACCGGCGGATCGAGCGGCACCCAGACAAACTCTTTCTCGCTGCAACTCAACACCAACACCTTCTCCAACACCCTCACAACCTCACTCTGTAGAAACGCCGCAACCCCGTCGCTATGTCGGGGCTGGGAGCAGTTCGTCTTCCAAAACAACCTGGGGCCAGGTACTTGCGGTTCCTGTGTTTCGGTGTGGTACTGGCTCGTCCCATACGGCGGAGCAACGTGCCCTACAGGATGGACGCCCGACGTCGGCGATTGCTTTATAAGCAGCACCTTGGTTACAGTTCCTACCCTGACCATCACGCCATTACCCACGTTGACGCTGACCGGCAAAATCTCGGGCGGCATCGATACGGTGATCCTCGATAACAACACTTCTCTCAGTGCGACCACGGCCGATAGTACGCTCGATCTTGACCTAAGCTGGAATCAGACCGAATTCAACGTCTTCGGCGGCGGCGGTGGAGACGAGGCTTTCTTCAGCGAACTCACCGCCACCAATCCGGGCACAACAATCGTCGTCAAGACCAGTGTGGTCGACGGAACCATGAATCCTCCCACGTGCTCAAATGCAAGCTTCACCGGCGAAACCAACAGCCTCAATCTGGTCACTTGCTGCCCCTACGGCGGCACATCGCCCAATATTCAGTTCATGGAGTCCAACGCAGGCCACACAGCTTCATGCGGCCCAACGCAACTCCTAGGCGATCCGCACATCACCACTGCCGATGGATCGCTCTACAATTTCCAGGGCGCGGGAGAGTTCGTCTCGCTGCGGGATTCTGACGGAGCAGAGGTTCAGACCCGCCAAAAGCCCGTTCCAACCACGTTCATCGGCTTCGATTCCTACGACGGCCTCACCACCTGCGTCAGCCTGAATACCGCGGTGGCCGCCCGCGTCGGCGAACATCGCGTCACATGGGAACCCAACCTCAGCGGTGTGCCTGATCCCAGCGGCCTGCAGTTGCGCATCGATGGCGCTTTGACCACGCTCCCTCCGCAAGGCGTGGCTCTGGGAGCAGGCGGGCGCGCTACTTTTCTGGCCGGAGACGCTCTGGAAGTTGATTTCCCCGACGGCAAGTCTCTGCTCGCGACCCCGGAGTGGTGGCCGTCGCAGAGTGAGTGGTATCTCAACGTCGATGTATCCAATCTTGGGCTCGTGAGCGCGGACACCGCTTCCTCCGGCCGCGGAATTGCCGGCGCAATTGCCAGCGGAAGTTGGCTGCCGGCGCTCCCCAATGGCGCATCGTTGGGGCCAATGCCGCCTACCTTGCCTGAGCGCTACGACACTCTCTACAACAAATTCGCCGATGCCTGGCGCGTAAACAGCAGAGACAGCCTCTTCGATTACGCGCCCGGCACGTCAACCGAAACTTTCACCAACAAGGACTGGCCCAAAGAGCAGCCTCCCTGCGTCGTTGGCGATCAAAAACCCCTTGAACCCGGCACTGAAGATTTTGCCCAGGCCGCTTGTCGGCGGGTCAGCGATCAAAACGCGCGTGCCGATTGCATCTTCGATGTCCACGTCACAGGTGATCCCATCTTCGCCCATACCTACGCCGTGACGCAGCACATCCTGGCCGATGCCACCACCACCAGTTTGACCTCGGACGCAGATCCTTCGCAGGCCGGTGAATGGGTCGCTTTCACCGCGGTTGTTTTCGCTAATTCCAAGACAACTCCGGGCGTTCCCAGCGGCACCGTTCAGTTCGCGGTTGACGGCGCCAACGCTGGTGCGCCCGTCAGCGTCGATGCCAAAGGCCGTGCAATATGGGAGACAGCCCAGCTCAAGGTCGGCACGCATAAGGTGACGGCCAGTTATATTCCGGGCCCTGACAGCGTCTTCTTGCCCAGCACCAGCCTGGAAAAACTGCAAACTGTCAAACGCTGCTTTTGTGACGCGGAGCATGATCGCAAGTGATCATGAACGCTAAAGCATTTTCACCGAAAGTGTAACGTTCGGGTGTCCCACCCTCGCGGGTGCCCCATCCATTCGCGCTCTTTGCGAATGGGTGGGCTCCCACGACAGTTGGATAGAACATCTTTGGAACTTCTCTAGCCGGGTGTCCATCCATTCCGCGCTACCGGGGTCCCCGGCGACAGGTCTTCGTCGCTGGGGTGGTCTGGCGGAATGGGTGGGCTCCCACGACAGTTGGTTATAACATCTTTGGAACTTCTCTAGCCCCCTCAAGCCTGTGTACCTAAATTAGGCAAGTTTAATCTTCCAGCTTCAGAGCCGATAGCTCTCTCATCGGAGAGAACCATGACGCTGGGAAGATTGACTGCGCGAGCATTTCTGTCCGCCTTGCTCCTCGTCGGTCTGTCGAGCTGCGGCGGTCGTGGGATCTCCAGCATCGGCGCCTCTTCTGATACTTACTCGGTCACCTACGATGGAAATGGCAACACCGAAGGCAGAGCACCCGTCGACGCGGGCAAATACGCAGCGGGGACCGTCGTCACAGTGCCCGAAAACTCCGGCAGCCTGGCGAAAACAGGCCACGCCTTTGCAGGATGGAACACCGTCGCAGACGGCTCCGGTACATCCTATCTACCTGGTGGAAATCTCACCATCGGTAAAAGCAACCTGGTGTTCGCTCACTGGGTTCCCCTTGCGGCCTATACCGTCACCTACGCCGGAAATGGAAATAGCAGCGGCCTCGCTCCAATCGATTCAACCATGTATCTGAGTGGTACGGCAGTCACTGTGCAGGGAAACACCGGCAATCTGGCAAACAACGCCTTTACATTTGCCGGATGGAATTCCGCGGCAAATGGCACTGGCACCGCCTATCAGCCTGGCGCGACTCTCACCATGGGCAGCAGCAATCTGACTCTCTACGCACAGTGGAATCTCGCTGCTTCAGTCATCTCCGTCTGGGGTGGCGCGCAAGAGGCCATCGCTTTGAAATCGGATGGAAGTGTTTGGACCTGGGGCGCGAACTTCAACGGAGAGTTGGGAGACGGCGAGACCGATGACACTGGCAATGAGGTGTTTATAACCACCTACAATAGCTCAATTCCCCTGGACGTGTTGGGACCAAATGGTGTCGGGCATCTGGGGCAGATCATCGCCATTATGGGCGGAGAGATGCACAATCTTGCTTTGAAGTCGGACGGAACGGTTTGGGCCTGGGGTTATAACAAATACAACCAGTTGGGAGACGGGACCACGACGAGCCGCCTGGCTCCGGTGCAGGTAAGCGGGCTCAGCGGGATCGTCAGCCTGGGCAGCCGGGCTTATCACTCCCTCGCCATCAAATCCGACGGAACGGTTTGGGCCTGGGGCACTAACCGCTGCGGTGAACTGGGCAACGGCGTCGCCGATTCCAACTACGATAACTTTGTGCCCAATCAGGTGCAAGGGTTAAGCAATCCGATCATGGTAACGGCCGGGTATGAGTTCAGCGTAGCCATGTTGCAAGATCACACCTTGGTTGCCTGGGGAAAAAACAATGGCGGTCAACTGGGAGACGGCACCACCACAGAACGCAATTTGCCGGTGCCGGTAGTGGGCATCTCAAATGTAGCGTGGGTCTCTGCCGGCTGGGGACAGGTTGTGGCCGTCAAAACGGACGGAACGGTCTGGACATGGGGATCGAATATTTGGGGCGGAACCTACCCCGGCTGTGGGCTGCTGGGAGATGGTTTCGATTGCACAACTGAGCCCTACCGCACCACTCCCGGCCAGGTTCCGGGACTCTCCGGAGCCTATCGCGCCTGGGGCGGAGACACGCACACCGCGGTACTGATGCTCGACGGTACAGTCTGGGCCTTCGGTTCCAATCAGGCCGGCCAGTTGGGCATCGGCACCTTCACCACGCAAAGCCTCGTCCCCGTGCAAGTACAGAACCTCGGCACTGTAGTAGACATGACCACCCGCGACTTTCATAATCAGGCCATCCTCTCCGATGGAACCGTATGGTCCTGGGGTTCGGGTCTCAGTGGAGAGTTGGGAAATGGTACGCCTTCCGATGGAATCCTGGTCAATAGCGCAGTTCCGGTTCAGGTGATCCCGTTCTGAATTCATAGCAAGCCGCGCACGGCAGGTCATCCTATCGCCGTTCTACGGTTGCTGGACCAATAGTTTGGGTGCCCTATCCTCGGCGCGCTTTTGTTTTTGCGGCTAGCGCATTTTCCGGTTTACTGTAGACTTCTGTGCCCCATCCATTCGCGCTCTTTGCGAATGGGTGGGATAGTCTGTCATCCTGAGCGGAGCGCCCCAAAATAGTCTGTCATCCTGAGCGGAGCGCAGCGAAGTCGAAGGACCTGCTTTTCCATCGCCAGATCTCGTTGATAAACTTCAAAAACACCGCAACGAACCACAGCACAAAGGCAAACGCACCTTTTTCCTCGCCAATTACAGAAAATTACCTTCACCAGGCGCACAATCAAAGCATGAACAACCATGTCAGGCACGGGTTTTTGCTCTTCCCTGTTCCCTGTTCCCTGTTCCCTGATCCCTGTTCCCTGCTTCTACCCCCACCCCCCTATATTTATTTTCGAAAATCCGTATGTAATTAAATAGTAAACAAGATAAACTGCTAACTTCAATCATTTGTCGCATTTCGATGGCAAATGGCAGCGGTGCCGCGACCTCTGGTAACCACTCATCGGATGAGCAGACAAGATGGTCAATCAATGCGGCGGCCATTTCGCGGGCTTGCCGATCACTGTCTGAAGTGGATTGCCTCTTCAAGCGCGATCGCGACTTCTTCCTGCTGCTTGATCGTAATGCGATTGAAGAAGGGCAGCGCGAGCGTCCGCTTGGCAATGGACTCGGTGATGGGTAATGTGATCGCGCGGGCTTTGGCATGGTTGCGCCAAGCCGCTTGCAGATGAATCGGAGCGAAGTAGCGGCCGCTGGCGATGCCGCGCCAGGCGAGAGAAGCTTGCACCTCGTCGCGGTCTACCTCTTCTGGCAGACGAACCACATAAACAAACCAACTGATGGTGCGTTGGGGCAAAGCCAGCGGCGGCAAATCCAATCGTGCGATTTTGTTCAGCAATGAATCGTATCGCTCGGCGGCCTCGCTGCGCAGCTTGAGCATTTCGGTGATGCGGCCGAGTTGCACGCGACCCAGCGCGCAGGCCAGTTCAGAGAGGCGATAGTTGTAGCCCAGCTCGGCGTGGTCAAGCCAATCGCTTGTCGCCTCGCGACCTTGATTGCGCAAACTGCGCAGGCGCTTGGCGTGCGCCACATCGCGCGCCAGCACTGCGCCGCCTTCGCCGGTGGTGAGCTGCTTGTTGGGATAAAAGCCGAATACCGTCAGGTCGCCGAAACTGCCGACGCGCTGGCCTGCAAACTCCGCTCCGATGGCTTCGCAGGCGTCTTCAATCAGAAACAAACTGTGGTGGCGGGCAATCGCTTGAAGAGCGTCCATCTGCGCCGGAACGCCGAAGGTGTGCACCAGCAGAATGGCGCGTGTGCTGGGCGTGATGGCCTCTTCCACGCTCGTGGGGTCGAGGTTGAGCGTCACCGCATCGATCTCCGCAAAGACCGGAGTCGCGCCGGTTTGATTGACCGTATTGGCGACGGCGACGAATGCGAAAGAGGGGACAATGACCTCGTCTCCCTCGCCGATGCCCAGCGTGAGCAAAGCCAGATGCAAACCAGCGGTGCCCGAGCTGACGCCAACGGCGTGGGGCATCGAGTGGTAGCTTGCCAGCGCCGTCTCAAAGGCCGCGAGTTCAGGGCCCAGGCTCAGATGCGGCGTGCGCAGCACGGCAGTGACGGCGTCGATCTCTGCCTGCGTGATGTCAGGCGAAGAAAGCGGCACCTGCTGTGCGGCAGCCGCCTTCGGCTGGTCCGCGCCAAAAAAAAGGCGCGGAACGGAGATTTGTGATGGATTCGAGTCAGCGCTCATGGGGTTGCTCGGCATCTTCAGCCAGCAGCGTGGGCTGCTTGATCAACAGGCCATCGATTGAAACGGTTGTCAAGACGCGGGCAATGGTCTTGGCGGCGGTTCCGTCGCCGTAAGGGTTGGCCATGCCGCGCAGAGAACTGCGAAATTCTGGATGGAGAGCTTTGTGGATCGCAGCTAGGATGGCGGCGGTTTCAGCGGGCGCGTCAATTACATTGCAGGCGCGTTCGCGGCCCTGCTGGCGCATTCCGACGTTGACCACGGGCAGCGCGAAAGAGGCAGCTTCCATGATGCCGCTGGATGAGTTGCCAATCATCGCGTCCACACTGCCCAGGAGGCTCCAATAGGTAACAGCGTCGAGGTTGACGAAGATGTGCGTCCGCGTCCGCGCAGCCGCAAGAGCCCGCGTGCGTTCGATCAGCGCGTAGCTGCCAGCGTCCGCGTTGGGATACACGAAGAGGAGTTGGCCGGGTGCTTGCGCAAGGGCGGTGAAGAGAGCATCGGCCTCGGCGTTGGTGTCGCGAAGTATGGTGACCGGATGCCATGCAACCAGCAGCGCAGGGGGCGTGAGAGCGATGCCGAGGCGGGCTTCGAGAGCAGCGCGGCCGAGCAGTTCCGAGCGGCTCAAGTGATCAAGCGAAGGCGCTCCAGCGTGGGTTACGCGCCAGGGTTCCTCACCCATCGCGATCACGCGGCGCCGCGCGGTTGCAGTCGATGTAAAGTGAATGTGGGCCAGCTTGGTGAGAGCGTTGCGCACCTGGTCGTCGATGGCTCCCTGGCTAATCTCGCCGCCTTCGATGTGAGCAATGGGAATGCGCAGCGCCACTGCAACCGATGCGGGCGCAAGCATCTCGTAGCGGTCGGCGATCAGCAGCAGCAGCTCGGGACGCCAGGCGGTCAGCGCGTCGGCCAAGCCAAGAATTGCGATGCCGATGGTCTTGGCCATGCCGGTGTCGGTGTCTGAACTGAGCAGGCATTCGATGCGCGCCTTGATCGGAAATCCGTCGCCCTCAATTTCGTTGATGGTCGACCCGAACTCGGGCGACAGATGCGCGCCGAGCGTAAAGACGCCGAGTTCCACATCAGAGTGCGCTGCCAACTCTCGCAACGGCCAGTAGAGATGACTGTAGTCCGCGCGCGAGGTAGTGACCACGCCGATGCGCCGCTTCAATTTGGCTTCGCTCATAAGCAAACTCGCGGGCCGCATTGCTGCGCCAGCGCCAGCACGGCCCGGCTTGGCGTGTAATCGGGAACTAGCGCGCGCAGATATTTGAGCGCATCGCCGAGGTCGCGGGCATCGACCGCCCCGTGCAGAGAAGCGAGTCCCGCTGCCAGTTGGCCGGTCGTAAGCAAACGGGATTCGATGGATACAAGGGCGCCCGAATTCACCGGATGAATCAATTCGACTTTTGACCACAACTTCTCGGTTTGCTTATCGCCGGGACGGTTTCCAATCAATTGAAAGGCAATGTTGCTGTTGGGCGCAAGCTCGTCGATCATGAAGCGAGCCAGCTCCGCAATGCTGTGCGCAGCAGGCAAAATCGGCGCGAGTAATGCGCCCGCCTCCGTGTCTCCGGCGGATGCCAAAAGCAGATCGACCGCTTCGTCGAGGGCAAGAAAGTAGCGCCGCGCCGCCGGATCAGTCACCGTGACCGGCCCCCCTTGGACGATTTGCCGCGCGAAGATTTCGGCCACGCTATCGCGCGAGGCGAGCACGTTTGCCAGACGCAAAACCGTGCCGCCGTGAGCAAGTACGATCTGCTCAGCAACTCTTTTTGTCGCTCCCATCACCGAGGCTGGCTCAACGGCTTTGTCGGTAGAGAGCAGCACCACACGCGCGTCGTGAGCCTCAGCCGCACGGGCCAGCGCTTCGGTGGCGAAGATGTTGTTCTGGATGGCTGCCAGCGGTTGCTGTTCCATCAGAGGGACGTGCTTGAATGCGGCTGCATGGAAGACGACCTGCGGAGCGTGCGTCGCGAAAATCTCATTGAGCAGCGCCTCGTCGGCTGCGCTGCCCAGAACGGCTGTCATGCGACTTACGGTTGCGGGAGCTGCTAAAGGAGCCGCAGCCCAATCACGCTCCAGCGCGTAGAGGTTGCTCTCTGAGGCATCCAGCAGAACCAGCTTTCGCGTTCCTAGGGCCCCCAGGCGCAGCGCCAGCGCGGAGCCGATCGAGCCGCCCGCCCCGGTCACCAGAATGGGCTCACGGCGCAGCGCATCAAGCACTTCAGCAGGCGGCGATGGCAACTGCGGACGCGCGAGAAACCTGCGCCAATCGAGATTTTTCAGCAGCGAATGCACAACAGAAGTATAATCGGCCCCGCCGTTCCGGTAGCGCCCCCCACGATGAACCCATTGATCGCCACGATGCGGATAGGCTGCCCACTCGCATACACTGGAAAGGTTCCGCGGCATTTTAGTTGGCACCCTTCCAGCCGCATTGGGGATGAGATTTATGCGAATCAACTGGGCAACGGCCCTTGCTCTTTTTGCGGCATCAACGGTGGTGGCGGGAGCGCAGGCGCGCTTTGATGCCGAGGCGGTGCGGCTGAACAATCGCGGTGTGGCGCAGATGGGCCAGCAGCTCACCGAGCGGGCGGTGGCGTCGTTTACTGAGGCCTTCCAAAAGGATCCCAAGCTGGCGCAGGCGGCGATCAACGAGGGCATCGCTCTGCTCAATCTGCAAAAGCTGGACGAGGCCCAAAAAGCCTTGCAGGCGGCCCTCGCATTGGACCCAGGCAGCGCCCAAGCCTGGTACAACCTTGGCCTCGCGCAACACGCGGGCAATGAATTGGAGCCGGCCCTCACCAGTTTCCAGCAGGCTGTGAAAATTGACCCGAGGGATGCCGATTCCTATTACTTCGAGGGTGTCTGCTACCAGGAATTGAAGCAATTTGATAACGCCATCGCGATTTTGCAAAAAGCGCTGGAGATTAATCCGCTGCACGCTTCATCGGAGTTTGCGCTGGCCCGCGTGCTGCAACGCTCCGGCCACACCGCAGAAGCCAAGGAGCACTTCAAACTCTTCCAGCACCTCACCAGCACCAAGATCGGCGCGCCTATCGGGCTGGCCTACGGCGAGCAAGGACACTATGCGACGGTTACGCCAATCGAGGAACATGAAGCGGGAAAGAAGGCGATGATTCCCGTGAAAATGGTCGCGCAACCAATGCTTTCCCAGGCGTCACAAGCGAGACTTGTGGCATCCGATGAGAAATGGACGACCACCGGTGGCGCGTGCATGATCGATGCGACCGGCTCCGGAGCGATGGACCTGGTGTTAATGCAGTCGGGCGCGCAAGCGATTCGAGTTTTGCATAGCAAAGGCAATGGCAGTTATGAAGACTGGGACGCGGTGGCGGCTGGGCTGAAGGCTTCGGGCCATGCTGTGGCTTGTGCCGTGGGCGATTATGACGGCGATGGGTTAAATGATCTGGCCGTCGCGTTCGACGATGCGGTGCTGCTCTTCCGCAACTTGGGTCACGGAAAATTCCAGGATGTGACGACGGAGGCTGGGTTGAAGCCAATGAACCGGCCCACGGGCATCACGTTTATTGATTACGATCATGACGGCGATCTGGATCTGTTTTTGACGGGGGCTCCTTTGAAAGAAGGAGGCACGTCAAACGTTTTGTGGCGCAACAACGGTAACAAGACATTTACTGAGTGGACTGAACCGACAGGATTGGGCGGAGACGGCAAGACAAACGCGGCCATTCTCACCGACTTTAACAATGATCGAGCGGTGGACATCGCTGTTACCGGCAGCAGCGGCGTTCCAGTTCTTTACGTAAATCCGAGAGAAGGAAAATATCCGAAGATTGGAATCTATGATGCTTCTCAATTAGGAGCAAATGCATTGCCACCAACTCGAGGCGTTACCGTTTTTGATTTTGATAAAGACGGCTGGATGGATTTCGCCATTACGCAAGATGGTCCTCCGGGAGTCACACTCTGGCATAATGTAGAGGTTCCGAACCATGTGGGCCGGCGCTTTGAACGTGTCGAGCTGCCTTTGCGAGGCGCGCTGCGCGGATGGGGCGTGACGGCTGTCGATATTGATAACGACGGATGGATCGATCTCGCGGCGGTTGTTGAAACCAAAGCTGGGCCGTGTGTAAAAGTCTTTCGCAATCGCGGCGATGGAAGTTTTGAAGATGTAAGCGTAGCGCTCGGCCTGGACAAAGTAAAGCTCACCGCGCCGCGCGGCCTGATTGCCGTCGAGGACAATGGCGCGGCGGACCTGATTGTGACGCAGTTGAACGCGCCTCCGGTGCTGCTGCGCAACGTGGGTGGCAACAAGAATCACTCCGTTAGCCTCGACCTGATCGGATATGCGGACAACAAGACCGCTATAGGCGTGAAGGTTGAAATCTTCGCTGATGGTCATTGGCAAAAGTGGGAACTGGCCGGCGCTTCAGGCTACCAGACGCAAGGTCCGCCGCAGATTCTTGTCGGACTGGGCAGTGCCGAGGGCATTGATCTGTTGCGCATTCTTTGGCCCACTGGCGTCTTGCAGGATGAGATCGATCTGCCTCATCAGCCGGTGATCGCGATGAAAGAAGCTGATCGGCGTGGAAGTTCTTGCCCGGTTCTGTTTGCGTGGAACGGGCACAAATACAAATTGATAACGGACGTGATTGGTGCGGCGGTGGTGGGGCATTGGTTCACGCCCACGCGGCGCAACACACCCAATCCCGGCGAGTGGATCAAGGTGGATGGCAGCGCGCTTGCGCAGGTGAACGGCAAGTTGAGCTTGCGCTTCATGGAACCGATGGAGGAGGTCAACTACATCGATCAGTTGCGTCTGGTCGCGGTCGATCATCCCGAAAATGTTGAGGTCAATCCTGATGAGCGGTTCCTCGACGATCCGCCCTTTGCCTCAGGCCGCGTTGTGGCTACGCAAGGTGCGAAGCTGCCCGCTGGCGCATGGGATGGGGAAGGCCGCAACGTGCTCGATCAGATCAGCCGTCGCGATCACGAGTTTGCGAGCGGCTTCACGCCGTTACCCTATGATGGCTTCGCCAATCTTCATACTCTGACACTTGATTTGGGCTCGCTGGACGCGAAGCCCTCGAAGGACGCGAAGTCCCCGAAGGACGCGAAGTCCCCGAAGGACGCGAAGTCCCCGCTGCGGCTGCTGATGACTGGCTATGTGAATTACTTCAGCGCGACTTCGCTCTATGCCGCATGGCAGGCGGGAATCAAGCCCATATCGCCTTACGCTGAAGCGCAGTTGCCGAATGGCGAGTGGCAGCGCATCGCGGATGACGTGGGTTTTCCGGCTGGATTGGAGCGCACAATTGTGGTCGATCTCACCGGCAAGCTGCCCGCTGGCGTGCGGCGGATTCGGCTCGTCACGAATTTGGAAATCTATTGGGATCAGGTGCTCATCGATCAAAGTTCTGGCGCGGAAGCAACAACAGCGGAGCTTCCGCTATCGTTGGCCACGCTGCATTTCCGCGGCTACCCGACGCAGATTGAAGGCGCAAGTCCGGGTGATCTCGACTACGATTATGACCGCGTGAGCTTGATCGGACCGTTCCAGCATCAGCGCGGAAACTACACGCGCATGGGCGACGTGACCGCGCTATTGACTGGCATCGATGATCGCTACGTGATCTTCGGCAGCGGTGAAGAAATTGCGGCAGAGTTCGACGCAACCAAGCTGCCCGCACTGCCCGAGCATTGGAAGCGCGATTACTTTTTCTACGCGAATGGATTCGTCAAAGATATGGATTGGTGGGATGCATCGCCCTTCACCGTGGCGCAGTTGCCCTTCCACTCGATGAGTGCTTACCCCTATCCCAGCTCTGAGGAATTTCCGCAGGACGCGCAGTCCCTGGACTACCAGTTGAATTGGAATGATCGCTTCGACTCGGGCGAGCCGGTGCGGTCGTATCGCTTTGATTACCGGCTGCTGCCTGCGTCGCCCTCGGACGACAAGTTGCCTGCAAACTCAACAGCGGGGCGGCCATGAACGAAGTTGTGTTGCAGTCAGCAGTGCGGCAGTTGGAGCTTTTGCGCTCTGGCAAACTCTCCGTCGTCGAGTTGGCCGAGGCGCATCTCGAACAGATTGCCCGGCTGAATCCGCAGTTGAATGTATTCGCAGACTTCGACGCGGAGCGTGTCCGCGAGCGGGCGCAAAAGCATGATGAATGGCGTGGCACTCGGTCCCGCAGGCCGTTATTCGGATTACCGGTCACGGTAAAGTCGTCGATCTCTACGCGGGGATTTAAGTGCGAAATCGGAAGCTTACTGCATCAGGGCGAAGTGGCGCGCGAAGATGCGGTCGTGGTTGCGCGGCTGCGTGCGGCGGGCGCGTTGATTCTGGGCACGACCAACTGCCCGGAATTCCTCATGGCCTACGAGACCGCAAATCTGCTGCATGGACGCACGAATAATCCGTGGGATTTGGAACGAACGCCGGGCGGATCGAGCGGCGGCGAGTCGGCAGCGATTGCGGCGGGGCTTTCGGCGGCGGGGCTGGGCTCGGATAGCGGTGGCTCGGTGCGCGTGCCCGCGCACTTTACCGGCATCTGTTCTCTGAAGCCGACGCCAGGGCGCATCCCCGGTCGCGGGCACCTTCCGCCATGCGTAGGCCCATTTGCGATTCTCGGCGCCATTGGTCCGATGGCGCGCACCATGGCCGATGTTGCGCTGATGTTTCGCACACTCAGTGGCCAGGACCCGCATGATCCGGCAAGTCCTCCGATCGCACTGAGCGAGCCCAGTTTGGATGACTTGCGGACGAATACAATTGGCGTCTTCGAAGATGACGGCCTGGCACCCGTGACCCCGGAGACGCGCGCCGCTATTCAGGCTGCTGCCGCCGCGCTGCGCGATGCAGGCTTTCGCGTGGAGCCATTTAGGCCGCGCACTTTGGAGTTGCTGCGCCAGTTGTGGTGGAAGTTTTTTGTGCAGTGCGGCGCGATGTTTTACGCGCCGGCAATTCGCGGACGTGAGCATCAATTGAGCTCCATATTCAGCGAGTTTCTCAGCTTCTCAGAGGCTGTGCCACAGTTGACGGCCGCACAGCTGCTCGACGCATGGGCGGAGTTGGATCTCATTCGCGCCAAGACGCTGCAGGAGATCAGCGCGCATCCGGTGCTGCTGTGTCCGGTGGCCAGCATTCCCGCCTTCCTGCACGGCGAGCGCGAGTGGATCGTCGAGGGGCGCGTAGTGGATTACCTCGATACGGTGCGGCACACGCAGTGGTTCAACGTGCTGGCCGCCCCGGCCGCCGTGGTTCCCGTAGGTCGATCGCCGGAGGGGTTGCCGATTGGCGTACAGATTGTGGCGCGGCCATTTCAGGATGAAACGGCGCTGGGTATTGCGAGCATTCTGGATGCGGCCTTTGGCTATCATCCGCCGCCGATGGCCGTTCTCTAATCGCTCCCCAGGTAAAGAAATCTTCATTAGACAGGTATGCCCCAATTCTCAGGGAAGAATTCGCTGGTGGCGACCGGTGCTTTCGCATCTCCACCTTTGGGTGGAGGCGCGGAATGCGTGGCCGCGATAGTCTAAACTTTCCGCTTCCCCAGAAACGGAGCACATAGGTGTGTGAGCGTTGGCATGATGTGACCGCTATGCGGCTTATGGCGGTGGTGCGATGAGTATCGCTGGCCGTGTGCTGGCCATTTCCGCATCGATTACGCTGCTCATTCCACTCTGCGGATTTGCGCCTGAGGCCGCGCAAAATTCGAACATAGATATCATTGTTACTGCCGCGGCCGCCTACGAACCGCTTGCCGCCTTGCATGGACAAGAGCGGTTTCCCAAAGGGGCGCAACTGCTACTGATTCATGCGGGCAATGCGGAGCCGCTGGTGACGGGCTTTGCGGCTACGGCGGATGCGAATGTTTCGTTCGACGGAAAGGCAGTGCTCTTCGCGGGCAAGCAGGCGCCGAGCGATCCATGGCAGATTTGGGAAATGACCTTGGCAGATCGCTCGTTGCGCAAATTAATTGCCAGCGCGGACGATGCCATTCTTCCGTTCTATCTCCCCGCCGGTCGCTTGGTTTATGCGCAACGCACGCCGCAGGGTTTCCAACTGGTAGCCGCCGGCAAGAATGCGTCGAACCTGCTTGCGCCGATCAAATCGGACGCAAGCTCTACATTGCTTCCGCTCTCCTATATTCCTGCCAGTGCAGTTCCCGACGACGTACTCGCTGACGGGCGCATCCTCTTTGAGGCAGGCTTTCCGCTAGGCAGCGGGTCAACGCCGGAAATGTTTTTGGTTTACTCCGACGGTTCGGGCGTGGAGTCATATCGCTGCGATCACAGCAAGGCGCGTTGGGGCGGAAGGCAGTTAGCTTCGGGCGATGTGGTCTTCACCCATGGAGCTTCACTGGCTCGCTTCACTTCTCCCCTGGCGCATGAGGTGTTGATTGCCGCGCCCCAAGCGGAATACGCCGGTGCAATTGCCGAGACGGCTACAGGTGCATGGTTGGTGAGCACGCGGGCCGCGGCTGGCGCACATTATGCGCTGAAGGTTTGGAAGCCTGGAGCTTCCGTTTTGCAGACGGTGCTGGCCAAAAGCGGCGAAGACATTGTTGAGCCGGTGCTGGTCGCGTCGCGCACCCGGCCCAAGCGTCATCCCTCCGGCCTGCACGATTGGAATTATGCCAACATGATGGCGCTCGATGCGCGCCAGTCGCGCGAGGGCGATCTCAAGGTAGCGCCGGCATCGGTCCGGTTAGAGACGCTCGACGCTGCCGGCCACGCCGTTGCCATGGGCACTGCGCCGGTCGAGACCGACGGTTCGTTCTTTGTGAAGACACCAGCGGATAAGCCGATTCGCTTCGCATTGCTGGATGAAAAAGGCGCGGTGGTTCGGCAGGAACACGGATGGTTCTGGATTCGCCGCGGCGAGCAACGCATCTGCGTGGGCTGCCACACGGGACCGGAACGCGCGTCGGAGAATCGCGTGCCCGCCGTGCTGATGCGCACCACCACGCCGGTTGATCTGACTGGAGCGGCTCAGATTAAAGCTCAGCAGAAGACATCGCCGGGAGGCAACTGAAATGATCGTTCGCATTCTTGTGTTACTCGGCGCCGTCTCCATAGCCGCCGCGCAAACTGCTCCGCGCCCTCCCGCTCAACTCGCTTCTGCCACGCAAGCGGCGTCTGCCGCACCGCAGAAGGGTGTCGCGTCGAAGGCGTCTGTGATTCGCTTTGAAGACGCAAGCGACCAGGCGGGCATCAACTTTACGCATAGCTTCGGCTCGCGGCAGTTGGGGTCGCTGCTTGAGGGTACTGGCGCTGGCTGCATCTGGTTTGACTACAATAACTCCGGCCTGGAGTCACTCTACGTGGTCAACGGGCGGCCGCTCGACGATTCGATGCACCCATATCCTCTGAAAGAAAAGCCCGCCACTCCTCCGCACAATCATCTTTATCGCAACGACGGCAACGGACACTTTACCGATGTGACGGAGAAATCCGGCCTCGATCCGGATATGTATGGAATGGCGGTGACGGCGGCGGATTATGACAACGACGGTTTTGTCGATCTACTGGTGACCGGCTACGGCAAAACCATTCTTTATCACAATGACGGCAACGGCCACTTCACCGATGTCACAAAGAAGGCCGGCATCAACGTCGATGGCTGGGCCATCAGTTCCACCTGGCTGGATTATGACAAGGATGGATGCGTCGATCTTTTTGTCGGCCGCTACGTCAAGTTCGACCCCAAGTATCGCGCCTTTTATGCGCCGACCAATTATCCCGGGCCGCTCGATTACGAGGGAGAAACCAACAAGCTCTATCACAATAATTGCGATGGAACTTTTACCGATGTTACCGACAAATCGGGCATCGGAGCATTCGTTGGACGCACCATGGGCGTGACGGCGGCGGATTTTGACAACGACGGATGGGATGACATCTACGTCGCCAACGACCGCACGGAAAACTTCCTGTTTCACAACAAGCACGACGGAACGTTCGAAGAGATTGGGAACGATACGGGCACAGCTTTCGGGCAGAATGGCGAATCGACTTCGTCAATGGGACCCGTATTTGCTGATCTTGAGGGCCGTGGCATACTGGACCTGTGGGTGACCGACGGGCACTACAACAGGCTGTTGCATAACACCGGGGCCCCCGCGGACAGGTCTTCGTCCGCGGGGTGGAATTCGGAAAAGATGAGCTTTGAAGATATCGGCGCGGAGACCGGGGTCTCGCAGGTTAACGCGCAGTACGTAAGTTGGGGCACAGGCATCTATGATTTCGACAATGACGGCCTTCTCGATATTTTGATTTTTCACGGCGGGCTCATTCACCTCATTCCGCAGGAACACACGCTCTTTCGCGGCATTGGCAACGGCAAGTTCGCCGACGTTTCGCGTGAGGCCGGCCCGGTGATGAGCGAGCGCACAACGGCGCGCGGCGCATGCTTTGGCGACTATGACAACGACGGCAAAGTGGATGCGTTTCTGGTGAACCTGGGCGGCAAGGGAACGCTGCTGCACAACGTTTCGACCGGCACGGGCCATTGGATCGCCATCAAGCTGGCGGGGACCAGGAGCAACCGCGATGGCATCGGCGCGCGTGTTGAAGTCTTCGCTGCGGGCAAACGGCAGACGGCGGAACGCGTAGCGGGCTCGGGGTATCTATCGCAGAACGATGAGCGCCTCCACTTCGGATTGGGCGCTGCGACAACGATAGACAAGCTCATCGTTCACTGGCCCAGCGGGCGCGAGCAGACGCTGGAAAAACTAAGCGTGGACCGCGTGCTGACGGTGCAAGAACCTAAATCAGGAGAGACGAAGTGAGCAGGCGCATTCAATCCGCGGTGGGCACGGGGCTTGCGGCGCTAGCCATGGCATTGCTCGCGGCCACGCTCTGGACGGATCGTCCGGTGTGTGCAAGCAGCGACGATGCCGCGGACGTGGCTCTCTCGTACGCATCGCCGCTTGAGCTCCTGTTCTCGCCAGATGGTGCGCGGCTCTACGTGCTGTGCCAGCAGAGTGAAGAGATCAGGGTACTCAACGCGGCGAGCCATGCGGTGATCAAGAAGATCGCCTTGGGCCGCGTGCCCCGTGGCATGGCGCTTTCGCCGGATGGCGCGCGGCTCTTCGTCACCAACTCGTGGGACGACACGCTCTCGGTGATCGACACCCGGACTCTCGCCGTCACGGCCACTTGGCCGGTAGGCGCGGAGCCCTCGGGCGTGGTGGAAGATCGAGCAGGCAAGCGGCTCTTCGTGGCCAATCGCATCTCAAACGATGTGGCAGTGCTTGATGCCCAGACCGGCGCGGAAGAGAAGCGTCTAGTGGCTGGGCGCGGCGCAAGCTATCTGACGCTTTCTCCGGATGGAAGCCGGATTTATGCCACGCACGTGTATCCGAATCAATCACCGATGCGGACGGGCCTGGAAAATCGCACGGCCCCGGAATCGGAGATTACGGTGATCGATGCGGCGCGTGCGGTGGTGATTGATCGCATGCCGTTGCACCGGATTGCGGGAGTCTTTCATCTGGCGTTTTCAGCGGATGGACGGCTTGGTGTCGTGGCCGAATATCATCCCAAAAATCTGATACCTTTGGCTCACGTGGAACACGGCGGTGTCTTCGCCTATACATTGACAATCTTTGGCGCGGATGTCGGCAAGGCTTCCATCGAAGTTCCTCTGGATGAGTTGGAACGCTATGCGGCGCGGCCTTTTGGCGTGGCCATCGCGCCCGATAAATCGCGCATTTATGTGAGCTGCGGTGGTTCTGAGATCGTGACCGTGTTGGATGTGTCGCGACTGCTCAAGTATCTTCATACGCACCAGGGACCTTTTGCCCAGGACCTTTCAGCTAGCTCGAATTATGTAGTGGCGCGCATTCCCGTTGGACACGATCCGCGTGGGATGACCTTGAGCCGCGACGGCAGGAAGCTGTTCGTTGCCAATCGCCTGGAGGATACGGTGAGCGTGATCGATACGCGCGCCAATCGCGTGGCCGCGACGATTGTGCTGGATGGGCCGAAGACCGTTACTCCATTGCGCCACGGGGAGCAGACTTTCTATACCGCACGCTACGGATTTCAAGGACAGATTGGCTGCGCCAACTGCCACATCGACTCGACCTTCGATGGCATCACCTGGAACCTGGAGCCGGATGGCTTTGGCCGCGAAATTGTGGACAACAAGCTGCTCGAAGGTGTTAAAGATACCCAACCTTACAAATGGACCGGCACCAATCCCGACATTCCCACCGAGTGCGGGCCGAGAACGGAAAAATATTTCTGGCGCTCCGAGCAATACGACAATCTGACGCTTGCCGATTTGGCAGTCTACGTCCGCAGTTTGCCGCCGCGGCCCAATCGCTGGCGGTTGGCAAACGGCGAGCAGACGCCCGCACAAGAGCGCGGCCAAGCCATCTTCGAACGTGCTGTCGACAAGTTCAAGAAGCCGATTGACGAATACAATCGCTGCTCCTATTGCCACAGCGGGCCGAAGGGCACTAACCAAAAGATATTCGACGTGGGGACGCGTAAACCGAATGACAATACGGGGCTTCTGAAGGCCGCCCCGCTGACGAACATTGCGCTTACCGCGCCATTCCTGCACGACGGATCGGCGCGTACGCTCGAAGAAATTTGGACGGTTTACAACCCCGACGACAAGCATGGGCGCACCAACGACCTGACCAAAGATGAACTGAACGACCTGATCGAGTACCTCAGGTCGCGATAGGGAGAATAGTGAAAAAATACTGCATCATCGCAATCCTTATTGCCGCCGGAACGTTGGCAAGTGCAGCGCCGCCCAGGATGCCGCTATTCCACTTTGAAAACTTCACGACAGCCAACGGCCTGCCGAACGATCACGTCTATGCGGTGCTGGTCGATGGAGCCCGCATCTGGGCGGGGACGGATAACGGCCTGGCCGTCTACGAGAATCATGCGTGGAAGGTCTACACCACCGCGGATGGGCTCGCTCATCGCGCTGTGATTTCGCTGGCTCTGGACAAGCGTACCGGCGATGTGTGGGCAGGCACCATGGGAGGCCTGAGCCGGATTTCCGGCGGGAGCATCGACAGCTTCACGCAGTTGAACTCAGGCCTGAGCAACGATGTCGTTTATGGCATCTCAATAGAAGGAGAAAATGTGTGGATCGCAACAGCTGCCGGCGCCTGCCGTCTGAATCTGCACACCAACCAATGGTCGCTCTATAACGAGCGCAACACGCCCATGTTCGAGATATGGTCCTATTCGGTTTCCGCTACCCCAACCAAGGTTTACTACGGCATTTGGGGCAGCGGCGTTCTTGAGTATGATCAGAAGACCGGGAAGTGGGACAAGTACGACGATCCGGATGGAGAGACCGAGATGGTGCTTTTCAAAGATCAGGGGCTGATCCACGAGATCGTTACCTCAGTCAGCTATATGGAAAAGGACAAAGTTTTATGGGCGGCCACGTACTTTGGCGATAGCCACTACGACGGCCGCTACTGGCACAACTTTTTAAAAAAGGACAGCGGACTGCCTTCGAACTTTACCAACGTTGTGAAGGGCGTGGACGGCAAGCGCGCATGGTTCGGCACCGACAAGGGACTGGCTTATTATGACGGCGTCAATTGGGCCGTTTATTGTCCATCGCTCAAAGACGGCAAGCCGGAGATGACCGTGCGCGACGCCCAGGGCAACGTAACGCCGGTCGAGGTCTCGACAGCGCCGGCCCACAACTACATTCTCAGCATCGACTTCCAGGGCGACGACATCTGGGTCGCGACGGCCAAGGGGTTGAGCCATGGGATTCGTGAAAAACAATAAGAAAATCAGGAGACAAACATGAATGCATTTGATGAAATTCTGGAAGCCATCGCGCACGCGCCAATTGAAAAGCGCGCCATGACCAATCACGGCGTTCTCAACGAGGCTTATGCCTATGAAAAGCCGAGTTCATTTTCGCGTGGCATGAGAATCGATATTGGCGCCGTCACCATCCTGCTGATCTCTGGCACAGCCTCCATCGACGAGCATGGCGTGAGCGTTCATATCGGAGATTTTCCCGCGCAGCTGCGACGGACCTTCGACAACATCACCGGCCTGCTCGAAGCCGAGGGCTGCACCTGGCACGACATCGTGCGCACCAGTTGCTACCTGCGCGACATCGATCGCGACTACGACGTTTTCAATGCGGGACGCACGGCATTTTTCAAGGAGCAAGGGCTCGATCCGCTGCCCGCATCCACCGGCATTCAGGCGCATCTTTGCCGGCCTGAACTGCTGATTGAGATCGAAGCCATCGCCATGTTCCGCACCAAGAAGGCAAACGTCACCAAGGAGT
>Ga0116117_1000068_pt1 | contig 40480 bp, 39 predicted proteins | sample June2015DPH_11_1_FD_89790 | JGI IMG/M metagenome (GOLD analysis project Ga0116117, IMG submission 89790) | Peatland microbial communities from SPRUCE experiment site at the Marcell Experimental Forest, Minnesota, USA - June2015DPH_11_10 | ecosystem: Environmental > Terrestrial > Soil > Wetlands... | reverse complement strand
TTGCTACCACTTTCTCGTTCGACTTGCATGTGTTAGGCACGCCGCCAGCGTTGATTCTGAGCCAGGATCAAACTCTCGTTTGAAACCTGATTGCTTCCCCTAAACCGACGGAGGTCGGATAGGTTCAGCGGCAAGCTGCGCTCGAAAACGCAACTTGCAATTACGTGAGAATGATCAAACCAAACTTGATCTTTTCTCATAACTGGCATGTTCAACCTAATTGTCAAAGATCCTTGAGGCACTCCGCCTAAGCGGCGCCTTTTGGATCGAGGCCCAGCCTTTCGGCCAGGTTGTCCTCGAACTTGTTGCGCTCACCAGAAACGCGTTTTACAGCGTCTACTGGCGTTTTTGCGCGAACCTTCTAAACATATCGGAGTTCCCTCAACGTGTCAAGCTCAATCATTTTCTTCGCTCGAGGCCGCTCCAACTCACTGTTGGCGGTTGCTCCTCGCTTGCGAATTCAGATCAGCCTGACCAGGACAACGCTCCTGTTTAAAGCCTCGCACTGCGCAAAATATCAAACAACGACCAGCAAACAACACCTGAGCCGCTGAGGCTCACAGGAGTTTCTTCCTCCTGGGTCTTGCAATGGCTTGTTCTGGTATATCCTCTGCCGGATTTCCTACAGAGGTTCAAGGGCTATTGCTCGCCTGAACCAAAGAACTAGCATTACAACTTGCTTCCCACTTCCCTCAACGGGGCAGGCCTATCGGGCCACCGGGAGGCTTCATTTCTCATCTGCAACTTTCAAAGAGTAGCACATGCCACTCTTGTTTGCAACTTGCGAGCAGACTAACCCTGTCGTCGCGTCGTTGCAACTCTGTAACAATAGCAAGCCCACAAATGAATTGCAAGCCCCATCCCTGTGGAAAGCTCGCGAGTCTGTGGGAAACCGGCCGATCAATGCCGCGCAATCATCCCCAAATCCATCAACCCATTAACAAAATACTGCATGGCCAATGCCACCAACAGCAGCCCCATCACGCGCACCAGCACCCGAATTCCCGTCTCACCCAGCACGGTCTTCACTCTTCCAGCCGCCGCCAGCACACCATAACTCACCAGGCTGGTCAGCCCAATCGACCCCAGGATCGCCCCCATCTGCCAATGCAAAAGGCTCGGCGTCTGCCCAACCAGCACCATCACGGTCGAAATCGCACCCGGCCCGGCCAGCATCGGAATCCCCAGCGGCACAATCCCTGCGTCTTCTTTGGCGGCGCCCTCTTCCGTATCGCCCGATGCCTCCTGCGTTGCCGAGCGCTTGGCTTCCAGCATATCCAGGCCAATCAGCAGCAAAATCACTCCTCCAGCAATCTCAAACGCCGGCAGCGTAATCCCAAAGAGCCTGAAAATCAATTGTCCGCCCACGGCAAAGCAGGTCAACACAATGCAGCAGGTCAGCGCGCCTTTCCTCGCCATGCGCCTTCGCCGCGCCGGGTCCGCACCCTCGGTAATCGCCAAGAACGACGGGATCGCAGCAAAAGGATCCACGAGAAAAAAGATCGAACTCAGGGCTAGCACCGAGAAGCGCACCAGCGGGGCCGCGCTCAATTCGTTCAACGCCATCTCTGCTGGGCTGGTCCAGATCATGCCTGGATGCTAGATCATTTCCCCCGCTCGTCGCCAGTGCTCAATCGCAAGAGGCAAGAAAGCGTAAACCTGCCTGCCGAAGCACAATCACGGTACCGCGACTTGAAGAGGAACGGTGACTGATTGCCGGCGGCCTTTGCGATTGACGCAATCTCGCATGATGGAATGGAACTCTTCGATCAACTGGGTCAGCAATTCGCCTACTGTGTCTTACTCTTTCGCGGATCTATTGCATGTATTCGCAACGCGCCCGCGCCTGCATAGCGCAAACCGTGTCCATTTATATGCGCCCCCTGGCCGCGACGTTCAGGGCAAGCGCATCTTCTTCGATGCTTGCAGAAGATTACCTTCCCCAGGCGCACAATCAAAATATGAATAACAACCAAAGCCGCGTGCCGTTCCTGTTCCCTGATCCCTGTTCCCTGTTCCCTGTTCCCTGAAAAGACCCCCCCACCCCCCCTATAAATATTTATTTCTAGCCGATTTCCTTGCAGATGATTACGCAGCCAAAGATGAAAACGAGGCCGAGAAAGTGAAGAATGCCCGCGCCATTACTGAATGAAACTCAGTTTCAGGCAAAATCTTCAATGTGCGCGAAAACGCACGCTTTGTACCGCTACGTGAGAATCGGCTTGTCAAGAACAAGCGAATTTCGCCCGATAAAGGGCCGTTTTCATCGAGAAAATGGGCATTTTGACGGCAAAAGGCGATGTTTTTCAAAGCTTAAGCTTCGGCAAACCGATCGAAGACTCCATCCGCGACCAGGCTGCAAATCTTTTGAGAGCGGTGAAGCAACAGTTGCTTGCCACAAAGGATATCAAGATGCGTTTGCCCTGCAGCCGCGTTACTTTACACCTTTGGCGGCTAACGAACCCAGTACAATCAAAGTTGCGAATCTCGGCAGGGATTTTTCACGTCTTTTAATCAGAGAAGGGTTGACAACAGTTCATGGTGCGCCGCAGACAGACGAGCAGAAGAAAGAAAGGTTCTGGCGCGGCGAAGTTCTTTCGCTTCGTTCTCTTTTTGCTGCTGCTGGCGGCGGGCGGCGTGGCTTGGCTGGTTTTCATGCCCTATGGGCCGGAGAGTGAAACCTTCGTCGATCTCCCGTTACGCTCTTCCACTGTGCAGATGGGCCGGCAACTGGAAGCGGCGGGCGTGGTGCGCAGTCAGTATGCGTTCGACCTGATGCGCTGGTTAAAGTGGGGAACGCTCAAGGCGGGTGAGTATCGTTTCGATCACCCGGTTCCGGTTACCGAGGTCTATGCGCGCATTAGCCGTGGCGACGTATTTACCAAGTCTGTCACTATTCCGGAAGGCGAAAATATCTTTGAGATTGCCTCCCGGCTTGAGCAGGCGGGGTTCGGCACACGGCAGGAATTTCTGGATGCGCTGCCTGGGCAGGTGAGCCTGATTGCCGACCTGGACCCCGCGGCAACCAGCCTGGAGGGCTACCTGTTTCCAGACACATATCATTTTCCGCGCAAGTTTGGCCCTCCTCAGATTTGCGCGGCGATGGTCCGGCGTTTTCGCGCAGTGGCCGGGCAAATTGGATTGAAAGGGAATGTGCATCGAGTGGTGACTATGGCTTCACTGGTGGAGCGCGAGACGGCTGTGGATGCGGAGCGTCCGCTGGTGGCCGGCGTCTTTGAAAACCGTCTGGCCAAAAAGATGCCGCTGATGACCGATCCTTCCGTGATCTACGGATTGGAGCTGGATGGGCGCTGGCGCGGCGCAATTTACCAGAGCGACCTGAAGCTCAATACGCCATACAATACCTATCTGCACGCCGGCCTGCCGCCGGGTCCGGTGGCGAATCCGGGCCTGAAATCGCTGCGGGCGGCCATGCAGCCGGCCAGGACAGACTATCTCTACTTTGTGGCTTCTGGAGCCAATCCCCAGGGGCGGTCGCTGTTTTCTACCTCTATTGAAGAGCACACGCGCAATGTAGCCGATTACCGGCACGCCGTGAAGAAGGCGGGTGGCCGGTGAAAGCAGGTTGTCGTCTCCTCTCCGTTGCTGCCTTGGTTCTTCCGCTGCTGCTCTCCGGATGCTCCCTTTTTCCTACTACGCGCAAGCTGCCCATTCCCAAGGCGCCGCTAATCACGCAGACCGTTGCGCCGGATGAATTGGTGACGCGGCTCAACCAGCGCTGGCAGGCGCTGGAAAGCTTGACAGCGAGCGTCGAGATTCAGGCGAGCGTGCTCAAATCCAAAGAAGGCGTAGCGACGGACTACACGTCCATCCGCGGCAACATCCTGATGCGCAAGCCGGAGATGTTGCGCGTCTATGGGCGGGTTCCAGTGATCGGCACTCGCGCCTTTGACATGGTGAGCGACGGCAAGAATTTCACGCTTTGGATTCCATCGAGAAACAAAGCATTCAAAGGTCCCAACTCGGTCAAGAAAAAGTCTGCCAACCAGTTGGAGAACTTGCGACCGGGTTTTTTTCTGGATGCGTTGGTGGTGCGGGGCCTGGAAGCCGACGACCTGTATTCAGTGGTGGCGGACTCGGAAACGGTGATGGACGCGGTCCGCAAACATCTGTTCACCGTTCCCCAATATGTGCTCAGCATCAGCCGCCGCAAGCCCGGCACCCAGCAGTTGACGCCGGTCCGCGTGGTAACCTTCCGTCGCGACGACTTGCTGCCTTATCAGCAAGACATGTATGACAGCGATGGCAACCTCGAGACCCAGGTCTCCTATTCCGGGTACCAGGATTTCGGTGGAAGCAAGTACCCGTCTACGGTTCTCATCAAGCGCCCGCTTGAGGAGGTTCAGGTCGTTCTCACGGTCGATAAGGTGGTGGAGAACCAGACGCTGACCGATGACCAATTCGTGATCAAGCCCAGCGAAGGAACCCAGATTCAGAACCTGGAGTAGCAGGCTTGCGCAGGCGCATAGCAGAGCGGAATCCGGCTGTGCTAGTATCCCGCCAAGCGCAAACACAGCCTTTCAGGGGATTTCAACATGGAAATCAGCCTCCGTCCGCTCACTCTTGGCGAGATTCTGGACCGCACCGCCCAGCTCTACCGCTCCAATTTTCTGCTCTTTGCGGGCATCTTCGTTCCTTACTCGGCAGCATTGCTGGTGCTGGGTCTGGTGCAGATCGGCATGAGCGAACTGTTCAAGGGCCAACACAAATTTGCCGGGGTTCCGGTATGGACACTGGTCTTCTCGCTGGTGGTTACATGGCCGGTGATCGTGCTGATGCTCGGTGTTTCGACGGCCGCGATCAGCCGAGCCGTGGCTTGGGTTCATCTGGGTGAGCCGGCCACCATTCGCGGCGCTTACTCCAGCATTCTGCCTCGCATGGGTCGCTACCTCTGGCTGATGGCAATAACCTACTTCCGGATTTGGATGCCGTTGGTGGTTCTCTATCTCTGTCTCTTCGGCGTATTAGGCTACTTCGGCATCTTTAACGCCCTGAACGGAGACCCCAGCGCGACCTCCCAACCCGCGTTCGCAAACAACCCGCAAGCGGCGATAGTCGCCCTTGGAGTCATGGCGATCCTCGGCCTGCTGATGATCCCTGCCTTTATCTACGCGCTCCTGATGACGCTGCGCTATTCGTTGGCGGTTCCGGCCTGCGTCGTCGAAAACTTGAAGGCCCGCACGGCGATCCGGCGCAGCATTGAGTTGGCCAGAGGATCGTGGGGACGGATCTTTTTGCTGATGCTGCTGGTTGGCGTCATCAAACTAGGGTTAGGCGCCTTTACCCAGTTTTTCATTCTGATAGGGGCATTTAAGCATCCCGGCCAACTGCCGAGTCCGGGTGTTCAAGCGCTTTCGCAAGTCATTGGCTTCTTTACCAACACTTTTCTGGGACCGATCTGGGCGACCGGCATCACTCTCTTCTACTACGACCAGCGGATACGCAAAGAAGGCTACGACATCGAGTGGATGATGCATGCCGCCGGGCTGACTGTGCCGGAGCGGGTTACCCCGCCAGCGCCAAGTTCCGAGCCTTGGCGAGACTCCGACGCGCAAGTCGAGCGGCCGCCGTCCGCACCGCAAGACCCTCCGTTGATTTCAAGGAACGACAATGAATGAGCCGCTGCGCCCATCCACTTTGGGAGAAATTCTCGACCGCACCGCCCAGCTTTATCGCTCGCGCTTCCTGGTCTTCCTGGGCATCTCGATTGTCCCTACCGGCGTGGTGCTGGCGCTGGCTTTTGTAGTCGCGTTGGTCGTCGCATGGTGGAGCTGGGCGGGCGCGAGTTCTGTCTCTTCTGAAACGGGATACGTTCTTGTCGTAGTCTTCTCAACTGCCGTTACGCTCGTCGCGCTGCCCGTCCTTCTGGTGGCGGCATCGCTCTCCTCGGCGGCCATCAACCACGCTGTCTCGCGCGTTTACCTGGGCGAAACAGCCACCATCCGCGATGCCTACAAAAGCGTATGGCGTCGCGGCTGGCGCTACGTTGGCCTCTATCTTCTCCGGGCGCTCTTCATCTGGCTCTTGCCTCTCGCAGCATGGATTCTGGTGGTCGTCCTGGGCGCCGTGCTGGCAGCCGAAGCGAAGAAAGCCGGCATGGGGGATGCGGCCAGCGTGCTTCTCGGCTTGCTCGCCGTTCTCGCCATCATCGCGCTCCTCGGCTACATGCTCTGGATTGCACTCCGCCTCGCTCTGGCCTTTCCGGCCTGCGTGGCTGAGCAGATCGGCGCATGGTCCTCGGTCAAGCGCTCCTCCTTGCTGAGCACCGGAACCAAAGGCCGCATCTTTCTTCTCTATCTGCTGGGCATGGCGCTCGGCTGGATTCTTTCGATAGGAATCACGATCCCTTTGACGATCATCCTCGCGCTACTCCCCGGCATGAACAATCCGCAGCACGCGCAGACCATGGGGATGGCGATGCTCTTCGTCATCTACGGCGCGACCTTTCTCGTTCAGGCATTCATCCAGCCGGTCTACGGCATCGCGCTGGTGCTCTTCTATTATGACCAGCGCATCCGCATCGAAGGCTTCGACATTGAGTGGATGATGCTGAAAGCGGGCTTGACGCCTTCGCCCGCGCCAATGGCAATAGAAACACCGGAAGCAAAACAAGAGCCCACACCCTGGTTGCCCGTTGTTCCGCTACTAACACCACCGCCAGAACCCAAACCAGAATCGCCGCAATCCGGAGTGGATGAATGACTGCGAATGTGCGTGCCTTGACCCTGCGCGAAATCCTTGACCGCACGTTGAAGATTTACCGCGCGAAGTTTTTTATCTTTACTGGAATAGCGGTTATGCCCGCAATGGCGTACATGATTTTATCTACAGTTGAAAAAATTTTCGCGTTGAATCATCCGAACTCGGGAAAGTATCTTCTTTTTCACATCACCGTTTCGGGGACATCTTCTGACGCCGCTCGTTATTTTTTAGCCGAATTCTTTCACTTCCTAGTCTACCCCGCATTCGTTTTCGTTACAGTCAGTGCCATTCGTGGCCAGCTCGCAAGCTTTCGCGGGGCGATTGCGGCTTTAAGAAGTCGAACTAAAGAATATCTGAATCTTGCTCTGGCAGTGCCAACGCTCATCATATTGGGACCCGCGCTCCTCTTCATAGGGTCGGCCGTCTTGGCCGGAATGATCGTTGACTCACATGCGTCCGAAGGCTTTGCCGCACTTGCAAAGTTGCTCTTTGTTCTGATTTCGATATCGCTTTTTGGATATGTTGTTCTGATGGAAGCATCGCTAGCGCTTTCATTTCCAGCATCCGCAATCGAGAGCGTCGCCTGGTTTGAATCAATCAAACGATCATGGGCGCTTTCGAGAGGCGGACGCGTCCGAATATTGCTCACATGGATTCTTATATTCGTGGTGGCGATGGTCGGATTCATGCTCGTTTTTGTGCCAACCATTGTGATTGTTTTTGCGTTGCACTGGAAGGGATTTACGTGGCACGGGTATCCTTTGTACAGGCTGCTGACCTCACTTGAGATTGTGGCAATCTCCGCGTTGCTTGCTCCCATCTTCCCCATCGCTCTAACCATCATCTACTATGATCAGCGCATAAGGCAAGAAGGATACGACATCGAGAGGATGATGGAAGCCGCTGGTTTGTCCGCGCATATAACTCCGCCCGCCGGAGCGATTCCAATTGCGCCCGCCGAGGCCGAGGAGGCTCAGGCTTGACGGCACAATCTCAACTCGGTTGTGTAACCTTGCTACTGGCTGCGGCTTTGGCCATAGCGCCGCGGGCCCGTGCCGACGACCCCACCGCTCCGCCCGCGAGCAATGCACGCGAGGCAACGCTCGCCGACTACCGCCAGCATCTGGTCGAGTTGAACGCCGTAGTCGCCGCTTGCGCCAAGGCGCGAGACACCAAGTCCTGCGATCCCGCGCTGGCCGGGCAGGACGACCGTGTGGCGCTCACGAACGCGCCCAATGCGGAACGGCGACTGGTGCGCTACGACTGGCTGCGCACGTTGCTGAAGAACGCTCAACTCAAGGACGATTGCGGCTGCGAAAACCCTGACAAGGACAAGCCCAAAAATGGGGCCAAGCCCGCCATCGGCTCAGAATCGTCCACGCCTGTGGAGACTGCGCGCCCGCCAGAGCCAACCACCAGCCAGCTCTTGGAGGCCGCTCAAACGCGCCTGACTCAAGAGATTGCCCAGGCCGATCAAATTGCAACAGGCACGCCGACAGCCGCTGCCGATCACGCTCACGAGCGCGAGACGATGAAGCAGGTGCTCTCGGGCCGCGACTTCCGCAACCTGGAGCCAACCACCGCGCGCGACTCGGCTTTGGAAAAGCTGGGCGAGTGGCTCCGCCAGCTCTTCAAGAGCCTGGGCAATTTGCGAACCAACGCGGCCTGGGTGGGGCGCACGCTGGTTTGGGGCTTCGTTCTGGCCGTCTGCGTGGGGCTGGTGTGGGGACTGCTGCAACTCGAGCGCCACTGGCGCATTCGTCTGGTGCCGGAGAGCGATGGGCCGGGAGTCGGAGCCGCTTCGGCGCGCGACTGGCAACTTTATCTTCAGGACGCGCGCCGCGCCGCCGCCGCCGGTGAGTGGCGCGAGGCAATTCACTTCGTTTATTGGGCGGCAATTTCACGGCTCGAATCGAAGCGCCTGTGGCCGGCTGACCGTGCGCGTACGCCCCGCGAATATCTGGCGCTGGTAGCCGCTGAAGACCCGCGCAAGCCCGGCCTCGCCACACTCACAGGAAGCTTCGAGCGCGTCTGGTACGGTGGCCGCGCGGCAGCCGAGAGCGACTACCAGAAGGCCGAGCAACTAGCCGCCGATTTGATCGCAGGCACCGGAACTTCGTCAGGCGGTGTGCAATGAAGTTTCTCTCCTCGCTCGACTCGCAGGACCGCCGTCTGCTGCTCTGGTTCGTGGGTATCGCAATCGCGCTCGCCGTGGCCACGGGCTTTCTGCTGCCCAGCGGAAACGACAACGACAATCCCTTGCCCTCGACCTACCTGGCCGGCCAGCACGGCGCGCGAGCCGCCTATGAAACGCTGCTCCGCTCCGGCTATCCCATAGAGCGCTGGGAGCGGCCCTTGAGCGAGCTGGCCTCGACCGCTGGCCCGGAGACGGTGGTCATCGTTGCCCAGCCGCTTTCAGTCGAGCCGGAGGACATCAAAGCGATCCAGAAGATTATCGAGCGTGGCGGCCGCATACTCTCTACCGGCTATCGCGGCGGATTCATTCTGCCCGGCGAGGCGAGCGACAGACCCCCAGGCATCAACTTTGCCGCCTGCAAGCTCGATCCCGAGGGCCTTGAAACGAATCCAGACGCGCTCTCTAATTCAGGCGAAACATGGATGGTTCCCAAGGCAACCTGGAAGCTCGGCAATCCGGCCCAGCGCGTCGCCTACAGTTGCGCCGGCAATCCCGCAGTGGTGCAATACGACTGGGGCGAGGGGCGAGTTGTCTGGTGGGCCAGTTCGACGCCGCTCGAAAACGGCTCCATCAGCCGGGCACACAATCTTGACCTGTTTTTGAATTCGCTGGGACCGCGCCAGGGCCATCGCTTCTACTGGGACGAATCGCTGCACGGAGACGTGCGCACGGCTTGGAGTTATGCCGGCGGGCCTGCCTGGACGCTGTTGTGGATTGGCCTGCCCGTGCTCGGGCTGCTGATCGTCTTCAGCTTCAGCCGGCGCAGCGGGCCGGTGCGCGATTTGCCTGCGCCGGCGCGAGCCACGCCCATCGAGTTTCTTGAGGCGCTGGGCTCGCTCTACCGCAACGCCGGAGCCGCATCGACCGCCGTCTCCGTTGCGTGGGAGCGCTTCCGCCGCCACAGTTTGCGGCTCTGCGGACAGCGTGCAAGCAAGCTGGATGCAGCCCAGTTAGCGGCAGTCATCCGCCGCCGCTTTCCCCAGGCCGATGCCAGTCTGGAGGCCGATCTAGCCGCATGCGAAGAGGCCGCATGGTCCGAGGCAATCAATCCCCGTCAGGCGCTCAAGCTGATTGAAACGCTGCATGGGCACTATGAAAAGCTGAAAGAAGCAGCCAGACCGGGCAGTATGGCCGCACAATCTGAGAAGATTCAATCCAAACCGCAGGAAAGGGCTTCATGAGCGAGGAAATTAATCTGGACCTGATTCAACAACCAAACCAAAACGCCGAAACAGCGGAACGGCGCTTGCAAGCGACCAGCCAACTCATCGCGCACTCTCGCACAGAGTTGGGCCGCGTGATCTCCGGCCAGAATGAGGTCATCGAGGAGGTGCTGATCGCCGTTCTCTGCCAGGGCCATGCGCTGCTCGAAGGCGTTCCGGGCATTGCCAAAACGCTGATCGTGAAGGCGCTTGGGCGGCTGCTCGGTCTCGGCTTCCAGCGCGTGCAGGGCACCCCCGACCTGATGCCCGCTGACATTCTGGGCACTACGATTCTGCGTCCCGGTTCCGTAGACTTCGCCTTCCACGCCGGCCCCGTCTTCACTGACCTGCTGCTGGTGGACGAGATCAACCGCATGCCTCCGCGCACCCAGGCCGCGCTGCTCGAATGCATGGAAGAGCGCCAGGTCACCAGCGATGGCCAGCGCCGCCCGCTGCCTGCCTGGTTCACCGTTTTTGCCACCCAGAACCCGATCGACTTCGAAGGCACCTACCCGCTACCCGAGGCGCAACTTGATCGCTTTCTGCTCAAGATTCGCGTCGACTACCCCAGCCAGCAAGACGAACGCCAGATTCTCGAGCGGCATCACGCGGCCACGGGCACGGGGCTGCTCGAATACGCTTCGATTGCACCCATTCCAGTCGGGCTTCTGGCCGCCGCCAGCGCCGAGGTGCGCGCCATCCGCATTGAGCCGGAGCTGACCACCTACATTCTCGCGCTCGCGCGCCGAACACGCGAGTGGCCCACGCTGCAATTGGGCGCAAGCCCCCGCGCCGCTGTCAGCATGATGCGCGTGGCTCAGGCCGCCGCCGCCTTCGATGGTCGCGACTACCTGTTGCCCGACGACGTAAAGCGCGCCGTGCAGCCCGTGTTGCGCCATCGCGTCATGCTCAAGCCCGAGGCTGAACTAGAAGGCTTCGACGCCGACCGCGTGCTCGCCGACGTAATAGCCGCCGTGCCGGTGCCGAGGCAATGATTGCTCCTTCGCTCCATCCCGGCCCGGTCAGAGCCGTTTGCGAGCGTCGTCGGCGCTGGGGCTTCGGCCTGACGCCGCGCTGCATCGGCCTGTTGCTCGTCGGATTCGTCTGGCTGGTTCCCGGCTTCTGGGACGGGCGTCTAGCCTACGCCATGCTGGCCTGGGAAGGGCTCGTGCTGCTCTTTGCGCTGTGGAACGGCCTGCGTCTGCCCGCGTCTGCGCAGCTCTCCGTCACCCGCTCCTGGTCCAACGCTCCGGCTCTCGACAGCGAGACTGAAATCGAGCTGAGCATCGAAAACCGGAGCCGCATGATCCTCGATTGCCGCATGGTGGACGACCTGCCGCCAGCCTTGGTCGCCGAGCCCGCGACGCTCCGCCTCACAGCTTTTCCCCGCGTGCCCGCCCGCCTTAGATACCATGTGCGACCGACCGAGCGCGGCGATTGGGAGACTGGATGGCTCTACCTGCGCTACCGCTCCGGCTTGGGTCTTGCCGAGCGCTGGGCCCGCGCGCCGCTCATCCAAACCGTACGCGTCTACCCGGCGCTGCGCGCAGGTGAGGAGCAGCAAATCTTTCTCGCTCGCAGCCGGCAGATCGACCTGCAACTTCGTCGTGCCCAGCAGCGCGGCCTGGGTCGCGACTTCGAGAGCCTGCGTGACTACCGCGAGGGCGATGACCTGCGCGATATCTGCTGGACGGCCACCGCCCGCCGAGGCAGCCCCGTCACACGCCAGTACCAGACCGAGCGCAGCCAGCCTGTCTGGATCGTCCTTGACTGCGGCCGCCTGATGCGTGCGCGCGTGGCTTCAATCCAGACTGACGCAACTCCCAGCCTTGTGTCAGGGCACGACTTCACCCACGCCGAATTGCGGAAAGAAAAGGCGGGAGCTTTAGCCGCTGAAAAAATGCCCGCACAAATTCACTCGAAGCTGGATCACGCTTGCACCACCGCTGTCGCCCTCGCTCAACTGGCGCTCTACTCGGGCGACCGCGTCGGTCTGCTGGCATATGGCCAGAGCGTTCAGCAGCGTCTGCTGCCCGGCCGCGGCGCGACTCATCTGCGCCAGATGATCGAGTCGCTGGCCCTGGTCCGCGCTGAAACCAGCGAGGCCGATCACCTGAGAGCGACGGCCACGCTCAACCGCCTTCAACCCCGGCGCGCATTGGTTTTGTGGGTGACGGATTTGGCTGAGACCGCCATGCGCCCCGAGGTCATCGACGGCGCTCTGCAACTGCTGCGCCGCCACGTTCTGCTCTTCGTCACCATGGCCCAGCCAGAGGTCGAGCAGATCGCCGAGGCACGGCCCAAAAATGTCGAGCAGCTCTTCCGCGCTGCCGCCGCGCAAGAGATGGCCGGCCGCCGCGAACTGCTGCTAGCCCGTCTCCACGAGCAAGGCGCTCTCACGCTCGACCTTAGCCCCGAAGCGCTGACATCGTCCGTGCTGAATCAGTACCTGACCGTGAAGGAACGGGCAATAGTGTAGGACCATTTAACCAAAGCTGCAACATAAATCGAAGCGGAGGAAATTGATGAAACTTGAGGAACGCGATCTAACAGAAACCGAAAAAGCGAGAATTTCGTGGGGCGTCGCATACCTGTTTGCGATCATTACGTTTCTTATTCGCGCGATTCATATTTGGGACAAGATTCATGCCCCATCATTCCGTTCGTGGGACGCTATCTTCGGCGGATTTAACCTCTTAATCTGCTTGTTCCCATTGCTGTTCGGATTATTGTTTCGCAGAGTTTTGAAAAAAGAGTTTCAAAAGGATTTACTCAGCGCGAGAACATACCAGATGTCTGACTATTGGATCGCGCAGTTGCTGTTTTTCTCGTACGTGGCGATGGAGACGTATGAGGGTTGATCTCCGAAATCGTTGCAGTCGCAGTGCTAAATCACTACCTGACCGCGAAGGAACGGGCGATGGTGTAAGAATGCTACAGGTTCCTGTTTGATGAACTAGCATGGAGAAAGATGTGGAAAGAGAAAGTGCAGTTCCTGAACCGAAGACTCAATCCGAATCTAAAGGCAAGCGGAAGACGACGATTCGTGTCATGAGAACGTTCCTCTGGGGACTCGGGTTCTCGGCATCCACTTATGGAATTCTTTTGGAATTAAGAGACCCGCATTCTCATTCAAGCCTTCTGCTGATATTGTTCCCGCTAGTCGCGATAATCACTGATATTTCTCCGCGAGAAGAGAAATCAGTGTCAGGTTTCCTCACAGGGCTGGTCCTAAGTGGATGCCTTGCTGGGATATTTTTTGTGCGTGCATACGATTGGGCGCCAGCGGCGGTTGCCGTACTCTTCGCAGTATTCTACTGGGCACAATCGAAGGCAACTGGGCGACCCTACCTATTTCTATCCGCAGGGAGTCTTCTCTCCGGGGTAATCTCGCTACAGTTCCCCTGGCCAAATGAGCAGCGATGCCTTCTGACAATTGTAGGCGTGGGAGTAACCACTTCGCTCCAAGGTCTCTGGATTATCCTTCGTTATCTGCAGGGAGATCGCCCCGCGTATCTCTTGGAACCGGCAAAAACGCCGAGCAAATCTTCCGGTAGAGAATTGATGCACATCTTCAACTGGATATTCGGCAAAATTGATTACACCCAAATCATCTCTCCAGAATACGAGCAGCGAATTCGCTCACGGTATCAATCTGAGATTAACCAGCTGCGAGAGTTGGGATTTGATTACCAATTTTCATACGGTGAGAGCTTTCAACTGATTCGTCTGTTTCTATTGCTCCCGGCCATCGCGATAATCGGTTCGTGGCGCAATCGGGAGGTCATATCAATTCAAGAAGGAATGAGGTTCGTTACGGGATTCCCAGTTCTGACCTCCAAGAACAAATATGCATATGCGCATTCATTCGGCCTTGGGACCAAGTTCTATACGGCCTTTCAGGATGGCATCCTCCTTGTATCGAAAGACTTCGCAGATGCGGATATTCCCGCTGGCCCAATGATTAAGAAGTGCGCCAGAAAAGCTAGTATCGGCGACACATGGGCCGAGCATCAAAAGCGGATTGCGGAACTGGAGGCAGAGGGCAAGCGTGTTGACCGTCAGACCAGCTTCCAGGCCTACGCACAACTCGCGCGCAAGGAAACGGCGCCCTGGTGACGGGCCGGTGGTCTACCAATGGGAACGGGACTATAGTTTCTCCATGCGCAATTGATTTGTGAAGGCAGCCCAGAAGAAGCCGCCTTTCAATTCGGACAATTCTCGGATTGCGTCATAAAGTCCCTCCGGCGCGATGAAGACGACGAAGGTTCTATTGCAGATTCAAAGCGTAAAACTCCATCGCCGCGAAGCCGGTCAGCGGGGCATTGTGCCTGTTTGAAATAGACAGCTCCTAATCGAGAATCTCGTCAGCTTCGTCGACGATCTTGAATTTCAAACCCGTTCGATACCGGCGATTTCGACTTCCAGTCCGCCGTATTCGGGGTGTTCGTTTTCGCGGATACGATAGGCGAGGTCGATGAGGCTTCCCCGCGCAAGATCGAGGGTTGCGGCACGGGCGGCCAGGTTCCATCCAACGGCGCGCAGGGCGCCGCTTGAGCCTGGCAAGGGCTGCGGCTGAACGGAATCTTGCGCCAACTCCAACCGAATGTGGCGCTCTTTCATGAAGCGCGGCGGGCTGAGCAGGCGGACTCCGCGAGCAACGAAGACCGGCTCGGGGTTGCCGTGTCCGAAGGGCTCGAGCTTGCGCAGCCAGCCAACCAGCACTGAGGAGATGCGGTCTAGCGGCAACTCGGCATGGATGCGGAGCAGGTGCTCGGGCTCGCGCTCGCTCAGGTGTTGGTCAGCGTAGATGCGAAGGCGGCGCTTGAGTTCAGGCAGCGCTGTGGCGGGCAAGGCAAAGCCCACGGCAAAGGCGTGGCCGCCGAAGCGGGTGAAGAGATCGGCGCAACTCTCGATAGCGTTGAGCAACTGGAAGCCGTCGACCGAGCGGCCGGAGCCATAAGCCACACCCTCCTCAATGCTGACCACGATCGCGGGTTTCGCGGCGCGTTCAACGACGCGTGAGGCGAGGATGCCGATGACGCCGCGGTGCCAGCCGTCGCCATCGATGACCAGCAGGCGGTCGGCAGCAAGTTCCGCGTCGTTGCAGAGGCAAGCCTCGATGGCGATGAGCGCGGCGGCTTCAGTCGCTCGGCGCTCGCGGTTCAGTCGTTCGAGCTTGGCAGCCAACTCGGTGGCGCGAGCCGGATCACGAGTCGTAAATAGCTCAACGACATCAGAGGCAACGTCCATTCGTCCGGCGGCGTTGATACGAGGTGCCAGCCGAAAAGCCACGTCGAATGCGCTAATCGCTCTGGCGGCAGGGTCGAGGGCCGAAGCGGCAAAGAGCGCGCGCAGGCCAGCCCCGGCAGGGCGACACAGTTCACGCAGGCCGAGCGCTGCGATGACCCGATTCTCACCGTTCAACGGCACGGCGTCGGCGATGGTGGCGATGGCGGCCATTTTCAAAAAACTGGGCAGCGTTTTTTCGCGGGTGCGGGCCGAATCGCGGCGCTCAAGCACTGCCTGCGCTAGTTTGAGGGCAATGGCCGCACCACAGAGAAACTTCTCCGGGTAGCAGCAGTCCGGCTGGTTGGGGTTGAGGATGGCCAGTGCGTGAGGCACGCTCTCGTCAGCTTCGAGCAGGTGGTGATCGGTAATAATCAGGTCGAGACCCAAGCGGCGCGCGGTTTCGGCCTCCGCAAATGCCCTCATGCCGGTGTCTACGGTGATGACCAGCCGGACGCCCTCGGCATACGCGGCTTCTAGGACGCTCGATTGCAGGCCGTAGCCCTCGCGCAGCCGGTGGGGCACATGGAAGCATGCGACTCCGCCCAGCATCTCAATCGTGGTCTTGAGCAGAACGACGGCTGTAGTGCCGTCCACATCGTAATCGCCGTAGAGGAGCACCGGCTCGCGAGCGGCAATTGCCCGCTCCAGCCGAGATACAGCTTCGGACATACCCAGCATCAGCAAGGGATCGTGCAGTTGAGCTACTTCCGGGTTGAGGAAGGCAAAAGCATCAAGGGGCTGGGTGATGCCACGAGCCACCAGAAGTTCGGCCAATATTTGCGGCAGACGGGCGTCTTTGGCCAATGCTGCAGCGTCGGCCAAATGCGCGTCAACAAAGCTCCAGCGCTGGAGGGGAAGCTTCCGCGCTTCTCCTTGTGGCAGATTTTGCTTCAAAACAGCCGCTTTGCTCTCAGTGCCGACCCCAGCCACCCGAGTTACTCGTCCTCTTCTTCTTCGTCGTGCTCGTGTTCGCCGATCACGATGTCCTGGAAGGTTTCGATGTCTTCAAGCAGCGACTGAAAGCGTTCATACCACTCGGTGGTTGTCTCGTGCAGGAAGACCAGCCCCTGGTAGACGAAGCCCAACTGGATGTAGCCGAGATTTCCCGCATACTTGCGCAGCCACTGCGCCTCCACCAGTTCCGTGGCCTCTTCGTCGGGGAAGTTCATCTCCCCGGCCTCTTCAATCAGCGCGTCCAACTCCTCAGCCTCCAGCGTCATCTCGCTGAAGGTCACGAAGGGAGCGCCGACGTGCTTGGCCATCTCCACAAAGTCTTTCCATGAGTCGGGGTTGTCCTGGCCTTCCCACACGATGGACGGAATGTCCTCAGTGACGTAACCAGGCAGGCGTTGCAATCCGTGGCCTTCAATAAAGGCCACCATGTCGTCTTTCAGCGAGAGGAGGTTTTCAGTGCTCATAGTCAGTGTTCATTCTCTCAGATCAGGGCGGGGTTCGTGGAGGGATTGTGGAAAGTTTGCGGCGGGCTGTCGAGGACAAGGGCCGGGGCTTTAGTCTGAATACATAGCGGAATCAGAGCCAGTTGGAGAAAAACCATGCCTGCGTTTGAGTGCCACGTTTTTGTCTGTCACAATGCGCGCCCTGACGGCGCGCCACGGCCCTCCTGTACATCCAACGGAAGCAGCGACCTGCACACTGAGTTGCAGCAACGGACGAAAGCTGCTGGGCTGGCCGGCAAGGTGCGCATTAATAAATCCGGCTGCCTGGACCAGTGCGAGCACGGCCCTATGGTGGTGGTTTATCCCGAGGCTGTCTGGTATGGCAATGTCCAACCCGAGGATGCGGCTGAGATTGTGGAGGAGCATCTGGTCGGCGGACGCCCGGTCAAGCGCCTGCGCGTGGCCGATGAGTGCCTGAACACCAAATCGTGTCCTCACCGGGGATGAGATAAGACAAGACCTGCCTGTTCCTGTTATTTTCCAATGTGGCCGTCTAGCCTGAATTGCCCCAAAGGGGGCTTCAGGGCCATGCAGAAGTTCTCGGCAGAAGAAGCCAAAACCGAAGTCTACGGGGGATTTCAACGATGAAGCTCGCACCTTTCTCTCTTGCATTACTCGCTCTCGGGCTGGGAACGTCCATCCTGCTCGTTGCCCAGGATCGCGGCGGCTGGGACATGCCTCCCCAGGAATTCCGCGATATTCAACGCCAGGGATTCCATGATGGTCTTGAGGCCGCGCATTACGACTTCGATCACCAACTTCCGCAGAATGTCCAAGGGAGAAGGGAATTCCTCAATCCCCCAGTTCCCCGCGAGGGCCGCGAAGACTACCGGATCGGTTTTCACCGCGGCTACGACGCGGCCTTCGGGCATTATCGGGAAGCCGCCGCTCCCCATCAAAGCATCGGCTCACAGATTCTGCAAGCTGTGGAGCAAGGTTTGCCCCAGGATCACCCCGACCATGACCGTGGTGGGTGGGATATGCCGCCGCAGGAGTTCCGTGATATTCAGCGCCAGGGATTCCACGATGGGATTGAAGCCGCTCGCAGGGACTTCGATCACCAGTTCCCGCCGAACATCGAAGCATCCAGAGAATTCCGCGAACCTCCTGTCCCCCGGGAAGCGCGTGAAGATTATCGCGAAGGCTTCCGCCGCGGCTACGACTCGGCGTTCGCCCACTTCCGTGAAGGCCACGATCGCTATTGATACTCTTTCGAGCTTCCCGGGCCCAGCACTTGTCAGTCTGGGAAGCTCGCTCCAAAAGCGCCATCAGTCGCTTGGCGGACTTTCGTAACCCTATCTTTCTCGCTTTTGCTCGGAACGAGCCGATAAACACGTCATGGAAGCTCCCATGGCGCAGGTCCGCATTCTGTTGTTGCTCGGCATTGCGCTGCTGACACCCACAGCCGCGATGGCAGCGGACGCCTCCGTTCTCCGCGCTGCGCCGATGACGGTGAGCGGAAACTATTCGATCACCTTCAGACTGAACATTTTTTCGACACTCCCTGCAGGCACCATGATGACTTGTAGAGTAAAAATGGCTCCCAAACAGGGAGGGCCCGATTTGCTGGATTCACAACTTGCGACGATACCGGTGGAGTCGACAGGTTTAGCTGTGATTACCGGTTCAACAGCTGTCTGTGCGGCCGAGATTCCCTTCGCCTGGACGGTATGGAGCGCGCAAGGCGGAGTGATGTTGAGCTACCAAATTGAGGCAGTAAGCCGCTCCGGATCAGCGCCAACGTTGCTGAAACGCAGCGCCTTGCAGAGCCTCAGCGCGGCGTTTCCGGCGTCGGGAAGCAGCGCCAGCCTCAGCATCAACGTGGTCTTTTGAGGGCAACTTCTGCGCGAATTAAGCCTCAAGGTGTACAGACAGCGGCCTCATGCGGTATCCTGACCCTTAATCAATGATCTTTTCCCGCGATTACATCGGATATCTGGCCCGCCGAACGGTCAAGCACCTCATCGACGCCAAGCAGATCACCACCAGTAACTTGAAGGTGGTCGAGGCCCGCGTCACCGAGGGGTTGATCGAGGAATTGTCTCTTGAAGACCGCATCAACGAAGAGGTCCGCGTGATTCTGGAGGCCTACTCCGAGGAGATGCGTAAGTCTGGCGCGCAGTATGCCGAGATGTTCAAGAAGGTGAAGACCGAGCTGTCGAAAAAATATAAGGCGGTGCTATGAGAATCAGCCCCGACAAGCTCAACAAACTGGCGCACACCGTCGCCGACACCCTGGCCGAGATCGACGAGGTCGGCTTCCTGGAAGATCGCAATACCATTCGCCAGGAGGCCCGCAAGGCACTTACTACCTTGCTAACACAAGAGGCCGGAATCGACTCCGCGGCACGCCTGAAGATCGCCAATCAACGCAAGATCATTCAGGAAGGCTCGCAGGAGTGGGAGATTCTCTACCGCAAATACTACAACGACGAAGTCCGCAAACTTGGCATCTGAGTTGGCGATGCAGTCACTCTTTGCTTGGCTCGAAATATTGTCAGCCCAAGTGAGTAGCTGGCAATGGCGGCCCTCCGGGTGATAGCCGGTTCGAAAATGGGGCAACGTCAGGAGGCCTCATTGATCACATTTGCCTGCGCAGGGACTTTCTCCAAAAGCCGCTCATAGCGAGAGACGATATCAGACCACTGATACTTTGAGCGAGCGCGCCTCCTTGCTGCCTTGCGGAGGGGTTCCAAGCCTGCATCGGCCTGTTCTGCGCGCTCGATGGAAAGGCTCAGTGCAATCGCATTCGCAAAGTAAAAGCCGCAGCGATCAAGCGTCTCCCGATTGAAGAGATTGTCGTGCGCGAGGATAAAGTTTCCGCAGCCCATGGCTTCCAGCAGCGAGGGGTTCGTTCCTCCCACGCTATGACCGTGAATATACGCAAACGTGTGGTAGCGCAGAGCGGTCAAACGGCACGGATCGTATACGGTTCCAATAAAGCGAATCCGGGGATCGCGGACCGTGAGTAATTGTTCGACATAGCGAGTTTTCGCCCGATGATTTCCGGCGATAATGAGCTGCTTTTCGCTGCTCGTTTGCTGGAACGCTTGCAATATTTCCAATACATGATTCTCGGGTTCGAGACGGCAGACGACCAAGTAATAGTCGCGCGGACCAAGGCTCCATTCGGACAACAGGTGCAGCGGAGGCGGTGTTTCAACCACATCGCATCCATAAGGAATCACCGTGCAGGAGCGGAGCGGGCCATGGCGGCCGACGAGGCATGCGGCAATTGCCTCGGCATCGGCGATGATGCGATTAGCCATGCGGAGCGCGACCCTTTCCATAAGGCGGAAATAATACTTTGCCGCCAAATTCCATTTGGTGCGCGCCCATTCGAGCCCGTCTGGGTTGATCCACACTTCCGTGTTCCACAGTTGCGGAATCAGGCAGAAAGGAGCGGCGCCGTATCCGAGCATATAGACAACGTCGAATCCCTTGCGCGCAGACCACAGACACCGTGCGTCGTAAAGAATCGTACTCAATGGGCCGAGGGAATGCGCGGAGACATGGCGCAGTTTTACTCCTTGATAGGCGGCGGGTGGAGAGGGTCCAGTGGCCTCGCAGAATACGGTGACTTCAATTCCACGGGCGGAGAGACCGATAGCAAGATTCTCCGCAAATGTTTCGAAGCCGCCATAGGACGCAGGAATTCCGCGCGTTCCGAGAATCGCCAACTTCATGCTTATGTCACCTCTTCGACAGCCGGTGGCGCTGTTGCGCAGGACCGGACGGTGAGCGGCTCGCCGAGAGCAAGAAAGCACTTATTCAATGCAGCCAGTACGTGCTCGACCGAGAACTGCTCTTCAAAGATTCGTCTGGCTGCAGTACCCATTCGCCGGCACAGTTCGCAATCGAGAAGAAGGCACTCAAGAGAATTGGCGAGCGCTACTGCATCGCGTGGTGGAACGAGAGCGCCGTTCTCCCCATTCCGTACGATGTCCCGGCAACCGGGAACAGAAGTGGTAACAATAGGTCGTGCCGCGGCACATGCTTCAACCAAAACCCTGGGCAGTCCCTCTCGATAATAAGTGGGCAGGCAGAATACGGAGCATTGCTGAAGAAGGGCAACGACATCAGATCTGTGGCCGAGCCAGCGCAGCGGAAGTTCCGCCTCCGCGCGTCTAAGCTCGTTGACGGAGAGTGACATTGGGTAGTCGGAATCGACATCGCCTGCCAGCCACAACATGAATGGGATCTCGCGTCGATAAAGGATCCGTGCCGCCTCGATCAAGGTACGGATGCCTTTCTGTTGGATCATGCGAGCCGCGCAAAGAATGATTGGCATGGTATTTTCTGATGGATTCGCTGGGGCTGACTCCCGGCTCACGCCCGCACCGGGAATGACGCTCGTCCTTGCAGCAGCCACGATGCCGCGCTCGATAAGAAATCGCCTATCGTCATCATTTTCAGTTGCGAGTACGGCGTTGGGATGACGCGTGGCAATGCGCAATGCGGAAAGAAACATTGGACGCAATGCGCGATAGATGGGGCGGTTCACTGTAAACAGTGTGCCCATTCCTGTAATCGCAAACAAGACGGCTGGAACTCTTGCTACGCGCGCCGCCAACCCGCATGGCAATGCGATCTTGAGAGTGACGAAGTGCGCGATATCGGGTCGAACTCTGCGCATTGCCCGATAACGTTGCAGCAAGGCGCGAAATTCTCCGACAAAATTCCAGAACCCTGAAGGGGCGGGCACGTGGATGACATGCATTCCTTCGCTGATAAGACGTTCCGCGCTGCAGTTGCAATCGGCGACGATCCAGACTTCCCATCCGGCGGACTGAATGGCCTCAACCATAGGGAAGAAATGGCTATAGACGAATTCCACGTTCTTGATGACGAAGAGGTAGCGCTTTTGCCGGCTCTCTTGCAATTCCGATGCTCTCATAGCGGAAGCCTCATCGCGTGAACTGGGAATCGGTGATAGGGGATGTGGAGAATCGCGTCCCATCCTTTGAAGGTTGAGTATGGATCAACGTATTGGAGGGACTTGCAATAGAGGCCGAAGCCCACGAAGATCAGCAGAGTGACATAGAGAATGCGGGCCTCTCCTTTGAGCTTTTCGAGTACCATCATCATAATCAGGAGCCAGTAAAGATCGAAGAGATAGAGAAAGCGCGTTGCCAAACCGGTGTTCCACCCGAAGAGCAGAAACAGTGTGAGACCGATGCCGCAAGCCAGCGTGGCCATACGTTGATGGAGGTTGAGATTTTTCCAAAGGATCAGGGCAGCGACGGCGAGTGTGAACAGGTGCGCCAGAGCGTACCAGGAAATCACTCTCAGATCGTTTTCTTCTGCTCCTCCATTGAGAAACTCAGAGAGACGATAAAGGCCGGAAATAAAGTCGATGATGCGTGTCATGGCGACGGCCGCTACTGCGCCTGCGACGACCAGCGAGAAGAGCCATGCGCGGGAGCGAAACCTGACACCCACAAGGATCATTACCAGCAACGGCAGCGCGACGATCACGGAGAAATGAAAGACCAATGCAATGAGATAAAGGCCAATAGCATGGCGACGGCGACCCTCACATGCGAGATAAAGGCTGCCGGCCATAAGCGGGATGGCAACAGCTGCGCGAATCTGCGTCATCTCGAGGACAATGTAGTATTGGCAAAAGAGGAGATAGAAGAAGAGCGTCGCCCAGCGTGGAACGAAAGCAGCGCGCGCAAATTTCCAGGTCGCGATGAGGCCGAGTGCAGCGTAGAAGAAAGCGACCGCTGAGTAAGGTAGGGCGAGCCTGGAGAAGATATACGAGATGATCGCAAATGCTGGGTCGCGCATCCAGGCCAGCGGCGGGGCTGCACCTGACTTGATAGCATTGAACCATAAGTCATATTCTTGAAAATCGCGATCGACAGCAGGCGACCGCATGCCGGCGAAGCCTGCGAGCGAAATGAGCACAACTACGAAATAGAAACTTTGCGCCGCGCGCCTGACCGGCGTGTCATCGAGAAAGCAGATGAAGATGCCGGCGGCCACGAGCGCATAGATAAGGAAATATGGCATCATATCGCGTGGTACTCCGTCATCTTTCCAAACAAACCTTGCCATATCGCATGCAGCATCTGCCTTAAGCTGACCCATCGACGGCGCGAAAACCACGCGTGAACGATGATATGTTTGGGAATGTTGATGATTGTCACCAGGCGCCAATTCCAGCCCATTCGGCGCTCGCGGAGTAAATAGGCGGCATTGCGAACAATGTAATAGTCACGTGCGGCGCTGTGGAGATTGATCTGGCAGCCAAAGAAGCGGACGGTGGCGTCTCCGATGCTATGCAGCATGACCACGCTCGGCACAATGTAGGTTTGATAACCGCAACTGCGTGCGCGAAAGCCCCACTCCGCATCAACCCAGTCGATGAAGAGTTCATCTCGCATCAATCCAACCTGATTGAGAACGCTCGAACGCATGAGCGATCCGGAAGAAATGAGGTAATCAGTTTCTACGGATTCATTTGCAGAACGATCGATTGGGATGCGTTGAACGCGAAACCATGAATGGCGCACACCGCAAGATGGGTGCCCGCTCTTTTCATCGATAAAGAGTGGGCCTACCGCGGCTACGTGCTTGCCCGCCCGCAGGAGTGACTGCTCCGCCGCGAGCAGGCTTTCAACAGCTCCTGGCGGCAGAGCACTGTCCTGATCCAGCAAAAGCACATGCGTGAAATGTTCCAGCATGGCGAGATGAATGCCGATGTTTTGCGCCGTGGCAACCCCTTTGTTAAGTCCGTTAGCTTGATAAGTGACCGGCCGTCCGCAGTTATTGAAGACAGCGGGAATGGTGTGGCCGTAACCGGGAGTGTTATCGACAACAAAAAGTTTATCTACTTGTGGCACGACGCTGTGGACGAGCCTGAAGAGCAAGTGAGGATCGGGATGAAAGAGAATCATGACAGCGGCCACAGAAGAATTGTCCGATTTACCAATCATCTCTGTGGCTCGTTGCGAACCTCCGCTCGCGCAATTTGCTTCTCGCGGTTCCATTTCATTTCTCCCTCGCGACAAGAGCCGGCAGCCGCCACGCAATCAACGAATTTGTCACGCCCAACGCTCCGTCGGTGGCCAGGCTAGCCCATGCGGCACCCTCCCAGTTGTAGCGCGGAATGAGCCAGAGATTCAGTCCAAAATTGAACGCAGATGCGGAGAATTGCGCTACGGTGCGGAAGCGCTGCAAACCGACACCGGTAATCGCGCTGCCAGTGATTTGATGCATTCCGCGAAACACGGGTATCAGGCACAGCCAGCGCACTGCGCGCACGCTATCTTCAAATCCCGGGCCGACAATATGCGGGATGAGCGGAGCGGCTGCAAACAAACATATCGCCGAAATGATTCCGAGCAAAGCGGCTCTTCCGGCGAGTTGCACCGACAGTCGCACGACGCTTGAGGAGCCGTCGCGACTCTGGCGAAAAAAGCGCGGAAGCGCCGCCGAATCCAGCGATGAGATCGGGATGGTCGCGACGTCGACAATGCGGTAGGCCATGGTATAGATTCCGTTGGCCATATTCATTCCGTAGTGGCTCAGCATCGTCTTATCGACGTCGTTGTAGATTGACTGAGTTGAGCTGGCAAAAGAGAAGTTAAGGCCTTCACCGAGCCTGGAGGCAAAGAGCGATAGCGAGAGTCGCGGAAGACCGAATCGCGCTGTGATAAGCGTGGTTGCAACAACGGCCGCAAGAATAGAAACGGCCAGTGACAACGCGGCCCACTGCCATGCGGTCGCGTGATGCAGAACCACCGCCATGATCACGATGGAGAGAAGGCGAAACAGGCTGATCAGCAATCCTATGATTGCGGTCATCCGCAGTTGTTCATAAGCTTGAAAGACCTGGCCGATCGAGATCACAAGTTGGCGGAAGATGCACTCTCCGATTGCAACCATGAGAGTGATCGATGCGCTGGCAGGATTGAGCAAGTGCGGGGCAAGGAGGCGAAGAAGCACCGTGAGCGCCAGACCAACCCCAAAAGCGGAGAGCAGGATATTTCCCCAATACTCGCGAAAGGCGCCGGCGCCGGAACCTACATAGCGCATGAATAGCAAGCCCGAACCAAGAGCGCTGAATGGAGTAACTAATGTTACAAAGGCCAGCGCCCCAACGAAGATTCCATACTGGATTACTCCAAGGAGTCGCGCCAGCAGCAGAAAATATCCGGCCTGCAGGATGAGGTTTATCCCCTGACCGACCAGCATCCATCCTGCATTACGCGCCAAGGAACTGGCTTTTATTCTGCGGATTTCGACAGCGAAATGAGTCATAAATGTCAACGTCGGTTTGTTGCCGTGGACCTGTTATGAACGGAGCGGCCTGAATGAGAGGACTCGTCGGATGTGACGAATCTTTTGAGCGGCCTCTGGATCATTTTTCATTCGCTCGTAAGCTGACATCGAGAACGCGATACAGACAGCAACGATGAAGCCCGCGAAGGTCGCGCCGAGAACGATCAGGGTGCGCATGGGGAAAGAGCGCTTATCTGGGGGCATTGCGGGATCGACAATCTGAATGATGGAGCCTTCTCTAGCTTCGTCGAGCTTGGCGAGCTCGAACTGGCGCGCCAGAATTTCAAAGATTGTTTCGTAATACTTTACATCGCGCAACTTTCTGACGTATTCAAGTCCGGCCTGCGGAACCAAACCCTTGGGTACGATGAGGCCGTCTGCCGAAGCTTCTGATCCGCCCAGCTTTGCGAGTTGCGAGCGCAGACTGTCGAGTTCCTGCTGCGCCTGCACCAACTGTGCATTTTGACCCGTGGCATATGTCTGCATACCTTGAATCATCATTTCGCGCGCGGCAATCTGCGCGCGTAGCGTGGCCACCGTTTGAATAAGTGCGCGCGCCTGGCTATCGAGCTCGATCAAGCCCGTCTTCTCTTCCGTCTCCTTCATTGCTTGTTCGGCATTCGCCAGGTTTTCCTTTGCCTGTTCGAGTTGGGATTCGAAGAAGGCACGGCGCTGTGAAGCCTCTGTAATGGCCAGACTCTGTGACAGCGTGCGGAACTGGTCGACATAGCCATTGGCTATCTGCGCGGCGCGGTTGGGATCACTGTCTACGACTGCAATATGAATCAGTCCGTCCTTGGCATTGCCGTCTACATCGGTTCGGCTCTCGAACTTTTTACGAGCGTCGGAGAGATACTTCTTGTGGTATTCCTGCATCAATCCGAAGCGCTGAATTACGGCGTCTTCTACAATCCGGCTCTTCAACATGCCAACGTAGCGGTCGTTGGGGTTCTTGAGGCCCAGACTGCCGCCGGCCAGAGCTGCTACTCCTTCAATACCGCCGAAAGAAGGCCCTCGTGTTCCGCTCATTCCCGAGAGCAACGCTGCGCCAAGTCCTGAGGGCTGTTGCGGAGGCAGCAGCGTTACCGTAGCAGTGTAATGATTGGGCAGAAGAAGAGAAACCACAATTGCAGTCAGCGCAAATGTCGCTGTGATGCGAACGATCAGTCGCTTGCGGTCGGCAAGAACCACCAGAATATCGAGCATGGACATGTCATCGCTTCTGCCTGGATTGCACGCCGCGGCGTCCGCGGTATAGGCCTGTTCATTCAACTCGGAATATGGTGTCTCAATCGCCATTTAGTTCCGTCTGAGTGAAGAGAGAAATGCGTGCTCGCTTTGGAGCCGGTCACGGCTCATCAAGGTGCGATGATGCTTAATGCCGCAGCGCCAAGTGCGAACTGCGAGAACAACGCGGTATAGTCAAAGACTCCGCGCAACAATGACGGCTTGAGCGTCTTGTCCGGGACGACAATCGTATCTCCCGGATTCATTGGCAGATTGTCGAAACCGGTGCCCCATGGTCCTCTGCTCATTTCGTAACTGACAACCCGCCCGTCCGCACGGATGACAAACGAGTGTCTGCGATCTGCGTCCTTGTTGGGCCCTCCCGCCAGGTGAAGATAGAAGCCGACCCGGCGTCCCGGCCTATAGAGGAAAGAGTTCTGGTCATACACGGCGCCTATCACATTAATGCCTGATGGCACAGAGGGAACCACGAAGCGATCGCCATCCTCCATAGCCATGCTTGGAACAGAATCCAGTGCTGTGCTGGCAGGCTTGAATTCGAGTACGATACGACCCGTGGCGCGAATCTGCTTCAGGCTCGCGATCAGATCGCGTTCCATGGCGCTTGCCGCGGCGCTGCTGGCCAGATCCTGCGGCGAGGCTGCTGGCGCAGCCACCAGTGCAAGAGCTCCGCGTTGAATACTCATGTTCATGCTTTGTACATATTCATCGATGCGAGCCTGTTGTACTGCGCGCGTGGAGTCGCGGGTAAATTCCGACCCGTAAAGGTAGGCGTTGGGTGTGAAACCGCCAGCACGTTTCACTAACTCGCGCAGAGTTTCTCCCGGTTGCACGGAATACATGCCGGCATGAGCAAATTCACCGTCGAGCCGTACCAGTTTGGTTTGATGCGCGATTGGAACGCGAATGTCAGCCTCGGAGAAAATGGAGACGACATCGTTGGGCTGCAGCTCAAGATCCTGCGACGAATCATGCTTCAGTACGAGTTTGCCAAGATCGAAGGGGACCAGCGCAGTCTTTAGTGTCTCCGCATCGATCCGCTCGATGACGGCATAATCCCAATCGATTTCTGGAGCTGGAAGTTGAACTTCGGTCCGTTGCGCTTTTGGGCGGTTTGAGGGTGTTGTCTCCTGCCCAGCGGCAAGGGAAGTGCTGCTGGCGCGTTGAGCAGCAGTTAGCGGCTGGCCCTGTCCGTATGCTTGTCGCAGTTGCGAATCGGCGGCTTGATTCTGCTGTGAATTGGTTTGATCCGATTGACCCGGCTGATGAGCAGCAAGCCGCACCCCGACCGCATAGTTATCCGCGGGCTGCGTCAATGTTGCCGGGCTCATCGGTTCAAATTCTGGCGTCGGCAATCCGAGTTGTGAGCGTCGCCACCAGTAGTTGCGCGTGAGGAGTGAGTCCTTATCCGGAATCAGTTCGCTGATGTGCATGCCATCATGCCAGGCGAATCGTCCCGGGTTCGCCGTGTTGCCGCGCAAAGTCACGGTTTTCTGATACACGGGCGTAACGGCCAGAACGCGAATGAGATCGCCGTCTGCCAAAGTCGTTGCACGCCCGGCTGCATCGTAAGCGACTTCCATCGCGCGCCGGTCATGATGGTCTGCGAGCCGCTCGACGGCAATGCGCGCATCCGACGCAAGGGACGATACACCGCCTGCGTCATGCAGCAGATCATCGAGCGTCTCACCTGCCCGTAACTCGTAAATGCCGGGGTTGCGCACGCTCCCTGTAGCTGCGACTTGCGAACTCGCCGGGGGAATAAAAATCACGTCGTCGTCCTGCAGTTTTATGTCCTTTGATTTGTCCCCGCCGATGAGCATGGCATACAGGTCGAAGTCTGTCAGGACTTTTCCGCCACGACGAAGTTCGATATTGCGCAATGATCCTTTGGCAGATGGTCCTCCGCTGGAGAAGAGCGTGTCAACCAATGTACTAAGAGAACTAACGGTATACACACCAGGCCGCCGCGCCTGCCCTGTGATGTAGACCTGAATGGCGCGAATCTGACCGACGTCAGCGGTGAGATCGAAGTTACGAAAGACACGACCGACCGCCTGACGCAGATGTGCATCCAGGTCGGAAGAGCTTAGTCCGGCGACATGGATTGGGCCTACTTGAGGAAGAAAAATATCACCTGACCGGTCGACACGCACATTGGCCTGCGTGTTGATTTGACCCCATACACGGACACGCAGCTCATCGCCGGGTCCGAGAACATAATCGGCCGGTACCGGGGTCATATTCAAAGGAGCGAACGTTGAGGGAATGCTGCGAAAGAGATTAGCGCCAAAAATGGGAAGAATTTCTCCGGTCGAGGATGCGATGAATTTTTGGAACTCGGTGAGCGGCTCGGGGGGAAGAGGCGTTTGCTGTGCTTGAATCTGAGCGGCGTCCTGCGGAGAAAGCTGCTCAATATCAGAATAATTGCGAATGGGATTGGCTGGTGCGGCGCCCGCTTGCGAAGACGTCGCTGCACCGGCTTGAGGCGGCGCGATGGTGCCTGATCCGCTCTGCAGCGTCCTGCATTCGGTTGAGGCGGCCATCAGCGGATCGGCGCAGTCTGGAGAACCCGGAGTTTGTATGCCCAGCGACTCCCCGCTCTGCGAAGAGTCGCTTCCCATGGAAGGGATCTGAGCGCGGAGCATGGTTGCAGACAGAATGAGCAACAGCCAGGTGAAAGATCTCGTCAAGCGGTTGCCCCATGCGGAGCGCAAATGGACACAGATACGGCGGTCGTCGAGGCTCTGAGGAATGTCTGGCATGGCGAAGTTGCTTACGTCCCTTTCAATGCCGAGGGCGGCTGGCGATCGGCTTCGCGCAAAGAAATACATGGCGATATGCAGGAGCCAGGCGGACCCTCGCTCCAATGCCCGTCAAAAATTAATGTACCCAGGTGCAAGCCTGTTTCGCAATTTTAGATGCCGCTATGGAGGCGAAGGTTGCATCGCTTTCATTGATCGTCTCGCTAGCGGACGGCAGGCGACCCGTTCGCCGCCGCTCGCATCTATGTGAGAGATGCCCGGCATCCACATGTGGATGCAAAGAGGAGAACCGTGGGTCGGCTGACTCGTACGCGCCCCGGAGACACTTAGAGATCTACAAAGACCTTGCCCGAGTTGCCTTGACAAACAGGTCGACAGAATCGATTGCCGCCGTGATCGCCAGTTCATCTTGTGGAGAGGTTGGTAATGAGCGTTGAGTCGTTTGTACCGAAAATTCTTGAATCCCAGAAACTTGTTCAACTTTCTGAAATAGGTAACAGCGAGGCGAGAGAAAAAGGCCGCAGCGCGGGCGCGAGACTATTCGAAATGGAGATGCCGACAGCACGCGTCGCTCTCCATCTTGTACAGGCAAGGGCGCCCAGGCGGCTGAGCCCATGGTCGGAGTCGGCCGGGAAGCGACTGTTTGATTGTGGATGCGTTTTGCTGGCTTTACCGCTGATCTTGCCGGTCTTATTGTTGACAGCCCTGGCCGTTTACCTTACATCCGAAGGGCCGGTCCTGTTCCTGCAAAGGCGAACAGGAAGCTGCGGACGCACCTTCACGATCTTCAAATTCCGCACGTTGATGCATGATACGGAAGCTGCGTACCATGCGGTGACGACAGCCTATAATCAGCCATTCACACCGATCGGTCCGTTTCTGCGGCGGTGGAAGCTGGATGAACTGCCGCAAATTGCAAACGTACTGATTGGGCAGATGAGCCTTGTGGGACCGCGCCCCAAAATGCCGCAACATGTAACGTTAACTCTGCCCTGCCGTCCCGGCATTACCGGCGCTGCCACAATAGCTTTTGCGCAGGAAGAAGAGATTCTGGACCGCGTACCAAAACACTATCTGGAAACTTACTATCACACTGTGGTTCTGCCAGCGAAGCGTAGGCTGGACGCGGAGTACATGGCCCGGGCGACATTTGCCTCAGACCTCAAGCTCATCGTCGATAGTGTGCTGCGTCGATGGGATAGCTCCGCCGTCAATGATCTTCTGGAAATGGAGCACTCCACGGCAAAAGAGCGCATGCCGGAACCGGGAATAGGGATGGCGGAGGTGGTTTCGATACGCGTGGGTATCCGGTAAGAGAAAGTAGATGCTTATCGAAATACATCCGACTTAGCCGTAAACCAATCTCGTACTGTTCGAGAAGCTACTCCCGCCGAAACCGATTCGCCTGTTCAAACTCATCCCGCAACCCCGGCGTGCGCAGGTTTTCGCGCAAGTGAGCCAGCCGCTGCTCCAGGGCGTGTAGAGCAGCCTGAACGGCCTCGGTATTCGTGGATGCAATATCGCGCCACATTAAGTAAGGACTTGCCCCCAGCCGCGTCATCTCGCGCAAGGCGCGCCCGCCAACGTCCTTCAACTCAGGCGCATCGCCCACCTCTTCTTCCAGCAGTGCACTCAGGGCCGTGGCGACAAACTGCGGCAGGTGGCTAACCCATGCGACTAACTCATCATGGCGCGTAGGGTCCAGATCGATGACCTTTGAACCCATCGCAGCGACCCACTCCCGCCAGCCCGCAATCAATTCCAAAGATCGCTCCGAGCGCTGCCACGTTGCGTTGTCGGTAAAGAGCCACACCGCGCCGCGAAAGAGCGTCGCGTCGCCCAAAGAAGCACCGCCGCGCTCCTTGCCCGCCATCGGATGCCCCGGCAAAAACGCCGCACGCTCCGGCGTGTTGAAGAGGCGTCCAGCCGCGACGGTAATCTGCGCCTTGGTGCTACCCACATCGGTAACCAGATGTTCAGGGCCGAGCACTCCAGCCAACTTCTCCATATAGTCGAGCGTAGCGTAAATGGGCACGGCCAGAACCACCACCTGGCTATCGCGCGCCGTCTGCAACGCGTCTGCCGCGATCGAATCGATGGCCCCAGCCTCCAGCGCCAGTCGCCCACCCTCCGCGCTTCGGTTCCAGCCCACAATCGAGCCGCGATAGTCCGCCGCACGCAGCGCCAATCCAACCGACGTGCCCAGCAACCCGGTACCTAGTATGGCGATGCGCTCGATCATGCGTGCCTTCTTCGCTTCACTACAGGCTCCGCCCAACCGCCGAAGCAATCACCCGCAGCTCGCCCATCAGCTTCTCAAACTGATCAAAGTAGAGAGTCTGCGCTGCATCCGATGCGGCCTTGTCGGCGTTGGGATGAATCTCCATCAGAATCGCATCCGCACCCGCGGCCAACGCGGCCTTGGCCATGGGAGCCACCATATCGCGCCGTCCCGTTCCGTGCGATGGGTCGCCGACAATGGGCAAGTGCGATAACTTGTGAATCACCGGGATCGCCGCGATATCCATGGTGTTACGCGTGGAGGTCTCATACGTACGAATCCCGCGTTCGCACAATATCACATCGTAGTTTCCACCGGACATGATGTACTCTGCGGAGAGGAGCAACTCCTCGATCGTTGCCGCGATGCCGCGCTTCAGCAGCACAGGCTTGCGCGCCTGGCCCAACTCGCGCAGCAGGTTGAAGTTCTGCATGTTGCGCGCGCCCACCTGAAAGCAATCGGTATAAGGCAGCATCGGTTCAATCTGCGAAATCTCCATCACCTCGGTAACCGTCAGCAGACCGTTTTCCTGGGCTGCCTCGTACATCAACTTCAGCCCCGGAATCCCCAGCCCCTGAAAAGCATAAGGAGAACTGCGCGGCTTGAAGGCGCCTCCGCGCAAGAATCCCGCGCCCGCGGCCTTCACGCATTTGGCAATCGTAAAAATCTGCTCGCGGTTCTCAATCGCGCAAGGTCCTGCGATGACCGCGACCTGCTTGCCGCCGATTGTCGCGCCGTTTGAAAACTCGACGACTGTGCCCTCCGGACGAAACGCGCGCCCAGCCAGTTTGTAAGGCGAGCTGATCCGAAGCACGTTCAGTACTCCCGGCAGCACTTCAAATTTGGTCAGATCGATATTGGCGGTTGGTCCGACGCCGGCAAGAATTGTCTGGACGGCTCCCGTGGTTCGGTGGACGTTGACCCCTGCTTCCTCCATCGCTTCGATGACGGAATAAATCTGCTCTTCGGTTGCTTTCTCCTGCATGGATACAATCATTGTTTCTTCCCTGTCTCGTGCGCTTCAGCGCCGGTGGCGTGGCCTGGCGTAACATCACCTCCGCGACGAAGACCTGTCGCCGGAGACCCCGATGCAACCGCCTGGGCATTTCTCTCCGATGCCAACTCGTCCCGCTGCAAGGCTCGCATCACGTCGATAATGCGCTCGTAGATATGCGTCAATTCGATGTCCGGCAACGGGCCTTTATTGGCCGCGCGCACGTTCGCGTAGACGATCTTTTCGCGGTCCGGCTCGTAGACCGGCAGCGCGGTAGCGGCCTTCAGGTGGCCCACCATCTTTGCGGCACGTGCCCGTTCGCTCAGCAACTCAACAAGCTGGCGATCCAGAACATCAATTTGATTTCGCAATTCTTCCAGCGTCATTTCATCCTCGTGTTGCCTCAGGCGCCCCGCCGTTGACATACAGCCGCGCCAGATGCATCGGTACAAGAGTTGAATCATTCTAAACGGCCAACCGTGCGAACAGCCGGGCCGCCTGCGAGGGTTACCGGGCCAGCGCCGCCTCATGCAGGCGAAGGCCCTTGATAAATCGAGCCACCGCGCCGGACGCCGTCTCGGGAGTTGATCTTTCAATCAGCTCCACAATCGCGCTGCCGATCACCGCGGCATCCGCAAACCGGCCCACCTGGGCAACATGTTCGCTGTTACTGATGCCGAACCCCACGGCTACCGGCAGCTTGCTCCATCGCCGGATGCGAGCGACCAATGTCTCGGCGTCAGAAGTCATGCTCTGCTGTGTGCCGGTAATTCCCACGCGAGAGATGGCGTAAATGAAACCCTTCGAGTGCGTCGCGATTGCCTCAAGCCGCTCATCGGGACTGGTCGGCGCGGCCAGAAATATCGGTGCGAGCCCCACGCGGCTCATCTCGGTCAGATACTCGCCAGCCTCTTCCACAATCAAGTCGGTCACTAGCACCCCATCCGCCCCAGCCGCAGCAGCATCATCGGCAAACGCGCGCAATCCGTAACGCAAAATCGGATTCAAATAGGTAAAAATCACTAGACCCGCCGCAGCCCGCTCCGCGCGAATTTCCGCAGCCAGCTTGAGCACATCCTTGAGGCTAACGCCTTGATGGTTTGCGTTGCTGACGAGAGCCCGCTCCATTGCCCGCTGAATTACGGGTCCATCTGCCAGCGGATCGCTGAATGGCACGCCTAACTCGATTACATCCGCGCCCGCGTCAATGGCCGCGATGGCGACGGCGCACGTAGCCCCGAGGCTGGGATCTCCAGCCGTCAAGTAAACCACCAGCCCCGGTTTGTGATTGAATCGTATCGTCATCGAAAATCCGCTAATTTGGTAACTTGCTATTACCGCGAAATAGTGGCTAACTCGCAGAAGTTGTCGAACACAACGACCACTCCCAACAACCGCAACGAACCTGTCGTCACGCCCCTTGAATCTTCAACTCACGCGCAAGAATACCCATATCCTTGTCGCCGCGTCCGGAGAGGTTCACCACCAGTATGTCACGAGAATCCATTGCGGGAGCAATCCGCAAAGCCTGGGCCACCGCGTGCGCGCTTTCAATCGCCGGCAATATCCCCTCAGTCCGCGCCAGCCTCACCACTGCGTCCAGAGCCGCCGCATCATCCTCCACTACGTACTCCGCGCGGCACGTATCATGCAACATCGCGTGTTCCGGTCCAATCGACGCATAGTCCAGCCCCGCTGAAACCGAATGCGTCAGTGCGATCTGCCCATTCTCGTCCTGCAAAACATAGGAATACGTCCCCTGCAACACCCCCGGTGATCCACCGCGAAAGCGCGCCGCGTGCTCGCCAAGCGCCGTCCCGCGTCCGCCTGCCTCTACGCCGATCAGCCGCACTTGCCGGTCACCGAGAAACGCATGGAAGGCTCCAATCGCATTCGACCCGCCGCCCACGCAGGCAACCACGGCATTAGGCAGCCGCCCCTCTTTTTCAAGAATCTGCTCCTTCATCTCGATGCCAATCACGCGCTGAAAATCGCGCACCATCGTCGGATAAGGATGCGCCCCCAGCGCCGAACCCAGCAAGTAATAAGTCGTCCGGACATTGGTCACCCAATCGCGCATCGCCTCGCTGATGGCATCTTTCAGCGTCTTCGATCCCGACGAAACCCCACGCACCTCCGCGCCCAGCAGCCGCATTCGCAACACATTCAGTTCCTGCCGTTCCATGTCCACATCGCCCATGTAGACCACGCACTCCAACCCCAGCAGCGCGCAAACGGTCGCGGTCGCCACGCCATGCTGACCCGCGCCGGTCTCGGCGATAATGCGCTTCTTGCCCATCCGCTTGGCCAGCAATCCCTGACCGAGCGCGTTGTTAATCTTGTGCGCCCCAGTATGCAGCAGGTCTTCGCGCTTCAAATAAATCTTTGCCCCGCCCAACTGCTCCGTCAGCCGCTTGCAATAGTAGAGCGGCGTCGGACGTCCCGCGTAGTCCTTCAGCAGCAAGGCCAGCTCCGCCTGAAAGGCCGCGTCCGCCCTCGCCAAATCGTACTCGCGCTCCAGTTCAACCAGCGCCGCCATCAGCGTCTCCGGCACATACCGCCCGCCATAAACGCCAAACCTTCCCGCCCGCGATTCAGACGGGACTGCCGGAATGATGATCGATGCCATCTGAGGGGCCTCCCCTGCGCTTTTAAAAAAGCTGCTAACACTCCAGTGTACAAGGCGTCCATCGTTATACACTGGCGCCAGCGCGACTTTGCGCGACCTTGCGCCGCCTCCGAAGTTAGCCATTCGCTTCCCCGAATCGCTGCAAATGGGTTATGATCTGCTATCCGATTGGCCCAGATTCATAGCTCTTCAACGTACAGCGGCTTTCTAATTCAACAAATCTGTGAAGTGTTTTTCAAACAAATCCGTAACAGTGATTTCTTCCAGAATCAAATCATGATTCTTTGGGAAATCGGCAACTGCGGAAACCATACAGAAAGATGAGGCCGAAAGACAATGAACATCAGGCAAGACAGCTTCAGCTATAAAGCAGTCATCGGAATCGCGGCCCTGCTCGCAATGCTGGGGCATTCGGATTCATTGTCCGCACAAACGGCCAGCCAACCGCTCCCCGACGCGCCGACCCCTAATTTGATCGCTTACTCCGGCCAGGCTCAGGAGCCCTCCCCAAACCAAACTCCTGCGCAACCGGCTTCCCCCGATGCACAGCAGCCTTCCTCGTCCAGTCAGGCGCCGCCCTCGCTCGGCGACCTCGGACTCACTCCAGAGCAGCTTCAAGGAAACGCCAAGGCTCAAGCGCTGCTCGACAAGCGCACGCACATGCTGAAAGATCACCAGCGGTGGGGCCTGTGGACCACCATTCCACTGACCGCGACATTGATTTCTTCCGGTGGAGCTCCCTGCAAAAAGAACTGCGGCAATAGCGTGGGAGAAGATTTACATGTCGCGCTCGGTGCGGTCTCGGGAGATATGTATGCCATCACGGCTTACTATGCCATTGCAGCGCCAAAAATTCCAGGAACCGAAAAGAAAGGCGCCATACGATTGCACGAAGCGCTGGCTTGGGTTCACGGACCCGGCATGATTCTCACACCAGTTTTGGGAGCTATCGCTTTCAAACAGCAACATGCAGGCGAAAAAGTGCACGGAATCGCCTCTGCCCATGCACCCGTCGCAATCACAACTGTTGCCGCGTATGACGCATCCATCCTCGCTGTCTCGTGGCCCATCAGAATCAAATTCTGGGAACACCTATGAAAAAATTAATTGTCATTCTCGCGCTCAGCGCGCTTCCCTGCATAGCTCAGTCTGACAGGCAATGGCTGCTCGATTCCTCCACGCTTACCTATCACGTTTCTCACCCGCTGCACCAGGTGGATGGAGTGAGTCATAAAGCGTTAGGCAAGGGCGCGTGCCACGCCGGAGAATGTGACTTTCTGATCGCCGTCGAGGTCAAGACCTTCGACTCAGGAGATAGCAATCGCGATCTTCATATGTTGCAGGTGACCAAAGGAGCGGAGTTTCCCTTCGTCAGTGTGCGCCTTCACCTGCCGGAATCGGCGCTCTCGTCCGCGGCCATCGTTTGCGATCTCGATATTCAGTTTTCCGGCCAGACGGCACACTTCCAGTATCTGACTTTTCAGCACACGATTGAAGGCAATGAGCATCACATCAGCGGGACTATTCCAGCCACACTGTCGGATTTCAAGATCACTCCGCCTTCCTTCTTTGCAGTTCCGCTCAGGAACGAAATGCCCGTGAAGGTGGATATGACATGGCATCCGCAATAAGCGAGGGCTGCGACGCCGCCACAATTATCGCCCGCGATTCGATAGGCGGCTCGGCGCAAGCGGCGGGGCGGTCATCGTTACGGCAGACTAGAATAGAGGGGGGGCTTCCCCGCAGAGAATCGAGTAGACGCCAATGTATGAAGTTACCGTGGAGGCAGGTTTTTCCTCCGGACACTACCTCCGCAATTACAAGGGCAAGTGCGAAAACCCGCACGGGCACAATTACAAGATCCGCGTGACACTGGCCGGGGCCGAGTTGGACCCAGCCGGGCTGCTGCTGGACTTCAAGCTGCTCAAGCAGGTGCTTCGCCCGGTCATCGACCGCATCGACCACCAGATGCTCAATGAATTGGAGCCATTCACCCAGCTGAACCCCTCGGCCGAGAATCTGGCCAAGTATTTTTATGACCAGACCAATGCGCAACTCGCCGCAATGACGGACGGCCGGGTGCGCGTGAAAGACGCGACCATTTGGGAGACGGACACCACCACAGCCACTTACTACGAGTAAGTGACGGTCGACGCCTCAGTTCATCTGGCTGGACTTCGACTTGAGGTATTTGTCGAAGGGAATTTCGAAATAGAAGAGCTCGTGGCCGTCGGCGTCGCGCAGCTTACGCAGATGGAGACTGGCGCCTTCAAGCGGATGGCCGAGTTCTGAGACGTCGTAAAACAGGAAGCCAGAACGCGTGGTGTGCGGCTCGACCTCGAGCGCGCTGTACTCGAAGGTGTTGAATTCCCGCTCGATCTCTTTATTGCTGGCTTTGGGCCTGAGCTTGATGTCGGGGATAGGGGCGGGCAGCGGTATCTTGCCGCCTTCGCGCTCCTTGCGAGTCATCAGCCGTTCCACGTCGGGCGGCTCGGCAGCCTGAATTTTGTCGCCGGCGGCGGTGAGGAACAAGATCCTTGCGTCGTGCAAGTTGATCGGCCGGTCGCCGTTATTGGTTACGATGAGCAGAATCGGCATGATGCCGTGGCTGAGATAATCTATGCGGAAGATGGCCTCTTTCTCGCGTGTATTGTAAGGTTCGACAGCGACAGCCACCTTCTCGTCGTCGTGTACCTCGACCGCCGCGAAGGTTGTGGCCGGCTGCACGGGAGGCGGAGTGCGGTCATTGGCTGCGGCCGACAGCGTTAGCCAAAGCAGAAACAGCGGAATGGTCCGCAGAATCCTCATCGCCCTCGACTGTATCATCTTAGGTTAGAACGCGGAAAGGCAAGTCTGGCCTTCATGATTCTTGTTTTCTATAATCTAGCTTTGCTGGCAGCCCTGATTCTGGGCGCGCCGTGGTGGTTGTGGCGCATAGCCACCACGCAAAAGTATCGCGAGGGGTTGCTGGAGCGGCTGGGCATGATGCGCGCGGAGGTAGCCCGATCAGGCCACGAGCGCTCGCTTGTTTGGGTCCACGCCGTTTCGGTGGGCGAGGTACTGGCCGTCAGCCGCCTGGTCAAGACACTCGACGCCGCGCTGCCAGATTTCCTGATCGTTATCTCGACCACTACCCGCACCGGCCAGACACTGGCTCGCGAACGTTTTGGAGCGGAGCGGGTCTTCTATTGCCCGCTGGATCTGCCCTGGGCCGTACACTCCTATTTGAATGCGCTCAAGCCACGCCTCCTGGTGCTGGCGGAAACAGAGTTCTGGCCCAACCTGCTCCGTGGTTGTTCTCGGCGGGGAATCCCCGTGGCCGTGGTCAATGCCCGCATCAGTGACCGCTCATGGCCACGCTATCGGCGGCTGCGCGGGCTGTGGCGGCCTTTCTTGAGCCGGCTCAGCCGGGTCCTGGCGCAGAGCCAAACCGATGCCGACCGGCTCAAGGCGATCGGTTGCCTGCCAGAGTGTGTCACGGTAACGGGCAACCTGAAATTCGACGTGCGCGCCGCCGAAGAGGCCGAGGCGACCCGTCTGCTGAAGATGCTCGCGAGCGGACTTCGGCTGGTGGTAGCGGGCAGCACACTCGACGGCGAAGAGGCCGCGCTTCTCGAAGCCTGGCCGCGCCTGCTCGAAGCTGAACCACAATTGGCATTGGTGCTCGCGCCCCGCCACCCCGAGCGCTTTGGCGCGGTTGCTGCATTGCTGGACAAGTCTGGCATTCCGTGGGTACGACGCTCTGACTGGCGCTCAACTCCTGCTGTCTCCATCGAGCCATTAAACTCCGGAGGCATGGTTCTGCTCGACACCATTGGCGAACTGGCTTCGGTCTACTCCATCGCGACGGTCGCTTTTGTCGGCGGCAGCCTGGTCCCCGCCGGCGGTCATAATCCGTTGGAACCGGCGCAGTTTGGCGTTCCTATCGTAATGGGCCCACACTATGCCAACTTCCGCGCCATTACTGAAGATTTGCTGGCCCATGAAGCTCTCCGCATTGCGACCAACGAGGAGTTGGCCGAGGCCCTGACCGACCTGCTGAAAGATCAGACCGCAGCCAAAGCTATGGGCGAACGCGCCAAACAGGTATTTGACCAGCAGGCCGGAGCGACTGACCGCTGCGTTGAGGCACTGAGAGAATTGCTTGCCGCGCAGGGCAAAACGGAGCGACCCGCATGAGCCTGTCCTTCAACGCGCGACGACTGTTACTTCCGCTGGTTCCGCTCTATCGGTTAGCGCTTGCCTTTCGCGAGTTCCGCCTATGCACCGGGCTGAAGCCGGTGCGTCGCTTGCGTCTTCCTGTGATCAGCATTGGTAACCTTTCTACCGGCGGTGCCGGCAAGACGCCGCTGACCGTCGCGCTGGCCAATGGGCTCAGTGCGCGCGGCTTTTATGTGGACGTGCTCTCTCGGGGCTATGGCCGGCAGAGCACGCTCGCTGCCCGCGTCGACCCCAACGGGCGTGCGGAGGAGTTTGGCGACGAGCCGTTGTTGATTGCCCGCGAGGCTGGCGTTCCGGTCTATGTGGCTCCCCAGCGCTACGACGCCGGTCTGATGGCCGAGCAAGCGCTGTCTGCCTCGACAAATCTCGCCGTTCACTTGCTCGATGACGGCTTCCAGCATCGCCAACTCGCGAGGGATGTGGACATTCTGCTATTGAATCTCCAGGATTGGCAGGACACTCCGCTGCCTGCCGGAAATCTGCGCGAATCGCTCACGGCTATTCGCCGGGCCAGTGTCATCGCCATTCCAGCCAACGAGCCGGAGCTGGTGGAAGAACTAAATGCCTGGGGCTGGCAAGGTCCCGTCTGGCGGCTGCGCCGCAACATGGAAGTTCCCGCCGTCGCTGGCCCCGTCGCGGCCTTCTGCGGCATTGCCCGCCCGGAGCAGTTTTTCGGCGGACTTGAAGCCGCCGGACTCACCGTCGCTTTCCGGCGCATCTTTTCGGACCATCACCAATATAATGTTGCCGACATCAACAGCCTTGGGTCTGCGGCCCGCGCCGCCGGGGCAACCGCGTTCATTACGACGGAAAAGGACCTGCTCCGGCTGGGAAAGCTAGCCACTGCTCTTCCCGCGTCCATGCCCATCGTCACTGCCCGCCTGACCATCGAGATCGAAGACGAAGGCGCGGCACTGAATTGGTTGATCAGCAGGCCAGGGCAAACGCATCTTGATATCCCTTGTGGCAAGCCACTGTTGCTCCACCGCTTTCAAATGATTTGCAGCCTGGTCGCGGATGGAATCTCGATCGGTTTGCCGAAGCTTAAGCCTTGTAAAAAATCGCCATTTGCCATCAAAATGCCCGTTTTTTTGATGGAAAACGCCGTTTTTCAGGCGAAATTCGCACGTGATTGACAAGCCATTTCTCACGTAGCGGTACAAAGCGTGCGTTTTCGCG
>Ga0116117_1000061_pt1 | contig 46169 bp, 32 predicted proteins | sample June2015DPH_11_1_FD_89790 | JGI IMG/M metagenome (GOLD analysis project Ga0116117, IMG submission 89790) | Peatland microbial communities from SPRUCE experiment site at the Marcell Experimental Forest, Minnesota, USA - June2015DPH_11_10 | ecosystem: Environmental > Terrestrial > Soil > Wetlands... | reverse complement strand
ACTCGCACGAGCACACGCTCTTGCGCGACGCGCTGGAAAAACTTCGACTGAACGATTCGTCGTTCTTCTTCGAGCCGGAAAGCTCGGTCGCTTTGGGCTTCGGCTTTCGGTGCGGTTTTCTCGGCCTGCTGCACATGGAGATCATTCAGGAGCGGCTGGAGCGCGAGTATGAACTGGATCTGATCACCACTGCACCTGGCGTGCGCTACCACATTACGCTCACCAACGGCACGGTCCTTGAGGTGGATAATCCTTCGCGCTGGCCCGATCCCACCAACATTGAGGTCATTCGCGAACCGGTTATCACCGCAAAAATTCTGACGAACGAAGAATATGTGGGCGGCATTTTCAAACTTGTCGAGGAAAAACGCGGCAAGCAATTGAACTTTGAGTACGTGACTTCGAGCCGCGTCCTGCTCACTTACGAACTGCCGCTGAATGAGATTGTTCTGGATTTCTATGACCGCCTCAAGTCGATTTCCCGCGGCTATGCGTCGCTGGATTATCAACTAGCCGGCGAGTGGGAATCGCCGATGGTCAAGCTGGACATTCTGGTCAGCGGCGAACCAGTCGATGCGCTTTCGATCATCGTTCACAAAGACTGCGCTTACGAGCGCGGACGGGCGCTGGTCTCGAAGATGCGCGAGCTGATTCCTCGCCAGCAATTCGAGGTCGCGATTCAGGCCGCTATCGGCGCCAAGATCATTTCGCGCGAAACGGTCACACCGTTGCGCAAGAATGTGATCGCGAAGTGCTATGGCGGCGACATTAGCCGCAAGCGCAAGCTGCTGGAGAAACAGAAGGAAGGCAAGAAGCGGATGAAGCGCATCGGCAAGGTGGACATTCCGCAAGAGGCCTTCCTGGCTGTGCTGCGCATCGGCGAAGACTCGCAGAAGTAGATGCTAGTAGAGGCTTATCTCACTGTGCTCTATTGATGACGCGCGTCCCAGACTCCAGCTGCGCGTCGAACTGGCGGTTGAAGCGGATCAGCGCGATCCACTGGCCTTGCTCTTGCTGCTTCCAGACTAAGTCACCGTGAAGTTGCTGGGCAATGGCTTCTGGCATCAGGTCGTGATGCAAGCCGAAGTAGCGCTCGTCGGTGGTTTGATTCCAAACTCCAATTCCGTGCGGTCCGAAGCTCAGAGGCAGCGAGGGGGGATCGTACTTGGTGCTGAAGACCAGCGCCGCGGAAAATTTCTCTGGCTCTTCGGCGGCTCGGGCAATCTGCTCGGCGGTAAAGTCTTCGATACGATCGACGGTGAAGGGCCGCTTGAGGTAGCCCAATTCAGGGCGGGTTAGTTCGTCGGTGGCGGGCCACGCGGAAAGCACGGTCGCACCGGGATAGCGCGCATTGAGCTGCGCAATGCCGGCTTGATGAAGGCGGATGACGCGCGCGTAGGACAAATTGTCTTCTGGAGCAAAGCGGTAAGGCGGATTAATGAAGAGCCCCAGAAGCAACGCCACGGCGGAGAAGACGGCCAAGCCCTGCCAGTAAGGTGCGCGCCTATATATGGTGGAGACGGCCACGAGGAGCACCAGCGGATACATGGGCAGCAAATAGCGAGTGAGCAGCGCGCCGCCCAGTACGCTGAAGAGCATAGCGTTGATCAGTAGCAAGATAAAGATGCGGCGCAGCGCGGCGTGAGCGATGGTAGCATGGACCGGATTGTTGCCTTCGAGGTCGTTGGCCGAAAGCTGTTCGCCGCTCGCTGTTTCCAGTTGCGCGTCCGGTCGCGGCTCAAGCAGCAGAGCGGCTATGGCCACCAGCACTGGCACAAAGAGGTTCATGTGTGCGGTGAGATGCAGAATGCGATAACCGAATGCGGCCAGGATGCGCAGCGGCTCAAGATTGGCCTGTGCGTTGTAACGCAGAAACTCGGGATTGCCGAAGAGGAAGCCGGTTTTGCAGTAGTGAAATGCGTACCAGGCGGCCAACGGCAGCGCGCAACTTGCGAGCCATGCGGCCTCACGCCAAAGCCGTATGCGGGCCATCCCCGGCGCGCGATAACTTTCTGCCAGGCTGATGACGGCCAACGTGAGCGGGATGGCGATGGCCGTCTCCTTGGACAACGCGGCCAGGGCAAACCACACAGCGGCCACCCAAGGCTTGCGAGCCTGACCGATCAACGCTCCGCGTGCGGGCAGGGCGTAATCCAAACCCCATAGCGTGCAGGCGGCGGCGAAGATGTCCGCGTGCGCGAGCGTGCTTTGAGCAAACCAGACGGGATAGATGGCAGTGAGCGTCACGGTCCAGAAGGCGACTGAAGGTACGCCTACCAGGCGCATTGCCAGGCGCCATACGGCCGTCAGTCCCAGCGAAGCCACCGCCAGCACGGCGACGCGCGTGACCAAGGGGCAATAGCTGAAGAGCTTCCAGCAGAGCGCCAAGTAAATGCTGGGCAGGGGCGGATGGGCATTGGTCAGCGTGGTGATGGGAATCAACGAGCCGGTGCGGAAGAAGTCCCAGGCTGCGGGAATATAGTAGCCGGCTTCGTCCCAATAGTAAGGTAGGCGCAACAGCGTGAAGTGAGTCAGGAAGAGCGCCGCAAAGACCGCCGGAAAGATGATCCAGGCGGTCAGGTGCGCATTCAGCCGCGGCTTGATGAGGCTTTTCCAGCGCACGCAATCGCTCCTGATAAATGAAGGCTACCGAGGTTCGTGGTTTCCCATCCTAGCCGCAAAAACAAGAACGCGGCGAGGGTGGGGCACCCGGCCATTCGCTGTTCTCTAATTGATGGGCCCCGAGGGGAAGCCGTGGCTCTGCGGCTCCAGGTTGAGCGTGCCAAAAGCATGTTCGTATTGGGCAAGATTCTGTCCCAGCATATTCCACAGGGCCTTGGCCTGCTGCGGGCTGAGGAAAATTGCATTCTGATTGCGAATGGTGATCTGTTCGGGGCTGTCGCTGGCTGCCAGGCCGAAGACCAGTTGGAAGTCCCAAACGCTGACGCGCACCTGGACGCTGTTGGCGTAGGACTCGCGGTAGTCGGGGGTCTGGACGAGGTTCATTTGCGGCTGCTGTGCGGTTGGACTCATGGTTTCTCCAGATTACTCCGACTGGGTTGACGAATGTATTGGTGCGAAAGGGGGGACTCGAACCCCCATGGATTGCTCCGCCAGATCCTAAGTCTGGTGCGTCTGCCAATTCCGCCACTTTCGCACGAGCGAGACTTGATTCATTTTATCCCGAAGCTCTTGTTTGCTTCCCAGGGGTTAGGACTCCTGGTAACACTTACAGCATTATGCTATCATTGATAGCAATGTCGAGAGGAGCGATCTTCATGCCTGCCGTCACCGTGCGCAATCTTCCTGAAGCAGTCCATCGTGCGCTCAAGTTGCGCGCCGCGCACAATGCGCGTAGTACCGAGGCCGAGATTCGCGTCATTCTGGAAGAAGCGGTCGCTCCCAAGAAGCGGATCAAGATCGGGTCGGAGTTGGCCGCCTTTGGGAAGCGCTTCGGGGGGATCGATCTCGACCTCGTCCGCGATCGAAGGCCGACCGATCCGGCCGTCCTCAAATGATTATCCTGGATACGAACGTGATCTCTGAGCCGATGAAAGAACAGGGCGATCCGGCTGTAGCGGCCTGGCTTGACCGGCAAGCGGCGGAGACACTCTATCTTACGGCGACGAACCTTTCGGAACTACTCGTGGGCATTGAATTGCTGCCCGAAGGCAAACGAAAACGAGGCTTGGCCGCGGCGATGCGGGAATTGCTCGACAAGATTTTTGGGGCGCGATTTCTGGATTTCGACCGGGAGGCCGCAGTGGCTTATGCTTTCATGGTCAGCCGCGCGATGGCCAAGGGCTTTACGATCTCAGTAGCCGATGGCCAGATTGCCGCTATTGCCGCCGTGCAAGGATTCACCGTCGCAACACGCGACACAGCGCCTTTTGTTGCCGCTGGTGTGCCGGTCATTAACCCGTGGAAGGGTTGAGCACCCGCGAATCCTAATTGAACAAGTCTTTCATCTTGTCGATGAGACCAGGAGAGGTGGGCTTGTTTTCTACTGCGAGCGACTCGGCAAGCTGACTGACGAGTTCACGCTGAGCGCGGGTTAGCTTGCGGGGAATCTGCACGAACACCTTCACGATCAGGTCGCCCTTGCCTTTGTCGTTGAGGTAAGGAACGCCACGGCCGCGCACGCGCAGTTCCTTGCCGCTTTGCGTGCCTTCGGGAATCTTGAGATTGATAACGCCGTCGAGGGCTTCAATGTCAATTTCAGCGCCCATGGCGGCCTGGGGAAAGCTGATTGGAACCACGCACCGCAGGTTGTGGCCGTCTCGCTCAAAGAACTCGTGAGGCCGGATGGATAACACCACATACAGATCACCTTTGGGAGCGCCGGAGCGTCCTGCGCCACCTTCACCGGAGTAGCGGATGCGGGTTCCATCTTCGACACCGGGTGGCACTTTGACGTTGAGCTTGAGTTCTTTGGTCACGCGAGTTTCGCCGCGACAGACCGGGCAGGGGTCGGTGATGACCTGGCCCGTGCCGCCGCAGGCTCCGCAAGCGCGAGCCACAGAGAAAAAGCCTTGCTGATAGCGAACCTGTCCGCGGCCTTGGCATTGGGCGCAGATGGCAGGTCCGCGACCCGATGCGCTGCCGCGGCCACGGCAAGTGTCGCAAGTCTCGAGGCGGCGAATCTTCACCTCGGTTTCGGTGCCGAAGAGGATGGCCTCGAAGTCGATGGTCAAGTCGAATCGGAGGTCGTCGCCGCGTTGCTGGCGGGCGGTGCGGTGCTGTGTGCCTCCCATTGAAAACATCTCGCCGAAGAGATCGCCGAAGATGTCGCCGATGTCTACGCCCCCGGCGAAGGGCGAGCCGCCAAAGCCTGATGCCTGCCCGCCCAGGCCGGCATGTCCGTAGCGGTCATAGGCGGCGCGCTTGTCGGTGTCGCTCAAAACCTGATACGCCTCGCTGGCCTGCTTGAAGCGTTCTTCGGCGGTTTGGTCGCCAGGGTTGCGATCAGGGTGGTGCTTGAGCGCCAGCCTGCGATAAGCGCTCTTCAATTCCTGGTCGCTGGCCTCGCGCGAAACGCCCAGAACTTCGTAATAGTCGGCTTTGCTCACTGTTGTCTTCAAATCCTATTCACTAATCTGTTTGGGGTTGGAGACTACGCGCACCAGCGCGGGGCGCAAAAGCCGCTCGCGCAGCTTGTAGCCGCGGCGAATCTCCTCGGCCACATGCTGGTCGGGCAAGTCGCTGCGCTCCACCGTGCCGAGCGCGTCATGAAGGCGGGGATTGAATTCGACACCCTCGGCAGGAATCGCCGTGACCTGCAACTGGCGGAGAACATCCTCCATCTGCTTCACAATCAACTCGACGCCTGAGCGCAACTGTTCGACCGAACCGGCGGACTTGAGCGCCATCTCGAAGTGGTCTAACGCGGGCAGAAACTGCTCAATGACGTTGCCTGTGGCGATCTCTCGATCTGCAAGCCGATCGCGATCGGCCCGCTTGCGCGCGTTTTCAAACTCTGCCTGCAAGCGGGCAAGCCGGTCGAGCAGTTGGTCGCGCTCAGCCTTGAGCAGGTCAAATTCAGCTCGGGTCACGGTGTCTTCCGAACCAGAGGGCAGCTCCTGCTCAACGACAGCTTCGCGCATCGACTCCTCCACCGCGGCAGACGGTTCGTCTTTGAATTTCTCCAACCGATTCGACTCCGTTTCTTGTTCTGGTGTCACTCTACGCATTCTTGGAAAAAGCCTCCACATCCACTTACATGATAAATTCCAGGGCAAGCGCCGGGCTTTCTCTTGCTTATTTAGCATCATGCGGTATCCGATTTGGGTCTGCCGCGATCTTGCACACTAATCGGCGGGAACTTCAAGCAGGCGCTCGGAGAGCCGAGCGATGTAGCGCACCGCCTGAATCATCTCCTGGTATTGAATTCGGGTAGGCGCAATCACGGCTACCGTGCCCAGATTCGAGCCGCCCAGCCGGGCTGGAGCGCCGATCAGCACCAAATCCTGCATGGCCGGCGACGTTTCATCCAGACCCACGACTACGCGCACTTCTTGCTGGCGACCATCCACGTAGGCGGTGAGCAGTTCCACTAGGCGCTGCTTCGCTTCGAGAGCCAGCAGCATCTGGCGCAGGCGCTCGCGGTCCACCTCGGCGGCAATGAGGTTGGCCATTCCATCGACAAAGATCGCGGGCCCGGTCTCGCCCCCGGCCAGCGCACCCTTGCGGCAAAGCTCTTCGACCGAGGTCAGCATCTGGTGATATGCTGCCTGCTCTTGTTCGACCCGGCGAGCGACTTCGGCGCGAATCTGCTCGACGAGCCAGCCGCGAAAGTTCTCATTGAGGTAACGCGCGGCGGTCTCGAGTTCGATGTGAGTCAATTCGTGATCCAGCGCCAGCACGCGATCTTGCACGGCGCCAGACTGGGTAACCAACACGGCCAGGACACGGCCCGCTGAGAGGCGCGAAAAGTGAATGTGCTCAAGCACCTGGCCCACTGTCGCACTGGCCAGCGCCACACCCAGCCCGCTGGACAAGAGCGCCAGCACGTGAGAAGTGCGCTCCAGGTAATCGTTGCTGCTGGTGACGCCGCTGAAGCTCTCTTCGATCTGCCCGCGCCGCGCTTCGCTCATGGGAGAAGAACTTGGGGGCTGCGCGGCCATGCGGCCGATATGCGCTTCTGGCCGCGTGATTTGCTCGACGTAATAGCGGAAGGCTGCAGCGGTTGGTACTCGGCCGGCCGATGTGTGTGGCTGCTCGAGCAGTCCTGACTCACCCAGCGTCGCCATCACATTGCGAAGAGTGGCCGAACTCAAGCCCTCTTGGTTGGAAAAATAACGAGCGACAGCCTGCGAGGCCACAGGTTCGCCTGTGGCGATGTATAACTCGATGATGGCCGTGAGCACCAGCCGCTCCCGCGAACTGACGCGCGCATCAGGCATCTTTCCTGCTCTCCGTCCGGGCTTGTGTCTGGTGGCTGCCCGTCGCGTTAACCGGACTCGGATGAAACTAATAAACCCTTAATTCTTCTAGGGTTTATGTGGATTATCGCGCACTTCTCCCTTTTAATTTTAGAGACCATTGATGGCTGCTGTCAACTTGCGAACGAAGTATGCGAAGGAGACACTCATTCACTGTTTCCCCGTGTCACAGAAAGCAATTCGGTATCGCACATTTAACTATCTGCTAGGTTTCCTGTGGAAATATAAAAAAAGGGATACAGCTCATTGGGTGGACAGTGAACAGTGGTCGGTAACGGCCCGAGGCTTCGGTCCTTGTTCATTGATTGTGCGCCCGGGAAGGATAATGATTTGCAACCATCTGCGGTGGGGCGGACGGCGCTTGCGCGGCACCTGCGGTGCGGCCAGTCACGTGGGGTTCGTGGGGACCCCGCATCTCTACCCCCACGGACGAAGACCTGTCCGTGGGGACACCGCACCTCGGGCACCCGGGGTTCCAATTTTCGCCTTCAAATTTGAGCTGAACTGGAGGCTGACTTATTGACCTCAGCCCGATTTTCATTCCTCACGCACAAGTGTGACTTCAATCACTGAAAGCAAGGATCATAAAGGCTCCAATGATCTTCGTTGGCGAGCTTGATAGCGTCAGGCAACTGAAACACGAGACTCAGTTAAGCCTTTTCCAAGCAGCAGAAAAGCAAGTATTGCCGGCGGGTCATGCAGCGATTGTTAAGCCCCTTTTGATCCGGCAAGAAAAAAGCGACATTCTTTCCCACTCATTCCCGCGAAAAACGCGGAAATGGATAGGGCACCCACATCCTATTTAGTTGCCGGATCGATCAGGTAAATAATGGAGGGAGTTCTATGAAGAGAACCGCGGTCATTCTTGCACTTCTCATCGGCGGAGCAGGATATGCAGCAGCGTCCAAGTCTTACGTCGATCCGAGTTATGGGAATATCCAATACAGCGATGTTGCCAAACCCGCGCAGCCTTACAAGGTGAATCTCAAGGTGGAGTTCCAAAGGAATGGACAACACCTTCCAGCCGTCGATGCCGAACTGATGCAACAAGTGGATCAAGTTATCAGGGCATCCGGGTTCGCAATTCCTGTTGCCGGCGGTGAATCCAGTTCCGACGAGCTTACCGTTATCGTCAACAACATTGCCGATCTGGCCGAGGCGCGGAGAAAAGGGTTCGGGACGGGCGCCACATTCTTCATTAAAGGTTCAACGGTCTCCGATAACTACGAAATGCAAGTCACTGCCACGATTGCAGGCAAGAGTCTGGCTAAGTCCGGTTACAAGGAAGGCATCATCACGACAATCGGCCATTCCAGTGGACCGGCAGGCGTTCCCGCGATGAGTGTGGGAGAGGCCTTCAGCAAGGTCGTCGAACAACTCATCCTGCAATTCCTTCGCGACGTGCCAGCCCTTGAACTCGGTGCGAGCCCCGCGCCGGCTCCCACTGTATCGCAGCCTTCCAATGACTCCGCAAAAGGCGAGGCGGCATCGGTAACTGTTAAATCGACTCCTGACGGAGCAGACATCTTGTTGGATGGCAAGTTCGCGGGAAATACTCCGTCAACGCTCCGAATCAAGGCCGGTGACCATACGATTCGGGTGGAGCTTAAAGGCTTCAGCTCGTGGGAAAAATCGCTGATGGTCGGCGCCGACGCACAGATTACATTGAATGCAAATCTTGGTCAGGGGCCATCGGGCGGGCAACAAAAATAGCGGGCAGGTTCATTTTGCAATGTCATAGAGCCATGGGGTTGGTGGATTCCCAGGTCCGAAAATTTGGACCTGGGGCACTCGGTCGTCGAATCGATGAAGATCGTGTTCGCAATCCTGATTCGTACCGCCCCTACGGGGCTGTGGGCCTCAACTTGAACAGCCTCCCAAGGTTTCACCCTGGGCAATTCTCAACTCCTCCCTACGGGAGGAGCCACTGCGCATCTCTGGAGTTTTTGGTACTGAGCCGGGGTTCTGGCTTCTCCGTATGTGTCAGCACGATCTTTGGACCGCTTCCCGTCTCTTGCCAATAAGTCTGTCGTTGGGCGTAGAATTGCCTACATCATGCCTTCGACCGATCCCTATCTCGGCTATTACCCAGACACGGAGATTGTATTTGGTATTGTCAGCCCTATCGGAGTTGATTATCGGCCGGTAGTCACTAGCCTCAAGAATTACCTAGCGCAGTTCGACTATTCTCCGCAAGAAATCAGAATCAGCGACAATTTTGAAGACATAGCATCTAGACTGACAATTACTTCGGATCATCCAATGAATGGAAGTCCAAAAGATCTAATGTGGAGGAAGATTCAACTCGGAGATCGCATCTGTGAAAAGACAAGACATGACGAGGTGCTAGCCCTCATTGCAGTAGCTGCAATCGAAAAGGAACGTCCTATCGGGGCAAATCCTAAAGATCCTCCACCCAATCCCAAAACCGCGCATATTGTCATCTCACTGAAGCGTCCCCAGGAAGTCGCCACTTTACGTCGCGTCTATGGAGCAGGGTTCTTTCTGATTGGCATTGCGGCAAATGAAAATGATCGCGATGAATACTTTAGAGAGCGTGGGCTAGACGAGGAGGAACAGACGCGATTAGTCGAGATTGACGCAGCCGAGAAGAACGATTCCGGACAGCACACCCGAGACACGTTCTACCTCTCCGATGTGTTTGTTTCCTTAGAGGATCACAGCACTCAAATTGAGCGTTTTCTCGATCTGGTATTCGGATGTCCGTTCAAAACGCCGACATTTGAGGAACGTTCTATGTACCTCGCTTATGCTGCCTCTCTGAGTTCTGGGGATCTCGCTAGGCAGGTGGGGGCGGCGTTGATGGATCGACTTGGGGATTGTCTTGGAGTCGGCTGGAATGACGTTCCGAAACATGGTGGAGGGGTATATGGACCAGAACCCGATTCGCATAGAGATATGGACCAAAAAGTGGACTCGAACGACGCCGAAAAGTTGGAAATGGCTGTCAGGATCATCCGAGCTTTGAAGTCGGATATATTGCCTGAGATTGCTTTGGCCAATGCGAAGGAACTTCTCGCGGGAACGGGATTTTTTGACATCACCGAGTTCGGCCGAGCCGTGCATGCTGAGATGGCTGCAATTCTGGCGTGTTCCAGAACGAACAGAACGCCTGTGGGCGGGACCCTCTTCGTTACCACTTTTCCCTGTCACAATTGCACGCGACATATCATTGCTGCTGGGCTGGATCGGGTTTACTACATCGAGCCGTACGCCAAGAGCAAAGCACTGAAGCTCCATGGTGACGCATGCACCGAATCCAAAGAGGAAGAGGGGAAGGTTCCGTTTCTGCCTTTCATTGGAGTTGGGCCCAGACGTTTTTTGGACCTCTTTTCTCTTTCGTTAGGTACTGGGTACCCAATTGAGCGTAAGCATGATGGAAAAATGGCTGATTGGAAGCGCAGAACGGCTGCACCCAGGCTTCAGATGGCACCGGTATCCTACTTGATACGAGAGCGCCTTGCGTCGACGACTCTCAAAGACCTACTATTGAGCACACAGCAGGAACTCATTCAAGGTGGAGCGCAAAATGAATCTTCAGGAACAGACACTATGGGAGCGAATCAGTCAAGTGGCTGAAGACATGAGGGATACTCCCGAATGGAAGAGGGGTTCTTCATCAAACGAGAGGTTTGACAGCCATTCATCTGAGCGAGAACAGCAGAATGAGTCGCGGACTTCAGCATCGACTTTCGTGACGCGCTCTGTTCGCTCAGTACTTAGGTAATCTCTACTGACCTGAGAGACTTGTTTGATCGGGATCGTCGCTACGCGTTGTTTCAAGTGCATCGAGCAGATCAAAGAGCCCCCGCAGTCCTTTATCCACTATTCCCTCTAGTGCAGGGAGATGGTGAAGACTTCAGGCCCCGACGAACAAATGTTCGTAAAAGCGCACGCGCTCTTCCTCACACCTGCATAACCTCGGCTTCTTTTTTGTGGGAGAGTTCTTCCATGCGGCGGATCTCTTCGTCGGTCATTTTTTGGACTTCTTCCAACGCGCGCTTCTCTTCGTCTTCGCTGATCTTTTTTTCCTTGGCGAATTTTTTGAGGGCGTCGTTGCCGTCGCGGCGAACGTTGCGGACAGCCGTCCGATGCTCTTCCAGGACTTTGTTGAGGTGCTTGCAGACTTCGCGGCGGCGCTCCTCGGTCATGGGCGGAACGGGCACGCGGAGCAGCTTGCCGTCGGAGATGGGATTGAAGCCCAAGTCGGAGGCGCGCACGGCCTTTTCAATCTCCTTGAGGATAGTGGGGTCCCAGGGCGCGATCAAGATGAGTTGCGCTTCTGGTGAGGAGACCTGCGCCAGTTGGCTGATGGGGGTTTGCGTGCCGTAGTAGTCCACCTTGACCTGGTCGAGCATGTGCACACTCGCCCGACCGGTCCGCGTGGCGGCGAGATTGGCCTGAAAGGTGGCCACTGCGCCGTCCATCCGGCGCCTGAGGTCGGTATTGAGTTCTTTGAGCGCCGGAATACCGGCCATAAATGAAGCTGCCATTGGGTTCGTCCTTGTCGAGCAGATTATCAACGAACATTCTACAACCTGCGGGGCTCGCAGCTACTATGCCATCGACGTGAGAGATTTCGCTGTTTGCCGGAGACCTTTCGCGCTGCCTTGAATTGCACGTAACGTTGTTGTAACGCGCGCACTATTTACATTGTGAATCAATCACTTACCTTTTCTTGCCGTCGTGGAACCTGCTTGAACGCATCCGGAACTTGTCACCCTATCAAGAGTTCGACTACTGTTCTTTCGTCGCTACGGCCACTTGCTGAGTTGCGCCCTAATCGCGCCAGAAGCCTTCATCATGAGGAGCACTCGTTGAAAATCTCGATACCTATTCTCTTGCTTGTTTTTTGTAGTGTAGCCGCTGCGCAAACAGATCTCGCGTCGTATGTGAATCCGTTCATTGGCACGCAGACTTCTTCTCAAAAAGATAATGGGAACACCATTCCGGGAGCGACGCGTCCCTTCGGCATGCTCTACTGGAGCCCCGATCCGATGGACGGACCATTTTACCGCTATGAGAAGACGGCCACGCGCGGTTTCAGCCTTACGCACCTCAGCGGCACCGGTTGCGGCGTCTATGGTGACGTGCCTCTTCTGCCCATGCTTGGTCTGCCCGGTGAGCCTCCTCCGGTACGCTCCGCGCTTTACGGCGCCACATACAAACATGGCGATGAGATGGCTCAGCCAGGCTATTATTCGGTCAAGCTTGATTCTGGCATCGAGGTCGAAATCGCCGCTGAGGTACATTCCGGCATAGCGCAGATCAGCTATCCGACGGGCGCCGATCCGCGTACGCTGCTGATCGATCTAAGCCGAAATCTCACCCATGTCAACGATGCGCAAATTGACATTAAAGGACGCCGAGTTACGGGTTCGGTTGCTAGTGGAGGTTTCTGCAGCCTCGATAATAAGTATCGTGTTTATTTTGTCATTGAAACGAAAGAAACTCCGCAGTCGGCGGGAACTTTCGACGAGATGAAAATAAATCATGATGTTAGTTCCGCGAGCGGGCCGCGCACGGGAGGATATATTGCGTTCGACGGCGGCATGAATGTGCTTCACATCAAGGTTGGTCTGTCTTATGTAAGTGCCGCAAACGCCGAGATAAATCTGGCAAAGGAAATCCCCGGATGGGATTTTGCGAAGGTGCGCAACGAAGCTCGTGACGCATGGAACGAGACACTGTCGCACGCTGTTGTCACAGGCGGCGATGAAGCGCGGCGCAAAACTTTCTATACCGCACTCTATCACTCGTTCTTGCATCCATCTATTTTCAACGACGTGAATGGCGAATATCTAGGGTTCGACGAGAAAGTTCATAGCCTGCGGGGCCGCAATCAATATGCGAACTTTTCAGGGTGGGATATTTATCGCAGCCAGGTGCAGTTGATTGCGATGCTCATGCCAAAGGTTGCGAGCGACATTGCGCAATCACTGGTGACCGACGCTGAGCAGGGAGGAGGCCTGCCGATCTGGCCGGTCGCGAATGACGAAACCGGCTGCATGGTTGGCGATCCATCGGACGGTATTCTGGCAAGCATCTATGCGTTTGGCGCGCGCGACTTCGACACCAAGGCCGCACTGCAGGCTATGCTGCGCGGAGGCGACCGCCCGGAGACGCACATTCGGCTCTACCCCGAGCGTCCCGGATTGGCTGAGTTACTTTCCAGTGGTTATATTACCGAGGGTGGCCTGATTAAAGGTGCGGCTTCGGTTACTCTCGAAGACGAAAACGCAGACTTTTCGATTGCGCGGTTTGCGGAGTCACTGGGCGAAACTGCAACGGCTGAAAGATACATCAAACGCTCTGACCAATGGCACCGGATTTTTGACTTGGAGACCAAGTACATTCGCGCCCGTGGAGCAAACGGCGAGTTTCTTTCTGATTTCAAACCGGAAAAAATTGAGGGATTTGTGGAAGGAAATGCAGCACAATACACATGGATGGTACCCTACAACCTGAAGGATCTGATTACCGCGGTTGGCGGAGCGGAAGCTACAAGAAAGCGGCTGGACGACTACTTCAGCCACTATGGCTCCTGGTACGGCGGCCCGTATTTCTTCATTGCGAACGAACCCAGTTTTGGCAATCCGTGGATCTATAACTGGACGGGCCATCCATGGCGAACGCAGGAAGTCGTCCGCAAGACACTCGACGATCTCTTTACGCCAACGCCGGACGGAGAGCCAGGCAACGATGATTTGGGTGCAACTTCTTCCTGGGTGGTCTTTGCAAGTCTTGGTCTTTATCCGGAGATACCTGGAATTGGCGGCCTCACGATTAACACTCCGGTCTTTCCGCAAGCGGAGTTGAAGCTAGGTTCCCATAGGCTACGAATTACCGCACCGGGCGCGCCAGACAAGCGTTATGTAAAGGGCCTTTTGATCGACGGCGAGCCTGTGCGCAATTGGTGGATCGATTGGGAAGCGCTGCAACATGCAAGCGAATTAAAGTTTACTCTGGCGAGCGAACCGAATTACGATGGCGGATCAATGCCTCCGTCATTTGGCCCGGACTCTACGAAGCGCACTGCTTCTGAGTGATGATGTAATCGTGACGACCGGCAATGTATGTACCGTGAGGTGGTGGATGTACAGGATACTTCGCTTTCAGTTTGTGATCTTGGGATTTCTGATTCTAACTGCGACGTTCCAACTGAGTGCCGTGGCTGCGACCGAAGATCATTCCAGCTTTGTCAAGTTAGACCGAGTTAGCGCTTTTCGGGCAATGTTCAATGGCATCGAAATCCATTCCGGCTCAGCGGTGATGCAGATAACCGCATTACGCGACGATGTCGTGCGCGTGCGTGTGGGGCAGGCCGGCCATCTACCGGAGGACGCATCGTGGGCTGTTTTGCCTGTCGCTCGCACTGCAACAGTCGCGGTCACGCCGGAGTTGAGCGCGAGTGCCGTTGGTTTCAAGACTACCAAGCTGCGGGTTTCTATCCAGAGGAACCCGCTTGCGTTGACCATCACCGATCTTGACGGACACGTGATCTCCGAAAATCTCCCCGGCAGACCCATTGAGTATCACGGCACCGCCTTTCGTGCTTACTTCAAGTCGCCATCCGACGAGCATTACTTCGGCCTTGGCGACAAGCCTGGTCCGCTTGATCGCCGCAACGAAGCCTTTGTCGATTGGAACACCGACGCATATACCTGGCAAGAATCTACGGACCCTATTTATAAGTCGATTCCGTTTTTCATGACCTTCCATAAAGGGATCGCGGCAGGAATTTTTTTAGACAATACATGGAGGAGCAGTTTCGACTTCAACAAAGAATATCGCGACGCTTATTCTTTTGGCGCTGAGAATGGGCCGCTGGATTATTACGTCCTATACGGACCGGAGCCTAAGACGGTGGTGAAGAACTGGGCGTGGTTGACGGGACCCACGCCGCTTCCGCCACTTTGGTCGCTGGGGTATCAGCAGTCACGATGGAGCTACTATCCCGAAGCGGAGGTGCGGCGCATTGCCGACCGGTTGCGTAGCGAGCGCATCCCGGCAGATGTGATTTGGATGGACATCGATTATCAGTTCAAGAATCGGCCATTCACCGTGGACCCGGAGCGCTTTCCGCACTTCGATCAAATGATCAAAGACTTGAGAGCGGAGCATTTTCACACGATTGTCATTACCGATTTGCACATTGCTGACGCGCCGAATGCCGGCTATAAGCCCTTCGATGAAGGCACGGCGGGCGATCACTTTGTCAAGAATCCCGATGGCTCGACGTTTGTTGGCACCGTATGGCCGGGGAAATCTGTCTTTCCCGACTTTACCCGCAAAGCTTCGCGCGATTGGTGGGGTACTCTCTATGCGGACTTCGTGAGTAAAGGAGTCGCCGGATTCTGGAATGACATGAACGAGCCGTCCGTTTTTTTGGTTTCTTCAAGAACAATGCCCGACGATGTAGTGCATCGCATCGAAGAGCCGGGGTTTGCCACGCGCGCGGCAAGCCATCTTGAGATTCATAACATCTTCGGCATGCAGAACAGTCGAGGAACTTATGAAGGGATGCTCAAACTCAATCCAAATGTGAGGCCGTTCGTGATGACTCGCGCGAGTTATGCGGGTGGGCACCGTTACTCAGCCACATGGAGCGGCGACAATACCGCGACCTGGAACCAACTTCGCCAGACTACGCCGCAGTTACTCAACCTTGGACTAAGTGGATTTGCGATGAGTGGCGCGGACGTAGGCGGTTTCGCTGGATCCCCAATGCCGGAACTGCTTACACGCTGGCTTGAAGTGGCTGCATTCCATCCTATCGATCGCGATCACACTTCCAAAGGTACACTGCCGCAGGAGCCGTGGGAGAATGGCACGCCCGAGGACGTGGATATTCGCAGGCGCTACATTGAAGAGCGCTACAAGCTTATGCCTTATATCTACACTGCCGCCGAGGAGATGAGCCGGACAGGGTTGCCGATGATGCGGCCTATCTTCATGGAGTTTCCGGCCGGAGACGCAGACGGAAATCCGCTGGATCTGACTGACACGAACAGCTTCATGCTCGGCTCTGATCTTCTAATTGCTCAAAGTCCATTTCCAGAGGAGGTGGATGACTACCCGGTCACATTGCCGCCCACAAGCTGGTACGACTACTGGACTGGAGCGCTGATTCAGAACGATGCGGAGAAAGACAAAATGCAGGCTAGTCAGCCCGAGATACAGATTCACCGGAGCCTGGACACTCTGCCGGTCTTCGTTCGCGCCGGCGCCATTGTGCCCCGGCAACCTCTGGTTCAAAGTACGGACGTGAAACCAGACGGACCGTTAACTTTGCGCGTCTACCCGCCGACTCGGTTGGGAGAGGATTGTTCTGGTAGTGTTTATTTGGACGACGGCACCAGCTACGATTTTCAGAAGGGGAAGTTTCTGCGGGAAAATGTAACTTGTCAACTAAGTGATCATGGACTGAAAATCAGCTTAGCCCCGCGACAGGGCAGCTATGTTCCTTGGTGGAAGCTGGTTTCGATCGAAGTCTACGGTCAATCAAAAGCGGCGGCGGGGGCCAGCGTGTCGGGTCTCGGAGATACAAGCAGTTCCGCGAATGCTGTTTTAACCGGCTTTGATTCAGAGCATCACCGCATCACGGCCTTGATTCCTGATGATGGAAAGGGCATCGAACTTGAAGTGACTTACTGACGTTTAACCGTGTGAGGATAATCGCATGACCAGCAGAAAACTAATTCTCTTCGCGGTGATGACAATATCTTGCGGAGTGCTTGGAGCACGGACGGATGTCAGTTCCGATTCGCCCAGCCATCTTACGATGACAATCTGGCCGGGCCAGGCTCCTGGGGCGAAGCTAAATCCGCCTCAGGAGACCGCAACCACCACGGGCAAAGACCACATGATCGCGGGCAGACCGTTCACCATTCTAGCCAATGTTTCTGTGCCGACCCTCACGCTCTACACGCCGAAAAATAAGAACTCCGGCGCTGCGGTGGTCGTGTTTCCGGGAGGCGGTTACAACATTCTGGCCATTGATCTCGAAGGTCAGGAGGTTTGCGACTGGCTCAATTCGGCAGGAGTCACTTGCATATTGGTCAAATACCGTGTTCCCGATTCCGGCCCTTACCCCAAGTCTCTAGCGGCCTTGCAAGATGCGCAGCGTGCCATGGGTTTGGTGCGTCTGCACTCGAGCGAGTGGCACATTGACCCCAGCCGGATTGGCGTTATGGGCTTCTCGGCAGGCGGGCACCTTGCAGTTGCACTCAGCACTCACTTTGACCAGCGTCTCTACGACCCGATCGACGCGGCGGACAAACTTAGTTGCCGTCCGGACTTCGCTGTCCTTGTGTATCCTGCTTATCTCACGATCGAAAAGGAAAGCTTCGCGCTTGATCCGGAGCTTCGTCCCTCAGCCAAGACTCCGCCCTCCTTTATCGTGCAGACCGAGGACGATCCGGTTGTCGACAGCGCGGTCATCTACTTCATGGCGCTCAAGAATGCGAAAGTTCCCGCGGAGTTGCACGTGTATGCCGAGGGCGGACACGGCTACGGATTGCGCCGCACAGCGCTTCCTGTAACGGCGTGGCCACAGAGCGTGGAGCTTTGGCTGCGCACTATCAAGGTGTTGCCGGCCCAATAACTTCAGCAATTGTCTGGGTATGACTTGGTCAGGTACTAGCGCCGATTCAATGATCGGTCGGGCGCCAGTCTATCAATTGCGTTTGCAAAGGCTCGTCATTAACAATCTTGACCTTCAGAACAGCTTCAAATGGCTTCAAATTACCTCCGATAGAAACATTCATGCGATGCAAAAGCTCCTCCATCGACCGTTCGTTGCAAACATAATCGACGGCAGCCTGCGTACTGATCGTCGTAAGACCCGCAAGAATCAATGTCCACCGGGATCGGTCGAGACTAGGCACCAAAGCGATGACAGCATAGTCGGCATTTCCCGCCTCTTGTTTCGCACCAGGAGGATAGATGGCGGTTTCGCCGGGGCGCGGATGAAGATCGACGATGACTTCGTTCCAGCGGTTCTCTCCCACAGGCACACGGCGAAAAACGAACTCTTGCGTCGTTGGAAACTGTCTGAGTGTCAGGTTCTCCATCGGAGACCCTACAAAAATCAGATTATTACTTCGCGCGTCGTCGAACGTAAACAACCCGCCGCGCTTGATGCGAAACTGACCTCCGGACTTTTGGAAGATGCGGTCCAATTCCAGAACACCCGCCAATTCGCCAACCCCGGTGTAATGCTCGATGGTCTGACTGCGAGCGTCTCTGGAAGCTTCAAAATAACGCAACCCCGTCTCAGCATCTCCCACGAAAACCGCATTGCTGAATACGACGATGGGTTCATCGGGTCCATGGAGAAAAGGGTTCCAAAAAGTTTGAAGCGCTGCGGGTAATCGTTCTGATGCTGCCTTCATTGTGGAGGATGAGGCAGTCTTGTGATCAAAAAGATAGACTGCGGCCCCGCTCGCAATAATGCTTGCCAGAATTGACAGCGCGAGCACAGTTACCTGTTGATTCTTCGATGGCGCTGTCGGCTCAACAGGAGCCGAGATAGCCCCGATTGCCGGAGTGAGTAATTTGGGCGGAAAGTCTCTGCGTACGAACGAAAGTGTGTAGCTTCCCTTGGGGAGATCGATGAGAATCGGATCGTGTATTCCTGCCGAGCCGTAGTACTCGGCGAGTTTGCTGCGCAGGCGCCCGGTCTGTACGCGAACGCTCGCATCCGACTGGGGATCAAAATCCAAAGTACGTCCCATTGCTTCGGTGGCAATCTGATACTCCTTCAAGTGGTCTGCCGGTGAGTTTAGCGTGCGCTCTGCCAGGTATCGCAGTAACCCGCAGAGCGTTTCGGAACGCTGCAGCAGGGTACTGCTCAGCACGCGTTCGACCTGCGCGAAACATTCTCGCGAATCAGGGTTTCCCGGCACGAGAGACTCGACACTCATGGTCTCTTTATCGCCGGGCGCAGGTGATTTACGAAACAAATTGCCGACCTTTCCAGATGGCGCTATTGCGGAGACTCATCAGTTACTTCGATGGCACTCACGCAAGCGTAGTTCTTGACCGGGACAAAACTCAAAACGATCAGTCCTGCTGCATTTGGCTCAATGCCATGAAAGGTTTCGGTTACCGGCTTGTTGGGTCCACCGGCCTTTTGAAAAATGTCAAAATTGCGCAGCAATGCAATGCCGTTTGCATAGACGTCGAAGAGACGGCCGCCATGATCATGCCCCGGAGCCTCTGCGCCGATATATGATTCTGTAAAATACAGAGTTACCGCATAGCGGCCTGGAGCTACAGGTATCTGATAATCGAAGTGTCCGAATCGTTCGCCATCAAAAAGATGTGAGTCAGTAGCTGTCGCCGCCGGATTCTGGTGAGTGACTAGAACCCCTCCGATGGCATACTGATCAGACGACCAAACGCCTCCTGCGTGATCGACAAAAGAGTTTTCCTGCATCACGAGTCGTACCGGATTCAATTTGTTGCCGAATTCAGGCACAAGTTCGATGGCATTGACCATGGGTTGATCGAATTCTCTTTGGAAGGCGAGATGAATCATTCCATCTTTACCTGGTGAAACACCTTTGAACACACGCGTAAAAGCCCTAAAGTTTCCCCCCGCTTCGCTCAAAATGTCGAAACTTGTCAACAACGGCTTTCCACCCAAGAACACTGAGAATACTCTGCTACTTTCTCCTCTGCCAGTGAATGTTCCTGGTCCGAAAGTGGTCTCGACGAAATGCAGCCGCAATTCATATTTACCGGGACTCAATGGGATGTCGTAGCTGAATTCCCCGACTCGAGCCGTGCGATAAATTGTTGGATCTGCCGTGCCCTGAATGAATGGAAGCTTTAGCTCAACAGCGTCTCCGCCTTTGAACCAACGATCACCGCCCCAAATTTTTCCTTCGCGGTCAAGATACTCCCCAGCCGAGTGGCCAGCCAAAATGCGTACGGGTCCCTTTATGGCTGACGTAGGAGTCACCGAGTTAGCCATTGATGGAATAGGAGCAATGGAACCGCGAGCTAGTCTTGCGCGCGACCGCGCCCCAAAAAACATCCAGAGGGAGACCAAGATCGCAACAACGACTCCTGCGACTATCACCATGCCCATTGGTGAGAGGAGAAGACTGCGACGGGCTTTCGAATGGTCGACGGCGCTTCCAAGATGAACGGGCGCTGGACTTTCCCGGTGCGGATTTCCTGGGAGGCCTGACTCCAAGGGCTTACTCGGAGGAACCGAAACGGCATCTTCGTGTCTAACAAACTGAAGTTCGTATCGGCCATCAACTAGCGTGATTCTTAGGGCGTGATCCAAACCTTCAGTCTCGTAGTACTTCCGCAGTCTCTGCCGAAGGCGGTGCATCTCTACGCGAACGCTGGAATTCTTCGCGGGATCAAAATCCGCGGGACGCCCTAAAGCTTCCACTCCAATCCTGTACTCGTTGAGACTGCTCTTGTTCTCATTGAAGTGGTTGTCGCACAAAAACTTAAGAAGCCGGGCAAGGAGAGGGGCCTCAGAAAAGGCAGGCGAAGATAGCACCGCCTGGATTTCCTCCGCCTCGCCGGGGACGTGTGTTTGGCTGGGAATGGCAAACACCCCCTATATAGCTCATGCTAGCAATCAAATCTGTGAGTTGCAAACCGGGAAACGCTGTTACAACCTGTTACCGCTGCCATGAAACATACTGCAAATAATAGTGATTGAGAACGCGTAACCGTTGCATAGCGGGTTCGGGGTTGACTCGAAAGCGCAAATCTGATGAAAGTAAAGCTTCGATAGTGGCGGTCTTGTGATCCTCCCCTGGTCCAGTGGACACAAATCGCCGTTCGATCGACAGGCCGCAAGCATTTGCAGACTAAGATGCAAATGCTCAATATGAAAGTTTAAAACCAGTGAAGCGTAATCGTGCATCGCTCTGTCGCTTTTCGGCGTCTTTCGTCGCGGCAATCGTCACGGTTGACAACAGGACTTCAGTGAATCCAGTTGAAATTATTTGTCAGTGAATTCACGAATGTTCAGATCGAATAGCCAACACAATTTTTGGGAGGATCAAAGTGAAAGCAAAAACAATCTCATTAGTCCGGTGGGGCGCATTGGCGGTAATGATATGCCTCTGGCTGCCTTGCTACGCGCAGTACAGTGCTAGCGTACAAGGAACAGTGACGGACCCTGGAGGATCTGTTGTTTCTGGGGCGACCGTTACTCTCACCAACACTGCAACCGGCATCACCGACACAACGACTACAAACGATGTTGGCGCCTACCACTTTGTAAACCTTTTGCCTGGCGACTATAGGATCACTGTCGTTGCGGCCGGTTTCGCGAAGGCAACCGCTGCTCAGCACGTGGGCGCCGAAGAGACGGCGGGAGTGAACATACCTTTGACGGTGGGCGGATCGACAACCACCGTAGAGGTTAAAGGTGCTGAAGAGGGAATGAACCCGGACGAAGAGAGGCTTGAATATACCCTGGAGTCCAAGGACTTCGAGGATTTGCCAATGCCTGACCGGGCCACACTCACTACACTCCGTCTTACGCCAGGCGTTGTGGGCACCATTGAGACAACGGGCAGCACGAACACCAACGTTACGATTGGCAATGCTGCGCCCGACGCGCGCGCGAACGGCCGTTCCGCCACCTCCAATACCTATCTTCTTGATCGCATCCCGATCAGCAGTACCGAGAACACGGCTGCGGTGAACATGGTTCCTAATCCGGATATGCTTTCAGAGATTGTGCTTCAGACCAATACCTTCGCTGTGGACAATGGCGCCACCAGTTCTTTGCAGATCGATTTTACATCTAAGTCCGGCGGCAATAAATTTCACGGCGACGGAGATATTACTTATACTTCGAAACCTTTTGAGGCGCCTCCCGACTTTGGCGGTGTCGCACCATTCCATCGCAAATATTTTATGGGCTCGCTCGGTGGTCCCATCTTCAAGGACAATACTTTCTTTTTTGGATCGATCGAGCGGATAGAGAATGTGTCGGCACTGGGCGCGATAGCCGGGGCTATGTCTGTTACTGGAATAGGAGGGGCCGAGGGCATCGGAGAGTGGGCTGCCGCGGAATATGCTCATCCTCTCCCTGGTTGGAATATGGCCGGTCTGGCTTGGTCGCAAATCTTTAGTTACCAACCCACCGCTATATCGAACCCGACGGTCACTGCAACAGCAGATGGCGCGTATCCCAACGGTGCGTATAACACCACCATAGGCTCAGGAAGCACCACAGCCACGGGGAACGGAGAGGGCGTCGAGTGCAACACTGTTACGGCTTTCAACCTTCCCTGCAACACTGTTATTGGAGAACAGGGTGAGTTCAATCAGAACCCCACGATCAGCGGCCAGAACTATAACCTGCGCTTCGATCACAACTTCCGCCAAGACAACGATAAGATATACGTCGGTTACTTCGGCACACAGCAGACTTCGCAGTATCTCGATCCCCGCCCGGCTTTCGATTCTACAACCCCCAGCCAGACAGCATACTTCTCGGCAGGATGGTCGCACATCTTGACGCCAAGCCTAACAAATCAATTCAACATTGGCTATAACCGTTACTGGTCGATTACCAATGGAAATCCAAATTACAACGTCTTTCCAATCGGAACTTTATTTGGTTGGCAGGACAGCGGCGGTGGCTTTTACGGCGGCCCACAGGAAACTCCTGGCAGTCCACCCTTGGGCCAAGCCAACAAAGAACATATCCTCGCCTTGCGCGATTATGTGAGCTGGATCAAGGGCAAACATAGCTTCAAGTTTGGCTTCCAGTCCTCGATCAGAAACTACTGGCAAAACTCCGCCATTAATTACTCGCGCCCTTATGGAACTTATTTCTCTGACATACTGGAGATGTTGCAGGGCGAGGCGGACGAATATTCGCTTTACACCATAGGAGCTACGGGGGCCTCGGCTGGCAAGTGGATCGGCCAATATTACGGAGCCCAGCAAGATCAATTCGCCGGCTATGCCCAGGACGATTGGAAGATCAGGCCGAATCTGCAATTCACTCTCGGCGTACGTTGGGATGACTATGGCAACCCCAGCGACTATGGCGAAAGTAGTTCACTATATTCCAATACCTTTCTGAGCACCGGATCATCCCTTTGGACCCAGGTCAGTAACGCAAGTGCTCGAATTGTCAGCCGCGCATTCAATGGAGCTCAGGCTTGGAACTTCCTGCCCAGGGCGGCCTTCACCTACTCGCCCGGATTGGACAAGAAGCTGGTGGTTCGAGGCGGAATCGGCTTGTACCAGGATTCTGTCAACCTGAACCAGATAACTGCCAATCTGCCGACGACCACTCCGGTTCGTCTGACCCTGACGCTGCACGACGCAGCTGAGGTGGATAACAATTTCTTTTCCACTATTTTCGGCGGTTGCCCGTCTCCCGCGGGAACAATTTGGTGCGTAGGTCCATGGCAGGGTGTAGGTCCAGTTGGAAATCAACCCATTGGCGTGAGTGGTGTTGCCGGACAACCTGGTCCGTTTGCAATCACAGGTACCCAGGGAAATACGGCCCCCTTCGGTATTCCTTATCCGGCCCTTACGGTCACCGGAATCTCATCGCGCGGTCTGGCGCTTGGTCCTGGTGGCTCAACCTACCAAAGTAACATGTACGGTGTCGATCCCAACCTAAAGCCGCAATCCACAATCACCTGGAATTTTGGTTTGGAGCAGGAGTTGCCAAACAACCTGGTCGTTGGCGCCACCTACAGCGGTTCCTACTCGTACAACCAATACCTCCAGTCCAATAGCTACAACAACCCACCCGCCTCCATAGAAGCTGGAGCGAGTCCCTGGCCCGCAGTGGGCACAATTCAGCTGATCCGGAACGTAATAAGTTCAAACTACAATGCGCTGATACTGACTGCTACACAGCGCATAAGCAACCTGAATTGGCAAGGCAACTTCCTGTGGTCCCATGCCTTGGGTAACCCTGGGAGCGGCGATAACCCAAGTCCATATAACGCGACAGCGGCGTATGGAACTACGGGACTTGACGTTCCTCTGCGTGTCACAGTTTCCGGAGCCTATCAGTTTTCCGGTGGCAACTCGGCGCTGGCCAAAGGCTGGTCGTTGGGCGCCATTTTCATTGCTCAGGAAGGAACTCCGTTCACGGTTTACTCCAACCAAGACGTAAATGGCGACGCGAACAAGGACGGAGAAAACGACCTTCCAAACATCGTATTCCAGCCTGGAGGCAACATACACTACGGCAGGTACTCGAATGCACAGTACAAGGCTGGCATTTTCAATGAGTGCGGCGGCGGTACATCAAGCGGCGTCACTGAAGGAAATCTCTATAGCGCAACCGCCTATCCACTGTGCCCATTCCAACAGGTTACTACCCCCAATTCCAATACTCTCGAGGGCAACGAGCCGTACAACGCCTTTAGAAATCCTGGCTATTGGGACGTGGACCTCAACCTGCAAAAGAAGATCGAGTTGCCTTGGATTGGCGATCAAAAGAGCCATTTGAACTTGCGGTTTGAAGCTCTGAACGCCTTCAACCACGCAAATCTCAATGGTTTCGGAGGATCGCAAGTCATCGCCTCATCCTCGACCTTCGGCGCGATTGCATCTGCAGCAAACCCCAGAATTATGCAAATTGGCGCACGTTTTGAGTTTTGAGAAAGACTAGCCGCTTGCCGGTGCAAGGGAGCATATACCTTCCACCGGCAGGCAATATTTCTTTAGAGGGCACAAACTCCGCACTTCCACTCAGCAATCATAACAAACTGTCAAAACAAACGGGACGAACTTGCCCCCCAACCAGAGTAGTTAAGGGAGATTTGAAAAAATGTCTACGCTTCAAGCATCACCTCGCAAGCTATCGTGCCTTATCGTTCTCATCTTCATCTTCTCCGGCCTCACGGCGGCGCAGGCACAAAGCGGTCAATACAGCAACAGCGTGCAGGTCGGCAACGGAACTCTATCTTGGATGGGATACCGATTCACCAGCGCCTGTGTAAACGGATCTCAAGTGGAATACGGTTGGTCCTGGACATTCGAAAACTTCACGTACACTCCCACGGGCAGCAGTACGATTACGCTTTCCACACAGGACGGTGGTGAGTATGGCTTAACCGCGTTGTGTAGCTCAGGACCAATGCCCGCAGTCATTCCTCTCGTTCTTCCCGCAAACCCATCGGGCATTACCCTCATCTGCGCCGTTCCGGAGTCCAGCGGAAACATTTCTGCCAGCACCACCGGATGCACCGCTCCCGTGACCTCCAGTCAAGGTGTCATTTACCCCAAATACGTTGTTGTGGGCGTAACCTATGCGCCTCCTGGTGCCGGTAGCTCAGTTCAATACACAGGTACTACATCGATTGGAACAACATCCACATACTCCGACGCAATCTCGAATGACGCAAACTTTTCAATCAAAGTGTCGGGTGGCGGCGGACTCTTTGGCGTAGCCAATGGTGGAGTTACTATAACATCGACAAGTGATCTCACACAGACACAAAATAACTCTTCGTCCGTTACACTCAGCAAATCGACATCGACGGCTTACAAGACTGCTGGATATGCAACCACCTCTGCGAGCGTCGTTGCGAACGAACACGATTACGATGTGATTCAGCTCTGGCTAAACCCGGCATTATTATTCACTGCCTCTCCAGCAACGTCCTCTACGCCAGCATCCATACAGTGGAATGGATATGGGTATGATACTGCCGATATTAACGGACCAGATGTCTATCCGATAGAAGTAGGATGCCTCAACGGCGACTTCACCGCAGCCTATTGTGCAACCCAGCAAGGTGTTCTCAACCGCGCATGGGCGACTGGGCTATATGCCTCCCCAACAACTAATGCTATCGTCTCGCCTGCGGTATTGCCGAACACTCAGGATGCGTACAACCTTCTTAACGCCGATCCACTGGCATACAATCCGGGGGGCTCGACATACACCCTGTTGAATTCGTCACCGTTGCCCATAACAACCTCTGATGGACGATATACGCAATATCTCTATCCTCCCAATCCTGTAATCTACGAACCAGGCGAGACTGAGGCATATACGGTAACGCAACAGAATACTCAAACCGACTCGCAAGGCGGTTCAACAAAGCTTGAAGAAAAGATATCTGTTTCTGTCAAAGCCTCTTCCGGATTTTTGAATCTGTGGGACGCGAGTACCACATACACAGCATCAGATACGATCAGTTACACAAACACTTGGTTGACTTCGCTTACGACAACACAAACGGTGGCAGACGCATTTACCGTTGCGGGGTCCAACCCTCCAAATTATGTCCCAGGCGAGTTTATTGTTTATCAGGACAATCAGATGGGAACGTTTATGTTCTATCCCTCGAATTGATCCTCCGGTGCTAATCCTGACCCACAATGCGCGGTCTGTCTCGCCTAGGGAGGCCGCGCCCTTCAAATATCGGATCTTCTCAGTACCCATAGGGTATGCCAGTCTTATGACTGACTTGATGACCACCTGTTTGCGCCCGCGCATGGTTCGTCAGAATACTGGACGGGAAATGTTGTGGACGTATTGGAGGAACTCTGTGTTTGAAATGAAAAATTATCGCTCCACCACAGGGATATTGTTCTTTGCTATTCTTTTGACAAGCCTTGGCCTCAAATTCGCTGACGCGCAGCAAGCTTCAATCACGGGCGATGTTCGAGTCGATAGCCTTTTGAGGCAAATGACGCTGGACGAAAAGATTGCGATGATTCACGGCGCGGGGGAAGATGCTGCAACTAATCAGGGCGAAGCCGGCTATCTGCCGGGTATCAGGCGGCTGGGCATTCCTCCTATGCGCTTTGCCGATGGGCCCCCAGGGGTATTGACGCGCGAGCCTGCGATGGCGCTTACATCTACCATGGGGCTGGCGGCAACTTTCAGCCGCGAGGACGCCAAAGAGAATGGCGCCGTTATCGGACGAGAAGCAAAAGCGCGCGGCGTGAGCGTGGCGCTGCAACCCTTTATCAATATCGATCGGGATTTCGCATATGGTCGCGGCTATAACACCTTTGGCGAAGATCCTTTTCTGACAGGCGAGATGGGTGCGGCGGAAATCCAGGGAATCCAGCAGCAAGGAGTTATGGCGCAGGCCAAGCACTTTATCGGCTACGACACGAACGCCGATAGTGTCTTCATGGACGATCAGACTTTGCACGAGGTCTATCTCGCTCCCTTTGCAGCTGCTATCCAAGCCGATGTCTCATCCATCATGTGCTCGTATAACAGAATCAATGGGCCTTATTCCTGCGGCAACTCGGAGACGCTTCAGAAAATACTTAAGGATGAAAACAACTTCGAGGGCTTTGTGACGTCCGACTGGGGTGCGACGCACGCGACGGACTTCATCAACAAAGGACTGGATGTTGAAATGCCGGGGCCGCTTCCGGATTCATTCGCAGGACCGTCTTATTTTGTGAATGGGCCGAGGCGACAGGTCGCACAAGATGGGAAGCCTGAGGGACCGGCGTTGAGCGATGCTGGATTGCCCGAAGAACTACTGCGCAGGGAGGGAAGTTCGTCGCCTGAACCTTGGCCCACCTCCGACTTGAAGAAGCTAGTTGCGGCGGGCGTTGTTTCAGAAGATACGATCAATCGCGCCACGGGCAGAGTGCTTTTGCAAATGATCCGATTCGGCTATCTCGACGGAAAGAATAAACTGGAAATTACTTCGCAAGATGAGGCAAAAGACGCAAAGATTGTCGAGAAGACGGCAATTGATGCGGCGGTTTTATTGAAGAACGACAGCGGCGCACTTCCGTTGAGAGCTCAGGATCTGGAGGGTCTCGTGATGATTGGTCCGGGCGCGCGCCAAACGGTTGCCGTAGGACTCACGGGTGAGAAAGCTGTCGGCCTTCCGGCACTTGAAGTAGGACCGCTGGCTGCTCTCACGCAGTTGGCGGGCAGCACCGCGCATGTATCTTATGCCGTGGCCGACGACATGGAGGGAACAGCCATTCCCGCGCAGTATCTGTCGCACTTTGGGGAACCAGGGCTGGAGCGCCGTGTCTGGAATGAAAACGCGGTTACTGTGGATGGGCAAGTGAACTTCACGAGCGCGAAAGGAACCGCGTTGCCGGCGAACGAAAGCATTGTGTGGACCGGAACATTGACTGTTCCTGAGAGCGGAAAGTACCGCATTCATCTGCAGGTTCTTGGCTGTTACGGACAAATTAAGATTGACTCAACGGTTGTTGCGAAGAACTGGTTCAACTGGATCCACGGGGAAGAAACGCAGGCTGGGCAGGATAATATCTTCCCAACGCTCGACGGGCTGGATAATCTTCGCGCAACGATGGAACTCGATGCCGGTCCGCATCAAATATCGATTGAAGTCAATCCAGATAGCTCGAACGATCCGGTTCAAGTAAGAGTCAGCTGGGTAACTCCTCTCGATCAAACTCAGAATTATCGCGACGCTGTGGATGCGGCGAGACATGCAAAAACAGCGATCGTTTTTGCATGGAGCCGTACGCGCCCGGTATTCGGACTTCCCGGTGATCAGGACCAGCTTATTCGCGACGTAGCCAGAGTAAACCCGAATACGATTGTTGTACTCAACGTCAGCCAGCCTGTTGCGATGCCCTGGCTGAGTCAGATCAAAGCCGTGTTGCAAATGGGTTGGCCGGGCGACGAGGGCGGATGGGCCACGGCCAAGTTGCTCCTCGGTCAGGCAAATCCCGGCGGCCGCTTGCCATTCACGTGGCCCAAACGGATCGAAGATATGCCTGCCAACGATCCTGCATTCCCCGAGCGCTCTGGGCAAGGAGTGAATGGAAGGACCACGTTTAGCGAAGGCGTTCTAGTTGGCTATCGGTGGTTCGATCACCAACAAATCGAGCCATTGTTTCCTTTCGGCTTCGGGTTGTCGTATACCAGCTTTGCTTATATCGGAGCCATAGCCAGCGCGGCGACAGACGGTGGATTTGATGTTCGTTTAAGAATTCAGAATATGGGCGCAATTTCCGGCGACGAAGTCGCGCAGCTTTATCTTGAGAAGCCCGCTCACCCTCCGACGAACGTTCAGTTTGCTAACCGCATTCTGGCAGGATTTGAAAGGATTCATCTTGAACCAGGCGAGTCAAAGCAGGTGATCATTCACCTTCCACCGCGTGAGCTTCAATATTGGTCTACCGCGCAGCATCGGTGGGTTACGCCTGTGGGGACGCGCACATTCTGGTTAGGGGGATCATCGCGCGACCGCAAAATCGAAGGCCGGTTGAATATCAGGCCGGGGACTCCGGCAGTTGATCTGACACCGAAAGCATCGCAAAGACCGGCGGCATTTCATCCGGCAAGTTAGACTGTTATTCGTCCCTACCTTAGTGAAGGAGTGACACTGATGCAGTCGCGAAGAAAGTTTCTACAGATACTTCCTGCGGGTTTTCTCGTTCCCAAGTGTGAGTTATCTCTCCAGGCGCAATCGCAGCCGGGAACGGAGAAGGCGTCGCTCACTCTTGATCCCAGTCAGGCTATCTATCGCCCTCTTGATGAAGTCACTGTACTTGGCAAAGGAGAGGGCCGTCTTCTAGTGCTTGATGGGGACGACACGGCGTATGTCGACCGGCACGTAACATTGCCCACGTCTCTTCGTCTCGGTGGCGCGCTGGGCACACACTCTGTGTTGCTTCAGAGTGCAGACGGAAAGCTTATGGGCAAAGCTGGTATTTCCGTAGATACAAACACCGAAATTCGCGAGCCGAGCGGAGAGTTTCAACATTTGCTTGAGACTTTGTTTTGGACCATGGCTTCGGATGGTCCCATGAGCGCGCGCCGCCATGACGGAAAGGTCTATGAATACTGGGACGACTGGCTCATGGACAATACAAACACGCTGAAGGGCATGCGCTACTTCTCGCAGGTGGTGCGTCAGGGCTTTGAGATATTCTCTGTCACTCAGCGCGAAGACGGCATGATCTGGGAAAATCATTTGGACCGGACACCGCCGGAAAACGATTGGGACCGTCGCTTCAAGTATGGCGATTTCTCGCGCTCAGCGGATGGAGGATTTCTCGGCTTGCGGCGGGCGCCTGTTGAAAATCACGTTGAAATGTATTTTCTTGAAGCGCTCCATATGGTTTGGCAAACCACGGGAGATGACGCATGGATGCGGCAACATCTCGACCGTGCTTTGCGCGCCGTGCGATACAGCACCACCGATCCATATCGCTGGTCCACCAAGTTCGGCCTCCTCAAGCGTGGTCTCACGATCGATACGTGGGATTTTCTCTGCGAGAGCGAAGCTGCCCTGGTTGGCGGGGATTTCATGGTCGTCGATCTCAAGAAGACACACTTTGGGATCTTTTTCGGCGATAACACAGGGTTCATCGCTGGATGCCGCAAGCTTGCTGAGATGCTTGACACGGCAGACAGGGCGCAGGATGCGCACGAGATGCGCAAGCTCGCCGATGATATGGAGCAACGTTTGAACCATATCTCATGGAATGGGCGCTTCTACACTCACTGGGTGCCGGAAGACCCCGCGTTCCAGCCCGATCTGGGCGTAGATATGAGTACCCAGGTCTCGCTCTCTAACGCCTATTCATTGAACCGAGGCATTGCCTCGAAGCAGGCCAAAGCTATCATTCAGAGTTATCAACTTATCCAAAAAGAAATGCCAGAGACATCGCCGGGGGAATTCTATTCTATCTATCCGCCTTTTTTGAAAGGGTTCGGCGGGGAACAGGGTCTGTGGGACTATGTCAATGGCGGTGTGTTGGCATGCACGGCGGGTGAACTTGCGCGCGGGTGTTTTCAGCACGGATACGAGCAATATGGTGTCGATATTCTGAAGCGTTTGCATCAGATTTCAAAGCGCCATCGCGACTTTCTTCCCGGTATTTTGCGCGGCAAACAACCGGAAGCTCCGCCCACTGACTTTACTCCGCTTAATCTGCGCGCACAAGCTAACTGCGATACTGGCAAGGGCGTTGATGGAGTGCCTGGATGGGTCGACGAATCCAATAACTATCTTATTGATTTCCCTTCGGGAGCGCAGAAGTTTCGAGGCGTGACCTTTGAAATCGTATCCGCAAAGGAAAATGGTCACCGTGTCTGCATCGGAATTTCATCTTCACCAGGTTATGCAATTCGAACGCAGGTTCCAGTGCATCAATCCTGCCGAAGCTTCTATCTGCTCCATGCCTCTTCCGGGCCGGGCGCGACCCTCGGTAAACTAACGATTCACTACGAGGACGGGGGAAAGCAGGTCGAATACATTGAACGCGGCGTCAACGTTGGCTCCTTCTGGGCGCCGGAAGATGATGAGTTTAACAACCGCTACGGAACCAATAAACAAGAACGATTGCAAGTCGCGTGGCGAGGTAAGTCCGAGTTAATTGCCAACGTCGGTGTTTGGATTGCAAGTTTCGTACCGCATAGGAGTGACCAGCCGATTGCTTCGCTGGAGTTTGAAAGTATGGAAACTGGGGCAAAGTGGTTTGTCATCGGAGTTACACTTTCGAACATGCCGGCGTTTCTGCCTCCATGGAGCGACGTTTCGACGGGAATGCCCAATAACTGGGGAGCCGGATGCGTGACGGCAGCATTGCTTGAAGGGCTCGCAGGGATTGAAGACACAGGCGCAGGTCTCCGGTCGGCGCGAATTTCACCGCGATGGCTCGCCGCCGGTGTCAATGAAGCTCAGGTCAGTGTGCGCTATCCGGCCTCTCGCGGCTATGTTCTCTATCATTACAGGCAAACCGGCAAGACCATCTCACTGGACTATTCGAGTTGCGCCGATCAGGTCGTGGTCCGAATGCAGTTGCCAGCGGGCGGCCGCGTGATAAGTGGGCTGCTGGATGGAAGATCACTCGAATTGCGCATGGAGACGGTCGATACGAGTATCTATGCAACTGTCCAAGTGGGGGGGCGCGGTCCTCACCGTCTGGAGATCGAACTGACGTGAGGGAGCCGTCTTCGCTACTTCAGAATGAGTTAGCGATGTTTTCTACACTACGCCAGCACTGCCAGCCCGGTTGAAGCGGCCTGCTCGTGCGCGTGGTAACTCGAACGCACGAGCGGGCCGGACTCGACGTGGCGAAAGCCCATCTTCAAAGCCTCGATTTTGAGCTCGGCAAACTCGCGCGGTGTGTAGAGGCGTGCCATGGGCAGATGGTCGCGCGAGGGGCGCAAGTATTGGCCGATGGTGAGAATATCGCAGTGGACTGCGGCTAAGTCTCGAAAAACTTCGAGCAACTCGGCAGTTCGTTCACCCAGGCCAACCATCACTCCCGACTTGGTAATTCCTTCGGGCCTCAGGGTTTTAGCGAGGCGCAGTAATTCAAGAGAGCGTTCGTAGCGCGCGCCGGAGCGCACCACGCGATAGAGCCGCGGCACCGACTCAGTGTTGTGATTGAGTACATCGGGGAGAGCTTCAACGACTGTGCGAATGGCTTCCGGGTTACCTTGAAAATCGGGGATGAGCACCTCGACGCGGCAGCCGGGAGCCTGGCGGCGAATCTCATCGATAACCGACGCAAAGGCGCGCGCGCCGCCGTGCAGATCGTCGTCGCGGTTGACGCTGGTGACCACGGCGTGGAGCAGCCCTAACTTGGCCACTGCCTCGGCCACGCGGCGCGGCTCGTCAAAATCAATTGGCTGGGGACGGCCTTTGGGAACGGCGCAGAAGCCGCAGCGACGCGTGCACAGGTTGCCGAGCATCATGAAGGTCGCGGTTTTGTGGTGCCAGCATTCGCCGATGTTGGGGCAGTGCGCGCTCTCGCAGACCGTATTGAGCTGGAGCGCGCGGGCGAGTTGTTTGAGCGAGTGATAGTTTTCGCCCACCGGCGCGCGGGACTTGAGCCACTCCGGCTTGGGGGCGGGAGTTGTGCGGGCGGGGGCGATTTGTACCAACGTTGTCACGTCTTCATTGTAATTGCAGCGCAAGTGGCCGATATTCTCCTTTGGAGTTGGATGACCCGGCACACGCCGAGCACAGCCGGAATTGTCCGCAAGATTCGGGATGCTTCCAGGCAGGGACTCTCCTATGGTTGGTTCATGCACAGGACGATTGAACCAACCATTCTCTACTTTGGAACGCCGGTGGCGCTCATCAGCACCTTGAACCCGGACGGATCGCCCAACCTTGCGCCAATGTCGTCTGTATGGTGGCTGGGTTGGAGCTGCATGCTGGGGCTTGGCCAGATGAGCCAAAGCTCCGACAACTTGATCCGCACCCGCGAATGTGTGATCAACCTTCCCTCGCAAGATTTGGTGGGGCAGGTCGATCGCCTCGCACTGACTACGGGCAAGAACCCGGTGCCGGAAAAGAAACTCGCTTGGGGCTATCAATACAAGCCGGATAAGTTTGGGGTTGCGGGCTTCACGCCTGTGGCTTCGCAGTCGGTTGCCCCGCCACGCGTCGTGGAATGTCCTATACAAATGGAGGGCATCGTGCATGAGTTTCGATCATTCGGCAAAAACGTCAGCGCCCATGCCTTCGAGGTACACATCGTCAAGCTGCATGTTGACGAAGCGCTGCTGGAAGATAGCGGCGGCCGTACCCATATTGATCCGTTGCGCTGGTCCCCGCTGATCATGAGCTTTTGCCGCTTCTTTGGATTAGGCAGCGAGGTGCATCCCTCGCGCCTGGCGGGGTCGGACTTTATGAAGTTCGTCAATCAGGGTTCAACGCCGCAGGCAGCGAGCTTGTCCGTTGACCGGTAGCGAAGAGAATGTCTTGGAGCGAAAAAGTTGCCGGGGAGGCGACAGGCTGCGGATATTCAGTAGTTTGACCTGTAACCATGATGAGAATCGGAGATGCGGACGGGGGGATTTGTACCAGCTCTTTCACGTCTTCATTGTATCGGGCTTGGAAACTAGGCTTGGAATCCGGCCTCCTTTTGCTGGACGGAAACTGCTACACTGCCCCTGAGAAGCGATTGAGGAGCTGAGGAAATGAAAATGCGGACGTTGGTGGCGGGCTTTGTCTTTGCGGTCGCGGCCGGGGCGGCGGGCCAATCTTCGCATCTGCCGGAGCCTGTGTCTGGTCAGGCGCTGACAGACACCTTTGCGTCATTGCGAGAGCAATGGGCACGCAATTTGCATGACAAGCGAATTGATGCGTCGGTTGCCGAGTATGCCGCTGACGCAGAGTTTATTGATCCCATCGGGAATCGTGTGCTGGGATCGGGGGCTTTGCGCAAGCTGTTTGAAACGGTGACGGCTACTTATGACAGCAATCTCGCGTTCGATTCTCAACGTGTGGAAGTCTCTGGCGATTTGGGATACGACTCAGGGACCTACAAGGAATTGCTGACGACTCGCGCCACAGGTAAGGGTCAACAGATGAGAGGCGGCTATCTCACCGTGTACCGGCATGAGAAGAACGGCGAGTGGTTGATCGTGGAGCAGATGTGGACCGGAGCTGGCGATGTGGCGGCGGGAATTCCCGCGCCTGACGCACAGCCGGTGGTGGCGCTCACCTTTGATGACTTGCCCGCCGCGGGCATCTTGCCGCAAGGCGAGAACCGCACGAAGATTGCCACGGCATTGGCGACCGCGCTGAAGGCCAATCACTTGGAGGGGACCTACGGCTTTGTGAATGCCGTGAGGCTTGAAAACGATCCCGATGCGCAGCAGGCTTTGCACATCTGGGTTGACGCGGGCATGAACATTGGCAACCACACATGGTCGCACATGTCGCTCACCGGCAATACGGTCGAAGCCTACGAGCAGGAGGTCGCACGCAATGAGCCTGCGCTGGCCCAGTACGGGGAAGTGCGCGATTGGCGCTGGTTTCGCTATCCATTTTTGACGGAGGGTGAAACGCTGGAGAAACGCCACGCCATTCGAAACTATCTTCGCGAGCACGGCTACCGAGTGGCGCAGGTCACGCTCAGCTTTGAGGACTACGCTTGGAACGACGCCTATGCGCGCTGTTCGGTTAAGCCTGACGATGCGGCGATTGCGTGGCTCCGGCAGAGTTACCTTGAGGCTGCGACGGAGTCTATCCGGCTGGGGCGCGAGGAAGAGCGTATCGCGTTTGGCCGCGAGATTCCGAACGTGATGCTGCTGCATGCTACAGCCTTTACCACGCTGATGCTGCCGGATCTTGTGGATCTGCTTCGCAAGCAAGGGTTTCGCTTTGCGGCGCTCGCGGAGGTGGAAGCGGATGCTGCCTACGGGCTCGACCCGGACGCGGCGCTGCAGTACGGGGGCACGCTGCCAGACCAGTTTGTGGAATCGCGCAAGCTGCCTTACCCAGCATTCAAGCCGAATCCGGTCGATCAGCTGAATAACCTGTGCAAGTGAGTTGGTTCAGCATTTGAGCGAGACTCTACCGCAGCTTCTCGCGCACCTCGGTGCGGATCAGATAGAGGAAGAAGACCAGGTTGAGCAGCCCCTGTACCAAAACCGGCAGCTGATGCTGGCTGAAGAAGATCCACAGGTCGTAAGCCGCGAGCAGGGAGACCGCGCCGAGGGCCATCGCCCAGGCCCAGCGGAGCAGCAGCAAGAGTCCGGCGCTCGCGGCGATGAAGCCGGCTGCGAAGATGAGAAATGAGGGCGGATAGTGGCGCCCGGCAACCACGCCTAGAATGATGACTCCGGCGAGCACCAGCAGGTAGAAGCTGATGGCCGCCAGGCCCGGCAGCGGCAGGCGCTCACGGTCCGGCAGTTGCTCCGCGGCTTTGATCTTTTCGTCTTGGAGCGGGAGAGTCATAGCGAGTGCAAGTAGGCCAGCAGGTCGTGGAGTTGGTCGTCGTCGAGTTGCGTGGCGGGCATGTTCAGGCGACCATGGAGGATGATCTGGGTTAGCCGCTCATCGGTAGGCGGCGCACCTGAGGGCATGGCTTTTATCTTGGTGATGGCCTGGAGTCCGGGGCCGTTCAGGGGGCGTGTGGTGGTGGGGTGGTGGCACTTGGCACACTTGAGATGAAATACCTGCGCCCCGCGCGCTTCCTCTATCGTCCACATTGCCTCGGGCTTGGAGGCGGGCAGCGAACGGCAGCCGGCCAGCACAGTGGCTAGTACGCCAGCCAGAATCAGCGCGGGAGTCAGTATGGCAAGCGAAGCGGCCAAGGAGGAGATGAGGGAGCGTTTGCACATCTGGCTCCATGATACAAGTCGGCGGCGTCAGTCCCGAATGGGCAGTTGACCGGTCATACTCGCGGCTGAGGTCGCATGTCATTTTCTCTGGAATCAAACCCCGCGCGGGCGCACGAGCTATTGGAAGCGCGCACTGGCTCGCCGCGCGGGGCTTGAGAAACGATACTGGCGAACTACTCCACAGGCGCAGCCCAAAAAAAGACGTAGACCAGCAAGGCGATGCCAGTGAAACCGGGGACGAGACCGACCAGATAAGCGCCCGGCTCCGTAGAGGGCATGGCTTTCAGAAAAATCAACATTGCCAAGCCTACGCCGATGCAGACCAGGCCGCCGATTTTCAGGCCCTCACGCCTTTTTTGACGCTCCAGCCGGCTCTCTTCGCGAAGCAGATCTATGGCTGCCTTGGCACCTTCGCTTGATGCCTCGGTGATTCGGCGCAGGGTTTCCGCCTTGTAAAAGGCCACGCGCTCCTTATGTCGCTTATCGATCCAGGTGACAAGGGGAAGAAAGATCGCAAACAGCGCCACTGCGGAGATAGTTAGAAACGCAAACAGGGCTTGAGCTTCAAGAGCTTCGGGTTCGGTGAAAAGCATAAGCGCCAGAGATGCCATAGAATCCTCCTGATTCATTTGTTGCGAAGAATTTGCTTGCAACTGGTGGGACAATGGACTTTGCAATGTGGTTGCATTTTTTCAGGATTCTTCATTTGCAACAAAATGCAACCGCGCTGCTGAGCACGGAGTCACACCGCACGGAGAGCCATTGCATTGACCTCAACGCCAAATTGCGCCGCAGAAGATCTGGCCGACGTTGCTCGCGTGCTGGCCGGGGACCAGCGCGCCTTCGAAGGAATTGTGCGCCGCTGGCAAAAGCCGATTGTTAATATGGCATGGCGCTATTGCCGTGATCGCGGGCGCGCCGAGGAGATGGCCCAGGAGGCTTTCATCCGTGCCTGGCGCGGGTTGAGTCAATGGAGGCGCGAGGGCAGCTTTTCCACGTGGCTTTTTGCGCTGGCGGCCAATGTTTATCGCTCCGAGTTGAAGCGCTTTCCTACGGAGATGCTTCCTCTGGATGCTGTGCCCGAACCCTCCGGCGCGGCTTCGCAGCAGCGCGAGATTGAAGAACGAGGACGGGACGAAGTAGTGCGCCGCGCCGTGCTGGCGCTGCCGCCGCGCTATCGCGAGCCGGTGGTGCTGTTCTACTTTCATGAGATGGACGTTGCTGCCGCGGCTGCAACCATGGGTCTGCCGGAAGGAACGCTGAAAGCTCGACTATCACGCGCGCGGGCTCTCTTGCGGCAGCGATTTCCGCACCTGGAAGAGGAGAGAGACTCCCAGGTTAATCCCAGAAACAAAGGCGCAACGATGGTAGGGCATCCAGAATTCTGTAACAATGAGATTGCTAGCGAGAACGGAAAGGAGGCCACGAATTGAATCAGACCCCTTCACATCGCACAGATGCAGAGCGCGCCGGAATCGACATTCACATCGACCATATACTGGCCAGCGAAGACGAGCTGATGCCTTCTTCCGGATTTTTGGCTTCGGTGATGGACCGCGTGCAGGAAGATGCCGCCGCGTCGGCACCCATCCCCTTTCCCTGGAAGCGGGCTGTTCCTGGAATTTTGTTGGCCGCCGGAGTATTTGTCTGGGGTTTTGTGGAATTCGTCCGCCTGGGTTTGCCCGCTATGGGTTCCGTTACGCTCGCACTGCCGCGTCTGCCGGTAGCCGCGCTCCCGGCCTTTGAACAGGCTTGCTGGGTTGCGATGGCTTTGGGAGTTTCGCTGCTTTCATGGCTGTTTTCGCGCCGCCTCGCGGGGCGCGGCGGGCTGCTGTGAGCGAGTTATAGGAGTTACTGGCGGCCAAAGAAAACGCGGCGACCGAAGCCGCCGCGCTGTTGGGGCATGCCCACTTTAGAAATTGAAGCGGGCAGCGATTTCGATTTCGCGCGGCGTATAAAGGAAGCCGCTGTTATTTGAGTTGGTGATCTGGCCATAGGTGGACTGATAGGTTGCGGTCCCGGCGAGAGCGCCGGTCGACGCAACCTTGTAGGCGGTGGTGTTGATCCCAGTGATGTTCTGGTGGTTGGCTAAGTTGAAAACATTGCCTATGAGTTCCAGACTGCGACCCTTGTTGAAGGATATCGCTTTCTGCAAGCGAGCGTCGTCAACAATGCGCCGCGGGTAGCGCTTCGTGTTGACTCCGATGGTGGGAAGAAGGTTCACGCCGGAGCCGTTCCAGTAATAGTAAACAGCGTCGGAGGAGTTATACTCGTTGCTGCCCAGACTTACCGTGTAGGGCAATCCATTCTGCATTTGGAAGCTATCGTCCAGGCTCCAGTCATTGACCAGGTACTTCACCCAATTGGTTGCAGGGATGTTGGGGAATCTATAAAGCGCATAGGCTACGAACCTGTTAGGAACGTTGTAGCTGGAGTTGCCGTAGTTGATGCGCGCATCGGAATAGGGGTTATACCAGGTATTTGCCGCGCCTTCCGTATCGGCGTTCTGCGAGTAATCCAGCGCGTGCGACCATGTATAGTTGGCGTCGAACTGAAAACTGCGCAGCGAGCGATTCAGAACCTCGACCACCAAGGCGTTGTAGTTCGAATTGACGTTGCTGGCCACCTCAGTAATGCTCTGGAAGTTTGCGGCGCTGGCACCCAGGAGAGCAGTGTTGCCATAAGCGGTGAAGGTCGGAACTACAAATGTCGTTCCGTTTGGTCCCAACGGTCCGGAGTTGGAAGTGTCGGAAACTGTAATGGTCACGTTCTGCACATTGGTGAGGTTGACGTCGAGATAGTTGGGTAACTCGCGGCCCAAGGCGCCGAGATAACTCGCCTGGAAGAAAGTGCCCTTGCCGATTCCCTGCTGCATTTGCAGATCGTATTCCTGCACCATGGGATTGCGCAGATTGGACGCCAGGAAGTAAGAGCTTGGCGAAGTAAGCGCGCCTGCGGAGACAGGATTTGGAAATTGCGGGGCGCCGGCGTAGCTTGGCTTCCACTGCGTGGTGTACTGTCCATTGGGGCTGCCTGTGGTCAGCCGCGCATTGAGCAGATTTCCGTTGGTGATACGGCCGTAATAGATGCCGTATCCTCCGCGCAGGACAGTGTTGCCCTTTCCGAACAGGTCATAGGAAAATCCAATGCGGGGCCCGAAGCTCATCTTGTCGCTGGGATTGTTTGTCAGGCCGGTATAAGGGACGAACGTGCCGGTTGCCGTCGTCAGATTGGGATCGGCGGGGGGAATGGCTTCGTAATCGTAGCGCAGGCCGAGTTCCAGAGTAAGGCGCGGAGAGAACTTCCAGTTATCCTGGCCAAAGAACCCGGTGTCCATGGTGGAAATTGCATAGATCGGAGACCCAAATCCCTGCGTATAAGACGAGTAACATGGATAGGTTCCGGTAATTACGCTCGTGGCTGAGGTAGCGGAGCTGGAAGCGCTCGAGTTACAACCGGTTCCCGTCGTCGCGAGGGCCTTTCCCTCATTGAGCACATCGTTGAGGTAATTGCCGATATAGCTATAGCTGTAGTAGCCATTGCTCTCGTAGGTGTTGTTTTGAAGATCATAGTTGTGAACCGCATCCACGCCGAGCTTCACGGTGTGATTGCCCCGGCTCCAGTAGAGGACGTCTCCGATCTGCCATTTCTTCTCGTAGGGGAGAGCGACTCGGTAGGAATAATACGGCGAGCCGATATACATGCCTACTGTCGTGTCCATGGAAACTTCCGGAACGTTTCCGCCCGTGCCGACCAGATTGGCCTTGGTATAGGCGCTATAGGGCTGTTGACTTTCGTCCAATAATTCGCGGCCGTATTGGAAGAGCAATTCGTTGCTGATATTCGTGGTGATGAGGCTCGTGAGTTTGGCCACGCCGTAGTCAAGCTTGACGTAATCGTTGCCCCATGTGTCGACTCCGTAGTCGTCGGTCGCTGTGGTCTGAACGCCGCCGGGCGAATCCCAGCGCAGGCGATGATAAAGGACGCTCACATGCTCTTTGGGGTTGATCTGGTAGTCGAGCTTGGGAGTGTTGATCTCCTGGTAGCCGGCGCGCGGCACGTTGCCAAGGTCGGTGTTAAGGCCCGATATTCCGTTATCGTAAGCTGATGCACCCTGGGCGTACGGGGTAATCGCGGGCGGTCCAGTGATCGCTGCATATTTTTGGCGCGCGGCCAACGCGCAGGCATAGGTGTCGTTCGTTGCGCCGGTTGGGGCGCCGGTCAGATAGCCGTTAGCCGCGCAGGTTTCTCCGGTGGCCAGTGCAGCAGAAGGCAACAGATAGAACGAACCTGCCGAGTTTGGAACTGCTGTTCCCGGAAAGATGCGGGTGTGCTGATCGTAGGTATAAATCCAGAAGAGCTTGTCTTTGATCAGCGCCCCGCCGACTGTGAAGCCGTAGATCTTTCGCAGATCCTCCGGCTTGATGGGTGTGGGAAGATAAGTTCCCGTGGTGGAATTCAGGGTCGAGACAACAGCATAATCGTTGTAGGCATTCCATTTGCTTTCGCGATCCCAGAAGTAGGCTTGGCCGTGAAGATCGTTGGTGCCGCTCTTGGTGACTGAGGTGATGACGCCGCCGGCTGCGCGCCCGTACTCGGCGGAGTAGACGCCAGTGTTGACGGCAAATTCGCGGACCGCGCTGCCCGAGGTGGAATAAGCCTCGCGGGTACGACCGCGTTCTTCAGCGTAAAAGGCATCGTTGTCGTCTGCGCCGTCGATCTCAACGTTATTGAGAAGCGGACTGATTCCGCGGACGGCGACCAGGCCATAACCGTTCGAGTCCGATACGACGCCCGGAGTGGTCATGGCAAGACTGGACCAGCGTCTGTTGTTGATGGGGATCGATTGCAGCGCTCGTGTATCCAGCGTGTCCGTGAAATCGGGGGATTCGAGGTTGAGCACTGGAGCCTGTTCGGTGACCTCGACAGAGGACGAGGAAGCGCCAACTTTGAGGTGCGGTTCGATGGTGGTAACCTGGCCAACCTGGACAATTACGTTGGTGGCGCGATAGGTGGCAAAGCCGGATGCCGCAAACGTGACAGTATATGTCCCGGGCTCAAGCAGCGGGGCCTTGTAAAAGCCGCTACCGTCGGTGGTCAGTTTGATTTCGGCGTTGGTTCCCACGTTGTGGATGGTGACGGCGCCACCGCTCACCGCTGCTCCGGAAGGGTCTAGAACTGTTCCGGTGATCGAGCCCTCCGTGGAAGTTTGTGCGTACAGGCTTACGCTTTCAGAACAAATGCAGAAGGTGAAAAGTGCAAGGCACAGAATGCCGAAGCGAATTCGATTCATGGTCATTGTGGCTCTCCCAATAGCGAATCAATTTCATGATGAACTGCGTTGATGGAAGGCTAAACGGCTGTTCCATGTGTTGCGTAACGGGCAGCCGGCCAAGATGGGTAACGCTTTGCATTCCTGATGCTGGCGAATTCCAAATGAAAGAAACGCCGGGAGAAGCATCAGGGGCACAGGTTTCCTTATGAGCAACCCTACAAAACACAGATGAATGCATTGTAAACAAGCAGAGTTCGGTACGGCACATGCGGTTGGCAAGGCGGGATTGATGGCGTCACTTAAACGATTGACGATGCAGGCGTTGTATACTCAGCTAAACTCTTTCGGGATGTTTTCCATCCATGATTCGCCGATTCTGCGGTTCCAGGGATGGTATTTCGCGGTGGCGGCGTTGCCCGTGAATGTGTTGGAAATGTGGTTTTTGCGGAGAAGCCGCCATTGACGAAGTGGTACAAGCACTGGATTTACGCCCTTTGGCTGATGTTCATCGGCGGTTTCGCCGTGCTGCATGGCTTCCATCTTAGCGCTGACTTTCCTAACCACACCCGGTGGTACATGGATTGGGCTAAGTACACCGACGAGGGCTGGTACGGTAACGCGGCCATCCGCGCTCATCTCTTCGGCAACTGGTATGTGCCGGGGGACTTCAACCCCGCGCCGGCGGTGCCAGTGTTGCCCTTTCTCGAATGGCTGCTGTTTTTCTTCACCGGAGTTTCCATTCAGTCTGTGCGCGGGCTTGCTGTCTTCTTCTTCTTTTGCAATTTGCTGCTAAGCTACCTGCTGCTGCGAGCCAGAGGGCCGCGCTGGGTGGCGCTGCTGGCTTTGACGCTGATTGCGACCAGTCCTTTCCTTTACTGCTTCAGCCGTTTGGCCATTCTGGAGCCGCTGCTAACCACATTCACTTTGGCTGCTCTGAATATGGCCATTCGCTTGCCCAGAATGCGCCGGCCGATAGGTGGATCGATCGTCATCGGTTTGCTCTTCACGCTGATGATGCTCACCAAGACCACGGCCATATTTTTGCTGCCGGCGCTAGGCTGGGCAATGCTCCTGCCGCTTTGGCATAACCGTCAGCTGGTCAGGCGTTGCATCCTGGCCGCGACCTGCGCCTTTGCAGCCGCGTTTGGCCTGTGGATTTCGCTGGTCATCCATTCCGGCCTCTTCGCTGATTACAAGTACTTTTTCCTGGTGAACAAATACACCAAGCCAAAGGAGTTTGACTGGCCGCTGGTCAGCTTGTGGTGGTCATTTCATGGCGGACTATGGGTTGACCGCATCGTGATTCCGCTGGCCGGGCTGATCGTGTTCGGCGCGATGCTGGCCTGGCGTAGTGCTCTAGCCCGCAAGTTGCTGCTCGACCCGGTCTTCGGCGCTTCCGTCCTGGCTGTTGCCGGAACCATTTTCTTCATGACCTGCCAGAACCATCCTCAACCCCGCTACTTTGCCGTGGTGGCAGTTTTCTGTTGCTTTGTGGTGGCGCAGGGGGCTGGAGCACTGACCGAGCAGGCGATTCCGATCGGCGAGGCTGCGTCGCGCCGCGCTCCACAACGCGTTCTTGGCTTTGTCGTCATCGCCCTTGCCACCCTGGCCGTGACCTTCAACGGTCTCCAGACTCTGAACTACTTCACCCATCCGGAGTACACGTTTGTCGATGCGGCCCAGCGGCTGACCCATTACATCGATGCCCACCCCAACGGCAATCGTCTGCTGGTCTCGATCAGCGGCGACCAGATCACTCTGGTCACGCATCTGCCAACACTGTGCGACGACTTCAGCATGCAGGACTTGGGTGCCAAGATGGCCCGCTATCAGCCGGGCTGGTATGCTGCCTGGAACGGCATCGATCCGGGCACTCTGGCGGACATTCACCAGCACTTTTCGGTTGAGCAGGCAGCCAGCTTCCATGCCTATGACGACTCTGAGCGCAACATTCTGGTGCTCTTCAAGCTGCATCCGCTGCCGGGTGGGCAGGAGCGCGAACAGGATATGCAGAACCTTCAAATTCCTTTGCCCGGCGATAAGATTCAGGTTCCAGTGGAGTAGAGGTCAAAAGCCCGCTCTACCCGTATTGGGCCGATGGATTCCGTTCTGGATCGATCGATTTCGCTCGCGGAAAAGCCTCAGGATTAGTGTGACTGCAATCACTCGACAGTGTTACTTTCGGGTGATAGCCTTCGAATGACCCTTTTTCTGGAAAATTTACGTCGCGTTTTCCGGATCCGTTCGTGATCAACCATCTAAATTTCCGCTTGGGAGGATTTGTGACTGCACAGTATTGGGTGTGTTTCTTTCTGGCCGTCAGCGCGCTTTCGCTCGTTGTGGCCTTCATCTCTAGACGCCAGGTTATCGGCGCTGTGGCATTTCTGAAGCGCCAGTCGAAGAGCTTGACGGCCGTCCTTGGAATGGGCCTGCTGCTTCCCGCATTCGCGAGCGCGCAGGAGCAGGCAGGCGAAGCCAGCCTGAAGCTGCCGGATCTGTCGGTCGTGAATCACTTCGGCCTGAGCGGTCCTGCTCTGTTGATGATCGGCCTGCTGTTCTGCATCGGCGGCTTGCTATTTGGCATGACCATTTTCATGCAGTTGAAGAACCTGCCGGTTCATAAATCCATGCGCGAAATGTCCGAGCTGATCTATGAAACCTGCAAAACCTATCTGGTCACGCAGGGCAAGTTCATCATGTTGCTCTGGGTCTTCATCGCAGTCATCATCTCGGCATACTTTGGCTGGCTGGCGCCGGTGCCCGGAAAACCGATCTGGTTGACTCTGGGAATCATCCTTCTCTTTTCACTGGTCGGCATCGCGGGCAGCTACGGCGTGGCGTGGTTCGGCATTCGCGTCAACACCTTTGCCAACTCCCGTGTGGCCTTTGCTGGTTTGAAGGGTAAACCGTACCCGCTTTTTGCGATCCCGCTGAAGGCCGGCATGAGCGTCGGCATGATGCTGATCTCGGTCGAGCTTCTCATCATGCTCGTCATCCTTCTCTTTGTTCCGTCCGATTTCGCCGGCCCCTGCTTCATCGGCTTCGCAATCGGCGAATCCCTGGGCGCGGCTGCCCTGCGTATTGCCGGCGGCATCTTCACCAAGATTGCCGACATCGGCTCCGATCTGATGAAGATCGTCTTCAAGATCAAGGAAGACGATGCCCGCAACCCCGGCGTGATCGCCGATTGCACGGGCGACAACGCGGGCGATTCGGTTGGACCATCGGCGGACGGCTTTGAAACCTACGGCGTCACCGGCGTGGCTCTGATCACCTTCATTCTGCTAGCCGTCAAAAGCCCCGTGACGCAGGCCGAATTGCTGGTCTGGATCTTCGTCATGCGCGTGGCCATGCTGATCTCCAGCTCTGGCGCTTACTTCCTCAATGGCTTCATCGCCAAATTGAAGTACGGCAACTCCGACGAGATGGACTTTGAGGCGCCTTTGACCTCGCTGGTCTGGATCACCTCCGTCGTCTCCATCGCCCTGACCTATGTCGTCTCCTACCTGATGATTCCAAACCTTGCAGGTGACCCGACGCTGTGGTGGAAGCTGGCTTCCATCATCTCTTGCGGAACTCTGGCCGGCGCGTTGATCCCCGAATTGGTCAAGGTCTTCACGTCAACCAACTCGGCTCACGTGCAGGAAGTGGTTACCAGCGCCAAGGAAGGCGGCGCGTCTTTGGGAATTTTGTCGGGCCTCGTGGCCGGCAATATGTCCGCCTACTGGCTGGGATTGAGCATGGTCGCCCTGATGGGACTGGGCTACTACTTCAGCATGATCGGCGGGTCGATGGATCTCATCATGCTGGCTCCCGCCGTCTTCGCATTTGGCCTGGTCGCCTTCGGCTTCCTGGGCATGGGACCGGTGACGATTGCCGTCGATTCCTACGGCCCGGTCACCGACAATGCTCAATCCGTCTTTGAGCTGTCGCTGATCGAAACCATTCCTGGCATTGAAGCCGAGTTGAAGAAGGACTTTGGCATCGACGTCAAGTTCGAGCGCGCCAAGTACCTGCTCGAAGCCAACGATGGAGCCGGCAATACCTTCAAGGCGACGGCCAAGCCTGTGCTGATCGGCACCGCCGTTGTGGGCGCAACCACGATGACCTTCTCGATCATCATGGCTTTGACTCACGGACTGACGCAGAACGTCGAGAAGCTCTCCCTGCTGCACGCGCCCTTCATGCTCGGGCTGATATGCGGCGGCGCGGTGATCTTCTGGTTCGCTGGCGCTTCCATGCAGGCCGTCACCACCGGCGCATACCGCGCGGTCGAGTACATCAAGGCCAACATCAAATTGGAAGGCGCTGAGAAGGCTTCGGTCGAGGACAGCAAAAAGGTCGTGGAGATCTGCACCAGGTACGCGCAGAAGGGTATGTTCAATATCTTCCTGGCCGTCTTCTTCGCCACGCTCTCCTTCGCATTCATGGAGCCGTTCCTCTTTGTTGGCTACCTGTTCTCGATTGCGATCTTCGGCCTCTATCAGGCGATCTTCATGGCCAATGCCGGCGGAGCTTGGGACAATGCCAAGAAAGTGGTCGAAGTTGACCTCAAGATGAAGGGCACGCCGCTGCACGATGCAACCGTGATCGGCGACACCGTCGGCGATCCTTTCAAGGACACCTCATCGGTGGCCATGAATCCGATCATCAAGTTTACGACCCTGTTCGGATTGCTGGCCGTCGAGCTTGCCGTCACGCTGACTGCGAGCAACCCGATGCTCACACACATTCTGACAGTCGCGTTTATGCTGGTCTCGATGTTCTTCGTGCACAGATCGTTCTATGGCATCGGGATTCAATTCAAGACCAGCCACTGATTCCTTGCTCACTGGGACGCTCTCCACGGGCGACTGATCTAAATCGCCAAACGGGCCCATGCACTGCCGCATGGGGCCGT
>Ga0116117_1000060_pt1 | contig 49371 bp, 26 predicted proteins | sample June2015DPH_11_1_FD_89790 | JGI IMG/M metagenome (GOLD analysis project Ga0116117, IMG submission 89790) | Peatland microbial communities from SPRUCE experiment site at the Marcell Experimental Forest, Minnesota, USA - June2015DPH_11_10 | ecosystem: Environmental > Terrestrial > Soil > Wetlands... | reverse complement strand
GGTGACGTCGCCGGAAGAGTCGTAGGTCAGCCCTCCGGGCGCTTGCGGCGTGCCTGTGATCTGGTTGTTGGAGTTGTAGTGGGCCCAGGTGGTGGGCGTTGGATTGCTGGTGCAGGCGACGGTAGAGACGGCCTGCGAGAGGCGGTTGCCGAAGTCGTCGTAGCTCCAGCAGGCAATCACCTTGTCCGTCATTTTGCCATTGTAACCTTATTGCGGCTTTGTCCGAACGCCCTTTCATCACGATAAAACTGTGATGAACGGGGCAGAGCTTCTCATATGTCATGGTGATTCTTTGGGACCGATGAGCGGGCCGCCTGCCCATGTCCCCAAAGGCGAGGGACATGGGCACCCAGATTTGGTTGATTTACTGCAGTGGGGACCTGCGCTACCCGCCCACCTGCACGCCGGTTGAGGTTCGTGGTCTCCCGCTCATCCACGAAAGAACTGTGGATGAATGGGCGACACGGGATTCAGGAGGTTAATGGGCGGGCCATCTGGTTGATCACGAAACTTCGGGGTTGATGAGCGGGGCGTGGATGTATTTCGCGCGGCGCGCACCCCTTGCGCTATCATGAACGTCTAAGGATTAGCGGCCTGATTTCGCGCGGGGCTGCTCAGGTGGTGTGAGTGACACGATTCTTCCAACGATTTGTCTTTGTGCTGTCGTTAGCGATCTGCTTGGCTCTTGGCTCGGGCTTTGTGCTGAACGAGTTTGGGCTATTGGGTGTTCGGGCCGACGGCCGGCAGGATGGCGCATATCGCCAGATCAACGTCTATCGCGAGGTGCTGGACAAGATCCAGAGCGACTATGTGACCGAGCCCAACATCAACGAGGTGACGACGGGCGCGTTGCACGGCCTGCTGGAAAGCCTGGACGCGGACTCGAGCTATCTGACCCCGGCCGAGTACAAAACCTATAAGGAACGCGCGGCGGGCGGCATGGCGCAGATCGGTTTGACCGTCTCCAAGCGCTACGGCTACGGCATTGTGGTGAGCGTTGCGCCTGGTTCGCCAGCCGACAAGGAGCATCTGGAAGACGGCAACGTGATCGAGTCGATCGGCGATCAATCGACGCGCGAGCTTTCACTGGCGGTGATTCGGCAATTGCTTGAAGGCAAGCCGGGTACACAGGTGACGATCTCGGTAGTGCGTCCCGGCAAGGCCGACCCGGTCAAGATGACACTTACTCGCACGGTCAGTGCCACGCCGGCGCTGGGTGAGCAGCAGTATGAAGGCGGGAGCGTTCTTGATCTCAAGCCCGGCGCGCTGACTGCTTCACGCGTGGACGAGATTGGCGCGCGGATCAGGGCGGCAGGCGCGAGCCGGAAGATTGTGTTGGACCTGCGCGACTCATCGGGCGGCGACTCGGAGCAGGGATTGCGGCTGGCCAACTTTTTCATCAAGCAGGGAACGCTGGCTACGCTGGAAGGCCAGAAGTTTCCCCGTCAGGTATTTTCCGCCGACCCGGCAAAATTCCTTACCAGCGCGCCTCTGGTCGTACTGATCAACCGCGGCACTTATGGTCCGGCGGAGCTGACGGCTGCTGCCATTGAAGATGCCAAGCGCGGTGACGTGGTGGGCGAACGGAGCTTCGGTCTGGGTTCCGTGCAGAAGACGATCGAGTTGCCGGACGGCGCTGCGCTGCTGCTGACGGTGGCCAAGTACGAGAGCCCCTCGGGCAAGAAGATTCAGGATGAAGCGGTGACGCCGACCGTGCAGGTTGGTCCTGCTCCAAGCGAAGACGACGAAGAGGAAGCCGCGCCTCCGGCGAAGGGCGACGAGCCGCTCAATAAGGCCCTCTCGCTGCTGAAGGCCAAGAACGTTTGAGCACTCCGCGGGGCCCGGCCCTTGCACAAACTGGTGCGTGAGGCCGATCTGTTGATCCCCAAACTCGGGGAAGGTGCTAGCCTTGGGCTAAAGCATTTCTGCGAAGTGTGGACGCACGCCTCGGAAATGCCCATGAGGCCTGAATCTTTTGGCTGACACACTCTACCAGCCTGTTGAACCGCGCGGCCTTGGCCGAAGCCATCGGCTTCAAGTCGAGCCACCGCCCGCGTCTGGGCGGCGGAAGCTGGTGGGCAAGTTCGCGCTGGCGGTATTGCTTGTGTTGGCTATAGTTACGGGCTCGCTGGCTGGACTTACCCTGGTCTATTCGGTCGATCTGCCACAGATTCACGATCTTGAACGTTATCGTCCTTCAACCACCACCGAACTTTACGACCAGAAGGGCCGCATCATCGGCTCGTTTGCGCTGGAGCGGCGTGAGGTGGTGGGCTTCGATGATTTTGCGCCGGTGCTTCGGCAGGCCGTTATCTCGATTGAAGACAAGAGCTTCGCATCTCACTGGGGCATCAATGTCTTCCGCGTGATTGGCGCGGTGTGGCACGACCTGCGCACCCATGGACGCGCCCAGGGCGCATCCACGTTGACCATGCAGTTGGCCCGCAACCTTTTTCTCTCGTCCGAGCGCACGGCTACGCGCAAGGTGCAGGAGGCTTATCTGGCCGTTCAGATTGAGCGGTCTTTCACGAAACAGCAGATATTCACTCTTTATGGCAACCAAATCTACCTGGGTCACGGAATGTACGGTTTTGAGGCTGCTTCGGAGTTCTATTTTGGCAAACACGCCAAGGATGTCACGCTGACAGAGGCGGCTCTGCTGGCAGGCTTGCCGAAGGGCCCGGCGGCCTTTTCTCCGCTGCTTGCCCCGGAGCGAGCGTTGCGCCGGCGCAACCTTGTGCTTTCTGAGATGGAGTCAGACGGCGTCATCACTCATGCCCAGGCCGAACAAGCCCGCTCGGCACCGTTGGGGCTGCATATCGCTCAGCCCGAAAGCTCCGTTGCGCCCTGGTTTCAGGAGGAGGTGCGGCGCGAGTTGGAAAAGCGCTTTGGTGCAGAAGAGGTGCATGAGGCAGGCTTGAAGGTTCAAACCACGCTCGATCTCGACCTGCAAAAAACCGCCAATCGCGCTGTTGCGGATGGTTTGGCCACCTACGAGAGGCGGCGCGGGTGGGTGGGTCATGAGGGACAGGGCAAACTGGAAAATGTACTCACGGGTGGCAGCACTCTCGAGGCCTATAGCCATCCCGACTGGGTAATGAAAACCAGCCCCGGCGACTTCGTTCATGCACTTGTCACTCGCGTCTTGCCGGCGGAGATTCACGCGCGGGTGGGCAAGGGCGAGATTGTGCTTTTGCCGGAAGACTGGAAGTGGACCGGCCAACGCTTCGGGGATGCCCTGGTCAAGCCCGGCGACCTGATTTACGTTCATCTTGCAGAGACAATGGATGGGTCAATGCGCCGCGCCACACTTGAGCAAGACTCCGGCGCTCAAGGCGCGCTGATGGCTGTCGACAACACGACCGGGGATGTGGTGGCCATGGTGGGCGGGCGCGATTATGCCCTCAGCCAGTTCAACCGGGCCACGCAAGCCGAGCGCCAGACCGGCTCCAGCTTCAAGCCCTACGTTTACACGGCTGCAATTGAGGACGGCGCCAAGGCCACTGATATCATCGTCGACGGACCGGTCAGCTTTGGCGGTTATACCCCGCACAACTACGAAAACGACTACAAGGGATCGATGACGCTGGCCGACGCCTTTGCCGAGTCGCGCAATGTTCCGGCCATCAAGCTGGCGGCGCGCGTGGGGATTCACAAGGTCATCGATTTGGCCCATCGGTTTGGCGTCACCAGCAACATTCCCGCTTATTTGCCGGTCGCCCTGGGCGCGGTCGAAATTACGCTCGAGGAGCAGGTGGCGAGCTACTCCGTTTTTCCCAACGACGGCCTGCGGGTCAAGCCGAGGCTAGTTCGCAGAGTCGAGAACGCTGACGGCATCACGCTTTGGGAAGACGCGCCGGCCGTGGACGAAGTGATCGACCAACAGACGGCCCGCACCATGATGACACTGCTGCGCGGCGTGACACGATATGGCACCGGCGCTGCCGCCGCGCAACTCAATCACCCGGTGGGCGGCAAAACCGGCACGACCAGCGAATATACTGACGCATGGTTTCTGGGCTTTTCGCCTTCGGTTACCTGCGGCGTCTGGGTAGGCTACGACAGCCGCGAATCTCTGGGCGACAAGGAGACGGGAGCTCGCGCCGCTCTGCCCATCTGGATGGACTGGATGCGTGCTGCCATCGTCGGCAAGGACGACGAAAGGTTTCTCGGCGATGACGCTGCGTCACCCATGCTGAGAGCCTCCACGACGCTGCCGGCTAAACCGCAATCCATCATCAAACCAGCGCTGCCCGTCAGCCCCCCCGCTCGAGTTGCTCCCCAGCCCGCAGCGCAATCAGGGGCCACCTCTGCTGGCGTCAGGCTGAAGGTTAAAGCTGCGTTGCCTCCACAGCCTGCTGCAAGCAAGCCAATCGCCACCGTCAAGCCGGCATTGAATTCCATCCCTAACCCAAAACCACCAAAAAACCCGCAATAAGCTGGGACTCGGTCTTCGGCCCTCAAGTCAGACCGCAGATGGTCCGATAAGGGATAGAGAAGACACATTGGACATGAGCTCTATCCTCGAAACGACTCCCGAAGCGGCTCAGCACGAGCTGTCTGGTGAGATGCGTTATATCGCCCGCCAGCCTATTCTCAATCTGCGCGGACAGGTGCATGGCTACGCTCTGCTGTTTGACACCGGCTCCGACGGAATTATTGGAGGAAGAGGCAGAGATGCGGCCCGCACGATTCTGGATGACGTGGTGCTTTTCGGCCTCGAACGCCTGACCGGAGGCTTGCAAGCTTTTATCAAATGCACTTCCGAAGCGCTGATTCAGCATTTGGTCGCTGTTCTGGCGCCGGAGACGACCGTTCTGAATATCCCCGAAAGTGTCAAGGCTACCCCTCAGTTGATGGCCGCTTGCCGCCAGCTGAAAGAAGCTGGCTTCCGGTTCGCGCTGGTCGATTTTACCGGCAACACGACGCCGCATCCTCTGCTTGAACTGGTTGATTACGTCAAGGTCGATCTCACGCGGCTCGGAGCCCCAGAGCGCTGGCGATTGCTTCAGCAATTGCAAGGGTTCACGGCCGACCTCGTGGCTGAAAGGGTGGATACGCAGGAGGATTTTCGCACAGCAGTTGCCGAGGGTTTCACTTACTTTCAGGGCCTTTACTTCTGTTACCCGCAGTTGATTCCCAACGCGAAGGTCCCCGCGAACCGTCTCTTTCACATTGAGATTCTTCGCCAGATGCAGGCTGATCCACTCGACATGGCGAAGATCTGCCCGCTGATCATGCGCGACGCCTCGCTGGTTTTCAGGTTGCTGCGCCTGGTCAACTCACCCATCTGCGCCATCCGGCAGGAGGTCGATTCGGTCGAATCGGCCATTATGATTCTGGGAGAAACCACTTTCCGCCGCATCGCAAATCTCGCCATTCTTCGTGAGATGAACGCCGAGCAGCCCGCCGAGCTGCTTCACATGGCGCTGGTGAGGGCGCGCTTCTGCGAATTGGCCGCCGGCCTTTGCCAGCAAAGCCCTAAAGAGCAATACCTGCTGGGAATGCTCAGCCTGCTGCCCGCTATGTTGCGTTGCCCCATGGAAACGCTCGCTCCCAAGCTGCCACTGCGCGCCGAAATTCGCGAGGCTCTGCTGGGAGCGGCCATCCCAGAGCGCTGCCTGCTCGGGTGGATTGAAGCCCATGAACGCAATCAATACAAGGAGCGGAATGCCATTGCCGAAGCTTATGGATTGAATGAGCAGCGTTTGGACCAGTTTTATGTAGACGCTATCGTGTGGGATGCAACCACCATCCGCAACGCCGTTTGAGGAAAACTCAATACCGAGCGCCGCGGTCCCGCAGCCTCAATCGAAGACCACCGTTTTGTTCCCATAGCAGAGAATGCGGCGGTCAAGATGCCAGCGGACAGCACGGGAGAGAACGATGCGTTCGAGGTCGCGGCCCCGCGCCACAAGGTCTTCCACCTGGTCGCGGTGTGAGATGCGCGCCACGTCCTGCTCGATGATGGGGCCGTCGTCAAGGACCTCGGTGACATAGTGGCTGGTGGCGCCGATCAGCTTGACCCCGCGCGCATGAGCGGCATGGTAAGGTTTGGCACCAGTGAAGGCAGGCAAAAACGAGTGGTGAACATTAATGATCGAGGCCGGATAGCGAGCGACAAATGCCGGCGAAAGCACCTGCATGTAGCGCGCCAGCACCACCAATTCGACCTCGTTGCGCGCGAGTACTTCAAGCTGTCGGGTCTCAGCTTCGGCGCGTGTGGCCGCCGTCACCGCAATGTGCTCGAAGGGAATATTGTAGAAAGCCGCCAGGTTTTCTACATCGCGGTGGTTCGAAATAATTACCGGAATTTCGCAGTGCAACTCCCCGGTTCGCCAGCGGTGCAAGAGATCGGCCATGCAGTGCAGGTATTGCGAGCAGAAGAGAGCCATGCGCGGCAGGCGATCGCCCGAGGTCAGCTTCCAACGCATTCCCAATTCTGCCGCCAGCGGCGTGAACTCTGCTTTGAAGGCGTCAAGATCGAAAACCGATTCGCCGTTTGCGCCATTGAGGGCCCATTCGACGCGCATGAAAAAAAGGCCTAACTGGTGGTCCTGATGCTGGTCGGCGTGAAGAATGTTGGCGCCAAGCCGGTAGAGCAGCGAGGAGACACGCGCCACCAACCCTTTTTGATCCGGGCAATCCATCAGCAAAACGGCAGATTCTTTCATGCTCTATCCAGCTTAAACCAGCTGCGACGGGTAGATGCCGATCGGTGACATTCAAGCGCAGTTCTCGCCGTTGGGATAAGAAGCTCCGCAACCTGGGTTTCTTCGGCGCATCTCATAGTCGAGCACGAAGAAGCGGCTGAGACGCCCCAACCCGAAACAAGGAGAATTTCATGCCCACACTTACGACCAAAGATGGCACGCAGATTTATTACAAGGACTGGGGTGCGGGTCAGCCCGTGGTCTTCAGTCATGGCTGGCCCCTGAGCGCGGATGCCTGGGAAGATCAGATGGCTTATCTTGCGTCGCATGGCTATCGGACTATCGCGCACGACCGGCGCGGCCATGGGCGTTCAAGCCAGCCCTGGAATGGCAACGAGATGGATACTTATGCCGACGATCTGGCGGAATTGACCGAGGTGCTCGATTTGAAAAACGCGGTCCATGTGGGCCACTCGACCGGCGGCGGCGAGGTGGCGCGCTACATTGGCCGTCACGGGACGAAGCGGGTCGCGAAGGCCGTGCTGATCGGCTCGGTGACGCCGCAGATGCTCAAGACGGAGGCCAATCCCGGCGGGCTGCCGATGAAGCTTTTCGACGATATTCGCGCCGGAGTTGTGGCTGATCGCTCACAATTTTTCAAGGATTTGACGGGACCATTTTATGGAGCCAACCGGCCTGGCGCGACGGTTTCGCAAGGGCTGCGGGATTTTTTCTGGCTGCAGGGGATGATGGCAGGGTTGAATGCCTGCTACGAATGCATCAAGGCTTTTTCAGAAACGGACTTCACCGAGGATCTGAAGAAGTTCGACGTGCCCACGCTGATTCTTCACGGCGACGATGATCAGATGGTGCCCATCAACGACTCGGCGCTGCTTGCGGTGGCGCTGGTGAAGGGTGCGACACTGAAGGTTTATCCGGGCGGGCCGCACGGGATGTGCTCGACTCTGAAGGAGAAGGTGAACGCGGATCTGCTGGAGTTTATCAAAGGGTAGATGCAAAGGGTGAGATGGCGGTTACAGTTTGCGTTCAGCCGAGCAGTTTGCCGGCTTCTTTGGCGAAGTAAGTGACGATGAAGTCGGCGCCGGCGCGGCGAATGCTGACTAACGATTCGAGGATGGCGCGGTCATGGTCGAGCCAGCCTTTTTGGAAGGCGGCTTGAAGCATCGCGTACTCGCCGGAGACTTGATAGGCGCCGATGGGCACATCCACGCGTTCGCGGGCGGCGCGGATAACGTCGAGGTAGGGCATGGCGGGCTTCATCAGAATCATGTCCGCGCCTTCTTCGAGATCGAGGTCGATTTCGCGCAGAGCTTCGCGCAGGTTAGCGCCGTCCATCTGATAGGTCTTGCGGTCGCCGAATTGGGGCGCGGAATCGGCTGCCTCACGGAAAGGTCCGTAGAAGGCCGAGGCGAATTTGGAGGCGTAGCTGAGGATGGGCGTCAGCTCGAAGCCTTGATCGTCGAGCAGGTGGCGGATGGCTCCGACGCGGCCGTCCATCATATCGCTAGGGGCAACGATGTCGGCTCCGGCGCTGGCCAGGCTAACGGCGGTTTGCGAGAGCAGATCGAGGGTCGGGTCGTTCTCCACTTCAAAGCCGTCGCGGGTTTCGAGCACCATGCCGCAATGGCCGTGGCTGGTGTACTCGCAGAGGCAGACGTCGGCAATGAGGACTAGCTTTTTGGCGGCTGGCGACTCTTTGAGCGCGCGCAAACCCTGCTGCACAATGCCATCGTCGTCCCATGCGCCGGAGCCTTGCTCGTCCTTGTCATGGGGCAGGCCGAAGAGCAAAAGGCCGCCGAGGCCAAGCTGCGCGGCACTCTCGGCTTCGCGCACTGCCTCATCGACGGAGAGTTGGAAGACGCCGGGCATGGAGCCGACCTCGCGGCGCACGCCCTGGCCGGGGCAGAGAAAGAGGGGATAGATCAGGTCGCCGGGGGTGACGGTGGTCTCGCGCACCAGCGCCCGCAGGGGTTCAGTGCGCCGCAGCCGACGCATCCGGGTTTGAGGAAAACTCATGCTGTCGATTGTACTTGAGCGCCGCGTAGGGGGCGCTTCCCAATGTTGCGCAGGTCGGGTTTCAGGCCGAAGGGTGGTAATATCCCTCTCATGGATTCCCATGAGTCGGCGCCAGATGAATTGCCAAAGGAAGGCGCTGCGTCTTTGCCTCGCGCCCATCAATGGGCACAAGGGCTGATACTTGCCGTCTTGTTTGCGGCTCCGGCGCTGCTTTGCGCGTATTATGCGCCCATCGTGGAGTCGGACGATTGGTGGCATATTCGGACAGGGGAATGGATACTGCAGAACCACGCGGTGCCCTGGACGGATCCTTTTTCCGCTTTTGGTGCGGGAAAGCCCTGGGCAGCTTATAGCTGGCTTTTCGATCTGCTGCTTACGCAACTCTTTCAGCGGCTGGGCCTGGTGGGCATCCTGACATACACATCAGGAATGATTGTGGCCGTCACCATGGTTATGCACCGGTTGATTCGGCGGCTGCAAGAAGACTTTTCGCTTGGCGTGATGCTGACGTTCATTGCCAGTTTCAGTCTTCTGCGCATCGATGTGGCGCGCCCCTGGATGTTTACGATTCTGTTTTTTGCATTTGAAATGGATGTTCTGCTGCAAGCCAGAAAGACTGGAAAAACCAGAGAGCTATTGTGGTTACCGATCGTCTTTGCCTTTTGGGCGAATTTCCACATTCAATTTATCGATGGACTTATTGTTTTGACAATCGCCTTGACTGAGGCCGTACTGGCGCATTGGTGGACGGGGCTCAGAAGGGGAATACATGCCGGCTGGCTTTTCGGGGTGTCGATCGCATGCGTGATGGCCACGCTGGTCAATCCGTATGGCTGGACGATTTACAAATCAGCATATGAGCTGGCATCGCAGCCGGGAGTTCTCTATAAAGTCGACGAAATGATGGCCATGCCCTTTCGCGGCCTGCCTGACTGGGGAGTTCTTTTCCTGACTGTTGCAGCTGCGGGAGTGCTGGCAAGATCCCGGCGCTTTTTGTTTTTTGAAAGTGTGTTGTTTGTTTTTGCGCTGGTTGTTTCGTTTCGCGCCGAGCGCGATCTATGGGTAGTAGTGATTGCAGCCAGCGCAATTCTGGCCTCAGGGCTCAAAGGGGACGACAAAAATCGGTTTGGGTTAACGCTGTACGCTGCGCCGCTGGTAGCGGTTGCCACCGGTCTGATTGTGTTGTTGGGCTTCCGCCTCACGCATCGCGACAACCTGCATTTGCAGGCGACGTTGGCAGGGGAAGCGCCTGTCAACGCTGTGGAAGTGGCGAAAGAGAGAGGCTTGCGCGGGCCTCTCTTTAACGACTACATCTGGGGAGGGTATTTGATGTGGTCTCTGCGCATGCCGGTCAGTATCGATGGTCGTTCCGCCCTTCACGGCGATAGCCAGATGGAACGGTTTGATGCGACGTGGTGGGCGCGGCCGGGCTGGTGCTCCGATCCCGATCTATTGAGAGCTCACCTGGTGATTGGCCAGGTCACAGCGCCTCTCACACAGGTACTGCGCATGGACCCGCGATTCGACCTGGTTTATGAAGACAAACTTGCGGCCGTCTTTGTTGCTCACAACCCTCCGTCTTCAGGGCCGGCTGGACCTCTACCGGCCGAACGAGGCGCCTGCGCCCCGACCACGCCTCGTAAGTGAAATGGGAGTTCTGAACGAGTTATAACTGCTCATAGAAGGTTGAGTTTTTATAGCCGAGCAGCACAACCAGAGTCCAGATGCCGATGGCGGTTCCGAAGGGGATGCGGATCAGGCTCAGGACGCCGGCAATGATGGCGACAATTCTCCCCCAGGGCGCACGCTCCTGCAGTCCCCATCCGGCAGCCCCGGCCAGGCAGGCGCGGAGCACCAGTACGACCCAGGCAAAATGGAGAAAGGCGGGCGCAAAACCCATCGGCCCCATCGGGCCATGCGCCCATGGTCCCTGCATCCAAGGGGCGAAACGGCCGGAGAGAAAGACATTGGCTAAAGCCAGTCCGGCGATTCCGGTCACCAGAGAAAAGCCTGCGTAGATGAACCAGGCGATGCTCAATGTATTGATTTTGCGCTCATAGTTCACGAGTTGAAACTCCAGGCCGGGCGTGGTCGGAACCGGCCCAGCAGCCGGGCGGCCGCACCGTGGACAGAATCTCAACTCCGGCGACATTGCCTGACCACATCCGCTGCAATACATGGTTACCTCCTCGAAGAGATCGATCTGAGTTTACTACGCAAGTTCTTCGCGCCTTGTTCCGTGGCGGGCCAAATTCGGCAGGGAAGCTCCGTTGGTGAGCTTTCTCTCATGTGGATCATTGGGCAATAATTTCATTCGGAAGTTTGCCTTCCAAGCGAAAATGCTCTCACGTTTCAACTCTATTCAACGATAAGTAGAAGGGGAGATATTCTTCATGGCGGCACATGCTGCGGTGGCAAAGGTTCCCGGGTCGGTTCAGAAGCAGGCAGGAGGACTTCGCTCGGTGGCGCGTCAGCCGATTCTTGACCTGCACAGCAGAGTTCATGGGTATGAACTGCTGTTCTGGAATGGGCGTGGGCCGATTATTGGCGAGGACAGCAACTTGACGACCCGCACCATGCTGGACAACACAGTGATTTTTGGTCTGGAGGAGTTGGCGCATGGGCTTCCTGCCTTTGTGAACTGTACGGTAGATTCCCTGACCGAAGAGTGGGTTCGAGTATTGCCGGCCAAGAGGACGGTTCTGGAGTTGCCATCGTGGCCTGCGCCGACACCGGGGTTGTTGACCGCGTGCCGCAAACTAAAGTCGATGGGCTTCCGGCTGGCGCTGACAGATTACATTGGGAGGCCAGAGTGCAAGCCATTGGTCGAACTGGCCGATTATGTGAAATTGGATATCGTCTATGTTGCCGCCGCCGAGCGGCAAAAACTGCTTCGTCAGCTCAGGGGGATATCGGCGCGCCCGGTGGCGCAGAATGTTGAAACGCAGGAACAATATGGACAGGCCTGCCAGGAGGGTTTCGATCTATTTCAAGGCTTCTATTTCTGCCGGCCGGAGCCACTGAAAAGCCACAAGATTCCGGGCAATCGCCTGGTTCATCTGGAGATTCTGGAAGATTTGCAAAATGATCCCGTCGACCTGCAACGATTAAGCCAGTTGGTGATGTGTGATGCTTCGCTGACCTATCGTCTGCTTCGGCTGGTGAACTCGCCCATCTGCGCTATCCGCCAGGAGGTAACCTCGATCCAGTCGGCGCTGCTTTTGGTCGGAGAAGCGACCTTTCGACGCATCGCCATGCTGGCCATCGCCAGCGACTTCAACACAGACCAGCCAGCGGAGATTCTTCGCATGGCCTTTGAGCGGGGGCGATTCTGTGAATTGACCGCCAGCCTCTGTGGACTGACCCCAGGCGAGCAATACCTCATCGGCATGGTCAGTCTCTTTCCAGCGATGCTGCGCATTCTCATGGAGGATTTGGTCCGGCTGCTGCCCTTGCGCGAGAAAGCGCAGGAAGCTTTGCTCGGCATGAAAACCCCGGAGAGTGTTCTGCTGCGCTGGATTATTTGTCAGGAGCACGGGGACTGGGTGGGGTGCGATGAGATCGTCCACTCGAACGGCCTGAGTCTTGACCAGATGATGCGCTACCACACTGAAGCAGTCGCATGGACGCATGAGGCGCTCATGTCCGGCGCCTAAGCTGCACGCTGTCGAGAGAAGTCTTCAGCGGCTTGAAACCGCCATGTGCCGCTCCCATCTTTCCTCGTGCCGGTCGTCGTGGAAGATGGCTGAGGTCGCACGTCCCTCATGGTCGCGTTCGAAGGTGAGCCGGCTCAAACTTGATCCGTTGGGATAAAAAAAGACAGATGGTGACTCGGCGGCCAATTCGGCGATCTCGCCGTGCGTATTCTTTTCGTAGAGCTGTTCGCCTTGACGGAAAAGAGTCTCGACGGTGCCGCCATTGGCGTCGCGATACTCTCCAACGAGCGCGTCGAGCATGGCCGGCGTGAGCTTGATGGCAGGCGGATGAAGCGGAATCAGCAGCCGCTCGGCGGAGGCCTGCAAATCAGCGCCGGGCTTGGCCTCCAGGTGGTGCGCGAGCATCCACCGAGGCAATTCCGGCTCGTTATAAGCGCGAGTCCAGCAATCGTGTTTGAGCCCCTGGTAGATCCACAGCCGCACATGTCCGCCCGCGGCCTTGAGAGTCTCAAACAATAGCTCGCTTTGGCGTGGCGTGATGATATTGTCGTCGCCGCCGTGAAAGAGCCAAACTGGTGTGCTGCCCAGCGCTCGGGAGTACTCGGCGGGCAGCGTGGAAGCCTCTTGCCAGCGCTCCGGCGCATAGCTCCAGAAGATGCCGCTGGCCGCGATCACCACGGCGGCCCAGCGCCGGGGATGGAGCCGCGCCAGCTCCCATGCGCCGTATCCGCCCATCGAGAGGCCAGTCAAATAAGTTCGCTCGGGATCGAGATGAAACTCGGCAGTCTCCTGATCCAGGGCGGCCATGGCCATCAACAGCATCTCTGGATCAGTCCAGTAGTTGGGCAGCGGACATTGCGGCATCACGATTACAAACGGCCAGCGTTCCGGGTGATCGCGCACCGCCTCAGGCACCCCAATCTGCGTCTGCCACATTCCCTCCGATCCACGCTCGCCGCGGCCATGCAGAGCAAGGATGACCGGCCATGGCTTGCGGTCATCCTTGCGATATGTCTCGGGCAAGTAGACCTGAAAGCGGTAAGTCGCGCCATGCAACTGAACGGTGCGATTGAGGAAGCCAGTTTCCTGTGGCGGCAGCGGCTCGGCGTGATGGCCGGCGCCGCGATGAGCCTCGGCCTGGGCTGGCCGGGGCGTGATCGCCAAGGCAAGCAGAAGGCCGGTAGCCGTATATTGCAGAAATCGGAGCATTGGGAGTCTCATCTCACTATAGTCGGACCATGTGAACTTGTGGAGCCGCACGAAATAGGCTGGGCAAGGCATGGCTCATTGCGAGATGATGAGCTATATCTATTATGGACTTGCATGGTCCAGAATGTGCGTGTTATTTTTATTGCAGAGAAGCAAAGGTGTGTCGCAAGGCATGGGGGAGCGGTTTTGCTAGGTCGCTCGCCGATTGCGACAAGTGCTACTCTTTTCAGTGGATTCGAGGGCCGGATGCATCGCGCATTGGGGGCGTGTCGGCTGGTGATCCTCGGGAAGTGGTCTGCGGACGTTCAATTCATCAGTCGGGTTCGTTACTCGCGGGCGATTTGCGCACAAGAGCAAGATTTGCAGGGAATATATGTGTCCGCTGTCGCGGCGCGCACATCAAATAAACGCCAACCAGGCAAGGAAAGTACGAATGGCGCAAATATTTGACCGCAGCTCCAATGCTTTGGCTCGCGCGAGTCTGGTATTGACGGGGCTGATCGTGATCGCTCTAGGTGTGGCGCTGGATGAGTTACAGCGCTCGCCTTGGGTGACGCGGCAAGGGCAGCGCCCGGATCAGCCGGTGCCCTTCAGTCATAAACATCACGTCCAGGGATTGGGCGTGCAGTGCCAATATTGCCATGTGACGGCGGAAACCTCGAGTTACGCCGGGATTCCTCCGACCAAGACTTGCATGAACTGTCACGCGCAGATTTGGACCAACGCCCAACTGCTGGAGCCTGTGCGTCAGAGCTGGGCTACAGGCCAGTCGCTGCCTTGGATCAAGGTTCATGACCTTCCTGATTACGTCTACTTCAGCCATGAGATTCATGTTCACAAGGGCGTGGGCTGCGCCAGTTGTCATGGGCGCGTGGATCAAATGCCGCTGATGTATGCGCAGAATACCTTGCAAATGGAGTGGTGCTTGGACTGCCATCGCGATCCGGCAAAAAATCTGCGGCCTACCAGCGAGATTTATAACATGGCATGGGAGAAGCCTTCGAGCGACAGGCCGGTTTGGTGTGCGGTGGGCGATGAGAAAAGCGGTGTGCCGACTGCTGAGAGCTTGAACTGTGTGACTCAGGAGCCGCAAAAGGCCGGAGTGCAGATGGCGTCGATGAGTCTGCCAATGGCTCGGGGACCTTCGTACCAAAGATTCACCAGTCAAGATGAGTTAGGCCACTTCCTCGTCAAGCACTACAAGATTCGCACCCCCAACGAACTAGCTAGTTGCGAGGTCTGCCACCGATGAGCGAGATAAAAAACAATCTGGTGGGCACGATAGCGCCAGCGCCGCTGACGCTGGAGCAGGTACGCGAGAAGTTGAAGAACGTGCGCGGAAAGAAGTACTGGCGCTCGGTAGATGAGTTAGCTAACACACCGGAGTTTCAGGCTGCAGTCGAAAAGGAGTTTCCCAGTTCGCCACATGCATGGGGCGATGATGTTTCAAGACGCGGCTTCCTCAAATTCATGGGCGCTTCGGCGGCGCTGGCTGGCCTGGCCGGATGCACCAAGCAGCCCGACGAGCCGATTTATCCGTATATCAAAGCCCCGGAAGATTTGATTCTCGGCAAGCCGATGTATTTTGCAACCGCGTTTCCGTTTGTTACGGGCGCCGTGCCGTTGCTGGTGAAGACCGATCAATTCAGACCCATCAAAATCGACGGCAACCCCGAGCATCCGTATAACCAAGGCTCGTCGGATCCCTTCACGCAAGCGACGCTGCTCGACTTATACGATCCGGACCGTTCGCAGCATGTGACCTATCGCCGAGAGAATCGCGAGTGGGCCGAGTTTGCTGTCGAGTTTCGTAATAAAGTCATCTCAACCAAAGACGGCACCGGAATTTATTTCCTCAGCGAGACGATCACTTCGCAGACCCTCGATTGGCAGTGGCTGGATGTGAAAGCGGCCTTTCCGAAGGCTACGCTGGTGCAGTATGATCCCGTGACGGCGAATTCCTTTTTGGCAACGAGATCAGATCTTCAATATGATTTAGCCGATGCGGATGTAATTGTCTCTCTGGATGCGGATTTTCTCTCTGGTGCGAGCTTCCCAGGCTTCCATAAATTAGTTCGCCAATATGCGGAGCGGCGTAAAGACCCGACGAAGCTGAATCGTTTGTATTCCATCGAGAGTACGCCGACGACTACGGGATTAAAGGCTGAGCACCGGTTGGGATTGCGGGCCAGCGAAATTCCAGCGTTTACTGCGGAGTTGGCCAAGGCTGTTGGCGTTGCTGGAGTAGAAGCTCCGAGTTATGCGTGGACTGATGAGCAGAAGAGGTTTCTGGCTGCTCTGGTCAAGGATTTGAAGGCTCAAGATGGCAGGTGTGTAGTAATTCCGGGACTACATCAGGATGCGTCCGTCACTGTTTTATCTTTGCTAATCAACGCCGTACTTGGTAGTTTGTTGAGCGGGACGGTGGTTCAATCCGCGTCTGTCAACCCGCAGCCATCCTTTCAAGGTAATGACTTGAAGGTTTTGGTTGATGATCTGAACTCGGGTAAAGTGGATTGGTTGGTGGTTCTCAATGCAAATCCAATCTATAACGCACCTGCTGACCTGAATTTTTCCGCAGCCTTCGAGAAGGCGAGGGTGACAGTGCATCTCGGTACACACGTGGATGAGACGGGGCAGAATGCGCAGTGGCACATTCCGGCGGCGCATTTTCTTGAGTCGTGGTCAGATGCGCGGACTTATGACGGAACATTCTCGATAGTGCAGCCGATGATAGATCCTCTCTACGGCGGGAAGACGGCGCATCATTTCTTCCAGGCGTTGCTGAATGAGCCTGGATTGAGTCCGTACGAGGCGGTGAGAGAGACGTGGAAGCCTTGGCTCGAAAAGCGAGGTGAGTTTGAACGTGAATGGCGCAAAGCGCTCCACCAAGGTTGGATCGAAGGGACACAGAAAGACAAGAAAGAGATCAACGGTTTGCCGGTAACTGGCATGCGTGCTCCCGCACCATCGCCGAAGGAATCGTTGGAGATTATCTTCCGCCCAGACCCGAATATCTATGACGGGCGGTGGTCAAACGTTGGCTGGCTGCAAGAGTTGCCCAAGCCGGTTACTAACTTGAGTTGGGATAATGCAGCAATTGTCTCCGGGGCTACGCTGACCAAGTATGGCCTCGAAGAAGATGACATTGTTGAGCTAACCGTGAATGGTCGCAAGGTCAACGCGCCGGTGATTGTTGCGCCGGGCCATCCTGATAACTCGGTCACTGTGCATCTAGGTTATGGGCGCTCAAATGCCGGGCGCGTCGGTTCAGGCGCGGGCTTCAACGCATATCTGATTCGCACCTCGGACGCCCCGTTTTACACCGTGGGGACCATGAAGAAGGTAGAAGGCAAGTGGGGCGTTGCTATTACCAAGAGCCACTATCAAGACCATCGCTCGAAGACCTTTGGAGGGCAGGGTAACGGTAATAACTCGCTTGAAGGGGACGAGGCGATCAACGAGCGCGGCATTATTCGCTATGCTACGCTGGCTGAGTATAAGGCCGATCCCGGCTTTGCCAACGAAGGCGAGACGCATACGACGACCGACAAGAGCAATACTTTGTTCCCTAACTGGGAGTACAAGGAAAATGCCTGGGGCATGTCGATCGACATGAACAGTTGCACGGGCTGCAATGCTTGCATCGTGAGCTGTTACGCGGAGAATAACATTGCGGTCGTAGGCAAGCAGCAGGTGCGGATCGGGCGCAATTTGCAGTGGCTGCGCATTGACACTTACTTTGAGGGCGATCTTGCCGCGCCACGAGCCCACTTCCAGCCGATGGCCTGCCAGCATTGCGAGAATGCGCCCTGCGAGCAGGTTTGTCCGGTGGGCGCAACAGTGCATACACCTGAAGGCTTGAACGCAATGGTTTATAACCGCTGCGTGGGTACGCGCTATTGCTCGAATAACTGCCCTTACAAGGTGCGGCGCTATAACTTTCTGCTCTACTCGGACTTTGAAACCGAGAGCCTCAAACTCATGCGCAATCCCGATGTAACGGTGCGTTCGCGCGGCGTGATGGAGAAATGCAGCTATTGCTTGCAGCGCATTTCCGCGGCCAAGATCGATGCCGACAAGGAAAACCGCGCGGTGCGCGACGGCGAGATTGTAACTGCCTGTCAACAGGCCTGCCCCGCTCAGGCAATTACATTCGGTAACATCAACGACAAGCAGAGCAAAGTTGCGAAGCTCCAAGCCGACGAGCGCAGTTATCAGGTTCTCGCCGATCAGAATACCCGTCCGCGGACAAAGTATGTGGCCGCGGTGTTGAATCTTAACTCCGAACTCGAAGATGCGCCGGCGGAACATTTGCCGACGAAGGGCTGAATCCAGCATGCCGACGACTGAAGTGAAACCCGACCAGAAGATCGACCCCGCGACCGGAGAGTACCGTGTCATTGCGCCGGGGCAGAGCTTCCGTTCGATCACTGAAAAGATCACGCGCATTGTGCTGACGCCCTCGACGCCGCTGGGCTGGTTCGCGATCTTCGGAATAGGTGGCGCTCTGGCCACTATGCTGCTGGTCGCGCTCACTTGGCTGGTCCTTGTCGGAGTCGGCATCTGGGCGATCACGCAGCCAGTAGCCTGGGGATTTGCGATTATTAACTTCGTCTGGTGGATCGGCATCGGCCACGCAGGCACGCTGATTTCGGCGATTCTTCTTCTTTTCAAGCAACAGTGGCGTAACTCGATCAACCGCTTTGCCGAGGCAATGACGATTTTTGCCGTGGTCTGCGCCGGGTTGTTTCCATTGATTCACATTGGCCGTCCGTGGCTGGGTTACTGGCTGCTGCCCTATCCCAGCACCATGACGGTGTGGCCGCAGTTTCGCTCGCCACTGTTATGGGACGTCTTCGCGGTTTCGACTTATGCGATCATCTCGATCGTTTTTTGGTACATCGGCATGGTTCCCGACTTTGGCACCCTGCGCGACCGGGCTGATTCAAAGCTGGCTCAGTACGCGTTCGGGCTTGCAGCGTTGGGTTGGCGAGGATCGGTGCGCCACTGGGCACGCTACGAAACGGCCTCGCTGCTGCTGGCTGGTTTGGCTACTCCGCTGGTACTTTCCGTGCATACAGTGATTAGTTTCGATTTCGCCGTGGCTGTTCTGCCGGGCTGGCATACCACGATCTTTCCGCCGTACTTTGTTGCGGGCGCAATTTATTCCGGTTTCGCCATGGTGCTAACCCTGGCCATTCCGCTGCGCAAGTTTTATCACCTTGAAGGTCTGGTCACCGAGCGTCACATCGATAACATGGGCAAGGTGATGTTAGCTACGGGATTCATCGTAGCCTATGGGTATGGCATGGAAGTCTTCATGGCGTGGTACTCAGCCTCGCATTGGGAAGCCTTCATGATGTGGAACCGCATGTTTGGTCCGATGGGCTGGGCATATTGGGTCTTAGTAACATGCAACCTGGCGATTCCGCTGACGACATTGTGGTCGCGCAAGCTGCGCACTTCGATTCCATTCATGTTTTTTATCTCGATTGTGGTCAACACGGGAATGTGGTTCGAGCGCTTTGTCATTGTAGTAACAAGCCTCTACCGCGACTTCCTGCCATCGTCGTGGGGAACCTACCGCGCGACTAAGTGGGATTACATGACTTATGTTGGGACGCTGGGGTTATTTACGGCATTATTCTTGCTGTTTGTGCGCTTCCTTCCCATGATTCCGATGTCTGAAATTCGCACGATGCTGCCGGGAGCAAAGATTACACCCAAGAAGGCAGCGGAGGCTGGTGACTAATGCCCCCACGCGAAGGAACCTACGGCCTGCTGGCCGAATTCGATACGCCGGGGGACCTGATCCGCGCAGCACAACAGGCGCGCATGGATGGTTGGCGGCGCATGGACTGCTACACGCCATATCCGGTCGAGGAAGCGGCCGAGGCGATTGGCTTTCATCGCCATAAAGTGCCGCTGATTACGCTGATTGGCGGATTGATGGGCCTGGCTGCAATGTTTTTGCTTGAAGTCTGGATCTCCGTGCTGGCCTATCCGCTGAATATCGCTGGGCGTCCGACTTATTCATGGCCGGCGTTTATCGTGCCCGCTTATGAATGGACCATCTTATGGGCTGGACTGTCGGCGGCTTTTGGGATGCTGGCGCTCAATGGATTGCCGGCGCTTTATCATCCGCTCTTCAACGCGCCTAACTTCCGCGATGGAGCTTCGACCGATAAGTTCTTTCTGTGCCTGGAGGCGCTGGACCCCAAGTTCGATCTGGTAGACGCGAGAAAGTACTTAGAGAGCTTTGAGCCGGTCTCGGTGGTGGAGGTGGATTACTGATGCGAGTTATCCGCCTCAAGTCGATGGGAAGCATCGCTGCTGTTGCCGGGGCGATGGCGCTGTTGTTTGTCGCCGGCTGCCGTCAGGACATGCAGGATCAGCCCAAGGTCATTTCGCAGCGCGGTTCGGAGATGTTTGCCGATCATCGCGGTGCACGACCCCAAGTGGCAAACACCGTTGCTCGGGACCAATTGCACGAGGACAGCTACTTCTATACCGGCGTGATTCAAGCTGCCGACGGCTATCGTGAAGAGAAGAACGAGATGCCTTTTCCGGTCACGCTCGATGTGCTCAAGCGCGGGCAGGAACGCTTCAATATCTATTGCTCGCCGTGTCACTCCCGGGTGGGCAACGGGCTGGGTGAAATTGTGCAACGCGGCTATAAACCGGCTGCCAATTTTCACGATCAAGTTAGGCTCTCGCAACCTATCTCGCACTACGTTTACGTGATGACGCATGGCTATGGAGCGATGCCGGATTATTCAGCGCAACTAACTCCAGTAGATCGCTGGGCGGTGGCGGCTTACATCCGAGCATTGCAATTGAGTCAGGCGGCCACGGTGGAGGACGTACCTCCCGGTGTCACGGTGCGAAGTCTGAAAGAGATTGCCGCAGAGGGTGGACATCCAGAATTTGCCGAGTCCTGGAGTCTTCCTGCGACAGCGATTCAAGCATATCCACCCGATGCGAAACAGGGAACCCCCGCGCTTGCTCCGGCTAATCCAGCTGATCCCGCAATCAGGATTCCCATCACCAAACCGGTCCCAGCGGCCACGAAGTAAGGATGAACGGAATGGCTCACGAGATGCATGCCAAAACGCTTCCCGCTAACTTAGGCGCGCCGGAGTGTGTCGACGGTTGGCAGAGGCAGGCGTTGTTCGTCGGGTTGATTTTCTCGGTCATTGCTGCTGGTCTGGCTGTTGCCGATCGTTCGATCGATCACGTGCTTCGAGCATGGCTGCTCGGCCTCATGCTCACCTTCGGATTCGCTGTGGGTGGGCTTGCATTGCTCATGCTTCAATACTGTTCGGGCGGCAAGTGGGGATTGCTGTTGCGTCGGCCTTTGGAAGCGATGAGCCGCACACTGCCACTGGTTTTTGTATATTGGCTAGTCATTGCCCTCTCGCTGAAGAAACTTTATTTGTGGGCGGCGGTTGATGACGTGAGTGCCGCATTGAAATCAGGTTGGATCAGCGAGGTCCAAGCGCATGCCATCGAATTCAAGCGGCCTATGCTGAATCCCGTGGCTTTCTGGGTAACTGGCGCAGTATGCTTTGCTGTCTGGTGGTTTTACACATGGCGGCTCAATACTCTGGGCCTCGAGCGCGATACGGAGTCGCTTGCAACTACACCTGAGTGGATCAAGCGGTTGGAAAACATCAGCGGCCCCGGCATCGTGGTCTACGCGATTACGATGAGTGCCGCAGTGATTTATTGGGTCATGTCACTTGATCCAACCTGGTATTCATCGGTCTACGGCCTGCTTTTCCTGGTGGGACAGGCGTATGGAGTGTTGGCGCTCTCGATCATCGTTGTGATCTCGCTTTCCAAATCCGAGCCATTCAAGACGATTCTGCGTCAGACCGAACAGCATGATTTAGGCAAATTCACATTTGCATTTGTGATGTTGAATATTTACCTTGCCTTTTCGCAGTTCCTTATCATTTGGTCGGGAAATCTTCCGGAAGAAATTCCCTGGTATCTCGATCGCATTCGCGGCGGGTGGGGCGTGATCGTCACGCTCGACTTTATCTTTCACTGGCTGATTCCGTTTACGCTGCTGCTCTCGCGCGATCTGAAGCGCAACAAGAAGCGATTGGTACGAGTATGCCAATGGATGGTTTTTGCACGCGCTTTTGATTTGTTTTGGCTGATTGAGCCCAACTTTAAAGACGCTGCGCGCAACCTGCACTTCAGTTGGGGGATTCTTGAATATGTGGCAGTGCCGGTAGCGATGGTGGCCTTCTGGGTGGTGTACTTCTGCATGCAGTTGAAGACGAGGCCGTTGGTGCAGACGAATGATCCGCATTTGGCGGAGATATTGGAGGCGGAGCATGTCCACGCATAACTCCCCCAATTCGGGCCATGAGCCGGAAGAAGTCGATGCTTCCAAGGGTTACGAGCCTCGTGATGTTCGTGTCTCCGGCATCGTAGTTTTTCTGGTTGCGTTAGGTGTCTTCGCTGTGGTGACGGGGTTGCTCGCGTACGGAGTTGGCAAAGTGATTGATGCGCGCATGGCCAGTGAAGACGGGCCCAAAAATAAATGGACCCGGTCTGCGGATGTGCGTCCGCTGGGTAACTTTCCGTCAAGTCCCGAGTTACAAAACAAACTGGCCGAGATGACTCAGCACTTTCCTGCTCCGCGTTTGCAAACTGACGACGGCAATCAGGATGTGGCTGACTTGCATGCACGCGAGGACCTGTTGCTGAACCATTACAGCTGGGTTGATCAATCTCAGAGTCAGTCGCAGAGCAAGGTCCGGATTCCCATCGAACGCGCGATGGAGTTACTCGCCCAGCGGGGATTGCCGGTGGCGCCCGCAGCGGGACGGTCGCTGCTGATGACAGGGGATAAGACGCCAGCGATAGCTATGCCTCTGACTAACGGATTTGCGCGAACCGGTTATGAGTTAGATCAAGCTGCGGCGCAGGCGATTGAGAGTCACCGTTCGGAGGAGCGCAAATAGGGACTGGTGAGCACGCGCAAGCGGAGCACACAGTATTTTGAGCCGGAGTAGCAGGAGATAAGGCATCATGCAAGGCACTGGCACAAAACGGGGAATCGGACGGCGCGCGGCGTTCATGCTGGCGTTGACTTCAGTGTCGCTTGCGCCGTCGCTGGTGTCGCAGGTCTCGCGCTACGACGAGAAGCAGATGGCTCCGGTCAGCGATAAGCCGCCAGCGATCCTGAACAAAGTTGGAATTGCGCAGCGATTGAATGAGCAACTGCCTCTTTCGCTCACCTTCACTGATGACACGGGCAAGCAGGTCGAGTTAGCTAACTACTTCGGCAAGCGGCCGGCGATTCTTGCTCTGGTTTATTACCAGTGCCCCATGCTCTGCTCGGAGGAGTTGAATGGCCTGACGGGCGCGTTGCAGATGGTGAACTTTGTTCCCGGTAAAGATTTCAGCGTGATCGTGGTAAGCATCGATCCCAGCGAGGGAACCGACTTGGCCGCGGCGAAGAAACGCGTCTACCTCAAGCGCTATGGCCATCCAGAGACGGCTGCTGGCTGGCATTTCATGACTGGCACGCAGGTTAACATTGACGCGCTCACTAAGGCAGTGGGTTTCGGCTATGTGAAGATTCCTGGACCGGACGGAAGGCTGACGCAGTTTGCGCACGCCAGTTCGATTCAGATTGTTACTCCTGAAGGAAAGCTTGCGCAGTATTACATGGGTGTTGAGTATTCGCCGAAGGATCTGCGGCTGGGGCTGGTGGAGGCCTCGGCCAATCGCATCGGCTCGCCCGTGGACAACATTCTGACCTACTGCTACCACTATGATCCACAAACTAACAAACACTCATTGATTGTTGCGCGGGTTGTTCAGCTGGGTGGACTTGTCACGGTGTTTTCGCTAGGTGGATTCATGCTGGTGATGTTCCGCAGGGACGCACGGAAAGACGATCAGCCTGGGAAGGACCATAAGGTGAACGGATAACGGAATGAGCCATATTAGTCCGATAATCTGGCAGTTTCTCGTCAAATGGATGACGAACTTCCCGCTCTTTCCGCCGGAGGCGTCGAAGATTGCGCCGCAAATGGACGCACTGCTTTTCTTTATGGTGCTCGTGAGTCTGATTGGGTTGACGATTGTGGTGCTGCTGATCGCCAGCTTTTCGATTCTCTACAGCAAAAGGCGCCATCCGGTTGCGGTGCAAGTTGAAGGTTCGACGCTGCTCGAGGCTACCTGGACCATTATTCCGCTGGGTTTGTTTCTGGTGATGTTCGTGTGGGGCGCGCTGATTTATTTTCGCGTGTTTACGCCGCCGCCCAATGCCATGAACATCTACGTAGTCGGCAAGCAGTGGATGTGGAAGGCTGAGCATCCGGGCGGGCAGCATGAGATCAACGCGCTGCATGTGCCGACGGGCCGCGCGGTGCAGGTGACACTGATTTCGCAGGATGTTTTTCACAGCTTTTCGATTCCGGCCTTTCGGGTAAAGCGGGAAGCGATTCCGGGGCGCTATACGACCGTGTGGTTTGAAGCCACCGTACCCGGCACCTATCACCTTTTCTGTACACAATATTGCGGCACGAACCATTCGCAGATGACCGGCGACATTGTGGTGATGACGCCCGAGGATTTTAAGAAATGGCTGGCCAGTTCGACGTCGGGCGCGTCGCTGGCACAGAATGGCGAACGGCTTTTTGCGAGCTTGAGTTGTGCGGCGTGCCACAACGCGCGGCCCGATGCGCGCGGGCCATCGCTGGCCAACGTCTATGGCGCAAAACTCGCGCTTTCGACTGGGGGCACCGTAACTGCCGATGATGCCTATCTGCGCGAGGCAATTCTGAATCCGTCGCAACATGTAACTCAGGGTTATGCGCCGATCATGCCGACTTATCAAGGGCAAGTTAGCGAAGAGGGAGTAATCGCGCTGATTGAATACATCAAGAATCTCAACTCCGACTATCGCATCGAGCAGACACTCAACACCACCGATCTGCCGCCAGAGAGCGAAGGCAAGACGCCTGCTGCAACAGCGCCAGTCTCAAAAGGAACGGTGAAGCCATGAGCACGAACACTATCGTCAGTCTTCCCGATCAGTCGACGGCCAGGATTCCCAAGGACAATTTCCTGACCAGAGAGAATGGCCTGCTCAGTTGGCTGCTCACTGGCGACCACAAACGGATTGCGATTCTTTACCTGATCTCTATCAGCTTCTTTTTCTTTATCGGTGGAGCGCTGGCAGGATTAATTCGCTTGGAGTTACTAACGCCGCAGACTGATCTGATGGCCACCGACACTTACAACAAAGTTTTTACCATGCACGGCATCATCATGATCTTCTTTTTTCTGGTGCCATCGGTGCCGGCTACGCTGGGAAACTTTTTTATTCCGATGATGATCGGAGCCAAGGACCTGGCTCTACCCAAGGTCAATCTTCTGAGCTGGTACCTTTACATAGCCGGGGGCATCCTGGCGCTGGTCACGATGGCGACGGGCGGCGTTGATACCGGGTGGACCTTCACCACCCCGCTATCAACTCACTATGTCAACACTAATGTGCTGACTACCGGCCTGGCGGTCTTCATTGCCGGATTCAGTTCCATCCTTACTGGGCTTAATTTTATTGTCACGATTCACAAGATGCGCGCGCCGGGCATGACGTGGTTTCGAATGCCATTGTTTATCTGGTCGCATTACGCGGCCAGTATTCTGATGGTGCTGGCGACGCCAGTGGTAGCTATCGCTATTGTGCTGGTGGCTCTTGAGCGCACCATCGGCATCGGAGTCTTCGACCCCACCAAGGGCGGCGACCCATTGCTCTTTCAGCATTTGTTCTGGTTCTACTCTCACCCTGCCGTTTACATCATGATTTTGCCGGGCATGGGAGTTATCTCTGAAGTTATATCAACCTTCAGCCGCAAGCGAGTCTTCGGTTATACAGCGGTAGCATTCTCATCGGTGGCCATCGCCGTGTTTGGCTTCTTCGTATGGGCCCATCACATGTTTATCATGGGCATTTCGAATTACTCGGTACTGGTTTTCTCGCTGCTCACCATGCTGGTCGCCGTACCCTCGGCAATCAAAATCTTCAATTGGACGTTCACGCTTTACAAGGGCTCCATTACCTTTGAAACGCCGATGATTTACGCTTTCGGATTCATGGGTCTGTTTACCATCGGCGGCATGACAGGTGTCTTCCTCGGTAGCTCCGGTACGGACATTCACTTGACGGAAACGTATTTCATCGTCGCTCACTTCCACTTTGTGATGGTGGGTGGAATGTTGATGGCGTTTCTCTCAGGCATTCATTTCTGGTGGCCCAAGATCACCGGGCGCATGTATCCGGAAAAGATCTCGCAGATGGCGGCGGTAGTTACCTTTATCGGCTTCAACCTTACGTTCTTTCCGCAGTTCATTCTTGGCGCGCTGGGCATGCCGCGGCGCTATGCATCCTATCCGCCGGAATTTCAAATTCTGAATGTCTTTTCGACCGCAGGCGCAACCATTCTAGGTGTCGGCTACTTGCTGCCGGTGCTCTACTTGATTTGGTCGCTGAAGTATGGCGCGATTGCGGGCAGTAATCCATGGCAGGCGACGGGCCTTGAATGGCAGACGCAGTCACCTCCATTGACCGAAAACTTTGCCGTGATGCCGATTATGGACCACGAAGCCTATGACTACGAGTGGCTGGAAAAGCAGCAGCAGGCTCAGAAGAAAACGGAGGTGACCAGTGCCGGATAACTCCGTGAATGCTCATGGCGCCGATCATGCCGGTAACACCGCGCTCGCCGAGCACCCGTCTTATCTGCGTCATCACTTCAATTCCGTTGAGCAGCAGGCGGACGCCACTAACTTTGCCATGTGGCTCTTTTTGCTGACCGAGGTCATGTTCTTCGGCGGACTCTTCACTGCTTACCTGATCTATCGCAACTGGTTCTACCAGGCATTTGTTGCCGGCTCTCATCAACTGAATGTGATTTGGGGAACGACCAATACGGTGGTGCTGATTCTTTCGAGCTTCACCATGGCCATGGGCGTTTGGTGCGCAGAGACGCGGCGCAAGAACGGCCTGGTGCTTTGCCTGACGCTCACCTTCATTCTCGGCCTGGCCTTCTTGGGCATCAAGACCATCGAGTACCGCGAGAAGATCGAGATGCATCACGTTCCCGGTTTCCACTATAGTTTGCAGTCATTTCTCGATCCCGAATCCAATCCCGAAGTTTTCAAGGAATATCACGACAAGCCGCTGGCGCCCGACATGGCTCGCCACACCGAGCTTTACTTCTCGCTTTACTTTCTTATGACGGGCATGCACGCGCTGCACATGATTATCGGCATCGGAATTTTAGCGTTCATGATCATTCGCGCGCGAGCCGGGGCTTATACCTCGGGACATGTAACATTTGTTGAAAACTTCGGCCTTTATTGGCATTTCGTGGACATTATCTGGATCTATCTCTTTGCGCTGCTCTATCTGATCAGCAGGCATTGATGGAGAGCAGTGGACAGTGAATAACCGGCGTATGCCCGAGGATAAATGGTATGAGCGAACCTAACGAAAACGCGGATCACATTGTCGGTCCCGGCGTTTATGTGACGATTCTCTTTGCGCTGCTGGTGGGCACCGGGCTCACGGTGTGGGCTTCGTTTGTCGATCTGGGCTTCTGGAATCCGATCATTGCGCTGGGCATTGCCACATCCAAGGCGGCACTGGTGGTGCTGTTTTTCATGCATGTGAAGTACAGCTCGAGGTTGACCAAGCTGACGGTTTTCGCCGCGATCTTCACCTTCCTGATTCTGATCTCGATGACTCTGTCGGACTACATGAGCCGCGCCTGGGGAAGCTGGTAACGAGATTCCCGAGCCCGCTCGTTTCCGGCAATCCGTCCCTCACATTGCGGTACGCGATGTGCGTTTTCGCGCACATTGACGATTTTGCCTGAAACTGAGTTTTGTTCAGTAATGACGCGCGAATTCTTCACTTTTAGGCCTCATTTTCTCTTCCCGCAGTGAATTAATCTGCACGAATAAAAAATATCGTAGGGGGGTATAGAGTGGCATTTCTGGTTGCGGAATGAGCGCGCCTGGTTGGCATTGGACCCACTACGACATTCGTATCCTTGTTGAGCATGTTTCGCACCCAAGATCATTATGCGTCCGAGGAAGGTAATCTTCTGTAACGGCCGAGGAAGAAGATACGTTTGCCCGGAGCCGCACACCAGCCGGTTGTGCAACTGTCCAGTTAAAGGTCTATAATTCAACCAATTTAAATCCCATAACTGCGTGGTTCGCACGTTGCAATCCAGCAGGTTTCGATCAAGTCCTCCTCGGATATTGCCGATAAAAAGAGAGGGCACCTCGGAATCGCAGACAGGATACGTGTGAGCATTTTGCCTATTCAATGGCCCTATCGTGAACCTGCCCCTGGCGGCGGGGCGGGGAAGAGTGTATCCGTTTACCGCGAGCCAGGTCAGTTCCAAAGATGTTCCATCCAACTGTCATGGCATCGCACCCGTGCGACGGAACTGCGAACCGCAGGTCCTTCGACTTCGCTGCGCTTTGCTCAGGATGACAGCATGGGGGGGGCACGGAGCTTTGGGTACAGCAGCTGTAGAGCCGCCAAACCGATGGGCAAAGGATATCTGGCTTGTAAGGTGCTGGAAACAATTGTGTTAGTGGTCATGGGGGCGGTCCTTGGCGGCGCGCAAGAGATACCTGCTGCCGAGCGGGCAGATGAGACTGCGCGTCAGGCCAGTCTTCCTCCCCAGGTGATTCAGGCAGAGCGCTTTTTAGCTCAGCGCGGCTGGAAAAGAGGGCAAGGCTGGGCGGGCGCCAGGGGGCTGCAGAGACGCGCCAACGCGGCTGCAGTTCCACCGCTGGCTCAGACCGGCGCAGTGTGGTTGCCGCTGGGGCCGACCGCGGTTCAATCGCAAAGCTATGGGCTGGTGACTGGCCGCATCACTGCGCTGGCGCTAGACCCTTCGGACGCGACCGGCAACACTCTCTACGTGGGAACTACCGGAGGCGGAGTTTGGCGGTCGCAGAATGCGAACACGTCCGCCTTGGCCAACATCGGCTTTATACCTCTCACCGATGACACGAGTGCTCTTTACGAGGCTCAAGACGCTTCAATCAGCATTGGCGCGTTGAGCGTGCAGCCGGGCGGAACGGGAGTGATTCTGGCCGGCACAGGGGACCCGAATGATGCCCGCGATTCCTACTATGGCGCCGGGATCATACGGTCGACCGACGGCGGGTATACCTGGAGCCTGATCTATCTCGTAGACCAATCCTTCAATTTTCAAGGGCAGGGATTTGCCGGTTTTGCCTGGAGTTCGGCAACCCCTCAACTGGTGGTAGCCGCGCTGTCTCATGCCTATGAAGGCATATTGGTGAATTATGACCCGATGAACTGGAGCTTCGCGGGACTTTATTACTCCACCGACGCCGGGGTCACATGGAATATGTCCACCATTCAGGACAGCGTCGGGCAGGTGATCCAGGGGCAGCTCAATAACCCAACGGTTTATGAGGGGAATGCAGTCACCTCGGTGGTATGGAACCCGGTGCGGCAAATGTTTGTGGCGGCGGTGCGCAACCACGGCTATTATGAGTCCACCGATGGAATCACATTCAACCGCATTGCCGCGCAGCCCGGTTTGGCTTCTGGTAACGCCGAGAATCTGAGCCTCTCGCAGTGCCCAACAGTTACATCAAAATATTGCCCCATTTTTCGCGGCACGCTGGCGGTCAATCCCCAGACCGGCGACACTTTTGCCTGGACGGTGGATGGCAACAATCAGGATTTGGGAATCTGGCAGGATGTGTGCGCGGCCACCAATGGCGCCTGCGCCAGCCAGACGCTCACCTTTGCCCAGCAATGGAATACGGCGGCTCTAGAAACCAGCACTGCGCTGGGCACGGCCACCATCGCGAATGGCGACTATACCCTGGCGTTGGCCGCCACTCCCTCTGGGCAGGAAACGATTTTGTTTGCTGGGGACCAGGATCTGTGGAAGACGAGTTGCCCATACTCACAAGGCTGCGCGTGGCGCAACACCACCAACTCGACCACCTGCATGAGCGGCGCAGTAGGTGAATATCAACATGCCCTGGCCTGGAACGCGAATAATCCGCTGGAGATATTTATAGGCAACGACAGCGGACTGTGGCGCTCGACGGACGCCATCGACGAGACGGGCTATGCATGCTCGCAGAGCGATGCCAGTCACTTTCAGAATCTGAATGGGAGCCTGGGCTCGCTGGCCGAGGTGGTGAGTATCGGCCAAGTGGGTGCGACTCCCTACACGATGTTGGCCGGCCTGGGAGAGAACGGAATCGTTGGCGTGAATAGTTCTATCGAGCCGACAACGGACTGGCCGGAAATTCTGGGTGGGGAAGGCGGACCGGTGGCCATCGACCCGCTGAACAGCTCCAACTGGTACGCGAACAATGGCGCAGGAGTCTCGATCTATTTGGGCGCGCCGCCGAATGGAACCACGCTCAGCACATTCAATCCTGTGCTGACTTATTCGACTGACTCAGGCTTATCTCACGCGATGATCTACGGGACTGCGGATGTGGTGAGGGATGGAATATCGCTGGCCGAGGAGCCTCCTTACGCGCCGGCACCCTTTCTGATGGATCCGCTGGATGATACGCAGTTGCTGATTGCAACCTGCCGAGTGTGGCGCGGGCCTGCGAACGGCATCGGCTGGAGCGCCGCCAATGCCATCAGTCCGATTCTCGATGGCGTTACCGGCGACAATGATTGCTCAGGCAACGCCCTGATTCGTTCGGTTGGGGCGATGGCGCTTCCGGTGTCGGCAACGCTGCCTGGCGGTGGGGAAGTGATCTATGTGGGCATGTGGGGTTGGGCGAGTGGCGGCGCGACCCTGGCCGGCCACGTGCTCACGGCGACACTTAACTCAGCCACGGGCGTGTGGTCTCAGTGGAAGGATGTGACTTCGCTGAACCCGATCACCAACTTTCTTTCTTACACGATGTATATGAACCCCAGCGATCTGGATATCTCAAGCATTTTTGTTGACAGCCATGATCCGACAGGGAAGACCGTGTATTTGACCGTGGCGGGTTTTCCCAGCACTTTCGAGGATACGCAGACGGTTTTCGGCTCGACTGACGGCGGAGTGCACTGGGCGACTTTGATGGCCGGCATCCCGTTTGTTCCGGCCAACAGCATCGTGGTTGATCCGCAGTCTGCCAGCACGGTCTACGTTGCGACCGATGTGGGAGTTTTTGTTTCGCAGCAGATTTCGGCCTGCCAGACCACCCAATGCTTTGAGCAGATGGGAAGCGGATTGCCTCTGGCGCCGGTGATAAAACTCAGCGCTGCTCCGGCCGGAGCGACCGTGCAGAATCTTGTTGCCGCGACCTATGGCCGCGGGATCTGGACGATCCCGCTACTGGGAGCGACAGCGCCTGGGTCGGGCCCGGCTACCGATACTCTCTCTGCTGCTTCGCTGACATTCCCCAACATCGCTGCCGGGCAACTCTCCGCGCCGCAAGTTGTGACGCTGACCAACAGCGGCGGCGCCACGCTCGACGGCATTTACATTTCGGTGAGCGGCCCATATGTAGAGACCAACACCTGCAATCGCGGTATTATTGCAAATTCCGATTGTGTAATCAGCGTGCAGTTCGATCCCACTGCGGCCGGATATCAGACCGGAACTCTCACTGTGGAAGATGTGCTGCGCACTCAGACTGTGGCACTGAGCGGCACGGGGATCACTCCGGCGGTTTTGGCGGCAAGCCCGGCCAGCATGTCTTTTACGGGGATGGTGGGCAGCGCCATTCTGCCGCAAATATTAACCGTGACCAATACCGGCGGCGCTCCGCTAGCCAACCTGGGCTTCGAGATCTCGGGACCGACCGCGGGCAGCTTTTCAATCGGCACGGGTTCAATTCCCTGCACGGCGACGTTAGCCAATGGCAGCAGTTGCACCGTGCAGGTGGTCTTTACACCGACCGCTGCGGGCGGCGGAACGGACTTGCTTGCGATCACGTCGTCAACCCCAGGTGTCGCACCTATCAGCGTATCCCTTATCGGGGCAGCTTCTACAACCGGGTTCAACATCAAGCCGCTGCTGCTGGCCTTTCCCATCGTGATTCCCGGCCAGTCCAGTCAGTCGCAGACGGTGACTCTTTTCAATAACGGCATCAATCCGGCCTTCGGGTTTAGCCTGTCGGCCACGCCGCCTTTCAGCCTTGTGCAGAACACCTGCACATCGACCTTGCTTGCCGGAGCGGTCTGCACGACTGGAGTGATCTTCTCGCCCTCGCTCAGCGGCCCATACACGGGCACGTTGTCTATCGCGTCCACCTCGCTGGGTGCTCCCATCGGCGTGCCGCTCAGCGGCATCGGCGGAGTACCGGGGACGGTTCAGTTCCAGCCCCTCGTAGTGCCTTTTATGGAAACGGGGGTGGGCCTGACCAGCAGCGCGACCACTGTGACTATCACCAATCCCGATAGCGTGAACAGCCTCACCAGCCTCGCTCTTGCAGTGCCGGCCGGTTTCAAATTGCTGAATGATACTTGCCCCTCGACGTTAGCGCCGCTGGCCAGTTGCACGGTTGGCGTGGAGTTTGCGCCGCTGAGCCCCGGAGCGCAGAACGGTAGCCTGACGGTGACCAGCAGCGCGCTGCCGACGGGCTCATTCATGTCTCTGTCGGGCATGGGCTTCGACTTCGCGATGACCTCCTCCGGCTCTTCTACTCAGACCGTCGCCAACGGCCAAACCGCCGACTACACATTGAAGATCACTCCACTGCTGGGCTCGCAGGGTGTCTTTACCTTCAATTGCGGAACGCTGCCGCCATACTCGTCATGTACTTTCAACCCCACCAGCGAGGGCGTTATCGCCAACGGGACGGGGAACGTGGTTGTCGAGATTGCCACCGGGCTAACCACCCAAACCGCCGGCATTTCGCGCTCCTCCGCGTGGCCCGTTCTTCCGCTGCTTTGCGGCCTGACGCTGTTGCCCTTCGCGATCACAAGGCGGCGGAGGGCGTTGCTGCCGGTTTCGTTACTCCTGGTCGCGTTGCTGGTAATGCTCACCGTCGGCGTCTCCGGTTGCACGGCCTCGACCGGAGGCCTGTCCACGCCCCCTCCGCCTTCCACCCCCGGCATTACTCCGGCGGCAACGTATTCGATTCCCGTCACCGCGCTTTCAAACGGCGTCACGCACAAGTTCACTCTTACGCTCACAGTGGATTGAGCGAGCGGATGCAGGCTGCAATCCCAAAAAGTTATACTCTACTTTCGTGGCAATCACGGGAAATGTACGCGCCGTAGACCGTTCAAAAGGCCGCGAATGGGGAAGTGCAGAGAATGACCGCCAAAGTAACCGTGGAAGAAGTGATGCGGGTGGCCGAGCTGGCCCGCCTGGAACTCAAGCCGGAAGAGACTCCGGGCATGCGCGACGATTTGAACGCCATTTTGGATTACGTGGCCGAGCTGAATGAGTTGGACACGACGGGCGTGACGCCGCTGGCGCAGGTGAGCGAATTGCTTGACGCCGGTGGACGAGGCGCACTGCGCGACGATGTAGTGCAGCCTTCGCTCGATCGCGCCGAAGTGATGTCGCAGGCTCCAGAGACCGATGGGGTTTTCTTCAAAGTTCCCAAGGTGATTGAACGGTAGAAAGGCTGCAAAAGGCCGCGAACAGGCCTGGAAACGGGGAAGATTTCATTGTCCAGTGAAGCTAAACCAGTCGAATCATTTGTAGAAAAGCCGAAAACTCTGGCCGCATTGCGCGCTGAGATTTCCTCGGGCACGACCAAGGCCGTCGATCTGGCCGCCACTTATTATGACCGCATCGCGAAGGTGAATCCGCGCCTCAACGTCTATCTCAGCTTGACCAAAGAGCGCGCGCTGGCGCAGGCCTCTCGCGTTGACGATGCGGCTGCCAAAGGCGACCCGCTGCCTGCGCTGGCCGGTATTCCGGTGGCTGTCAAAGACGTGCTGGTCGCGAGGGGCGCAGTGTCCACCGCAGGATCGAAAATCCTTGAAGGCTATCGACCGCCTTACGACGCCACTGCGGTCTCCCGGCTTGAAGCGGCAGGCGCGGTGCTGCTGGGCAAGTTGAATTGCGATGAGTTCGCGATGGGCGGCTCGAACGAGAACTCAGCCTACGGGCCAGTAAGAAATCCGGTTGACACGGAGCGGGTTCCGGGCGGCTCGAGCGGCGGCTCGGCGGCGGCTGTCGCGGCGAACATGGCCGTGGCCACGCTGGGCTCCGATACCGGCGGCTCCATTCGCCAGCCCGCCAGCTTTTGCGGGGTGGTGGGCGTGCTGCCGACTTATGGGCGCGTCTCGCGCTATGGCCTGATCGCCTTTGCATCATCGCTTGACCGCGTTGGCCCGTTCGCCGCTAACGTGCGCGACGCTGCTACGCTGCTGGGGGTGATTGCCGGCCACGATCCCAAGGACGCAACCAGCTCCCTGGCTCCTGTACCCGACTACGCAGCCGAGAGCGACAAGCCAGTTGCAGGTCTGCGCATCGGCGTTCCGGCGGAGTACTTCGCTGATGGTCTCGACCCCGAGGTGCGCGCGGCCATTGAGACAGGCATTGCCGCGCTGGAGCAGGCAGGCTGCACTGTCAAGCCAATCTCTTTGCCGCACACCAAGTATGCTGTGCCGGTCTACTATCTGGTTGCCACCGCCGAAGCCAGCGCCAACCTGGCCCGCTTTGACGGCGTGCGCTACGGCTATCGCTCGCCTTCGTCGGAGACTTTGTCGGCTATGTATAGCCACTCCCGCGACGAAGGCTTTGGCGCAGAAGTGAAGCGCCGCATTCTGCTTGGCACCTATGCGCTCAGTGCGGGCTACTACGATGCTTATTACTTGAAAGCTCAGCAGGTGCGGCGCATCCTGGCCGAAGAGTATCTGCGCGCCTTTGCCGATGTAGACGCGGTTGTATCTCCCACCGCGCCCATGCCGGCCTTCAAGTTAGGCGAGAAGACCGGCGATCCGCTCTCGATGTATCTCGCAGACATTTACACGGTGACAGCGAGTCTCGCGGGGATCTGCGGAGTTACTGTGCCTTGCGGGGCTACTAACTCGGGTTTGCCGGTGGGTATGCAGGTGCTAGCCCGCCATTTGAACGAAGGCACGGCTTTCCGCGTGGCGCGGGCGGTGGAAAGAAGTCAGGGAACAGGGAGTAGGGAACAGGGAACAGGTCGCTGATCGGGTTCATAGTTTCCCACCCTTCGCAAAGAACGCGAAGGATGAGGCACCCGGCAACGTGATTTAGTTCTTGAATCGGCTTTAGGGAGCAAACGTGTCATGAGCAAGGTATCGCGTTTTACTGTGGTGATTCTCATAGCATTTTTATCCGCTCTTTCGTCAGCCCACGCGGCCCCGCGCAAACCGCACGTGGTTGTTCTAGGCGCGGCGCGAAAGGTGCCGTACTCTAAAACCGGCGACCCAGCTGGCGCGCTTCAGACCGAGACCGAGCTCAAGGTACGCCCGCTGATGGTCGACGGCGTTCTGAAAGAGTGGACCACCGGCGACGCCCATGATGTAACCGACCGCAGCTTTGTGGTGCGGCGCGTGATCAAGCTCAACGACACTTTGCCAGCCGACAGTCAGGCGTCCAGCGACAAGGCTGTGCCCATCAAGAAGCCTCAGTCTGCCGGCAAGCCAGCGCCCAGCGGCAAACCGGCTGCAGCCGGAACGCGGGAACACTGGGTTTGGCAGCGCGGCCCGTGGCTGATTGTGGATCGCGTCACCGGCCACGTTCTTGCTCTCAAGCTGCCCGACTACGACCCCGGCATTAGCCAGGTGGCTTGGTTCCGCGACTATGGAGCTTATTGCGGAGTGGCTGCCAGCGGCAAAATCCTCTATGCCATGGTGGCGCAAGTGGCCGCGCGCAGAGCTGTGCTGGCAAAAAAATTGGGCATCTTCGATCCGGAAAACCATCCGGCCCCGGTCTGCGCCCCGGCCGAGTGGCAACGCCAGCCGCTGCGTGTCACCTTCCATCCCACCGGGAAGCCAGTCGCCAGCTTCGACGTTGTAGCTGGCTCGGCAGTGCTGGTGGAGGAGACGGGCGACGAGCCAGAGACGCCAGCGGCTGCGCCCAAGCAGTAAGTAGACTGTTTGATCGCAGGTGTACTCCGTTCCTCACTTTTGCACCGTTTTTCACGGCGCAAGGATGCGAAACCGCATCGCTAGTGATGGGTTGGATCCATATGACATAAAAGCACAGCATTGTCATGGCTCGGCGGTCCAAACCCAATAGAGAAATACTTTCTCAATAGTCAGCTTCTTCTTTGAAAAAAAGATAAGGATTACCATCGATTGCACGGAAGATCGTAATCCCCCTCAGCCGATTCAAAAATCTTGTTGACACCTGTAATGAGGCCCTTGCATAATTTTGATGCCCAAGAGGTCTGACCACTTTGTCTTGCACTTTAAGCGGTCGGACCTCTTGTGCCTTCGAGTAGTGGTCGCGAACACCGCGACGCCGATCCCCTGATTGTCTTGAGCTAAACTTTGTTTCCGGAGAAACATCATGCTGCCTCGTTTCCGCCTTGCCGCCGCCACTCTTTCTTTGCTTTGTGCGATTTTCACGCTGAGCGCCGTTGCGCAGACCCCCATTGCGCTGCCTTATACCATGACAACGATTGCGGGACAGACGCCGATTTCTCCAGCGGCAGCGGGGACGCAGTGCCCTGGTCTGCCGACGGGCGTAAAGTCGACGGACGCATTCGGAGACGGCTGTCTTGCCGTCAACGGCGTTTTTGGCACAAGTCTTCTCTATGGCGGCGTGCTGGTGGATTCGAATGGAATGATCTATGTTGTCGACGACGCCAAGTTCGTAATACATAAGATCAATCCCGCGACGGGCATCATGACTCTGGTGGCCGGCGGCAACACGGCATGCGGGACCTCATTGACGACCTATGGGGATGGTTGTCCGGCAGCTACAGGAACCGGAGCGTTCACAGCCGACCGCGCCGCCGGCATCGACTACTATGGCAATCCGATGTGGGGCGCGTACAGCAGCCACCTGCTTCACATGATCTGCATCAATGCGTCGCCGCTCTGCGTCAACGGCACGCCAGCGCCAACTGCCGCGAATCCAATTCAGATTCAAGTCGGCTATATGGGGTACGTCGCAGGATGCGCAACAGGAACCGCGGGCGTATCCGGAACCGGCCCGGACAATGCGCCTGGTTTTACCATCAAGGGCTACTCGATCAGCGGTTCCACCACCAATTTATTTAATAATGGCGGAACATGCTCGGCGACGTTTGTCGGTGAAACGAATAGGCCTGAGAGCTATTCGGGAGATGTCTACGGCAATATTTACTATTACGAATCGGTATCTGGCCGCTATCGCGTGGTGCTCGGGCCGCTGACATCGACGTATTTCCCGGGCAACAACCCACTCTATGCAGCGCTGACTCAGACCGGCTCCCCCTGGACGACGGTGACGGCAGGTTATGCGTATACTATCGCGGGATTAGCTGGTACCACCACAACAACCAAGGGCACGGGTTGCAACGGCGGTGGGACGGCAACGGACGCTTTTGGCGACGGCTGTCTCTTTACCAGCGCTGAGCAAGGAGGCCTGCTTGCTTATCAGGCCGGCATCGGTGTCGATGCCGCCGGCAATATGGTTTACACCGACAACACTCGCGGTCTGCGGGTCTTTTATGTAAGCGATGGAACTAACTTCGCGGCCGGAACCCCGGGATATATTGCCGGCCAGAAAATGAAGAATGCGATTATCGCGAACATTAAGGGTTATGCCGGATGGACAACGGTTACCGCGCCGCCGACAGGATTCAACTATATGCTGGCTGGCGGAGGAGCTACCGCCATCGGCTCGGCAACTCCGGCAACGTTAGGCTCAAGTTTGTCGTTTGCGTCAGATAACAAGATGTACAGGCTCACGGTAAGCCCGCAGGGCAATATCTACATTGGCTCCGTTCTGTCACCGAACAGAGTGTATTTTTACGACATCAACACAGGGTATCTCAGGGTCCTGTTTACGTCTGGAACGAATATTGCGGCCGGAAACTATTGCAGTACTGGCACAACAACAGGTTCAGGCCCCAAATCTCTGAGCGCCTTCAGCGATGGCTGCCCGGCGTCCAAATCCCAGTTCACCGAAGGCAGTACTCTGAGCCTGGGAGTGGACCCGCAAGGCGACCTGTATATGTTCGACCTGACGGATGTTCTGGTCCGCAAGGTGCTGGCGCAGGGTTTCACTCCGCAGACGTACAACACGACCGCTGCTTCGCAGACCCAGACTTTCCAGGTTCACCTGCCGGAGTCGGCAGCCGGAACTGTGTCTCCAGCGGCTGCGTCCGTGACCTCGAGCCCCGATATTACGGTGGCGGCGGGTACCAACCCCACCACGCCCGCGTGCGCTCAGAATGGCGATAACACCGTCGATTGCACTGTAACGGTTACTACCGCTCCTACCCAGGTTGGCCAGCGGTCGGCGGCCTTGACAGTGACTCTGCCGGCAGGAACGTGGCAGAACGCCTCCGCGACTATCGATCTGAACCAAACGGCAACCGGCTCGGTGATGGTGGTGGACAGCGCAACGTTGAACGGGAGCATAGCGCCCACCGTCCATCAGATATTGAGTTCTGTCACGCCGGCGGCAGTGGCCGTGGATGGAGCGGGCAATGTCTACGAGGCCGCCGGCACAAACATTCAAGAGGCGTTCAATAATTCCTCGTGGGCCTCGAGCGGGCTGTCGAATAACTTGCCGGCGACGCCCAGCCAGATCGCGGTGGACCCGACCGGCAATATCTTTGCCGTGAACAGCGGTGTCCCGACGATCACGGAACTAGCGATGACTGCGGCGGGCATGCCTTCCACCTACGCCACAACTTCAGTTTCTTATACGCCGTCAAGCGGTACGGCTGCTCCGCAGGCAGTTGCCACGGATCAGTTCGGCAATCTCTATGTGGCGGATTTTCAAGCGGGCGGTTCGTCTGTCTACCGGCTGTCTCTGTCGCCGATTACACAGACCTATCAGAATCAGGTGACGGTCGCCAGCAGCTTGGCGAATCCGGTCTCGCTGGCTGTGGACGCTTCCGGCAATGTCTTTGTTGCGGATAAGACCGCAGGAAAAGTTTATGAGTACTCGCCCTCGTCGTCTTTTGTTTATGCGCTGGCGAATACGTACGCGGTGGCATCACCGGATGCCGTGGCCGTGGACGCTGGAGGCGATGTTTATGCGCAGACTGCAAGCTCAATTATTGAGATCCCGGTCAGCGGTCCGCAAACCACGGTGTATACCGGCCTGAGCAGCCCCGTCGGCGTCGCTGTGGATGGGGTGGGCAACGTCTATAGCGCGGATGCCAGCAACACCAGCATCACTCAGATTGTGCGCAACAACGTTACTTGCAACTTCCCCACAGAAACGGACATAACGGTCGGGACCGATACGTGTAGCGGCACGGTCACCAACGCGGGCAATCAGTTGACCACCGGCTCCGTCACGCCCACTTGGTTCAACTTGACCGGCTGCGGCGTGAGCGCCAATGAGATGGAGGCTTTGTCGCCGGGCGAGTCCTGTGCGCTCTCTGTGACCATGGCGGGCACATCGACGATTCCCCTCACTTTTTTGCCAGCGTCGTCGTCGGTGGGCAGTTTGACATTGACAGGCACGGTGCTGGTTACGGTCTACAACACGGCCTCGACGATGAGCCAACCGACGCCTGCTTCGCCGATCGGCTATCTGCCAAGCGGGACGGAGGCGACCTTCACGATTACCGTGACTCCAGGGTCAGGCGGCCCTGTCTATACCGGCACCGCTGCGCCGGGCGGCACACCGCTCGTATGGCTGTGCCAGGGAACCTCAGGGTGCACATACAACGCGGCCTATCGCACCCTGACTTCCAGCGCGCTCACGCAGGTTGGCAGCACAACCGGCAGCTCCGCTACGGTGACAGTGTCCGGGCTCACCGCAGCCACTTATTACATCTACGCATCGTATCCCGGTGGCAAGTTAACCGGCCCGACCTTTGGCGCCAGCGCCACCAGCGCCGTGAGTTTCACCATTGCACCAGCGGGCGCCCTGATCAATCCTTGGACGCCGGGCTCGATCACGCAGCAGGTCAGCACGGCCATCGGCGCAGTTACGCCTAGCGTGCTGAATCCGACCACGACACCCGCGATACCTGGAAACTTTGTGTACACGGCTACCTGCACCAGTTCTTCTCCCAGCGCTGCTTGCGCCGCTTATTCCAATACCACCATCGATGCCTCAACGTATCTGCCCATTGGCACGTATACGCTGACGGCAACCTTCTATCCGACCGATTCTACCGACTATATTTTCTCTTCGGCGGTCACATATCCCGGTTATTCAGTGACCCAGGCTACGACCACCGCGGCGGTGGGCGCATCCACCAATGTGGTGGCCATTGACGGCAGCGGCAACTACACCAGCCTCTCGGCAGCGTTGGCCACTCTGCCCGTTACCGGCGGTACTCTCTACCTGAAGCCCGGCACCTACACCGGCCAGAATGCCATCAGCTATCCCAATGTGTTTTTGCGCGGCCTGGGCGGCGATCCGACCCAGATTCTTCTCACCGCAGAGAACGGCAACTTTGCTGTGGGCTCTTATCCGCAAAGCTCGGGGACACCCTTCGGACCCGGTCCCGCAGGTAAAGCGGGCGATGAGGGGTCGGCGGTTCTGGATGTCAGCAAGAACGGATTTATGGGCACGACGGCAGCCAGCGGCTCGTACTCGCCGGCCGGTTTCTATGCCGAATATCTGACCATTCAGAATACCTACGACACCGATACGGTCACCACTTCGACGACCACAGCGGGGGGCAACGGAGGCACCTGCGTGTTTACACCCTCTGCGCCGCAAACGCTCCAGTACCTTTACAACAACAATCTGTCGTGCGGTTCGCAGGCGCAGGCGCTGTTTATGAATGCCGACCAGGCGATCTTGAACAACGTCAACCTAATCAGCCAGCAGGACACGCTCTATGCCGGCTATCAGGGAACCGCTAGCAACGGCCCAGTTCCATCCCGCCAATACATTTGGCAAGGTACGATCATCGGCGACGTGGATTACATCTACGGCGACGCGGCGCTGGTGATGGACCACACCAACATCTTCACCACATGGCATGGTCTCTCAGCCGGGTCGGGCGAGGAGACTATTACGGCGCAGAACAAGCGCACTCTAACTGGCAGCGCGGGTGATTATCTGAGCGGATATGTCTGCAACGTGTGCACATTGATGTCGCAGACCACGGGCATGACCAAGCTTTACTATGGCCGCCCGTATGGGACATATTCCACATTTGTCCTGCTGAACTCGCAGGTGGATCAAGTAAATCCGGGTGGGTTTATCGGGTGGGATGGCGCATCGCTGTACCTATCCACTTCGACCTATGCCGAGTACAACACCCAGGCTTATGTCGATCCGGCAGTGGGAACCGCGCCGTATCCATCGATCCTTTTCTATCCCACGACTGGGGCCGGTGGAGTGATTCCGACCGGCGGCAACATCGGTTACGGAGTGACGGCGAGCAGCACACCGGCTGCCGCTCGTGAATCGAGCGCGTTGCAACTGACTGCGGCGCAGGCGGCGCCCTACTACCCGATGAACTTCCTCTCGACGACGGTTTCGACGACGGGCGGTTACAGCGGTATGCCCACCACATGGAATCCGGTGACGGCGCTGGCAACGGCCGTGAACTCTTTTGCTCCTACGGCCAGTGTCACAATCGGCTATGGCAGCAGCGTGACTATTCTGGGCCGTCCGCAGACGCCCGGCGCTGGTGTCGTTCCCACCGGCAGCTATGCCTTCTACGACAATCTCAACACCAATACTGCCTGCACAACGGTTGGCGGCAGTTGCTCGCTCCTGGCTTCAGGTAATCTCGACGCCAGCGGCGAGGCTTATCTGACCACGAAGACTCTGGGCCAGGGTATCCACTACCTCACCATGGTCTATGGCGGCGACTTAAACTTTGCTGCAAGTTCCACCGCAACTCCATATGCCATTACGGTCTCTGCGTCGTTGGTCAGCACCACTACGATGCTTTCGCTGAATAACCCCAATAGCACCTACGGTGGCACGGTCACCGGCACCGTGAATGTAACACCGGCATCAGGCAGCGATTTTGCCGTCGGTACCGTCACGCTGAACTCGGGTTCGACGGTGCTGGGCAACTGCACGCTGACTGGGGTTTCCAATGCATGCAACTTCTCGCTGGCTAACCTGGCCGCGGGTGCGCAAGCCATGACTGCCAGTTACTCTGGCGGCAACAGCACGGACGGCAATGAAACCTTCGGCGTCAGCGCCTCCAGCGCCACACCCTTTAGCGTGCATCAGGCCGTACTGCAAGTAACGGCCAGTAACGCCAGCGTAGTCGTGGGCGGCACGATGCCTACCTTCGGCTACACGGTTACAGGCTTTGTGAATACGGATAGCTCCGCCGTGCTCAGCGGAGCGCCCGCAATCAGCACCACGGCAACCAGCACCGCGGCCATTGGCGAATATCCGATTTTGATTACGACCGGCACTCTCGCTGCCAGTAATTACATCTTCACATTCACCGGCGGCTACCTCTACATCACTGGCACGTCACAGACCGCGGCCGTGGCCACCGGGGACACCCGCACCGTGACTGAGCCAGTCTTCCCGGCAGTGTGCCAGCAATTGACTGCCGCTATCACGATGGTCAACGACGACATTCCGGCTTCAGTGGATGCTACGGTGACCAACCCCGACGGCGCGCGCATCCAGGCTGCTCTTGCTGCCTGCTCGGCGAGCTATCCGGGATCAGGTCCTGGTCTGGCTGTTGAGCTTTCAACCGACGGCGCGGGGCACAATGCCTTCCTCACCGGCCCGCTTTCCATGCCTTCAAATGTCACCTTGCTGGTCGATCCGGCAGTGGTACTCTTCTTCTCGCGCAACGCGCAGGATTACGACAAGGTTGCAGGCACACATACTTGCGGCACCATCAACACCAGCAGCGCAACCAGCTCATGCTTGAACCTGATTGATATTCCCAAGACCTCGACCAATGTCGGCATCATGGGCTATGGCAAGCTGGACGGCCGCGGCGGCGACCCGCTGATCAACGCCATCCCCCCTTATCAGGGCTATAGCTGGTGGGGTCTGTCGGCAGCCTATGCCAGCCCAAACAGCCAGCAGAATCCGCGCTGGATCCAGATGGAATCCGGTTCCAGCAACATTACTCTTTACAAGATCACGCTGCGTAATGCACCTCTGTTCCACGTTACGACCGGTGGGGCGGTGAGCAACTTTACCGCCTGGGACATCAAGATCATCACGCCCACGACGTCGCGCAACACGGACGGCATCGATCCTGGCAACGCCACCAACTTTACGATCACCCGCTCGTGGATATCCGATGGCGATGACAACGTGGCCGTCGGCGCAGCCGGCACAACGGCTCCGGCCTCGAATATCTCCATCACCAACAACCACTTCTTCGCCGGCCATGGCCAATCGTTCGGGAGTTACACGGGCGCGGGAATCAGCAATGTGCTTTGGGACGGCAATATGGCTGCCGGCAACGGCTTTGCAGGCACCGCAACTGCGGGCTTTGGCAGCGCCATCAGCAGCACCGGAACCTTCTTGAATGGGGCCGCTGATAGCAACTCTACCGGCATCCGCATCAAATCGGCCAACGACCGCGGCGGCCTGGTCACCAACATTCAGTACTCCAATGAGTGCTTGCTGGATCACAAATCCGATATTCAATTCACGCCGTATTACAGCAGCGGCGACTCTACAACAGAGTTCCCGAACTATAAGAACATTCTGATGCAGAACATCGTCTTCATGAACGATGATTCCGGCACCGGCACGGTGGAGATGACAGGAGAGTACAACACCAATCTGAATCCCACCAATGGCACTCCCAGCCCGGTGATCAATCCACTTTACCTCACGCTGGACAATGTGACCTTCGCGTCAGCGCTCGCGACCCTGGTGAATTCGACGACGCCTGTGGAAACAACCAGCATCTGGACTGGCGGCAATTACAGCGGCGGTACTGGGCAATATGTGAACCTTACCTACGGCCCGGGCGATGTGTCGACCAACTTCATCACTGCATTTGGTAACCTGGTGAATGTTCCAGCCAACAACGACACGGTAACCAACAACATCACGGCGAGCAGCCTCAATCCGCCGTCCTGCACATTTACTTACATTGCACCTGAGTTGACCGGACCGGCAGGCGTGCCGCAGACCATCACCCAAGGGCAGAACGCGACAGCAGTCGTCATACTGACGCCAGCCGTGGGAGGCGCCGCCTATCCTACCGGAACGGTCACGCTGACCGACGCTCTTACCAGCAGCACGACGATCGCGCCGCTCTCTGGAACGTCAGACACGGTGTTTGTTCCGCTCTCCGGTTTGACGGTGGGTACGCACACCTTTACGGCGACCTACTCGGGAGATACGGGAAATGCCACCAATTACCTGCCGCCCCAGGGACAGACTGTCTACACGACAACGGCGCCGTATATCATCACCGTCAACCCCGGCAGCCTGAGCGCCAGCACGACGTCGTTAGGCTTCCCTGTCAGCACCTCTGTCACCGCCCCATTTGGGACGCCCGTCACCGCGACGGCTACAGTCTCCGGCAGCAATCCCACCGGCACGGTACAGTTTGTCGTCAGCGGAGGCGTCTACACCACGGGCAGTTACACCTACGCCACCATGTCGCTGACTCCTTCGAGCACGACGAGTTCGGCTTCAGCCAGTCTCAGCCTGCCTTACAGCCCCATCGCCTATAGCATTACCGCCTACTACAGCGGCGATGCGGTCAATGCCGGTTCCACTTCAAATGTGACTACACTCAATGTTGCCTTAGCTCCCACGACCACCGTGATTTCGGCCAGCCCATCGACCGCCGCACTGGGCAATCCTTTCATCCTGACTGCTGCGGTCACTTCCGCGGCTGGAACTCCGACGGCAGCGCCCGTCACCTTCGCATATTCCACTACCCTCCTGGGCGCGCAGACCACGCTCGGTTCCGTGACCTCGATCAATGGTGCGGCCACGTACTTCGTCAACTCACTTCCAGTCGGTTCTTACTATCTCTTCGCGACCTATCCGGCGACCGGCAGCTATGGAAGCTCGACTTCTGTTCCCGTTACTGTCACCGTCACGGCTGCGACAAACATTGTGCCGCTGCCTGGTAACCCGATTGCATTGCCTTACACCATGACAACCATTGCTGGCGGCGGAGCAGCGGTGCCCAGCAGCGGAAATATGGTCTGCACCGGTGCTACCGACAAATATGGCGATGGCTGCCTGGGTACCGCGATAGCCTTCACCGCTTCCGATGATATGCGCGCCGTTGATGCCGATCCATTTGGCAACGTCTATCTCACCGACATCAGCGCCACGCGGATTCGGCGTATCGCGGCCAACGGCATCATCACCACCTTTGCCGGCGGCGGCTCAACCTGCAGTCCTCCGGCCTCGACGTCGGTCAAGGGCACTGGCTGTGTACCTACGGCCTCAGCCCTCAGCAAGCCGCGCGGAGTTTCTTCCGATGCGGCCGGCAACATTTATATTGCCGACTACAGCGGCGACAAAGTCTATGAGGTCAAGGTCTCGGACGGCTTGATGTACCTGGTCGCAGGTACCGGCACCGCTGCTTCAACCGGCGATGGTGGCCCGGCGACAGCCGCCACAGTCAATGCGCCGCGCAGCGCGTGGGGCGATAGCACCGGCAACATCTATATAGCCGATACCACAGCAGAGAAGGTTCGTGTCGTCGATACCCTGGGGAATATCCATACGTTTGCCGGTACCGGAACCAATTCTTCAAGCGGGGATGGCACTCCGGCATTAGCCGCAACGATTTCCAACCCGCAAGGAGTCTTTGTCGATGCGAATCTGAACGTATACGTCGCCGATTCTGTCGGAAGGATTCGCGTCATCTGCGTTACCTGCGGCACCGGGTCGCCTCTGGATACGCTGCTGGGTAAGCTAAGCATCGGTTCGCCAGTGAATGGCTACATCTACACGATCGCCGGCAACGGAACGTCGTCGACGGCATATAGTGGTACGTTGCCGACCCTTAGCACCAACGTTTCGATGGCACCACAGAAGTTGTCCATGGACAACAGCGGCAATCTTTACATCTCCGATAGCCTTGGCTTTGTGTGGCTACTGGATTTCCATACTGGGTATATCCGCGCCATTGCGAGCAATGCCACAACGGTTTGCTCTACTCCGTCGAGCACATATGGCTATACGGCCTACGGTGACGGCTGCCCCGCCACCCAAGCCAAGTTTGGCAGCAATGGCGGCAACGGATTAGGCGCGGGAACCGACACGCAGGGCAACCTCTACATCTCCGATTCGACGAACGGGCTCATCCGCAAGGTGATCACCGGCCTGGCGTCGCCCTCGACCGCAGTTGCCGCAACCACTACGTTGCCCGTCGAGATTCACCTCGTTGCCAACGCTGCATTAACGAGCGTCGCTCATACATCGAGCGAGTGGACGTCGGGAACGCCCGCCTGCATCACCAACACAACCGCCGACAACACGACCGATTGTTTGGTCTCTTCCAGCTTTACGCCGGGGATTCCGGGCCCGCGTTCCGCGCCGCTGATGGTGACCGACACGCTCAGTCACACAGCGAACCTTGCTTTGACCGGAACCGGACTTGGCGCTGGCGCCACGCTCGACCCTGCCAGCCAAATCAGCTTCGGTGCAAACCTGAGTGTCGCAGGCGTGGCCACCGACAACGCCGGGAACGTCTACGTTTCTGACGCCACCAGCAGGGAACTACTTCGCTTCCCGTCCTCAGCTCTCGCGCAGGGCGCAAGCGCAGCATCAACAATAATGGCCACGCTCACCGCGCCGGGCGCCATCGCAATAGATCCTCGCGGCTTTGCCTACGTGGCCGATACCACAACCGGGCTGATCACACAGATTTCGCCCGCTGGAACGGCTTCAACAGTACCCTTCAACTTCATCACACCGGCCGGTCTGGCCGTCGATGCGGTGAATAACCTCTACGTCTCGGATTCTTCCGCGCAGGCCGTTTATCAGATCAACCCCATCACCGGCGTGAAGCGTACCCTGGCTCTGGGAACGCTGGTTTCGCCCAAAGGCCTGTCGATCGATCCCTCCGGCAATCTGCTGGTCGCCGATCCGGGCGTGCCTGCCATCTATCGCTTCAACCTGGCCACCAACACCCGCACTACTGTATCGACTTCAGCCTCCGCACCTTCGGCAGTTCTCACCGATGCGGCGGGCAACCTACTCATCGCAGACACAGCGGCTATTCTTGCGGTGCCGGCCAGCAGTCACAGCACGTCCTTCACCGTGGCCGCCATCGCGCCTTCGGCCTTGGCAATCGATCCGGCCGGCAACCTTTATACCGGTTCGAACGGCGGCGTTCTCGAGTTCATCCGCACCAACGCTGCGGCGCAGTTCGCAAGCTCTTCGGCCCCGTCGCAAGCCTTCTCGATGCTCGAGTCCGGCAACCTGGCCCTGTCTCCCACTTCGCTCGGCCAAACCGATGCGACAGACTATGGCTTGACTGCGACCGCTTCCACCGACTGCACGGTGAGCGCAGGTAAGCCCACAGCACTGGCCATCGGCGGCGTCTGCGCATTGACGGCCAGCTACACGCCAACTACCTATCTGATAACCACCGACACCGTCACGGTGAACGGCGCTTTGAACGCGGCGCTATCCACGCCAGCTTCGGTACAGCTTGTCCTTACCGGACCGGCCACCGGACCGGCGTCCAGCATTGCGTTCAACGCTTTCTCACCTGCCGCGCCCGTCTACGGACAAACGGTCACCGCCAGCGTCACTGTCTCTGGCTCGACGGTCGTGCCGACAGGCAGCGTGGCATTCTATCTGGACGGCTCAGGCACGGCAGCTGCCACCGGAACGCTCAACGGCAGCGGCGTCGCCAGTGTCCAGCTGACGGGACTTAGCGCCGGCTTGCACGCGGTTTCGGCCACCTATACCAGCACCAACGGTTATCTCCCGTCGACAACATCGCCGGTCGCTAGTCTTACGGTAAGCCAAGCCTCGCAGGCCATCACATTCACTGACAGTCTGCCTACCTCGGCTACGTACAGCGCCGGACTCAGCTATCCGATCAGCGCTACGGGCGGCCTCTCAGGCAATCCGGTTACATTCAGTCTCACCACCGTTCCGGCTACTGGTGTTGCCACATTGAGCAACGGACTACTGACCATTACCGGCGCGGGCACTGCAACCATTGCAGCCAACCAGGCGGGCAATACCGATTACTCGGCTGCGCCACAGGTCACGCAGAGCATCCAGATCGGCGGGGCCTCGCAGGCCATCACTTTCACTGACAACCTTCCCGTCGCGGCGACGTACCACGCCGGTCTCAGCTATCCGATCAGCGCTACGGGTGGCCTCTCGGGCAATCCGGTTACATTCACTCTCACCACCGTTCCCGTCACCGGCGTTGCCACCTTGAGTAACGGACTACTGACCATTACCGGAGTGGGCACGGCGACCATCGCAGCCAACCAGGCGGCCGGCGCGGGCTACTCGGCTGCACCGCAAGTGACGCAGAGCATCCAGATCAACTCGGGTTCGCAGGCCATCACATTCACTGACAGTCTGCCTGCCTCGGTCACCTACAGCAGCACAATTCTGACCTACGCGATCAGCGCTACGGGCGGCCTTTCTGGCAATCCGGTTACATTCACTCTCACCACCGTTCCGACCACCGGCGTTGCTACCTTGAGTAACGGACTACTGACCATTACGGGTGTGGGCACGGCGACCATCGCAGCCAACCAGGCAGCTGGCGCAGGCTACTCCGCAGCGCCACAGGTGATGCAGAGCATCCAAGTCACCGAGGCGCCGTCCGGGGTCTCGCTGACCAGCAACGTGAATCCGACGATGGTGAAGAACGCAATCACCCTCACGGCGACCGTAGGCTTTGTCTCCAGCGGAAGCTTGTCGGGCATCCACAGCAGCGCGCGGCCCATGGCGCAAGCTTCTGCCGCCGGACCAACCGGTACAGTGACGTTCATGGATGGCACGACGCCGCTGGTCTGCCAGGCCGGCACGGCGACGCTAACCAATGGGGTGGCTACTTGCATCACTAACACACCCGCGTTACCGATGAGCCTGGGCACGCGCAGCCTCACGGCGGTCTACTCAGGCGATGCGAACTTCGCTGCCGGAACCAGCAGCCCGTATAGCGAAGTAGTGATCAACATCGTGCTGGGAACTCCGACGGCGGTTGGTGGCAGCGGTTCGACGGCAACGGTGTTCCCGGGCGGTGCGGCGGAGTATTCGATTCCCATCTCACCGAGCAGTGGCACCACCTTCCCGGCGCCATTAACGTTTACCGTAAGCGGTTTGCCGACAGGTGCCACCGTGACGCTCGCACCGTCATCGTGGACTCTCTCATCGAGCAACCCATGGACGTGGACATTGCCTGCCAACACCTCGTTGAGCGGCAATACGCAATTGACCATTCAGGTTCCAAAAACCACATCAACTGCACAGACAACCGGCGGCGCGGGCGGGGCAAATGTTAATCTAACTTCGCGGCTCACTCCGTTGGCGTTCGCGTTGCTCTTACTCCCCTTTGTCGGCCGCTTACGCAAATCGGGCAAGCGTTTCAGTCGCATGTTGTCGGTCATGCTGTTGCTCGCCGCTAGCGCGGCGGCGATGGCCGGGTTGAGCGGCTGCGGCTCCAACTCAGGCTTCTTTGGCTATTCAAATCAGAACTATAATGTGGGCATTACCGTAAGCTCCGGTACGCTCTCACAAAGCACATCAGCCACTTTGACGGTTGAGTAAGAAGGAGAACTT
>Ga0116117_1000057_pt1 | contig 49575 bp, 39 predicted proteins | sample June2015DPH_11_1_FD_89790 | JGI IMG/M metagenome (GOLD analysis project Ga0116117, IMG submission 89790) | Peatland microbial communities from SPRUCE experiment site at the Marcell Experimental Forest, Minnesota, USA - June2015DPH_11_10 | ecosystem: Environmental > Terrestrial > Soil > Wetlands... | reverse complement strand
GATTGCAATGTGCCTGGGCTTGCGCATCAGTGAGATCAGGGCATTGCAGTGGCAGGACTTTGATTTGAAGGGACGGATACTGACGTTGACCCGATCGATTGTAGGCCGCTACGTCTGGAACGGTGGAAAAACCGGAGCTTCTGAGGACGAAGTCTTTCTGGATTCCAATCTCGTGTCCGTTCTGGAGGATTGGCGAAAGCGATGTGTCGAAACGCCGGAGGCTTGGCTATTCGCTAACGCGGATACAAAACGTCCGGTCCACGGCGATGCCATTCAGAAAGACTACTTGCGACCAGCCGGTGAAAAGATCGGATTGCAAGGAGTGGGCTGGCACAGCTTTCGGCACACTTATCGAACGCTGATCGATGATATCGGTACGCCGCTCGGGGTGCAGCAGCGCCTCATGCGGCACGCCGACATCAAGACGACCATGAATACCTACGGCTCGGCATTTGAAAAGACGAAGCGCCGAGCCAATAGCCGGGTAGCAGATCTTGTTTTGCCGCCCGCGATCAAAAGCCAGCTGAAGGATAGGGCGAAGGAAGTTTCCCTGAAGAATTTGAGGCCCGAAACAGCCACGATCCAGTGATTTTGGAATTGGGGACTACGCCGGTAGTCCCTCAAATCCGTAAATGGTTGCGGGGGGTGGATTTGAACCACCGACCTTTGGGTTATGAGCCCAACGAGCTACCAGACTGCTCCACCCCGCACTTCGATCATAATCAAAGCCTCTTCCATCGTCAAACTTCATCGGCCTTAGTAGGCCTTAGGTGGCGCGAATCCTCCGGTCCCTCCCGAAGCCGCGCCCAGCGCCGGCTGGCATCATCTTTGATCTGGAGCTCAAAAATTCCGCCCTCCAGTTCCACACAAACCGCATCCAACCCAAACTCTGAGCATCCAAGTTTGAGGTTGGGAATAGAATAGGCACTGCCAGGAGATACTATTTATGCCGAAGAAAACACCCATCGCCGACCAAGGCAAAGTCAGTGCGCAGCCCCGTCTACACCAGCGTGCGGCCGAGATTCAAGCCTACGGCACCGTTTCTCATATGTTGCCGCTCGAGCTGGAGGAGCCGATCCGCCTGGAAATGACCGAACAACTGAACCTCTTACTCGCCGACACCATGACTCTGCGCGATCTCTACAAGAAATCGCACTGGCAAGTCGCCGGTCCAACTTTCTATCAGTTGCACTTGCTCTTCGACAAGCACTACGGGGAACAATCCGAAATCGTCGACACCATCGCGGAACGGATTCAACTGCTCGGCGGCGTCTCCATCGCCATGGCCGCCGACGTCGCCGAAACCACGCGCATCGAGCGCCCGCCGCGAGGCAGGGAAGAAGTGCCGGTGCAAATCTCGCGCCTGCTCGACGCTCACCAGATCATCATCGGCCACTGCCACGAGCTCGCCAGCCTGGCCGACAAACTCGGAGACGACGGCACCAACGATCTCGCTGTCAGCGACGTGCTGCGCACCAACGAATTGCAAGTCTGGTTTCTCAGCGAGCACCTCGTGGATGCGCCTCTGGTGCGCGCCGAATCGCCCCGTTTGCAGAGCGCCAGCTGAGCCAAAATAAAAGGAGCAGGCTCTTGCTGGAGAGCCTGCTCCTTTGTCTTAGCTGGTGCCGTCGACTCTGCCACCTGCGCCTATTTTCGGCTGCCTGCCTGCATTTGATCGTGGTCGTAATATTCGTAAGCCGACATCGGTTTCTCTCCGCCCTTCTTCCAGGTGCGCGAATCTTCCGGCAGCTTACCCAACACCCGTGCCATCTCGCGAATGTGCATGGCCACAGTCCCGCAGCACGCGCCAATAAAGTTAATGCCGATATCGCGCGCCTGCGCCGCGTAATTTCCCATTTCCTTTCGCGTAAGTTGCAGTGGATCTAATGCGTAAGGAAACTCTGGCAGGCTGGTGAAATCCGGTTTCTCTTTCGGCGTGCGATAGGCGACCGGCTGGCACGCCAGATATCCTGACACCGCTCGCCGCATCTCTTCCATCGGACCCAGCATATGCTCCGGCGGGCGCAGGCAATTCATGCCCACAATATCGGCGCCGGCATCGAACAAAGCCTTTGCCGCATCGGCCGCGCTCTTGCCATCTGCGGTTTCATCTTTGTTTTCGAAGCAAATCGTTACCATAGTCGGCAATCCGGTTTTCTTGCCGCGCTCGACCGCGATCAGTGCTTCTCCGAGAAACGAGAAGGTTTCGCCGATGATGAAGTCCACGCCTTCCTCCACCTGCACCGCCAGCTGCTCGTCGAAAGTCTTCCGCACTCGATCCGCCGCCGCCGCGCTGCCCGGTTCGTACATCCACGTGAGACTCAAATTTCCCGCCACCAAACAGCGATCTCCCGCGACCTCGCGCGCAATGCGCACCGCGGACCGATTCAAATCTTCCAGGCGATCTTCCAGCCCCACCGTCGCCAGCTTGTCGCGGCTGGCATAAAAGGTCAGCGCCTGCAAAACTTCCGATCCAGCTTCGCGGAATTCGACATGCAAATGGCGCAAAGCCTCGGGATGCGTAAGCACCACCTCCGGCGTGAATGGACCCGCGCGCACCCACCCCCGCTTCTCCAGCTCCAGAAGATATCCGCCATCGCCCAAAACCAGGCCGTCTTTCAATCGTTCCAAAATGCCTTTCTTCGCCATGCCATGTCCTCTTCTCCGCGATCTCCGCGAAAGCCTCCGCGCCCTCCGCGTCAAAAGCTCCTAAGCCGCCACCTTAAAACGCCCACTCTTCCAATCCCGCAAAGCCTGTCGCGCGGCATTGCGGCCGGGCGCGCCAGTAACTCCGCCCCCAGGATGCGCTCCGGCTCCGCACAGATAAAGTCCGCGAATCGGCGTCCGGTACTGCGACCACCCCGGCACCGGACGCATAAAAAAAAGCTGCTCCAGCCGCAAGTCACCGTGAAAAATATTGCCCTCGGTCAAGCCGTAAGTGCACTCCAAATCCAGCGGCGTCAGCACCTGCCGCGCCACAATCGCCGAAGGCACATTGGGCGCGTACTCCGCTATCTTCTTCACCACGCGATCACCCAACAGTTCCCGCTTGTCATCCCAATTGCCCTCGCGCAGCCGGTAAGGCACATATTGCACAAAGCAGGTCAGAATATGCTTTCCCGGCGGCGCCAGCGAATCGTCAGCGTTCGACGAGACCACGCAATCCACCCACAGCTCCTCGGGGATCTCCCCGAACTTTGCGATGTCGTAACAGCGCTCGGCAAATTCGAGTGACGGCACCAGCGTATAAAACGTGCGCTCCAGCGGAGTCGCCTGCGCCGGGGTCCCTGTGAACCGCGGCTCCTCCGCCAGTACAAAATTCACTTTGGCGCACGGCCCATCCATCTTGATGCCTCGTACCGCAAAAAGAAAATCGTCATGCAGTTCGCGCGCCGCGATCATCTTCAGGAAAGTACGTTTCGGATCAGCGTTGGAAAGAATCATCCGCCCGCGAATCTCCGTGCCATCGTCTAACACCACGCCATAAGCCCGGCCATTGCGGACGTCAATTAGCGCCACAGCCGATGACGTTCGAATTTCAGCTCCGAGCTTAGTCCCAGCTGCAGCCAGCGCCTGGGTGATCGATCCCATGCCGCCCATCACATGCCCGTAGAAGCCCTGCAGTTCGTGCTCTCCGCCGCTCAGCAAATGAAAAAGCAATCCGATGGCCGTGCCCGGCTGATAAGGTCCGCCATGTTTTCCGTAGACGTTGTTCGCCAGGAACATGGTCTTGATCTTTTCAGATTCGTAATTCTGATCGAGGAATTCGCCCAGGCTTCCCGTAAGAAATGAGACCAACTGCGCAATTTCCGCGCTCGATATTCCGCGAAAACGCATGCCCACGCGGAACAAATCGCTCCAGCCACTCATCGTCGATGTATCTACCTCCGGCGGCGGCTCCATAAAAAACGGTTGCAGATAGCGCGCCAACTTCTTCAGGCGATCGTCAACTTCAACAAAGCGCTCCGCATCCCGAGTGGAGATTTTCCTGAATTCATCTTTCGCCCGCTGTCGATCGGCCCACCACGGAAGCACATGGCCATCGGGGAAAGGAACCTGGATCGCCGGGTCGCAGGGAATCATTCGCAACCCATACTCGGCTAAGTGCAATTCCGAAATCACCTCGGGCCGCATCATGCTGGCAATGTAGGACGTTGTCGAAACCCGGCAGTCGGGAGCGATCTCCTCCGTGACGCAACACCCGCCCACAATTTCCCGGCGCTCGAGCACTAGCGTGGAAAGCCCTCCGCGCGCCAGATACGCCGCCGCCGTCAGGCCATTGTGCCCCCCGCCTATCACGATGGCGTCATAAATCGACTTGGCGGCGCGGCTCATTTTGCAGGTCTCTATGTCGCCAGGGTTGAATATGACCTAAAGTCAAACTAGTTTTCACGGCAGAACCAACACTACTGCACGACCCTCGAAAAATGAAGTTGAAAATGAGAAGCGCCTCCTATATGCTTCCGTGACTTGGAGTCATTCATGAGCGGAATCGCCAGCAATTCCATCGCCCAGCCGCTTTACCTCCGCCATCAGCGCCATCGTCCTCGTTCCGAAGCCAAGCGTTCGCGCATCGTCGATGTGGCCATGCAACATTTCGCCGAGAACGGCTACCATGCCGCCAAGGTCGGCGATGTGGCCGTCGCCTTAGGCATCGCCAAAGGCTCCATCTTTCAGCACTTCGGCAGCAAAGACGGCTTGTTTTTCGAAGTCTACAAGCGCGCAGTGCGCAGTTTTTCCAAATATCTGGATGCACCGCCCGAAGTCCGGTCCGCCGGCTTCTTCAGCGTGCTGCACTACTGGCTCATCCGCACCGAACACATGTTGCAGGAAGACTGGATTCCTTACCGCATCGCTCTGCTTGGCAACTACGGCACCGATCTCGCACTCAAGCGCGAGATTAATCGCTTCCTGATCGCCGAAGATCCTTACGGCACCGTCAACTTCGTTCGCTTCGGTCTGGAGCGCCGCGAGCTCCGCGAAGACATGGACATCGAAATGATCGTCTCCATCCTCGATTGGACCATGGAGCGTTTTCAGGATGCGCTGCTCACCGCCGAACTCGATCCCGGCCTCTTCCGCAAGCAGGGCGAGATGCCGGAAAAAAAAGTAGCCCGCATTCAGCAATTCCTGGCCCTCCTCGAGCGCGCCGTGGGAGTGGAGCGGTTATCGCCATCACGCCCGCGCCACGAATGGCGCAGGCTCGCGGCCGCCAACTTAATTGCAAGTGCAAAGAAATTGTAGAGAATGGCCAACGCCGACCGCAGTTCAGAAACCAATTCGACGTAGCAGCGAGAGACCGGAACATGCCAGCATCGCTCGAGCAGATTCTCCTGAATTACGACGACCGCGCCCCTCTTTCTCAAGCCTCGACCATTCCGGCGGCCTGGTACGTTGACCCGCGCATCGCCGAACTCGAGCGCCTGCAAGTCTTCAGCAAAACTTGGCAGCCAGTGGCGCGCACCGAGCAAGTAAAGGCGCCTGGACGGTTCATCTCCGCTCAGGTAGCCGGCGAACCCATAGTCGTAGTGCGCGGTAACGACGGCGTTCTGCGCGCCTTTTATAACGTCTGCCGCCACCACGCCGCCGCGGTAGTGACGCAGCCCTGCGGACAAGCGTCTCTGCTCCACTGTCCTTATCACGGCTGGAACTACGGCCTCGACGGCTGCCTCAAAGGCATGCCCGAATTCGAAGGAGTCGAAAATTTCGACCGCGCTCAGAACGGCCTCGTCCCCATCCGCGTCGAAACCTGGGAGTGCTTCGTCTTCATCAATCTCGACAACAACGCGGCTCCCCTCAGCGAGTTTCTCGGCGGCCTGGTCCAGCGCGTCGCCCCTCTCGGCATCAGCGACCTTCATTACTTCGACCGCCGCACTTACAATATCAATTGCAACTGGAAAGTCTTCGTCGATAACTTTCTCGACGGCGGCTACCACGTCCCCCATCTTCACAAAGGTTTAAACTCTGTCCTCGATTACAAGCAGTACACCATCGAGAACGAAGATCGTTACTGCCTGCAATCCAGCCCCATGGTCGCCTCCGATTCCGATGCCGCCACCGGCGCCACCCGCAAGGGCGACCGCGCCTGGTATTTCTGGCAGCACCCCAACTGGATGATCAACTGCTACGCCGGATACATGGACACGAACCTGGTAATCCCCGTCGATGTCGACCACTGCTCCGTGATCTTCGATTTCTATTTTGGCGACATCGGCGAAGCCAGTCGCGAATATAACGAGCAGTCGGTAAACGTAGGCAACCGCGTGCAGGAGGAGGATCTCGGCATCTGCGAAGATGTGCAGCGTGGCCTAAAATCGCGCGCCTACCAAGCCGGACGATTATCCGTGCGACGCGAAGCTGGAGAGCAATTATTCCACCGCCTCCTTGCCGCCGATCTAAGACGCGGCCTCGCGATTTCATCGGCCGCTGACTGATAAGTCTCCGGTTGGCCGCAATCGCGACCGGTTATAGATGGTCCGCGTTGTCGGGTTCAGGGTGGTAAAGCCGTGGGAGGGCGAACGTGAACATCAGCCGCCGTGGGTCTAGAATTTGTTTCCTCATAATATTTCTCGTGGTTACGGTCGCACCGTCGCGGGCGCAGTTGGCTGATCTCGACCGGCAGCGAGCACAGACGGTATTGGACGGCGTCGCCTCCGATATTCGTAAAGAGTATTACGACCCCAAGTTTCATGGTGTGGATTGGAATGCGAAGGTCGCAGAGGCCAAGGCTGGAATTGCAAAAGCCAACTCCTGGAACGCCGCGATGATCGAGATCGCCGTGCTCACAGACTACCTGGATGATTCGCACACCAGATTTTTCCCTCCATCGCCGCAAGTACGCACCGACTATGGTTGGCAGTTCAAAGTGATCGGAGTTCACTGCTACGTTGCGCATGTGCGCCCTCAGAGTGACGCCGAGGCCAAGGGAGTCAAGCCCGGAGACCAGGTTCTAACTCTCGACCAGATCAAGCCCACTCGGGAAACTCTTCCCAAGATCGAATACGCCATCTACGGGTTATCCCAACAGGCGACCCTCCATGTATCGCTGAAAGAGCTTGCTGGCAAGACTCGTCCGGTGGATATCGCCGCGACGGTCGTGCTTCCGCGCAAAGTTAGCCAAACCGATCATCCTTCGGGAGTTGACTGGCAGTACTACCAGCGTGGCTGGTGGAATTCCGAACATCTCTCGCGCCTCCGATTTACAGAACTGGGCGACGATGCAGTTATCGCAAAGGTTCCAGACTTTGACTTCCTAAATTCCGACGGCGATAAAATCCTAGCCAAAGCTCGCAAGCACAAAGCACTCGTTCTCGATATGCGGGACAACCCCGGCGGTGATGTGGAGAATCTTCAGCACCTTCTCGGAGATATGTTTGACCACGATGTGAAAATTGCGGATAAGGTTACCCGCCAGAAATCCACTGTACTCAAGACCAAGAGTCGTCACCACGAGGTCTTCGACGGAAAACTGATTGTGCTGGTCGATAGCGGCTCCAGTTCGGCTGCCGAGCTTTTTGCGCGAACCGTTCAAATTGAAAAACGTGGAACTGTCTTGGGAGATCGCACCTCAGGTCTGGTCATGGAGTCCAAGTATCACGTGGGCATCACCGGTTTGCCGCCGCTTTACTACATTACCCAAATCACCGGGGCCAACCTCATCATGAACGACGGCAGGAGCCTGGAGCATATCGGAGTTACTCCCGACGAGAGCGTTCTGCCCACGCCTGAAGATCTCGCCGCCGGTCGCGATCCGGCGCTATCTCGCGCCGCGGAGTTGGCGGGGGTCAAGCTCACTCCGGAAGACGCCGGCAAATTATTTCCGTACGAATGGCCCGTGGACTAGAAACGCGCCTCCGCTGAAGGGATCAAGGACCACATGTTCAAGCTGAAAAGGAAGATATGTGAAAGGCCACCCGCGTTGTTTGGCAAGATGATCTTTGTCGCGGTGGCTGGCTGCGCCTTACTCGCCCCCGCCGCCGCCCAGGTAACCGCGATCCGCGCCGGCAAGCTAATCGACCCAGACTCCGCCGCCGTTCTCAACCATCAAACCATCCTCATCCGCGACAACAAAATCCAGGCGATAGGAAGCAATCTCGCAATTCCCGCCGACGCCAAGATTATCGACCTCTCCAAGATGACCGTGCTGCCCGGCCTCATCGACTGCCACACTCACCTCGCCGATGGCTACCACAGCACCGATCCCGTCATTCAGTTCACCAAAACCGCCGCCCGGATCGCCCTCGAATCCGTGCCCAACGCCCGCGTGACGCTCGAAGCCGGCTTCACCACCGTGCGCGACGTGGGCACCTATCGCGCGCTCGGCGATGTTGCCCTCCGCGACGCCATCAATCGCGGCGACATCATCGGCCCCCGCATGTTCGTCGCTGGAGCTTACGTGACCATCACCGGCGGCGCCGGCTCCGACTCCGGCCTCGCTCCCGACATCAAGCTGCCCTGGGATATGCACTACGGCGAAGCCAACGGCCCCTGGGACGTGCGCCGGGTGGTTCGTCAACTCGTACACGACGGCGCCGATCACATCAAGGTTCTCTCGAGCGGCGCGGTTCTGACTCACGGCAGCAATCCCAATTCGCAGGAGTTCACGCTCGAAGAATTGCAAGCCGCGGTCGACGAGGCCAGCCACTTCGGCCTGCGCGTCGAAGCTCACGCCCATTCAGCTCAAGGCATCAAGAACGCAATCCGCGCCGGAGTCGCTTCGGTTGAGCACGCCACCATGATCGACGATGAAGGCATCGCCTTGGCCAAACAGCAGGGCACCTATCTCGACATGGATATCTACGACGAGGAGTGCATCCAGGAAGAAGGCAAAAATGGCAGCATGCCCAAAGATTTTCTCGAGCACGATGCGCAGCTCGGCGAACTCCACCGCCAAAACTTCCGCAAAGCCGTAGCCGCCGGAGTCAAGTTGTCCTTTGGCACCGACGCCGGAGTCTGTCCCTACGGCATCAACGCCCGGCAGTTTGCCTTCATGGTGAAATATGGCATGACCCCCATGCAGGCCATTCAAGCCGCAACCACCAGCGCTGCCGACCTGCTAGGCCGCTCCAAGGAAATAGGATCGATCAAGCCAGGAAAGTACGCGGACGTCATAGCGGTAAATGGCGATCCACTCGAAAACGTGAGCGTACTCGAAAACGTCCAGTTCGTAATGAAAGACGGGTGGGTTTACAAACAGTAGAGATTTACGAACAGTAAAGACCATTGACGCAACGAAACGGGTGCAGCAGCGCTTTCAGCGCTGCGTGAACCGGCCGCGGCTGCGGCTTCAGCCGCTGAGGTCCACCGCTCCTCCTACTGATGATCTCTCGGAATTGTCTCCTGCCAAGTCTTCGTCTTCACCACCGCCCCATCCTTCAACAACTCCCGGCTGTACTTGTAATGAAAATTCTTCTCATCGGTGGTCACCAGCAAATGCCCACGCCAAGTCAAAGTGCGGCCCTGCAACGTAAACACGCTCTCCGCCTCTCCCCGCACAGAACAACTCTCCGGATGCGCATCGTCGGCATCGTAAGTCAAATTCTCATAATCATTTTCCTTTCCCCACGGATACTCGCCGCTCTCCGTGCCCTTCCAGCGAACCCTAGTTTTCTGCCGAGCCTCGTCACGCTCCACCGTCCACTCTCCGGGCCAGGGAAAGCCTTCGCTCTTGAGATCGGTGCGCTCTTCCGAGGGCTCCGGCGGCGAAAACGCCGGCGGAACAACGCCGTGCTCAGGAACCACCGGCAACACAATCCGAGAGCCCGAGTCCCCCCCGAGTTCCAGCGCTGTAGTCATCGAGTAAGGCGTAGGCAACATCATGGGCCACAACGCATTCGAAATTGCAAGGCGAATGCGATGGCCTCTAGGAAATACCCAAGAAGTCAAATGCATCTCGATATCAAGCGCATAAACTTTGCCCGGCGCCAAATCGCGAGGCTCGCTCATCGACTCGCGCTGCGCCCCATTGATCCCAGCGCCCGTAATCTGGGTGACGGTGCCATCGGGCGCCACATCAGAAAGCCGGCTAAACCAGTCCGCCAACGGCGCCGAGGCCGAGGCTCGTAGCAAGGCATGCGGACGCCCCAAAATCGCAACCTCTTGCTCCAGCGGCGCAGAATCGTACACCAAACTGAACGCATCCACCGGCCGCACATCGCTCAACAACTCGCCCCACCAGAAACCCGCCTCCACCCCAATCGACGGCACATACTTCAGTTGATGAGTTGCCGGCCCAGCCGCACGCTCCGTCAGCGAGTGATCGCCCTGCAAAAATAAAGTCGAAGGCCGTGCCTCTTGTGGAGGCCAAACATCCTCTCGCCGCCACTCCCCCGGAACATTTTCCAAACTCGGGTCCGGTGGATGCCAATGCTGCATATAAATGACCAGCCGCGGATCGCGCTCCACGCCCGTGTCTCGCCCTTTCAGCCAATGATCGAACCAGCGCACCGCCTCGTTCCGCCATTCGATCTGCGGCCCCGGCACAGCTTCATTGGGAAACGTATGGTTCCACGGTCCCACGATCGCCTTCACCGGCCCGCTGGCCTGCATCAGCATGTCGGGAACGTTATCGCGATAGCCATCGAGCAATCCGCCGATCAGAAAACTAGGAATCGTAATCTCTTTCAACGGACGCACCCGCTCCCGCCAGAACGCTCCATCCCGCTGATGCTTCAGATAAAGCAGCGACCACGGCGCAGTCTCAAAGCGCGGTCCCAGAACTTTTTCCTCCAGGGTGTAATCCGGCGCGCCCGTCCATCCCTCCGCCATATCCATGTTCAATTCGAATTCGTCGATGTGCGCAATACCATCCATGTAGTGCACGTCGTCGTGAAATAACTCCGCCGTAGCGTCAGTCGCGAGAATTGCTTTCAGCCCCGGCGCATGCCGCATCGCCATCTGCAACGCCGTAAACCCTCCCCAGGAAATCCCAAACATCCCCACGTTCCCATTCGACCACGATTGGTGGGCCAGCCAGGCAATCACCTGCTCGCCATCGATTTGCTCCTGCTCGGAATACTCCCGCTCCGGCGGCGAGCCTTCGCTCGCCCCGAACCCTCGAATGTCCACGCGCACGCTAACATACCCGCGCCGCGCAAAATAAGCGTGCTTAGGATAATCGCCTGCAGCCGTGCCATCGTCCTTGCGATAAGGCAAATACTCCAGGAGGGCAGGGAAGTTCTCGCCAGGCTTCGCGCCATCCGGCATATAAAGCGTAGCCGCCAAGCGCACTCCATCCTGCATCGGAATCCAAGCCGGCTCCATGCGCACGCCATAAGTGGGAGGCGTAGGCGGCTCGTAAGCACGCGCGTCGAAACTAAGAGCGGAAAGCAAGAAGAAAATCCAGAGAAACTGCCAAGCCGCCCGTCGGATCAAATAAAAGTCTCCTGAATGTAGTCGCGAAATCCGAGTGTCATGAACTTGGAACATCGCGTAGTAGAGCGCCGCGGATTTTCCCCGTGAACCTTTGTGTCCCCTGGGTTGAAAGGTTTTGCCGCCTAACTCTGCTCCCGCCGCATAGCCCGCAAATCGATCCCCAACTGTTCCGCCTTCTTATAAAGATGGCTGCGCTCCAGCCCCAAAGATTTCGCCGCCATACTAACGTTCGAGTGACAACGCTTCAACTCCGCCAGAATCACCTCCCGCTCGAATCCATCGACGCGATCCGACAAAGTTCCCGACGACCCAACGGAGGCCCCGCCGCCCTTCGGCAAAGCGATCTCAACGGTCTCCAGATCCACAACTCCGTTGGTCGCTAACAGCATCAACCTCTCCACCATGTTGCGCAACTCGCGCACATTGCCGGGCCAGGTATGCGCCTGCAGCGCGCCCATCGCATCGTCAGCGAAGGGAACCGCCTTCCATCCATTCTGCGCGCTTACCTGCGCGGCAAAATGCTTAACCAGCAAGGGAATATCCTCCCGGCGCTCGCGCAACCGCGGCAGCACCACCGGAAAAACATAAACGCGATGAAACAAATCCAGACGGAATTTCTCTTCGCGCACCCGCAGCTCCAGATCGCGATGCGTCGCCACCACCACCCGCACATTCACGCTCACCGGTTTGTCGCCGCCAATGCGCTCCACTTCTCCTTCTTCCAGCACGCGCAGTAGCTTCGCCTGCATGGCCAGCGGCATATCGCCAATCTCATCCAGAAAAATCGTGCCCTGATCCGCCTGCTCGAATTTCCCAATGTGCCGACCCGCCGCCCCGGTGAACGATCCCTTCTCATGCCCAAACAATTCGGACTCAATCAGATCGGCCGGCACCGCAGCGCAATTCAAAGTAACAAACGCCCGGCCAGCCCGGGCACTGCGTTCGTGAATCGTCCGCGCGACCAACTCTTTTCCCGTGCCGGTCTCGCCCAGGATGCAAACCCGAGTCTCGCTCGGCGCCACGCGCTCCACCTGCGCCATCACGCGCCGCATGGCCTCACCCTGCCAAACCATTTCGTGTTTGCCCAGTCGCTGCTTAAGCTGCCGATTTTCGCTCTCCAATCGCTGCAGCTTGAGCGCATTCTCCACCGTCAACAAGAGTTTGTCGGAGGAGATCGGCTTCTCCAGAAAATCCAGCGCTCCCAGCCGGGTAGCCCGCACCGCCATCTCGATATCGGCTTGCCCCGACATCATCACCACCGGCGCGGCGACTCCCTGCACCTTCAATTCTTCCAGCAAAGCCAGCCCATTCTTCCCAGGCATCACCACGTCAGAAAGAATCACGTCGAAATTCTGCGCCTTCGCCAGTTCGAGCGCCTTCGCCGCGTTATCGCACACCGTAGCCTCGTGGCCCGCGAGTCGAAACGCTCGCGCCAGCGAGGCCAGCGTGTTGGCTTCATCGTCCACAATCAGCAGATGAGCTTTCGTCGGCAATAATCCTCCTGATCGATCTCCCGCATCGCGAACTTACAACAGAAAGTTCAACCCGCGGTGGGCAGCGCCACCATATTCCGCGGCAACTCGATTACAAAAGTGGTTCCCGCGCCCACCGTACTCTGCACCCCTACTCTCCCGCCATGATCGCTGACCACCGATTGCACAATTGCCAGCCCCAGGCCGGTACCGTTTTTCCTACTCGTATAATAAGGAGTAAATACGCGCTCGCACTCCTCCGCCGGCATCCCCGCGCCCGTGTCGGCGACCTCAATCAGAATCTTGCCGTCCTCCGCCAGCGTTCGCAGCGTGAGTCGCCCCCCTTCGGGCATCGCCTCGATTGCATTCAACACCAGGTTCGAAATCGCCCTGTGCAGCAACTCCGCATCCGCCGCAATCGGCCCCACACTCTCATCGAGCTGCAGGCTGCACGCGATCCGCGCCCGCCCCGGCGCTTCCATCTGCGCCTGAAAAAGCTGCACTACTCCGCGAATGACCTCATTCAACCGTACCGCTTGCCACTGCGGCGGCGGCATTTTGGAAAATTCACTGAAGCGGCTAACGATTTGTTTTAGGTTAGAAATCTCCGCCAGCAACGTTCGCGAACTCTCCCGAAATACTTCTTCGAACTGCTCCGGACTGTGCTCCCGAGCCCGCACCAGATTCTCCACCGTGAGTTGCAGAGGAAACAGTGGATTCTTCAACTCATGCGCCAGCCGCCGCGCCAGTTCGCGCCACGCCGCCACCCGCTCCGCCTGCACCAGGCGTTCTTTTTGCCCCAGCAACTCGGCAGTCATGCGATTGAAGGATTCCGCCAGTTGCGCCAGTTCATCCCGGCCAGGCACTTCCACGCGAGCATTCCAATTTCCCCCGGCGACTTCCCGAGCCGCATGCGCCAACTGCTCCACCGGACGCGTTACCCGCGCCGCCGCCCAACTGCTTAAGAGAATCGCCAGCACAATGCCCACGCCGCCCATCAGCAAAGCCGCCGACCGGATGTGCCGCTTCAACTCCACATAAGGTCGCCGCGAATTACCGATCAGCAGAATCGCCAGCAGCGCAGGATGATTTTCCGCGTCCGCGCCCATCAGCGGGATGGCGTGAAAAACTTCGTGCTCCGCCTGATCCTCCGACCACGCCACCACCGCCGTCATCTCCTGCCCATACCGCCGCACCGCGTCAATCACCGGCTCCAGCTTTTCGGGAGCGCGTACTCGGATGTCATCTGAAACCGCCGAGGGATCGATCAGCGCCTCGCTCGAAAAATGATCGCCGCGATTCTGATAGAGCAGCGCCCGCATCCCCGCCGGCAAATCCAATTGCGCAAGAAAATTCTTATCAAGCCGCCGCCCGCCCATCACATATACCGGACGCTCTCCCACCCGCGTCGGGCGCACCGCAAACAATCCCAGCACGCTGCCATCCTGCAGCGATTCCTGTTTCAAAAATGCCCCTTGCTCTTCCGCTCGCGAAAAGCCCACGAACGCTTCGTCGGGATAACCAAACTTGGCCGGCCACTGTGCCGAAGAAATTATTGTTCCATCGCTCTCCACGAATTCCAGAAGATCGAGCCGATTATTCTCGGCCGCAATTTTTGCCGACTCGAAATACGGACTGGATTCCGCCGGCGTTCGATTCAACACCATCGCCATGCGGTTCACCGCCTCCGATCCCGCGATCGTCTCCACGCGCCGGGTCACGTCTTCTCCCTGCCGGTTAAACTCGCGCCGAAACTCCGTGACCAGCGCCGCCGTCCTCTCCTCGTCACTGTGGCCAAAGGCCCGCCGCGTCACCTCCGACACCAGCCAGGCCACCGCCGCCACCGACAAAAACACGGTCAGCGCAAACACCGCCAGCAGCTTCCGGCGAAACCTCATGGTCTTGATTTTCCCATCGCAACCTTTCCCAGCCAAACATCTTCCAGCCTCCACCCGCCGTCGGCCGCTGGACTCCAATCCTGCAGCGCGTTCGAAGCCGCCCACTCCGCCGGAAGATGAAACAGCGGAATCACCCGCTGCCCCGCCAGCAGCCCCCGCTCCGCCGCGTAAAGCTCTTCTACCGAAGTTCCGCTCGTTCTTGGCAAGGCCACCCCCAGCGCCTCGGCAACGCCCCTCAAAGCCACCCACGGATCAGCCGAAGGCAAAGCAATTCGCGCCAACCGCAAATCCGATTTAGCGGCGGTCGTGGTCTGCAATGAGATCCCAGCGTCGCGAGCGTTCAAAGCAACGCGCTCCGCCAGCACTCGCGCCAAAGAATCGTTGGCATCATATCCCACCGTCAAATTCGGAGCGGAGCGAACTTGTTCGCGCTCCCGCCGAGCCAGTTCCAGATTCGCAGCGCCCGCAAAGGCGAAACCGAAACCGCTGATCCAGTTCGGCAAGATGCTCGCCGCGGCCTGCCCCGCGCCCTGCAGCACCGCGCCGCGCATCGAAGCTCGCTCCACACTGTGCGCCAGCGCCCGCCGCAAAAGCTTCTCCTCGGCAGACTGCGCCTCCCCGCTAAAAACCAGCGCCACCAATTCCATCGGCTGCGAAGCGCTCACCCGCCGCCCTTCGGTCGCAACCCGAGGTCCTGTCTCCGGCGGCACTTCGATCAAATCGGCCCGTCCCAAATCCAGTTCCACCAGTTGATCGTGAAAATTCCTGCCCATCTCCACTTCGATCCGGTCGACAAACGCCCGCCCCCGCCACTGATTCTCTTCCGCCCCCAGCGTCAGCTTTTTTCCGGCCTGCCAATCTTCAATGTGGAAAGGCCCGGTCCCGCTCAGCTTGCCGTTTCCCATTCGCTTCACCATACTGTTGTGCGGCAAAGCGAGTTCCGCTGGAAAATCCGCATCGGCCCGGTCCATCTCAACGATCACCGACTCTCCTTCGGCAAAAACTTTCCACGACGGATTCGCCGTCCGTAGCGCTGAGGCCGCAATCTCAGCCGTCAGCCCCGATCCGTCGTGAAACTTCACCCCGCGCCGCAAGCGAAACTGCCATCTCTGTTTTCCCGAAGCCGCCTGCCAATCCACCGCCAGGGCGGGTTGCACTCTCCCCCGCTCATCCACCGTGACCAGGGTTTCAAAAATCAGCCCCAGCAAATTTCGCCTTGCCAACGAATCGGGTTGCGTCGCATCACTTGGATCGAGCGACCCCGGCGACTCCAGCATAGCGATGCGCAACGTTCCACCGTACTGCGGACGAGTCTCCGCCGCGGCCGGTCCCATCAGCGACCTCAGCAGCATGCTACTGGCTGCAAACCACGCCCAGCCGAAACGCTTCATACTCTCCGCTCTCCCGATTCCTGACCACCGCAATCGCGCTGTCGCCCTTCGCATCTGTCCACAGAGCCGTAATCTCGCCCGACAAATTGAGAGCCGCGCTCACCGCTGCCGGATCGCGATCCGCAACTTCATAAGCCCGCACCGAGTCACCGCCATTTTCTTCATTGCCATCTCCGGTGCCCGTCGCCAGCACCTGCCAGTTCGCTCCGCAAGCGGTTCGCACGCTGGCCACATCGCTGCCCCAACCCAGCTTTTCCGCCTGCTCCGTAACTCCATCCACCAGATGAATCTCCCCGCCGGTTTCCGCGAATAGCCAAAGCACATAGCTCTCGCGCGGCAGCGGCGCAGCCGAATAAAACTTTCCCGCGTTCGTCATTTTTCCAAGCCCCGGGGTAAGAGCGCCGGTAAAAAAATTTCGCGAAGCCGAATAAAACGCCCCGAGTGGCGGCACCGCCGCCCCTCGCCCCGCCGGAGAATAACCTCCTCGATCCGGCGCCACCAGCGGCCAAGGATCGTCGCTCTCGCGGCAACTCAAAGCCAGCGGCAACGAAGGAGTGCTGCGGCAAAACACGCCCGGAAGGTAGACATCGAACAAATGATCTTGCGCCCCGAGAATCCTCCCGCGCAAATCCCGCGGCCAGGGCCGCGTGTGAGAGATGGCCAGGTTTTGCTCCTGCGCCCACTTCCCATTCTTCATGCGGTAAATCGCAACCTTCTCGCCATCCAGCACCGCAATCTGCGTAGGCGCCGTCTGCTCTTCCAGCACCAACACATCGAGGATGCGCTCCTCCTGCGCCCACAAGGCGATCTTGCGAATGCTCTCGGCGGCGCTCTCCCGCAGAAAGCCGCCATCCTCGGCACGCGGCAACTCAACCATCACCACGGAAGGCTCGGCCGTTCCGGCGCGAATCTCAGCGACCCATACATAGGCCCGAGGATTTTCCGAAAGCCACACCGCAACCGAGGCCGCAGCCTGCTGCGGGGGAACCGGACGCACTCCCAAAGACTCCAACTCAACCCGCAGCAACCCACCAATCGCGTCCGCATCTTTCTTGGAGAGAGAAGAACGATTCTCCACCGTGATCGCAACCGCCCCCGGCCCAGTAACCGTCACAATCTTTTGCGCCAGCGCCTGCGCGGGCGAGTTCCAACTACCAGCAACCGCCAATCGCGGAAGACAAAGCAAGAACAACGCGACGACGAAAAGGTAGCACCGGCGTCCCGCCGGCTGGCGCGAGAACGTCCCGTTCTCGCCGCCAGGACCAATCCGGCGCCGATTTGTGTTCAAGAAACACGCCGAATCGAGAGCCTGCCGCATGACCTTAGCCATCGCCTAAATACTCTCTGGAACAAACCACCCCAGCCAGTAGCCACGCTGATACCTACCTCTGCTCCGTCTGCGCGCCTTGCCCGGCCACGCTCATGCTTCGCAACACGTCGTTCGCGAAGAAGAACTTCCCATCCGCTGGCACCATCATGATCTGCAGCTTATCCGAGAGCCGCTCGGCCACAATCTTATTAATCAGCAGCGGATTGTCCTTCAAAATCGCCGCCTCGCCATGCATGCGCTCCGCATCCGCCGCCGCCGTCACCCGGATCCGATCCGCCTCCGCCTCCGCCAGCAACTTCCGCCGCTCGCCCTCGGCCTTGCTGTCGATCACCTTGGCCTGCGCCTCTGCCTCGGCATTCTGAATCGTAGCTTCCTTGCGCGCCTGCGCCTCCAGCCGGCTCTGCTGAATCTGCTTCTCTTTCAGCGGCAGCGTGTACTGCATCGCATCCGCCTCGCCCTTCGCCGCCAGCACGCGCACCTGCGCCTGTCCCTCCGCCGCCTTGATCTGCTGCACCTTCGTAGCCTCGGCTTCCAACTCGGCGATGCGCACTTCCTTGCCCTTCAATTCCGTCTCCACACCCATGCGATCATTCTCCTGCTCTTTCAAAAGCAACTCCTCCAGCCCCTTCGCATACTCCGGCGGCAACTGGATATCCCTCAGCATCACCTCCTTCACTACAATCCCATCCGCCGCCAGCTTCTGCGTAATCAGCCCCGCAGCCCGCTGCCGCACCTCTTCGCGCTTCGACGAAAAAACCTCCCGCACCGTGTAGTTCGGAACGATCTCCCGCCAAACGCTGGCCACGGTAGGCGGCACAATCTCCTTCTCCACCGGACGCGGCAAATTCCCCTGCACATAATCCAGCCGCTTCGGATCCAGCCGGTACCTCACCGTAATCGCCAGCCCCAAAGTCAGTCCCTCCTTAGCCTGCACGTCGAGAAGTTGAGTCTTGGCAGCAACGTTCGCCGCCGCCTTCCCATCTTCAGAGACACCGGTGGTAAAAATCTGATCCCGGGTATCGAATAGCGCCACATCCTCAATCAGCGGCAGAACCATATGCGCCCCCGGATACAAAGTCCCGGGCACGGTCCCGCTGATCTCGCTAACCCGCACCGCAGCCATCCCGCTAGGCACCACCACAATGCTGAACGCAATCAGCAGCGGACCCCAAGCCAGCAAAGCCAAAGCCAGCGAAGACCTCCACCGCAGCCGAACCGGAGCCGCGCCCCCCGCCCCTCCCGGAGTCTCCTGCGCTCGCCGGTAAAGCATTTCGCGATACAGGTCGTAAGTGAGAATGCCCACGGCCGCGAAGATCATCCCCAGGCCGCCCATCATCAGCAAGAATTTCAGCGCCAGCATCGTAGTTCTCCTTGTGCGCCTCAGCGCCTTACCGCTTCCGCCCGGCCTTCACCGGCATCGCCTGGAGCATCGGTCGCCCTATCGTTTCTTCTGGAGAACGTTGAGCAAAGAACAGCCGAAACACCTGCCCGAAGATCAACTCCTCCGCCAGCAGGGCCACCGCCACCGAAAAAATCAGCCCCGCCACCACCGCCATAAACGTAATCAACATCTGCATAAAGCCTCCACAACCTTCGCGTCGCAGGATGAATGCCAATCGGGATGAAACTGATACATAAGGCATTACAGAAAGCAGCGAGCGCAAATCGGGTGGCCGAATGAGGTCACCGTGTCCCAGCCGACACACCCGTAATGCCGACGCAAAGAATTCCAAGCCGGCCCAGGTCCCGAAGGGACCGCCCGAAAATAGCCCCCCAGTTCACTGGCGGGTAAGCGAGACAGCACGAGCCCCGCGGTGCCAGAGGCAAGGCTGAAATGTTCGAGCTGAATAAAGCCGTGAGACGGAAAGCCCGTGTGGGACGGACACTACGTCCGTCGTCTTGGCGTTGCCGGGAGCTGCATCGAGATCGCTATACAAGCTCAGGAAGGGCGCGGCTTCGGCCGCGCCGCGAGCTCTGGTTTTGGGTGGAGCGGCGATTCCAGCGCTGCGTTAAAGGGCTGACTTCAAAGGTGGCTTCAGCCGCTGAGGTGCGTGACTCTACTTTTTCAGCGACGCCGTTCAGTCGTGCCATTAAGGCGCCGAAAATTGAACCTCGCCGGTTTTGCGAGACATGGGAATCCGGCCCGAGACCGCGCCACCCCACTCCCTTCCTCGCAATTCGCCGCGTCGCGGATTGGTCGCGCGGCCCGAAGGCCGGCCGTAGAGCAGCTTTCGGCCCATGCTACCGGCGAGATGGCAGTACTCGAAGTCGAGTGACCCGTAGACCGCCCCAAGGCGGCAGCAGAACGAGATTTTTTCCAACCCTGAAGGTGCGGCCATCGGCAGAAAACCCCGCCCATGCAAAGCTTGGACGGGGTACTCAAGGCCAAGAGACTGAGAGACTGAGGCTTAGGCAGGCCAGCCCCCGGATCGCGTCAGCGAATGATTTCCGCTACCTGCTGATCCCCGCCTCTGCGCACGTCGATATCCACAATCTTCGGTTCAGTCGCGGTTTTCTTTCCGTGAGACCTGCCCGCGCCGACAGCAGACGACACAGACTTCACCGCCGCCTCATGCCGCTGCAACGCCACCGCCGGTTGCGCGGCGTGAAGCGCTGGTTGGGCGGAGTGAGTTACAGCCACACTCGGGGCTGCCGCTGGCGCCGTCACCGCGTACGGGTCGTACCAATCCGGGTTGACTTCCTGCTGCGCATACGCCGGGAGCAGCATAGTTGTAACCATCGCGCCAGCCAGCATTGCAACGTATGTCAGAACTCTACGTGGGCTGATATTTCCTGATCTGGTCATCGCAACCTCCTCGTTGATCGCAACCACAAATTGATTTCGACCCGACGCTAATGGCAAGCACGAAATCATGTTTGTGATCTTGCCCCAGCTTGCCGGAACTGTCCATGGAGAGTGTCTGAATCCGTCTGAAGCGATCTGAAGAATTCGAAGCCAAGCAAAAACACTCCTAGCCGGCCGCCGAATAACTTTGGTTTGCGAGTGGAGCAGCGCTTCGAGCGCGCTAAACGCTTTGGTTTCAGTGAAAGCTTCAGCCGCTGCGGTGCCAGAATCGACTTTTTCCGCGCCTCGTTCAGTGGGGCCGTTAAGCATCCCAGATTCTTATGAGAGAGATTCTTAGCGGAAAGATTCTTACTCAGACTTGACGGGACCTTCGCCAGAAGCCTTCCGCGTTCCGCGCGGATCCTCCGGATCCAAGCCCGCCGCGCTCAGGATGGCGCGGCCGAAGTCCTCTGGGGTAATCACAAATCCTTCGGCAACCGCCACGCCCGCAGCATCCTCTTCGGCGCCAGGAGCGACGAAGCGATAGCCACGGCCGACCACGGTCTGCAGAAAGTGCGGTTCGTCGGCATCGTCCCCCAGCGCCCGCCGAATCTTGCGGATGGCGGTATTAATCCCCTGTTCGACGTCGACGAACACATCTTCGCTCCACAACGCGCCGGCAATCTGCTCGCGAGTCATCAGTTGCCCCCGCTTTTCCACCAGAAACATCAGCAACTGCAGCGGCAGCCCCTCCAGCCGCACCGGGACGCCACGCCGGCACAGCTGAAAGCGCCCGTAATCCAACTCGAAATCCTCGAAGCGAACCTTCTTCTCTGCCACAATCCAAGCTCCTGCGCAACTCGACGAACCCGCCGACCCGCGTTTCACACTCACCGCAGACGCGCTCACTCTCCGCGCTTTCAGAGATACGGTCTCAGAAATGATCTGCCGCCACCCTCCCCGAGTCAAGCCACGATTTTGGCCTCAACGATTTTGGCATCGAATCTGGCCAAACAGATTGGTGGACGGCACCAACTCGATTGGGGACGGAGAGCTCCGTAACGCAAGCCGGAGTGTATGGATCCTCAGGTGCCCCATGTCTCGCCGTTCGTGCGAGACATGGGAATTCAGCCCGGGACCTGCCCCACGCGCCCTCCTAACGCCTCTATGCCAGCCCAGGTCCCGGAGGGAACGCCCGAGAATAGCCCGCTAGTTCACCGGCGGGTAAGCAACAGCACAACCCAGCGTGCCGGAGGCACGCCCGAGCGGCGCGCCTGAATATCCGTGCTGAATAAAGCCGTGAGACGGAAAGCCCATGACGGACACTCCTGTCCGTTGCTTTTGACGTTGCGGCGAGCCGCAAACAGATTCCGCTCAGGAATGGCACGACCTTCAGACGTCGCCCAAAAGCTCTGGCTTTGGGTGGAACAGCGCTTCGAGCGCTGCGTTAAGGGCGCTGCTGTCAAAGCCGGCTTCAGCCGCTGCTCTCAACGTGGAAGGGCAGGACTTCAGTCGTGCCGTTCGTCGCTTCAGAACTATCTTGCGCTTTAGCGCCCGAGGTCACTTTCTCCCCCACGCGACGCCTTCCCCGCGCGGAGGTCGCGCAGAAGATGACGCCGCGGGTAGCGAAGCATAGCAGGGTAGGGGCATGCCCAATTTTTCGCCGCTCGAGCGCAAGTCGAGCGGCTGCGCCAAAGTCACGGCAAACTTTGTTATCGCGCACTTTATTTTCACGCAGCGCGAGCCTGCGTTGCCCGCGTCATGGAGTCACTACGATCTTGCCGAACATCTGGCTCTTCTCCAGGTATTCGTGCGCAGCGCGGATTTCGCTCAGCGGAAAGACGCGGTCGACCACCGGCTTGAGCCGTCCGGCGAAGACGTGACCCAGCACTTCGTGCAGCTCGCTCATGGTTCCCATGTAGGAGCCGAGCAGAGTCAGCTGCCGCGCGAACAGGTGTTGCAGGTTCAGGCCGACGGCTGGTCCGGTGGTGGCGCCGCAGGTGACCAGCGTGCCTCCGCTCTTGAGCGAGCGGACGCTCTCGTCCCAGGTCGCGGCGCCCACGTGCTCGATCACGATATCGACTCCTTCTTTATTCGTAATCTTGCGCACTTCATCGGAAATTTTCTGCTGGTAGTGGTCGATGCCGAAATCGGCGCCAAGATCGCGCCCCTTCTGCAGCTTGGCTTGGTCGCCCGCGGTCGCGATCACGCGGCAGTGGAAGAGCTTGGCAATCTGAATCGCCGCGATGCCAACTCCGGAACTCGCGCCCAGCACCAGCACGGTTTGCCCGGGACGAATTCCCGCGCGCCCGACCAGCATATGCCACGCGGTGACAAACACCAGAGGAACGCTCGCCGCCTGGATGAAGTCGAGCGAGTCCGGAATCGGAATCACGTTGGCGGCGGGAACGGCGATCAGTTCGCAATTCCCTCCATCAACGGCGTTGCCCAGCACGGTGAATTGCCGGCATTGATTCTGCAATCCGCCGACGCACTTGGCGCAATGCCCGCAGTAGTGCATCGGCGAGAGCAGCACGCGCCGGCCGGGCGTAAAGCCAGAGATGTATTGGCCAACCTCGACGATTTCGCCCGCCACGTCGCTACCCAGAATATGCGGCAGCGTAACCCCGGGCAGCCCCTTGCGCACCCAGACGTCAAGATGATTCAGCGCGCACGCCTTCACTCGGACCAGAACTTCGTTCTTGCGCGGTTGCGGATCGGGGATGTCTTCGTGGGTGAGAACCTCGGGTCCACCGAATTGATGAATGCGAACGGCTTTCAAGGGAGCCTCCTGGAATCATAGTGTAGACGAGCATATTCCCGCGCGGGGAAATCCCAATCTGGAATCTGCGAGAACTATATAAATTTAATCCGGTCAGCGTCGTATGTTTTAGGCATAGGATTTTGTTGACGAGCTTAGTGTCTGGAGGGCGTTGCCCGTGGGTACTGGACACGGGTTGCCAAGCCGGGAAGTGGCTTCATCAGCCACTGCAGTTCGACTCTGCCGCCTTCTGTGTTCCATTCCCCGAAAGTTTTTCCCAGAAAGTTTCTTGACATCCTGTTTCTGCGGGTTCACGATCAAGGTGCTTGGCAAGCCGTCTGGTATTCGCTGATGAGTGCCAAAGCCCCGGAGCGATGATCTGGGGCTTTGTGCTCTCTACAAGCTTATCGTTTGACTCCCTTCTGTTAACCGACTGATAATCAGAGTGCGAAGCTGATTCCTCCTGCGATGGATATCTACGAGCAAATCGTGCAGCTGCGGCGCGAGGGTCGTCGCGGTGCCGTGGCTACGATCGTCAACGTGCGCGGGTCGATCCCATCGTTTAAGACGGCGAAGATGCTGGTGCGCGACGATGGCTCGATTGTGGGGACGATCGGCGGCGGATGCGTGGAGGCCGACGTGTGGCAGGCGGCGCGCGAGGTTATGGAGTCGGAGAAGCCGCGCAGCCTGACTTTTGATCTGAATCAGGATCCGAAGTACGACACGGGTTTGGTTTGTGGCGGAACCCTTGAGGTGTTCATTGAGCCAGTGCTGCCTCCAGCGGTGCTTTACGTTTTTGGCGCGGGGCATGTGGCGTTGGGGCTTTGCCGGGTCGCGGCTGGCGCGGGTTTCGAAGTCATAGTGGTCGATGATCGTGCTTCGTTCGCCACTGCCGAGCGCTTTCCAGCGGCGCGGGAGGTTTATGCGCTCGACTTCGACGAAGCGATGAAGAAGCTCGATCCGGAGGAAGGGTCTTATGTTGTCATCGTCACTCGCGGGCATCGCGACGACATGCGCATTCTGCGCTGGGCGGTGCAGACGCGGGCGCGTTATATCGGCATGATTGGATCGAAGCGCAAGGTGATCGAGATTTTCAAGACCTTGCAGAGCGAGGGATTGCCCGCCGATATGTTTGAACGCGTGCATGCGCCTGTCGGCCTCGACATTGGCGCGATTACCCCTGAGGAGATTGCGGTTGCCATCACCGCCGAGTTGATTGCGATTCGCCGGCAGGCTACGGCCGCGCTGCCGCATATGAGCTGGTTCCATTCGCAGGAGTCGCAAGCCTAAATAAAAAACTGGACGCACTCCCGCTCGCGCCCTTGTCAAAAGCAAACTGCCGTTTGAGGCTGAAGTTTCGCGTGGGCCGCGTGCAACTGCTAATCTGAAGTCGGCAATCGGTGAAATCAGTGTCTCTATTTTTCGGAGGTATTTTTGAGAGCAAATCCGGGTCGCGGCGCCAAGGGGTTTGGCAGGTTCGCTTTTAGAGTTGGAGTTGTAAGCGTAGTGCATAGCAACAAAAATAATTCATTGACAGCAGCTTCAGAGCGACTCCAACCTGAGCGCTACGGCCGAGTCTATACACATACGTTCGCCGATGCAGATCGAAGTGCTGCGCTCGCCCTAGAAGAGGCGACTTTTGCGATCTGTTCCAGGTTGTTCCGGGTTTCGACACATGGAACAAGAACGCAGCATTAAGTTAGGAGACGCACACGGCTCGATTTTCGGCAAGTGAGAAGATGGCCATCATTGGTAATATGCTGGCAGCTTCTTCTGCGCGTCACTTTGGGGCTGATCGTGGTTGATCCAGAGCTGGGCATGTTCCTTCGCGATGACAGCCGCTATCTTGTCCATGGACTGGAGCGAGGCCTCTTTACTCCAATTGTTATTGGGGACATAGCGATGTTCGAAGCTTGTCTGGAAGTGCACAACATCGCCGCTAAGAATCACCGGTCCAGTTTTAGGGAGCTTCACGAGCAAAGATTGGTGGCCGGGCGTGTGTCCGGGGGTGGAGAGCAGCACGAGGCTTCCATCGCCAAAGATATCGTAGTCCCCCTCGACGAGCTTTACCGGATGCTTCTTGTTAAAACCGACGGTGTCTTGCCGGCTTCCAGCCCATTCGTACTCGACTTTCTGCACCAGCATCAGAGTGTTAGGAAACATTTCGATGTTCCCCGCGTGGTCCGGATGGCTATGTGACACGGCCATCAGCTTGATGTCCGAAGGCTTGACCTGTAACTGTTCGAGCTGAGCCGCCAGGGTTATTGGTTTGCGCCAGATCGGGCCCGTGCCAGGACCCCACTCATGAAACACCTCTTCGTGATTCGGCAATTGCGCCACAGCATCATCGATGCCCGTGTCCCACAGAACCCAACCCTGGGTGTGGTGGATAAGGTAGCAGTGGCCGGGAAAGCCGACGGGCGTCCCGACGTTGACTCCCGGTGTCCAACGCGATTCGTCCGGGCCACTGCCGTCACCGCAGTCGATCACATAGAGGCGGTCTACCCCGGACCTGACCTGCGGGTTGGTGATGGCGGAAATTCGCACGCCGGGGGTGGCGGTCGCCAGCGCCAAGACCGCAACCGAGAAGGCGAACGTAACGTTAGCTTTCATGAAATCCTCCATTCGAAACCTGACCGAAAGTGGGCAATGACGAGTTCTCGTCTGCAGTTTAAAAACAGCCCTAGAGGCGGTCGAGGCTGACTAAGGTTCGAACCCGTCCGCCATCCACTTGGCGAATAGTTCAATGCGAGATTGCGGCCAAGGACCTTCTCCTTTTGGTGGCGCGGGCGGCATCACAGCGCCGCCGATTCCACGAATGCGATCGTAGATGGCCCCAGCGTGCTTTTTGACGTCATCGTAACTTCCCAGGTTGAAGGCCTTGCTCATGCCCTGAATGTCGCGCTCCGTAAAGAGCGGGCGAATATCCATTTGAAAGCTCGTCGTTTTGGTCATTGTGCCCCTCGGGTATCGCCTCCATTCGGCCACAACAAAATAGACCGCGCAATTGGACGATGGTATCGCCCATACGTTCGTATGACTGCAGTCTCTTCAAGACTGAGGTGCTGGACATTGGATACAAGAGATCGTCAATACTAAGGTCCAATTGTCTTAGTCCCGTCGCCCGTGGCTTAATGGCGATTGTTCGAGATGCATGTTGATCGAGTTTAGAATTGTTGGCCAAGGAGAACGCATCATGAGCAAGCACCTCGAATCGCTCTACCAGAATCTTCTTAACGGCAAGCTGCCACATAACTTAAGTTGGGCCGAGGCCGTCGCACTGGTCGAGCATATGGGTGAGGTCCAACCGCGCGGAGACGATGAATTTGTGTTCGTTGTCGGCAGCCAACGCGTCTTTTTCAAAAAGCCGCACGCCCATGATCTTGGCGTCGAGGAAGTTTCCCGGCTGCGTAAATTCCTGAAGGAGGCCGGACCGGATGCGCATAAATCAGGTGCGCAGTCAGAAGAACCGGCCCAGCCTAGCCGCATGATTGTCGTCATCGACCACCACGCCGCCCATGTTTACTACCATTTCGGTGGAAGTCGTCCGGCAGACGAACAAAAGGTGCAACCTTACGACCCTTATCATTTCCATCATCATTTGATTCATCGAAAGGAAGCGCACTACCGCGGCGAGCGCGTACCTGAAGAGGATTCGTTTTATGAGGAGATCGCGAAAGATATCACTCCGGCGAGCGAGATCGTCCTCATCGGTCACGCCACCGGAAAAAGCAACGCTGCCGAGTTCTTGAAAGAATACTTGAAGACCCATCATCCCGAAATCTCGCGACGGGTCATCGCCATCGAAAACGCGGACCTGTCGGCGTTGACTGAGCCGGAAATTGAGGCGCTCGCGGCGCGGCACAGGATCGCAGTTGCCTGAGCGGTTGTTGGGACTCACGATGCTATCGTCCCATTGATTCGCCGGGATGCTACTGCTTGAACTTCGCCCGGACGGTCTACTATTCGCATGCCGGAAAGAGAGTTTTTGTGATGGGTCGCAACCTTAGCCGAGCGGAGCCCGATTCAGGGAGCATGCCATGATTCGGCGCATTGCAATCGCGGTGCTCGCCTTGGTCTTCCTCGGACTACTGGTTTTTTCCGTGTTGTCCTGGCGAGCCGCTATTGCCCCCATTGCGCCCCCGAACCCGGCGAGCTTCACCGCTGAGTCAATCGCCCAAGGAGAGGTTCTGGCCGCGGAGGGACATTGTCTGTCTTGCCACATCCGGCCAGGCGGACGACCATTTGCCGGCGGGTACGGGGTGAACACGCCATTCGGGATCATCTACGGAAGCAACATCACACCCGACCCGAAAACCGGTATAGGCGCCTGGTCGCTCGCAGCGTTTACCCGCGCCCTACGGGAGGGCATCTCACGCGATGGCTCTCATCTTTTCGCTGCCTTCCCGTTTAACGCTTACACTGAGTTACAGGACGATGATGTCAAAGCGTTGTACGCCTATCTGATGACCCGGCCGGCGGTCAGCGCTACGGTGCCGACGATGACGGTTCCGTTTCCTCTCAACGTCCGTTTCCTGCAGGAAGGATGGAAGATTCTATGCTTCAGAAGCGGGCGCTACCGGCCCGATCCGGCAAAAGACGCCCAATGGAATCGCGGTGCCTATCTGGCTCAAGCGGTCAGCGATTGTGGAGGCTGTCATACGCCGCGCAATGCGCTCGGCGGGGAAAAGCTCCGAGACGCCTATTCAGGCACCGTAGTTGATAACTGGGTCGCGCCACCGCTCACCGAGGCCAATCCCTCGCCCCTCCCGTGGACGCAAGAACGGTTGTTTAACTACCTGCGCACCGGAGTAGATCCGCTGCACGGAGCGGTCGCCGCCACGATGACTCCGACCGTCCGCGACGCCCTGGACCTCCCCATTGTCCCAGATAGCGATGTTCGAGCCATCGCGCTCTATATGAGCGATGTCGACCGCGCGGGCGCGCGTAAGTCTAACGTGGAAGCGGCAACGAAGGAGGCACTGCAGAAGTCGTCGCTCGGTAGCGGTCAAGATTATGACCCCGACGCCTACCTCTACGCCTCCGCTTGTCTTTCGTGCCACTACAACAGCGGCACAGTTCCACTTGCCGCCCGTCCGGAACTCGCACTCAACAGTGCGCTCTCGCTGCCTGAACCGACCAATTTCATTCAGGCTGTGCTGAGAGGCATCGGCAGCACGGACGGTGCGCCGGGACTGGTGATGCCGGCCTATGCCTCGTCTCTCAACGACGCCGAACTGGCCAGACTCGCGGCTTATCTGCGTCGCACCCGAACGACGCGACCTCCGTGGACGGGCCTGGAACGCAAGGTATCTGCTGCCCGGCGAGAACTGGCGGCATCGCACTGAGAGAACGAGAAGAAAACAGAACAGGAGCTACTCATTATGACCACATTCAGCCTCAATGGTCGCACCGTTTCGGTGGACAGTCCGAATGACGCGCCCTTGCTCTGGGTGATCCGGGACGAGCTTGGTTTCACCGGAACCAAATTCGGCTGCGGAATTGGCATGTGTGGCGCCTGCACTGTGCATGTGGAAGGCCGCGCCACTCGTTCCTGCATTACCGCGGTCGGCGCGGTCGCAGGCGCCCAGGTAACGACGATCGAGGGGCTCGACCCTGAGGGAAGCCATCCGCTGCAAAGGGCGTGGCTTGAGCTGCAGGTTCCGCAATGCGGGTACTGTCAGTCAGGACAAATTATGCAGGCAGCCACGCTGCTGAAGGATTATCCCGACCCCAGTGACCAGGATATCAACGCCGTCATGGCTGGGAATGTCTGCCGCTGCATGACTTACATTCGAATTCGCAAAGCCATCAAGCTTGCAGCATCAAGGATGCGAGGAGTGACGCATGATTAGTTTGTCTGCCCACGGACTGAGGGGTTCGCCCGAGCTTTCGCGTCGGGGCTTCCTGATCGCAATGGCGGGAGCTGGCGTCATGCTGGGATACGCGCGATCCGGCCTCGCCCTGGTCAACGGGGCAACGGGGAGTGCGAGCGATTTGTTCGAGCCGACGATCTGGTACGGAATTGATCCGAGCGGTACGGTGACCGTCAACATTATTCGCGCCGAGATGGGCCAACATGTGGGAACAGCCCTGGCCCGCATCGTAGCTGACGAGTTGGAGGCCGATTGGAACAAGGTTAAGACTGTCACCGTCGACTCGGATCCAAAATGGGGACTGATGATCACTGGCGGTAGCTGGTCCGTGTGGCAGAGCTTCCCGCTGCTGAGCCGGGCCGGCGCCGCTGGCCGCATCGCCTTGGTCGAAGAAGGCGCCAAACTTCTCGGCGTCAGCCCACAAGCTTGCACGGCACGCAATAGCGCTGTGCACGCCAACGGAAAATCGATTTCCTACGGAGACATCGTGGCCCGTGGAGATTTGCGCCGAACTTTCAAGCCGGAACAATTGCAAACGATGCCCATCAAGCGGCCGGCCGAACGCCGCTTGATCGGGAAGGAGGTCATGGCGCTTGATGTCCCGTCGAAAGTCAACGGCAAAGCCCGCTACGGTCTTGACGCAGTGGTCGAGGGTATGATCTACGCGCGCCCGCTGATTCCTCCGACGCGCTACGGCTCGAAGGTGGTATCGATCGACGATTCTGTGGCCCGACGGCTGGATGGCTATATTCGAAGCGTCGCTCTGGATGATCCGTCCGATACGGCTCCCGGCTGGGTTATGGTCTACGCCACCAGCTTCTTGGCGGCCAATCGTGCAGCCGACCTCGTCAAGGTGAAATGGCAGTCGGGCGAAACGGCAAATGTTTCTGAGCAAGATCTCCAGCAACGCGCGGCCGAACAGATCGCAGATCCTAATGGCGGTTCCTTGTTTGTTGACGATCCGGGTGTGGACACAGTGTTTGCGTCGGCAAAGAGAAAGATCGAGCGGACCTACACCACGTCCACTGTAATGCATTTCGCCCTGGAGCCGGTCAATGCCTTGGCCTTCGAAAAAGATGGCGTAGTGGAAATTCATACTGGGAATCAATGGCAGTCGTCGATCCTGCCGGTGCTGGCGAAAGCTTTGCGCCGCAGTCAGGAGAAAATCGTGATGCGCAGCTATCTGTTGGGTGGGGCATTCGGTCGTCGCCTGGACGGAGATTATGCGGTGCCGGCGGCGCTTGCGAGCCTCGCGATAGGCGGCAAGCCGGTGAAGATGGTCTGTACGCGATCCGATGACATGCGCTTCGACTGTCCCCGATCCGCATCGCGGCAGGTCCTGCGTTTGGCTTGGGGCGAAGGAAACAGGGTCGCGGCCATGGATCACCATGCGGCGGCCGGCTGGCCCACAGCCACGATCGCTCCTTATTTTTTGGGTAAAGACGCGAAGGGCGCTCCGTTCGATCCCTTCGCCATCTCGGGAGCTGATCACTGGTACAACGTAGGCGCGCACCGCGTTCGGGCACTTCGCAATGACTTGGCGGAGCGGACCTTCCGCTCCGGCTATTTACGATCGGTGGGCGCGGGCTGGACCAGTTGGGCTGTTGAGAGCTTTATGGACGAGGTCGCCCACGAGGCCGGCATCGATCCGGTGGCGTTCCGGCTGAGCCTGCTGGACGGCGCGGGTGGCAACGCCGGGTCGGCGCCGAACTCGGTGGGCGGGGCGCGCCGGCAGGCCGCGGTGCTCTCTCGCTGCGCGCAGAAAGCCGGGTGGGGCAGTACCATGCCGAAAGATGTCGGGCTCGGCATCGCCTCGACTTTCGGGCAGGAACGCTCAATGCCGACGTGGATCGCCTGTGCTGCTCGCGTGCGGGTGGGCCGCTCAAACGGCCACGTCGCCGTAGAGAAGCTGACCCTCGTCATCGACGCGGGAACCCTCATTCATCCCGATAGCGCCGCAGCTCAGGCGGAGGGGGCTGCTTTGTGGGGTCTTTCAACCGCTCTGTATGAGGGAACCGAGTTCGTCAAAGGCCAACCCAAGGACACGAATCTCGATAGCTACAGAGTGCTCCGAATGGGACAAATCCCGGAACTCGAAATCGAATTTATTCCCAGTGCAGAAATGCCCGTTGGGCTGGGCGAGCCTGCGACTACCGCTGTTGCCCCGGCGATTGGGAACGCGATCTTTGCCGCTTCAGGTGTGCGCCTTCGAGACTTGCCAATTCGTCCAGAAGCCGTGCGACAAGCGCTCGCGGATCAGGCTTGACCGGTGGGGATGTTGGACTGGCTTCCCACTCTGGTGGCCTCGATGTGGACATGCAGGACAGTCTCGCCATCGGCGGAAACACGAATCACTTCCCACCCTTCCGCTAAGTATGACGAAGATGCCATGATGCAGATCGCCCCGTTCCAGAATGACTTCTCGCAGCTACGCATCCTGCTGTTGGCCAAACCCTTCTAACGTTCTTACTCTGACGCTTAGGGTCGAGCACTCGATGTTGCCAGCCCCTCATTCCCAATGCCTTCGTTCTCGCTGCCCTCCTTGTCGGCGCGATACAATCAAATTCGCTGTCACCCTCGAAAGGGGGCAACAAATGTCAGGACTAACCAACGCGCTTCAGGAACTTGGTGGGGAACGTTCTAGAGCGCAGTCACAAGTTGAACAACTGGATCGAGCAATTTCAGTTATGGAATCGCTGAACGGCAGTGGTACGCCTAGCGCAGCAACGCCTGATGGAGCCTCACACAAAGCAACTCAACCGAGACGAATCATTTCGGAAGCTTCACGGAGGAAAATGGCGCGGGCACAAAAGGCGCGGTGGGCGAGGGCTAAGAACGGAACCCAGCCCGCAAAAGAAGCAACGAAAACGGTTGCTTCCCTATCCGCAAAGCGCACCATGTCCGCGGCTTCACGTAAAAAGATCGCATGAAGCTAGAGGCGGGGGAGAAGGTAGCTTAGAGCGGCAGCCTGCCGCGAGCATGTGGCAGGCTTTTATCGTTGACGAGGAATTCACTGCGGCTTGGATTATCTGGCCGCGCATCAGGGCAGCGAAGCCGCAACCGAGTTCCAGAAAATTCTCGACCATCCCGGAATTGTGCTCAACGAACCCGTCGGCGCATTGGCGCATCTCCAAATCGGCAGAGCTTATGCCATGCAAGGCGACATCGCCAAGGCCAAGGCGGCATACAAAGACCATCTCAGCCACTGGAAAGACGCCGACCCCTGCGTCCCCATCCTGAAACAAGCGAAGACCGAGTGCGCGAAGCTGCAATGAAACTCGCGTAGACTGCTTTATTGCGGCTGCGAGTTTGACCTGAGATTTCTCAGAATGAGCACTATGAAACGGTCTCGCAGTTCAATGACACCGAAGATGGGGGGAAGAGATCAACCCATGTCTTTATCCGAAAGCGTTCGCTCTGTGCCTGCGGCTCGCGCCGCTACCAATCCCAGCGCCGCTGCTGGAAATGTTCGCAAAAACCGATGAAAGTTTGAGCGAGCATTGGCCGAAGCAGATCGGGGATGGCGAAACGCAAGGCCTCGCGCAAGTGCCTTTGGGATCGTTGTCGTAACGTCGCCATATCGCTCATGGACGCCAGTTGGTGAGTCTAAACAGACTATCCTCCCCGCGACGCAGATTCCGTTCGCTAGAATAATAAAGTGCGTGCCTATACGGGTGGGTCGCTCGTTCGATGATCCGCACCAGCCCTTCGGGCAGTTCACTCCTCATCACGTACTCGTCCACCAACCAGAGAATTCGCTCTGGGATCTCGCGGTGCGCTGAAAATAGGATGATGGGCAGGTTGGGAAACTGGTGCTTGATGTGGCAGGCTACGGTTTCCGCGTCCATGGCTTTCTGTTTGTACTCCAGTAGAACCGCAGCTACCGACGATTCCTCCAATATCTTCATCGCACTGTAGCCGCTCGACGCGATCCTGACGCAATAACCGTGAGATTCTAGAGTCGCTTTGTGAAGTTCCAAAGCCTGTGGAATCTCGTCAATGCACAACACAGTGGGGGAGTCCATAGCCAAATTTTCTCTGCGCATGGGATTGGCTTGCCCGTGCCCGACGTGCCTAAAACGCAAGACACGGCTGATTATTGTCTGTGATCAAACAGCTCTTTCGGGGAATCTGAAAACGAGAAGAGGCACGCTCTTCACTCAAGCCTCGCATGCGGGGTTGATGGCGCGAGAAGGGCGGGCGCAACCCCGCCTTCTCGCACCGAACCAACTCAGAGTGTCTCTTTACGCGGTCGCGAGTTCGTGCCGCTGGAGGGTCGAGCTGACAACGTCAAAGGTGTGAACCTGGGGCGTTCCCTCGATAAATTTTGCCAGCATCTTTAACACTTGCGGATAGGAATTGGTGTTGTAGTTGTCAGCATCTTTCTTGTTTTCCCAGATACTGATCGCGGTCACATCGATTCCGCCCTGCCCGCAGAAAGTGATCTCGTCCTTAAAACCATTCTGCTTACGCAGCAAAGGCAGGACGTCTTTTTCAAAGGCTCGAGTGTAATCGGACAGCATATTCGACTTCAGATGGAAAGAGACATTGCGTGCAAACATATCAACCTCCTTAAAGGTTGTAGGGTTGTGGTTCGCTAAGAGGAGAGAACTTCAGATGGGCTGACTTAGTTTCAGGAAACCTGAAAGAGGAGAAGCATGCTCACTCTATTCGGTTGGTGCATTTAAGTGGCCCTCTGCCTCGACGCGCAACCTCTTGTATCCACAACAAATCCGATCCTCCGGAGTCTGGCCCGTCGTGTACATTTGGCGGAAAGCGAGCCAAAAGCGACAGTTCCTGTTGCCCTCGGACAAGCGATGAAACTACGAATCTGGATCGTCGGAATAGCGGCCGGTTTCTTCGTCGGTTGGCCTGACTGCGCAAGCGCGCCAAGTCTGCGGCTGACAAAATCGATACCCCACTACCCCACAGGTCGTGTTTACCGCGAGGACCTGTCCGAAAACCCTTCCCAAAATGGCATGACCAGAGCGGTGACGCAAATTGCTTCTCTAGATTGGAGACCGCCCGATGGAGAAGTGGACGAGTTTCTCCCCTACCTATCCGCAGCGCATTTTTCCTACCGGCAGCTCAAAACGAAAACCGGCTCTAGAGCCAGACAATACAGTCTTGGACAATACAGTCTTGGACAATGCAGTCTTGAAAGACCATTCCGCAACTTCGTGCCTTGCTTCAGCCAAGGATCATTCCTCATAAGGCGAAGCCCGCGCCTCGTCTTGTCGCTCAGAACTCAATGAAAATCGAGGAAATCGTCTCGAAAAGCTTCGATCAGGTCCCGCACGATGCGTCGTCTAAGGATCAGATTGCTTACCAGTTCCTCCCGAGCATTCCATCCTCCACCGTACCGCTCTGGAGGAATTTCCTGTGCGAGCCCCCACACAAGCAGCTCTTGCATTTGTTCAATCCGCGAGAGCCGCGGCTCGAACGATCCCCAACCGCGCACGCCACCATAGACTTCGTTTCGCGCATAGACCCCACGCAACGGATCATCCGGAAAGGTCCATTCGCCCGCGTTAAAACCGCATCCATGATCGATGAACGCTGCCGTATACTCCCTCTCTCTCGATTTCCTCCACAATGCCGCTTGCCGACCATCGGCGTTGCCCGTCCACTTGTCCACCACCAGCATCCCGGCAAAAGTCTCCAAGTTCCGCACCCGGTCCAACATTTCCATCGGCAAATAATCAAATACTTGCTCCTCTTGCGGATTCACCACGTACCGTGAACCAAACTGTGATCCCGGCTGGCACTGGATCACATCATGCGCCAGTTGGATGTTCAGCTCTGAGGTATGATTTATCAGCCATTCGCTCACTTCCACTACTTCCGTCCCAGGCACTGGCAACCCCGTTCGCTCTCCCAGCCGCGTGGCGAACCACTCATTCGCCGGTACACGCCTATGCTGCGGGTTGTTACGAAACTTCACCACGTAAAAGCCATGATCAGAGCAGCGCATGAGATCGCCTTGCGCTCCTCCACGCATTCTTCTCCCATGTTGCATTGCGACTACGCTCACTCCGACACCTCGCGCCGAGAAACGGTTGACGCTGCTTTCGCAAATTCGCAAAACGTGTTTGCGGCCTGTTCTTCTGGGTGCGAAATACCGTTTTTCGCAGTATCCGGGGTAAGTCCGGACCCTTTTGCTCGGAGATGTCGGCCAGAAAATCACAGCCTAATCTCAGCTCAAATTGAGGTCTGTGGGAGATGTCACATCGCAGCTGTGGAAAACTAGATCGGTACCGAAATGATTCCAGGGATCAATTAATTGCCCCAAGAACGCAGCTTTTGAACGAGATTAAACATGAGTTGATTGGGGCTCGCGAAAGTCATCCAACAGCGACGCTGGATTCAAAATGCCCAATGCGGGAATTCCGAACAAGAAAAGGGAGGAATACACGAAAGGCTGTATTTCACCAACGCCTTTTGTGGATAATAAGGTTAAGGAGGAGGAAGTGTAATGACCGAATCCAGCGATTTTGAGTATTGTCTTCTGCACTACGTACCGAACCTACTGCGCGATAAGAGCGTCTCGATTGCTGTTATCGTCTTCGATTCTAGCGACCTAGAAAATGGAATTCGCACGATGATTTGTGCTGCGGACTGGCAGACTAAGGTTCGAATTCTTGAACCGGATACTGACGTGGAGATGCTGGAGGCGCTCTTGACAGAAATACGCGATCGGTTGCTTTCGCCGAGCCAGTGTTCCGACATGATCCGCCAACTGGAAGATTCATTCTCTAATGCCGTTCAGATCTCTCTGAGGCGGAAATATCGGTTTGACTCCAGTCCTAAAGCCGTCGGGGCTTTCGCTCGCCGACTCTTGGAGAAGACAGCGAGGATATTGCCCGGCTCGTCCGCGGCGCGGCCCGTGACATGGGAAGCAACGCTTTGATCGATCAGAGTGTGAACGTCAATAGCGGCATCCTTCGGATTTGCCGTCGCTGTGCCAGCGGCTTAACAGCGCACGTCAAGGAAATGCTGGCGATCGACGTGCTATGAGGCAGTCCGTGGCGATGACGCATTTCAGGGCACGGTCGTCAAACCAGGTCAAGAATCAGATCACCAAGAGTCCGACTGGTTGACCGAACTACGAACATACCTGCTAAAACTGCTACATCATGCTCTCGAACTCGCACATTCAGCGCTTCGTCGAGTGACGTTTCACTGTTTCGCTTGCTGCTTAGTCCCAGCCTATTTTGGAATGAATCGGGGACTCGGGAATCACGCTGGCGACCTCACCCCTGTCAATCGTTGCGGCCTTTTCTGTCCATGGTTCGATCCGGAAGAACTCCATGTCACGGAAGTCGTGACATTGCTCGTGCTGCCATCAGCATAGATGCCCGTAGCAACTAGTTGCTGAGTCTGATCTAGCAGCACGATTGTAAGTGCCAGAGGAAGCACACTCTTGACGGGTGGGGGTCCGCCGCGATTCTCATCTGGCGGCTTGTCGGTGGAGTGCATAGCCCGCAGCCCCCGTGGACAGATGTACGCTGCCCATTAGCGATCAGGACTTCCGACTTCTTTCACCAGCTCAGCTAATCGTACTCCGAGCGCTTCCGTTTGTCCTTTCAGGGAAGCGAATGCTTCTTCCGTTTGGCTCAGATCCCGATTGCGGCCCATTGTTTCCAACGCCTGAGCCGTGGCAATGGCTGAGCCGCTGCCGAGAACGGTCAGCGTTGCCTTCAAGTTGTGCGCTGCGCGTTCCAATCCGGCCGCATCCTGATGGGTTACTGCGTCGAGGATCTGCTGGAGAAGCGGTCCGGATTCGGTGAGAAAAGTTCCGACCAGTTCGCGGAGGAGTTCTTCGTCGCCCTCCACCCGCCCCAAGATTTCAGACTTGTCCACCAATTGCGTTGCATGCGTTGCTTTGTGAATGGACTGCTGCTCCGCTTGGCCCGCAGGTCGATGCGCTAACCGGGCAAGGACCCCGAGCAGCCCTTGGCGCTGGATGGGCTTCGACAGGTAGTCATCCATTCCGGCTTGGATGCAGCGTTCGCGATCTCCGGCCATCGCGTGCGCAGTCATCGCCACGATGGGCACATGGCTACCGGTGCTTCGCTCGAGTTGGCGAATCTGCCGCGTGGCCTCGAAGCCGTCCATCTCGGGCATCTGAACGTCCATCAAAATCAAATCGATGCCGCCGTCTCGCCACTTGCTTATGGCTTCGACACCATTCGCCGCTAAAGAGACGCGATGTCCGGCTTTCGTAAGGAGCGTTATGCCGAGTTTCTGATTCACCACGTTGTCTTCGGCAAGCAGTATGTGGAGCGGATAGATCGTAGTGACTTCACGCGCACGGCTTGCGGGCAAACTCGTTTCCACCTCCAGCTTGCCTAGAACCTTGCGGATCGACAGCAGCAGCTCCGAACGCTTGACCGGCTTCGACAGGCAAGTCCCCACTCCCAATTCCCGGCACTTTTTCACGGCCGAACTCTGGTCCGCTGACGTAAGCATGATGATGTGCGCATCGTTCAATTCCGGCTGCGCACGGATCCGGCGAATGACCTCGATGCCGTCCATCTCGGGCATATGATGGTCCAACAGCAGCAGGCGATACAGGTGGCCGGAAGCGGACGATTGTTTCAGCAGCTTCAGTCCCTCCGCCCCGGAAGCTGCCTCCGCCGGCTGCATTTTCCACCGCTCCGTGATCTTGCGGAGGATGCATCGGTTGGTGTCATTGTCATCGATGATCAGGACCGGTAGTCCTCGCAGATCCTCCAGCGCCGCGGGCTCTACCGGAATCTCGAGGGCTTCGGTCGCTCGGCCGAATATCATGGTGAAGTGAAACACCGAACCCACACCGGCCGTGCTTTCGACCCAGATTGTGCCGCCGGCTGCTGCTACGATCTTCTTCGAGATTGCCAGACCCAAACCGGTCCCGCCAAACTGGCGAGTGGTGGATGTGTCGGCCTGCTCAAATGCCTGGAACAGTTTGGTTTGCACATGAGGAGGAATCCCGATCCCAGTATCCCGTACGGAAAAGTGCAACATCGGGCTGCCGTTTCGCTCGGACTCGTTCGCGGTTTGCTCCACCCGGACATTCACGACCACTTCGCCTTGCTTGGTGAACTTCATCGCATTCCCGACCAGGTTCAGCAAGACCTGGCCCAGGCGCATGGAATCGCCCACGATCTCCAGCGGGACGTCGGGTTCGATGTTGATGGCTAGTTCCAGACCCTTGTTGTGAGCGAGAATCGCAACCCTGTTGATCACATCGCCCGTCAATTCCTCAAGATTAAAGGGGTGCGGATCGAGCGTCATCTTTCCCGCTTCGATCTTGGAATAATCCAGGATGTCGTTGATCAAGCTGAGCAGCGTAGCGGCGGAGCTCTTCACCATTCCCAGGTAACCGCGCTGTTCGTCCGTTACATCGGTATCGAGCGTGAGGTCGGTCATACCCAGAATGCCGTTCATCGGAGTGCGGATTTCGTGGCTCATGTTGGCCAGGAAATCGCTCTTGGCGCGGTTCGCTGTTTCCGCAGCTTCTTTCGCCTGCTGCAATTCCACTTCGGTTTTCTTGCGTTCAGCGATTTCCCGCAGCAAAGCCTCGTTCACGGTCGCCAGTTTCTCCGCACCTTGTAACCGCAGCAGCTGTTCGCGAAGCAGGGACGCACTTTCCAATTCGATGTCGGTCCACGGCCGGCTCCGCCCGCGTACAGTTTCACGCCATGCCTCGAAAGAAGTGCGCGGGTGCAACTTGTCCTGTTCATCGACCGTCACGGCCGTGTTCGGATTTCCTGCCCAAACCACCGTTTCTACGAGCTCCGACCGCGAAAGAAGCAGATATTCTCCGCTTCCTTCTGTGAGGCCGATGAGTAGCGCTCCGCTTACCGTGCTCGCATGGGATGCGGCCCTGGACGACAGGTCAGAGAGCTTTCGCGAACTTGATATGCCGAGCGACGACAGCTCTCGCAGCTTCTCGATCACGGGAAGCAACGATTGTTCCTCGGTCGTGACCCATTGCGACGATGTCAATCCACTGACATGCAACAGCAATCCGTCGGCATCGAATATCTTGAGAATCTCCGGATTCTGTAAACTCTGGGCCCGAACCCCCGACGTGCTCGCTTCGATCTCTGCGATGTAGTTCTCCAGCAGTTTGCGGGTGGTGAGCCGCCGCTGCAAGGCCGCATTATCGATCCGCAAGCTCACCTGCGACGCGAACGTCTGCCCCATCAGTTCGCACACCGATCGCGTCGAACCATCCAGGCGCCGCGCGGTGGAGTGATGACATGCAATCATGCCCCAGAGACGACCCTCCACGATAATGGAAATCGTCAAGGATGACTGCACACCCATGTTGCGCAGATATTCCAAGTGAATCGGGGAAGCACTGCGCAGCAGGGAACGGGTAAGATCCAGCGGTCTTCCCGTTGGCGGTCCGATCTCCGGAACGACCGGAACTGCCGGCGCGTCCACATCCGCGATCACCCGCAAGGTGTTTACCAGAAACAGTTGCCGTGCCTGCGGTGGAATGTCACTGGCGGGAAACCGCAGACCCATATAGGAAACCGGTGACGAACCCGCTACTTCGGCGACGACTTCTCCGTTCCACTCCTCGTCGAACCGGTACACCATCACCCGGTCGAAACCGGTAAGCCTCCAAATCTCGGCGGCAGCAAGCCGCGAAAGCTCCAGAATGTCGGCCGCTTGTTCCATGCGATAGAGCGGAATCCGTATGTGACCATCGATGTCGAGTGGCTCCAGCGAGTGCGCGCCCTCGCGAAGTTCGAGTTCCGCTATCAGCACTCCATCGTACCGGTGGGTGATGCAATTCATCTCCAGTAGGCTTCCGCTACGTGGCACCCGAACCAAACATGAAGCCCGCGGCACTCCGCTCAGCAATTGCGATCGCAACCTTTCGAACTGCTGTGGCCCGAGTACCCGTTCGAGCGATTGTCCTAGCACGGTTTCCGGAGACATCCCGAGGAGATCGGCGATGTTGGTGCTAACCTGCCGTACGAGTAAGTCTGGTTCGCCAAGGGCGAATAGCAATCCATGCGGCTGGATGCACCCGATCAGTTGCACCGGTTCTTGCGCACATCGTTCATGATCAACGGTTGGAACGAGCTCGTGGGCGGCGGTCATCAGTGTCTTCCCGTGCCGGAAGGTGGCTCGGAGAACCAGCCGCCGTACAAGTCGAACAGCGCGATCGCGGTATCGCAGATCATCGGTAAATCGCTCTGCCCATTTGTTTCCAGATCCTGGCAAAATGACGCCCAGAGCGCCTCATAGCGAATTTTCTCGTCCCCGTAAAACTGAAGGCTCACATCAGGGCCAAGCACGGCCCGCAAGCGCTGGGCGACGATCTTCCCGCCTCGCAGGGACCCAAGAATCACATAGGTATACCCTTGCAAGCCGGCCTTTGTGATCAGGGGAATTCGCTGGCACCTCTCTATCTTGTCGATTTCCCTTGTCGTGACTCCCATGTGCTCCAGATCCTCGCGAAGTTCTCGCGATCTTCGAAGAAAGCAGACAGGATCGGACGGCCTACCTGCGGCGCTTACAGCACATTCGAGTGGCTCGAAAAGCCCCAGAAGCCTTCCGAGATGAAATCGATATTCCGAAAGGGAGTAGTCGGAGTCAAAGAGCCGAACCATGGCGGGGCAAGACGCCAACTTCGCATGGCGTGAACGGGTCGCGTTTCGAAGAGTTTCGATTACCTGTCCGCTAGGCTTGAGCGCAGGACTTAGCATGTGCTTGTCCCTGCGGAGAGGTCACAATACTGCCTTACCCAGCGCCCTTCAAGTCGGCAACCGTACAAGATGTTGAGGCGATGGTTCAGCACCAGAAGGGCCTTTTCGGACATGGCTTTACTCTCCCTCCGGCGGTTACCCCGGAGTGCCATCTCTTGCAGGGCAAACCCGCGCCTTTATCTCATCGGCACAATGTGCTCTACCAATTAGTAATCGCCAAAATGGGTTGGCGGACTCTTAAGATGCGTGCGGTTATAAAATCCTTGCCAATCCCTCTAGAGTAAGCCAATCGTCTGCCGATCACTCCGAGGTAGGCGGTCTCTGGACAGACTCGGGTCCTATCGGATTTGGCCGCATTTCTAACGCCACATCGTGCCAAGTTCCTAGAAATTAGAATTCCGCCAATTGAAGGGGATAACCCGACATCACCCATCGGCACGAGGATGCGCAACGCTCAAGCGCTCAACCAAAAAGCAGGGTCGGAGAGCACCATTACTGCCAGCCTCTCGCCCGGACAGCGAACTTGGACTGCTGTCATGGTTGTTTTCCGATTCGTGAATGTTTTTCAAGGAGAGCGGCGGTTCTGCGCTGCCCTCATCGACCGGGATCATCTCAAAAGTGAAACCCGATTTCGGCGGCTATCGAACGCGGCGTAACATAGTGCGTGCCGCTAAAGGTCGAAAGGAAGTTGTAGAGCGCAAAATGGTTCGCAAGGTTGATGACGGTCAATCGCGCACTCACTTTGTATTTGTCTCCATGGAACACGTTGTCATGGCCGACCGACATGTCGAAAAGGTTGCGCGACGTGATCCGTGGCGGCTTGTGGTCGTCGTTTTCGGTGTTTGGGGCAGGCACCTGGATTAGCGCGGACCCAAACGCCGATGCGGGGCAATTGAAAGGCAGAGGTGCCGTCGGGGTTGCGCGGACGCCGTTGCAAGTGAACCCGGCCTCGGACTCCTGGTCGGCAGAAAGCGGAATCTCGCCCACGTTGGCAGCGCCCATGCTGATGTTACTCACACCACCGAGGACGAGCGATCCCGGGCAGTCGTTCGACGCGAGCTGCCCGAAGCACGGTGTTGCCCCCGCGACCAGTCCGCTGTCATACCGCCAGTTAAAGCCAACCCAGGGGCCGCGCTTCCACGGCTGATATTGGAAATGAGTGGTCTGGTTGAACTTCTCGTCGTGGTCGATGCGGAACGGAAGCCCGGCAGCGGTCGCCACTGTCGCACCCGCTCCACCGATCTGAGGCTGGAAAAAGCGCGCCGCCACACTGGAGAAGACCACGAGCGCGGAGAAGCCATGGATATCGGGGACGCTCACACGCCCAGCGTATCCGGGAATCTTGGAGTTGTGCCATTCAATGGGGAACGTGATCGGAGTGTTGCCGAGCACACTGAAGTCATAACCATTGTGCGTGTACTTCGAAATCCACTCGCCAGAAAACACCAGGTACTTCCCGAACGCCTGCTCGATCCCGGCATGGAATTCATTCCGAAAACCTGGACTCAGCGCACCGCTCGATGAGCCGCACAGAAGAAGGGGGTTTAAGACAGGATTCAAACATCCGGTGCTGGAAAGAATCAGATTTTCGTTGAAGGGAGATTCCAGCGTGCGCGCGTAGGAAACGCGAAGAATCGTGTTGGTCTGCTTGACATTGTACGCGACCCCAACCCGAGGCTCAGCCTGCCTTGCGGTCGAGAGACCGTTGTAAAAATCGCCGCGTAACCCCAGGTTCAAAGACCAGTTTCGTATTGTGATGTTGTCTCGCACGTACAGAGCGAGTTCCTTTACATCGGTGTGGCCATTGAAGTCGTACGGGGTTCCGCCCCGGGTCAAGTCGTGGGGAGCCAGGATCGGATTGTAATTAGGGTAAAAAGGGGTGTCAGGCGCGTTCAGGTTGGACGCAATATTTGGCTGGTAGGCGCCAGTGCATCGCAAGGGATCAGTGATCCCCGGCGCGGGCGCCGCCACATATGGAAATGGGTTCACCGCCGTCACCGCCGCGGCACTGATGCAGGGTGCGTTGTAGGTCGGATCGACGATCCCGACGGTGTCGTTTTCATTGAGGAACGTTTGTTGGTAGACGACTCCTGCTTTGATTTGGTGGATCCCCTTGACGTAGGAAAGATCGGATCGAAGCCCCGCGTTCGTGAGCGTGCGGTTCTGACCCACCGACTGTCTCTGCAGGCTGGGTGGCCCGAGGTCCGCGAACGCGTTGCCGCTGGGGTAGTAGTTGTAGTCATCGCGACGCACGAACGTGCCCAAAGTAAATACTGCGTTCGTATTCAGCACATGCGTCCAAGAAGGGGCAATGTTGAACGACCCGATCTTGGAACGTTGATCCGTAGATCCGACGATATTTCCGTTCGGGTCTCTGCCAGCAAAAGCTGACATTTGCGGTTCAATCCCGTACAGCCCACTCCAAGGAGTCGCGTTTTCGGCATCGAGGTTATTCGGCGTCTGGAACCAGCTCCGGCTGTAGCCGAAGTTCAGGTGAATCGAATCGGCGGTGGCGAGTTGATAGTCCACGCGGTCGAACAGGTTTTCTTCGTTACCTTTGTCGTGGAACACGGTGAACTCTGGCGGATCCAGGAACCGGCCAGTGTTCATGGCGCCCACGGAGATGAAGTTCCCCCAGTTCTTACCTCCATAAGCGAGATCGGCCCCCACGTTGGATGTTCCGAAGGTCCCATAGGAAGTGGTCAGGCTGCCGTGGGGAGTGGTTACACCCTGACCTGAGCGCGTGGTTGCTACAATCACAACGCTGGTCTTACCGCCGTATTCCGCGGGCGGCGCGCCCGAGATTACTTCCATGGATTCGATCGAATCGACGGGAAGCTGGTTGGAAAAGACTTTGCTCTGCTGGTCGGTAATAGGCTGTCCGTCGATAGAGAACGAATTCTCCGCGTGGTCTCCCAGTCCGTGGAAGAGGCCATTGGAATCGGCAGCAATTCCCGGCGTTGAGAGAGTAACCAGGGAACTGAGCGACGACGAAGAGCTTTCCAACGGAAGCCTCTCGAACAATGCCTTGTCGATGTCGGAGTGGAAGGTCGGATCGTTCTCTAGCAAGTCGGCCGCCTGTGCCTCGACCGTCACCGAGGTGATCGAACCGGAGACTTGGAGACCGATGCTGACGCTGACAGGCACAACGGACCGAACCTCTACGTCCCGCGCGCTCTGTGCGAATCCGGTCACGGTCACCGCCAAGTGATACGGATTGAACGGCACGTTCGGGAGGCTGAACTTCCCGTATTTATCGGTCTTGGTTGACTGGTCGAAGTGGCTGACCGGGTTGTGAATTTCAACGGTCGCGTTAGGAACAACGGCGCCGCTAGGGTCCAACACAGTGCCGCTGATGGATCCTGAACTGCCTCCCGACTGCGCGTGCCCCTGCAGGCCGACGGCAAAAAGGAAAACCACCACAAAAGTCGCACCCAGCGACTTGCTGTATGAAGCCAGCATGATTCCTCCATAGAATTCGCTCGAAAAAGATCAAAGAAACAGTTCGTGGAAACGAACTGGGTCTTTTATAGGGCTGAATTTGATCTTTAGGCGATTGGAGGCGGGCGGACACAAAGAGCGAAGCCGATCAGGTGCTGCTTGGGCGCTATTGGCTGCGACCGGAAACGCACGACGCAACGAAATACTGGTTTGGGCGTGGGAGAAGCGGCTGTTGGTGTTGCAGAGTGCGCCGCGACGCAAACCTGACAAGGGGTAGAGTCATCATGATCGGAATGGTTGTGCAGGACGAACGCCAGCGCCGACGACAACGTCAGCAGCAGAGAAAGCCATGCTATCCCCTTCGCGATCGACCGCATTCCCTTTACCCCACAGTACCCCACAGAGCGTTTCTTGAATCTACATCGAAACAAGAGCAGAACGCAACCAAGGCACGCCTCAAATTGACAGCCACGTTCTGTATCAGCCGTGGGCGTTTCAGGGGCCACGAGAATTAATCTTTAGTCAATCTCGATCATCGTGCGTGGATCTAGGTGTTTAATTTCTCTTTCCACTCAGGTGTCCACCACCCGGCCAGGGTTCGCAGGGAGTCAAATTACGAAATGCCAAGACGAGCGAAGACAGGGATCTTTATTCCGTCCAGGATCAACCAGAAACCGATTGCCGCTGCAAATTCAACGGCCAGGACTGAGACGGGCAGTGGTGCCATCGCAATCCCTCGAAGGGCCAACGTTGAGATAATAAGGATGTCTGCCCCGGAGGACGCGACGAGCCATATCGTCGGGCGCAGCCCCCACAGATGGCGTCTTGCCCGCAGGGCGTAGATTGTGGCTTGGCTGCCATATACGATCGCCACGACGGAAAGCGTTCTGAGTGCTTCGATTCCGAAGCCCATCTCGAACTTGCCGACCGCCAGGACCGCTATACAAAACGCCAAAAAGCAGCCTCCCAGAATGGTACCTGCCATCGTGATCCTGCCGACTTGCCAGGAATTTGGCATGGAGGATGGCCGCACTCTGTCCGTGGTCAGCGACATGGCAAGAAAGTCGCCTGTGATCATCACAATGACCATGAGCATCGGCGTCAAAACCGCGTGTCCGGTTATGACCAGGCCAATTGCTAGCAAGAGCACTTGCACGATCTTCTTGAGGACGGAGTTCAGCGTGTAGGTAAGAATGCGCTGAAACGTCGTCCTGCCCTCTTTGACTGCGGCGACGATGCCGCCAAGTCCAGCTTCCGTCAGCACAATGCCGGCCGCCGACTTGGCGACATCGGTTGCGGTCGATACCGCAATGCCCATCTGTGCCTGACGGAGTGCCGGTGCATCATTGGCGCCGTCACCGCACATTCCAACTGTGCGTCCGTTCTTCTGGAAGGCCTTGATCAGGTTATATTTTCCCTCGGGAAGAATGCTTGCGAATACCGCGAAATCCTCCGGTTTCACGCCTTCGGGTATCGCTCCGGGCGGGCAAACAGCCCCATCCAATCCCACAGCATGGGCAACGATTGCCGCCGTAGCCGGAGCGTCCCCGGTCACCATGACAGTGCGCACACCCAGGGTCTTGAGCTCCGAGATCATAGAGATCGAATCCTCACGAGGCGGGTCGCTGAGCGCAATAAGACCCATAAGCTTCAGAGATGCTGGAGGGCCCGCAGCCACTGCCAAAACCCTGAAGCCTTGCTTTTCAAGCCCGTCGGCCGAACCGGCCGCGGTCGGCGATTGGGCCGCGAGGCTCACGATTACCGTGAAGGCACCCTTGATGATGCGCTCCACACCACCGTTTGCATCGGTTGCTGTTGCTTCGGATGTCTTCTTGGCAGGGTCGAATGGCACAAACGTGATTCGCTTGGGCAGGCCCGATGCCGGCTTTTGGGTGGAGGCAGAGCGAATCGCCGCATCCACCGCGTCATCGCCACCCTCAGAGCTGGCGAGAGCCGCCATGCCGAGAATGTGGGCTTCGTCAAACCCCGGCATCGCTTTAACGCTGATTACGGAAAGTTGATTGCGGGTTAGCGTTCCGGTTTTGTCCGAGCACAAGACATCGATCGTCGCAGCTTCATCTACCGCGGAGAGCCGCGTTGGAAGGACGCCCCGTTTTGCCAGAGATCGCGCTCCGAGCGCTGCCGCGAGCGTGAAGGTTGCGGGCAATGCCACGGGTATGGCGGCAAGAACGGACGTGAGAAGAAGAGGGATGATCTCACTCCACGGCATGGCGTGAAAATAGGCATACGCTCCGATAATAAGGATGACCCCGCAGTTGAAAATAGCCAGATTTCGCACGATACTCAGAACCGCTTTCTGCTGCGAACTTGCCGCGTGCGCAGTGCGCACGAGTTCTGCCGTACGGCCAAACTTAGTATGAACGCCAGTGGCTGTCACTTCCGCAGTTGCTTCACCACGCCGTACCAGTGCTCCCGCGTAGGTATCAACGCCTGGACCAGCTTCAATGGGCAGAGATTCGCCCGTGAGCATGGATTGATCAAGCAGGACAGATCCCCCGATCAAATGCACATCGGCCGCAACCACACCGCCGAGCGACAACTTGACGAGATCGCCCCGCACTAACTCCGCGGCGGGTACCGTCTTCCATACCCCATCGCGCTCGACCGAGGCGTTCAAGGCGAGACGCGAGTTCAAGGCTTTCAAGGTAGCTTGGGCGCGACCTTCCTGGAAATAGGCTAGCGCAGCGTTGAAGACCAGCAGGCCCGCGATGATTGAGGCCTCGAAGTTTTTGTGCAGCACGAGCTCAAGCACAATCGATGCTTCGAGCAACCAGGGGACGGGTGCCCAGAATTTGGCCAATGCATTTCGAAGTGGATGAGCGGACACATCGGGCATCGCATTGGGCCCGTCTTTTTGAAGACGACTCTGTGCTTCTGCGCTGCTAAGTCCCGACGAGGCTATGTTCTGGACCGGCTTTGCGGGCGGGTTTGGGGGTGGGATTTGGACATGTGCGGCCATAATTCGCCACCTGGAACTATCTCTTCCCGCGATTCTCCAAGATTGCGGAGTGGAGGCTGCGCAATTCGGAACCAGTTCGACCCAGCGCGGCATCGGATGATGAGCTGAAATCGACGGGCACCAGAATCTTTGTCGGGATGAAATGGGAAGCAATTGCTTGTGCCATGATGATCTCTTCGCCGAACCACGGAGTGGCTGGACTCTAGCTTCGTAGATCAGACGTTGGAAAACTGTGCTGTTTTGGACATGTTGTAGCGCGTCCGCATGCCTTGCGTTCGTCAAGCGGAACATCGGCTGCCTTACCCTCCTCGCAAAGATCGTTCAGGGCTGCATTCCACTTTGAAACCGCAATGCGGCCAGGTCTGCTTCATAGTCAAATCGAGCATTGGCCTCGGCGATCTGTGCCTGTGTCTGTTGTAACTGCGCCTGACTTAACTCAACAATCGAGCTGAGCCCCAGGCGATACCTGGTATCGGCCAGGTCCAGTGCGGTGTCGGCCTCTTGCAAGAGCTCCGCGGTCACGCTCATTTTCTGTTGTGCGGTGTTCGCTCTCAGCCAGGCTGTGCGGACATCCCGTACGATGCGATTGATGAGCACCCGGCTCTGCTCGTCGGACGCTTTGGCACGCAAGTCGCCTTCCGCGGCCTGGGCATGGAATTTGAAACCTTCGAAGATCGGTATGCCGATGTTCACGCCTGCCGCGCCATACCAATCAGGGGTGAAGTAGGCGCTGGATCCGACGGGGGTGATACCCACCGTGCCCAACCCGGTGATGGTTGGGAGTAGCTGCTGGTGTTGCGCCCGGCTGTAGCGCACATCCGCCTCGTGATTGAGTTTGAGAGCAAGAAGATCGGGGCGCTGTTGCAAGGCGAGAGCAATCACTGCGTCCGCTGAAGGCGCGACCGGCAGCGGTGGCGACGGGTCGTCGACGAGTTGGTACTGTTGATTGCTGGCTGTGCCAAGCACCTCGCTGAGATTCGCCATCGCGGCATCGAACTGATTTTGCGAATCGAGATCGAGCAACTTGGCCTGCGACAGATTGACTTGAGCGAAACTCTGGTCGAGGGTGGATTTGAGCTTGCTGGCAGTTAGCGCTTTGACCTGATCGCCGACCGCTTGGCGGGCCTTGACGGTGCTTTCCGCAACTTGCAGCGTGGCCTGGGCCTCCAGAGCATTGTAGAAGGCGATGTCCGCCGCCAGGACGATGTCCTCCCGCGTCGCCTGCGATTGTTGCTGGGAGGCCTTTGCCTCAAAGGATGAGGAAGCGACCAAATTGCGGGTGCGGCCGAAATCCGTGATCAACTGAGTGAGGTCAACCCCTGCGCCGACGTGATAGAGAAGCCGTGAGGCGTCCAACGACCCAGCCGAGATCCGGCTTGCTTCCTCAGCATCAACTCCAGTCAGATTGCCATTCAGCGCTGGAAGCAACGCCGAGCGAGTCTCGCGAACGACCTGTTTTTGTGCCCGAGCAAGCAGCGCCGCGACGCTGATTCGAGGGTTGTTTTTGAGCGCTAACTGCTCCGCCTGTTGACGCGTGAGCATTTCTCCAGTTGAGTCTAGCGGGAGGGAGCCGGGAGAATTCGTTGTCGCGGAATTTAACGCCGGCGTTCTCGGCTGTGCCTGAGCCTGGAGCTGCGGCGCATCTGGAAGCTGCTCGATCTGCTGCGCAACGATCTTTTGTGCGCCCATGGCGACGAGACACAGAAAAAACCAGAGCGGAAGAAAAAGTCTTCGGTTACGCATGGGTCACCTCACCGGATCGGGGCTCGATTTCGTCATCACGAATTTCTTTGCGATGAATCAGCAGGTACGCTGTCGGCACTAAAAAAACGGTTACCATGCCGGAAACGGTCAACCCTCCCAAAATTGCTCGTGCCAGCGGCGCGTATTGTTCGCTGCCCGGTTCCAGAGCGAGCGCCATTGGAATGAGGCCGAGGATGGTGGCTAGCGTGGTCATCAGAATGGGACGCAAACGCACCTTGCAGGCTTCGGCCAGGGCTTGTTTGAGGGGACGCCCATCGGCGCGGAGCGTGCCGACGAATTCCACGATCAGGATGCTGTCGGAAACGGCGATTCCGGTCATCATGACGACTCCCATGAGCGACATGATGTTGAGCGTCGTGCCCGTGCCGATCAAGAATAGGATCACTCCCGAAAGCCCTGGAGGAATCGCCAGCAAGATGATAAAGGGATCGGAGAACGACGCGAACTGCGCCATCAGGATGAGATAAACCAGCACGATCGCGAGGATGAGACCGATGCCGAAACTCTGGAACGAACTGTGCATATCCGAGATCGCTCCGCCCATCGACACGGTGATCTGGGAAGAGTGGTGCATGCCGTCAAGGACGTGTTTGATCTCAGCGCTCACGCGCCCCAGATCTTCCTTCTTCGGCATGACATAGATGTCGAAACTGCGGCGCAGTTGGTAATGATCGACCTCGGTCGGAGTATCGATCTGCTTGATGGAAGCCAGCGACTCAAGCGGTGTTGTGTTTGCGGCCCCTGGGGCGCGCAACGGAATCTGCTTTAAGTCGGTCAGGGTTTTAATTTG